>Ga0307476_10000228_pt1 | contig 53934 bp, 36 predicted proteins | sample atmos_gasesECM2C_2_FD_203314 | JGI IMG/M metagenome (GOLD analysis project Ga0307476, IMG submission 203314) | Hardwood forest soil microbial communities from Morgan-Monroe State Forest, Indiana, United States - atmos_gasesECM2C_05 | ecosystem: Environmental > Terrestrial > Soil > Temperate... | reverse complement strand
GAGTGGATTGCGTCCATCTCCGAAGCCAGGAGAGCAATCTTGATACTGCTGGGAATTTCGGTCTTCATCGGCCTCGCCCCTCAATATTTCGGCCACTGTCCCCAAGACCTTTAATGGCTGACACCCAAGGAAGTCCCATCGCTTACGAGTTTTTGGTAGCGAACACGAGGCGAAGTCGCTACGAGTGGGCACGCAGGTCGCCCCCCAACATTGGCCTCCGCTTTTCCTCCAGGATGCTGCACGGTTAGAGCTCCATCGCTTCCTGCAGGAGCAAATCCCGGAGAGCCAAGGGATTTTTTGCGGCATGGACCAGGGTCATGATCCGTCCGGGGGTCGTCATCTCGAGGCCCCATCGATGAAAACGTTAGGGGATCGAAAAAGGTCGGGATGAGAACCAGTTGTTGCCCATCTTAAAGATGGGCAACCACGGAATCCGGTTAGTTCCTAGGCGAACCTCCCTCGATGAGCACTAATTGGGATTCACAATTTGAGGTGAGCAACCTGCTGTTTGTACCGTGTGTTTAACGTAAGTGCCATTTTCCTTCACCCAAACCGTAACCGGCCCTTGTGACACGCATACGGCCTTGGCATGAGCAACCATAGGAAAGGCAAAGGTGCCCGATTTCCATGCCAAGAAGCAAGCAACAGCAGCTAACGCAAGTAAATAAGCTGGGCGCAAGTTTAACCGGCCACTGCTGACGCCGGTCCGAATTTTCACTACTGCGATTCCCACAAGGAGCAAAGCCAACCCATACAGAGAACCCTTAATGGCACGGCTCGCGATCAGGGCTGCAACCAGCGGCGACCCAGCGAACGAGTTTACATAAAAGCCTCCTGGTGGAAAGGACGGCGGTGTTGGATAGCCCGGCGGAGCGGTGGTGGTCCATGAGCTGCCACTCGCGGATATGGAATCACTGGGCATGGGCGTGGTGAAGATTGGGGTACTTGTAACCGCGCCTCCCGGCGGCACGACGATGAGATCGGCCTGGACGGTCGTCCCATTCGTGTTAAATGTACCGTTCGAAAACACCGTCATCGATCCGGTTGAAGGGGTAAGGTAATCCGGTTCGGGCAGCTGGTTTAGTGGAATGACAGCGTTGGTCTGGTTAATCGTGGCATATACGGTTACTGCTTTCCCGGAATAGCTTCCGCAGAGTGAATTTTTGCAGGTCACAGTGCCGGCGCTCTGCAGAAGCAATGCGACGATCTGGATGTTAAGCGATTCGCCCCCGCTGGGGATTGGGTAGGTGACGGGGGTTATGCGACAAACAATAGTATCGGAAGTGCCAGCTTGTGCAATAGAAGGCAGAGCAACTCCCTGAAAGGTGACAATGCCGAGGCCAATGCTGGTCAAATCGTCTGTAGACCCACTAGGAGTTTGAAGAAGGTCAAATCCCCCCGGATTCACATTGCCGGCGCATTGCGCTGCCGCAATCCCCGAGCACCCCACCAATAGAGATACTACCGCCACGAACCAAGTAATACGCTTCATCTCGTACACTCCTCCTGGTGCCCTAGTTATCTTTAGGCGAGTATCATTAAATCCGGCGGCAGGAGGTAGGGCTACTCCCAAATTGCTAATCGCGTGGAGCGCAATTGCCGCCAGCGACAGAGAAGCGACGTTGGCGTCGAAATCGGAACGTACGGATTGTTTCCACAGAGGATGATGGCACATTTGTGTTCAAAGGGCGGCAAACCCTCCAGTCCTCAAAGCTCACCAGCTGCAGTTGTTTCCCCTTGTCATTAGGAGGGTTCGATGTATTGAGCTACTGCATCCCGTGACAATTCAGGAAGCTGGACGGGTCGATGCCGGCGGGTTGCCGCCTGATGGAGACCACTTCCTGCTCGCCCTCGGCTACGAGCGCCGCCTGTCTAACCCAAAAAGGTGGCCCAACTTCTGCGGACCGGTTGTGGGACTGAACATCAAGCGGCCAAGTAGCTACGTTCAGGCTCTCGTAGCGTTTGTGGGTTACTCGTTAAGCGCGGGAGATCACCGGGCAGAAGCAGCTGGAGTGGCAGTTGTTAACCCGAGAGATGCTGCGGTGCTTCTCTTCGATTACTCAGTCGATCTGATAGAAATGCCAACGATTCTGCAACGTTAGCACGACAGCTTTCATCCACAAAACTCACTGTTCCAGATTACCCAGCATCAATGGGATGCGGAAGTTAAAGACGAGCTTCGATCTGGTTCGATCTGGGATTCTGGAGTTTGCACAGTCAATTTCCCATGGCTTGGCAGAATGTGGCGTATGCATTGCTTCAATCTGGTTATACCACTGATTGTCTTGCCATCGTGCCGTAACGAAGGAGCGTTGCAGGCGCTCTAATGTACAAGATTTGTGCAACCACTCCACAGTAAGAGTACGATTAAGAACGCGGGAGTGAGTCGTAATCGTGCTGTTGATATTTTACTCATAGACGAGGAGTGGAGGCTCAGGTGGCTGTTCTTTCTCAGATGAATCCGGAGGCTACGTTCAACAGCTTGTCCAAGTTGCCCACTAGGGTTGAAACAGCATTGAGCGTCTGAGCGGCGTTTGCTAAAGCTGTGGCTGAGTTCGCGAGTGCGGTATTTACTGCCGTAAGCTGTTTATTGGCATCGATAACAGCCTGCGTACTGTCGTCGAATTGAGCTGACAAGAGATTCAACAACAAACCACGAAGCCTTTTACCGTCTGCGAGCATAGCGGTTTGCTCGTCAGCCGAGAGACGACCATCAGAAGAATAGGCGAAGCATTGATTGATCACGTTGGATAGCGTCGTGGTATCAACTTTGATCATTGGTTATCCATTTCTTAGTGAATCAGAGTCTTGATTTCGGTCGAAAGGGTCTGGATTTGGTTCGTCCACTGGTCCAAGGCTCCGTTTAAGGCAGAGCGGCTGGTAGCTTTTGCTTTCGCCGGAGCTGTGGCTTCCTGCACTAATGCCTTATGGGCATCCATCATGGAGGTAACCAAAGCAATCGGAGCTCCCCCAACGCTGGCTGCAACTTCGTTTGCCGAGGACCTAATCAGGGAAAGACGAGCCATCCGCTGTTCGTAATTCAGTTTGGCTCGATCAGCGTTATAGGAAGCAATCAATGTGGCTAATTTCTCGTTCGAGCCCGTGATGATTTCCAGCGAGAAAATTCTCTCCATGTCATCCCGAACCTGAGACAGAATGAGGTCAACCTGCGGTGCGCCATCCCTTACAGCCTTTGTTATAAGTTCATCCCGCTTTCTATCGAGGAACATCTCTCCTATTGCCCCAACCAAGCTGCTAATTGGACCGATGTATTTACTTGCCGTTGGGTCAGTTGCTCCCTGAAGATTTTGAAAACTCTTGTCGAGCGAGGATAGATTGTTTCCGAGAGCCGTCGTTGCACTTTGAAATTTGCTGGGGGCGGTTGTGTTCACCAGATCGTACAGCCGATTAGCGTAAACACCTATCAAGTTAAGGGCATCGAGGCGTGCTTTAATCGATGCAGGCGAGAATACAGGTTTGCCAAGCGGCGTAGGCGAACCATACGCATCCGTTGTTTGCAAGGGAAGAGAGCTGTCGGCAGCAACGCCTTGCAGGTACAGATCGACTTCATAGGAATTTCGGGAGGAATAAAAGCTGCTGAGTACATTGATAGTCTGCTGAGTCTTATCGCGAAAGCTGCTTACGGGAGCCTCATAACGATTCGCCGTGCAGCCTACTAAAACAAACGTGAGCGCCACAGCGGCTAGCCGTTGTGGTGCTCTCCAAGTTGGTGTCTTCATAAGGAGGAAAAACTAACCAGTCCTTAAAACATCGGTTCAGAATAATGGTTTCTGTTACAAAACCGGAACAATCTAAGGGAGCGTGCGCAAGGAATGCAATGTCAGTATTAGCAAGACGCTGAGACTAAGGCGTTTAGAAGAGGCATGTACAACGACGGGAAGGCAATAGAGCGTTAAAAACACAGCGAAGGGTGGCGTGTTTCTCTATGCGTATTTTACGAATTCCGGACAGTGCCAAGTCGCATCGGAACAGATTGGCAAATCCGACATGCGCAAGATGAGCGAGCTCAGGCATCGAGATGACCGCGCAAAAATGTGATCCTGATATGATGAGCTTGCCTTCGTTGCGTGCCGTGAACGAAATGATCCCAACGATAAGTTCTGTCGGATCGGGAAACTGCTTTGTCGCAGAAAACTCTCGCTACTCCGTCAGATTGTAGATCAAGCCATTGGGATCTTTGACGTAGCATCTCGGAAAGTCAGGCTCATCTTTCACAATCTGACAACCCTTTTTCGTGAGCCTTGCTTTGGCTTCCTTCACACTCTTGACAGTGACTTCCAAAACGGGTCCGAGAGCAGGGCCACGCTCAATGAAGAAATTAATATTTTCCCCGCGCAGGCTGATCATATTTGGTTTCTTGTCCGTTACTTTAAAGCCTAGTTCCGTGACGTAGAAGTTGGCGGCTTTCATTGGATCGTCCGCTTGAATCAAGATGTCGGTGCCAAATGTATTTGCCATATGCCTCTCCGAGTGCGGCAGTACGATTCGCAACGTCCCATTATAGTTGGGTTTGCACACCCGCTTGCACGCTTTCACCTCGAACATTCAACAAAATGGTTTCACGTTGTAACCGGAGTATCCTTGTCGTGTTCTGTCCACTCGCGTAACTATAACTCGAGGTAGGCGCGCGAGTAGAGGGTCTCCCGCAGGTCTTAATGCCATGTGCTCGTTCGAAAGCCAACGGTTGGAAGTTCTCAGCGCCGGAGGCGGCAGATCATTACTGGACGCGCGGGGCGGAGACAGGCCACGACCAGTGCGCATTCCGAAACTGCCAATGTCCTTCTCGATATTCTGCGATCCCAGTAAAGAACCCGTCCTCATCGACGCGGCTTCCGGCGGTGTTTATCCGGACTTCGTGATAAGACGACGCGAGTACGGCGAGATCTGAGGCAAGCGGATCGACTCGCAAATCATCGCCCCACATCAACTCGATTCGCTGGACAGCGCGCGCAAAATCGCGTATTCCCGCGGTTGCGGATTGGGGATTCGGAAACGCCATGTGACCTTCCACCACCATGAAGAAGGAAGGACTCTGAGAGAAGTGCTTACGCCAGGCTCCCGGGCCATCTTGAGTAACGTCGTGAGCAACGGCCTGAGCGAATGTTCGCACATTCGCCTGCACCGTGGCGGTCTGCGCTGCCGTCAGCGATGGTGACTCGCTTAGCACGGGGCGATGTGAGCCGCACGCGGCTGCTAAGATAGTCGCCAGAATAAAGGCGTACCGCCAAGGACGCATGACTTATCCTTTCGCACTCTGGGATAACAATAGCAAATGTCACGAAGGGCATCATAGTATGCTTGTGGATTGTCAGGTGCGATATTGCATATATCTCGGGCGGTCCGTCTTCGCTTCCCGGCGATTGCGGCTTTCACCAGGCTACGATTGGCCAGGAATCTGCGACGGCAAACTTGTTTGCTGCTGAACGAGTTATTCAACCTGCATTCGCCGTAAATGATCTAGGCTACAGCAATATTCCGAATTCCTGCGAGTGGAATGTATTGGACTTGATATGATCGGCCAAACTGTCTCGCACTACCGCATCGTGGAGAAAGTGGGCGGTGGTGGGATGGGTGTCGTCTACAAGGCCGAAGATACTTCTCTGGGACGCTTCGTCGCCCTGAAATTCCTGCCCGATGAAATAGCCCAGGATCCGCGCACTCTGGAACGCTTCCGGCGGGAAGCCCGTGCCGCCTCCTCCCTCAACCATCCCAACATTTGTACGATTTATGAAATCGGCAAGGAAGGCGAGCACTCCTACATCGCCATGGAATTTCTGGAGGGCGAGACACTGAAACACAGGATTTCAGGGCACCCGCTGGAGACGGAAATGGTGCTCTCCCTTGGCAGTGAGATTGCCGACGCGCTCGACGCGGCGCACGCCAAGGGAATCGTCCATCGCGACATCAAACCCGCGAATGTTTTTGTCACCGAGCGCGGGCACGCCAAGATTCTCGACTTCGGGTTGGCTAAGCTGACATCGGCGCCCGGCAAGGTGCGGCCCGATGAGTTGCCAACCCAGTCGACTCTTGCCATAGATGACTTGACCAGCCCGGGGACAACGCTGGGAACAGTACCGTACATGTCTCCGGAGCAGGTCCGTGCCAAGGAAACGGACGCCCGGACGGATTTGTTCTCCTTCGGCGCCGTCCTGTACGAGATGGTAACAGGGACATTGCCCTTTCGGGGGGAAAGTTCAGGGGTAGTGTTCAAAGCCATTCTGGATAGCACGCCCACGTCGGCGTTGCGTCTGAACCCGGAAGTGCCGGCCGAACTGGAAACCATCATCAACAAGGCCTTGGAGAAAGATCTCAATCTGCGCTATCAGAGTGCGGCCGAAATGCGAGCGGACCTGCAACGGCTGAAGCGGGACACGGACTCCCGCAAATCAGGCGCTGTGATTGAGCCAGCGCGCATTTCCCGCAAGAGACGCCTCCCGTGGGTTGCCGCGGTCGGTATTGGCCTTATCGCCGTAATCCTGACCGTTCTCTTTGTCTGGCTTTGGCAATCTCGGCATCCGGCGGTCTCCCCGGTTGATTCCGCAAGCCCCAGATCGATCGCGGTGTTGCCGTTCCAGAATGCGGGATCCGACAAAGACACTGATTTTCTCCAGCTCGCCTTGCCCGATGAAATTGCGAACACCCTGAGCTATGTGCAGTCGTTCTCGATCCGGCCTTTCGCCACGACTAGCAAGTACAAGGGACCAACTCTCGACTTGCAACAAGCCGGCCGCGAGATGAGGGTGACTTATATCGTAACGGGGCACTATCTCACGGATGAGAACCAACTGGAGGTCACGGTAGAAGCGGTGGATGTTGCAAATAACCGCAGCATCTGGCGAAACACTATCAGCGTCGCCGCGGCGGACAAGATTGCCATGCGCGAACAAGTTGCATCGAAAGTTCGGCAGGGCCTTGTTCCGGTGCTTGGAGGATCGTCGGCCCCGGACGCAGGAACTCGGCCCCGGAGCGAGGAAGCTTACGATCTCTACTTGCGAAGCCTCGCCCTGCCCCATGACTCCAATTCCAACAAGGACGCGATTGCGATGCTGGAAAGGACGGTCGGGATTGATTCGGGATATGCGCCGGCCTGGGAAGCGCTCGGGCGACGGTACTATTTCGGTTCTTATTCTGGCGGTGGCGAAGAGATGTTCCGGCGCTCGAACGCGGCCTACGAGCGAGCGATTTCTCTGGATCCGAACCTCGTGTCAGCGGCGAGCAGCCTGATCACCAACCGCGTGGACCGCGGAGAACTGCGCCAGGCCTATGAAGCAGCGACGGATCTGGTGCAGCGACGTCCGCAAAGCGCCGATGCCCATTTCGCGCTGAGCTACGTGCTGCGCTATGCGGGCATGCAGGAAGAGGCGGCGCAGCAGTGCGACACCGCCCGAGCTCTCGATCCGGGCAATTTCAAGTTCCGTTCGTGTACGTGGGTGTTTGTGGAACTGGGCAAGGCCGACCACGCGATGGATTTTGTACATCTGGATTCGGGCTCGGAATGGGCGTTGGAGGCGACGCCCTATGTGTACCTGGCCTCCGGGAATATGGCGCAAGCGCGGGAGAGCGCGAACGGCTTGGCGAACATATCCAATAATACGTACTTCGCTCGCGACTTGCTCGTCGCCTGTGCGCAAGCACAAAAACCCGCCGACATGGACAGGATCGTACGGGAGACCGAATCAGCGGCGATGATGATTCCCGACCCCGAGGCCTCGTACCACGCGGGGGCGCTGATTGGGTATTGCGGACCAAGAGATGCCGCTCTCCGCTTACTGAAAAGAGCCATTGAACAGAACTATTGCGCCTACCAGCCTTTGCAATCCGACCCAATGCTGGTGAAGCTCCGGGGGGCCCCCGAGTTCAGCGAGCTGCTGTTGGCGGCGAAGCAGTGCCAGAACAGGATTTTGCCTCGGGTGGACCAAGGTCATCTTTAATAGAGCGATTTGGTAAAGCATCGAAGGAAGCTTTCACGCCGTTACAGACTTAGCATGTTTTTGTGCGGTCGCTTGGACCATCCCATCGACTACCTCTTCCAGTCCCGCCATCGCCGCACGCTCAAGTACTCTTGAAATGCAAGCTGAGGCCTCTCCTCCAGTGATCCGTTGAATGGGGTGGTCGAGCTCCTCGAAGAATCGTCTCTGTAACTCATCTGCGAGCCAGCCTCCGTAAGACGTGCCGCGAGCGCCCTGTTCTACGATCAACACGTTATGTGTCTTGCGGATACTCGCTTCGATGGCCTCCCAATCCAGGCTCGCTTTGTCGAGCCAACGCAAATCAATCACCTCGGCGTCGATCCCGGTCCGCTCGCTCGCTTCCAAACAATGAGCAACCATGGAAAGATAGGTCAGGGTCGTCAGTTGCGAACCAGTGCGACGGACGCAGGCTTTGCCAAACGGTAGATGGTAGTCCCAGTCATCGACCGGAGCGTCGCCCGACGAAGCGTAGAGATCGACATGCTCGATCAAGAGCACCGGATCGTTGCAGGCGAGAGCAAAATTCATCAGTCCCACATAGTCGAATGGGGTTGAAGGCGCCACAATTCGCCAGCCCGGAGCAGTAACGAAGATTCCAGCAGGATCCAGCGAGTGCTGTGATCCATACCCCATCCCCATGGAGACCTTGGTACGAAGGACGAGAGAAATATCGCTCCCGCCACCGAACATATGACGCGATTTGGCGATCTGATTGAAAAGCTGGTCGGCGGCAATCCAGATAAAATCCGGAAACATGAATTCGACTACCGGCCGGAATCGGCCGTCCAATGCAATTCCACCTGCCAGGCCGGCAAATGTGTTTTCGCAAATGGGTGTCCCAAGCACGCGGTCGGGGAAGCGGGCTTTCAAACCGCGGGTGGCTCCATTGGTGCCTCCATTCAGTTTGTGGATATCCTCTCCAAGTACCACAATTCCAGAGTCGGCTTCCATGCGATGTGCCATCACATCGGCTACGACGTCGATGAACTTGCGCTCTTCAAGTCTTCCTGCAAACGTGCGTAGCTCCGCGGTCCGGACTGTTCTCAGTTCGCTGAGATCGCCGCGCAAGCCGACATCGCGGAAGTCTGGCGACGGCCAAAGCGCCGGACGGATGCGAATCTTTTTGCAGCCATGGCTTCCTTCGGTCTCGGTGAATTCACCGACTGCGGCTCTCATTGCAAACTTGGCTTGTTCACGAAGGCTTGCAAGTTGAACCGCATCTATCAATTGGCGTTCTTGCATCTCACGTGCCATGCGATCCAGCGGATCGCGGGCGCGCCACGCGTCCTCTTCCTCTCTGGGTCTAAAGGCAAATGGGGTTCCGGAATAAGGAGAGATGTAGTTGTAAGTTTCAACTTCGATCAAAGTTGGCCCACGGCCAGCTCGCATGTGGTCGAGCGCCTCGAGCATGGCGAGATAAACCGCCAGCGGATCCATACCGTCGACGCGCCACGCGGGAATTCTAAATCCAAGACCGCGCGCCGAAAGACGAGGCTCGGCGGTGGATTCGCTGACCGAGGTCGACGCCGCATACAGATTATTTTCAATAAAGAAGCAGACCGGCAGTTTCCACGCACCGGCAAGGTTCATGGTTTCCGGAACCGAGCCGATATTTGCGCCGCCGTCGCCAAAGTAGGCTACTGCGACGCCGTTTGTGCGTGCCTGTTTCTGCGCCCATGCAGCACCCGCGGCCAGAGGTACGCCTCCGCCAACCACGGCGTTTGTACCCAGCGCGCCGGCTTCTTTCCAGCGCAAGTGCATGGAGCCTCCACGCCCGCGGCAAAAGCCTTGCGCCAGCCCTAACACCTCGGCGAGCGTTCGTTGCAAAATGGCCTGGACCCCCGGGGTAACCACACTGCGTGGATCGAGGCCCTCCGGAGCAATATAAGCTAGCGCCTTGGCTAAGAATTGATGATGCCCGCGATGTGCGCCAGTGATTAAGTCGCGGGAATTCAATGGAAAGATGGAACCCACTGCTGCGCCCTCTTGACCGGGGCTCAAATGCCTGGGTCCATGCCCAAGGCCCAGCCCCCAAAGTTCAAAGACAGTTTCTTCGAACGCACGAATCAGGTGCATCTGACAGAGCATCGTATTCAGCATCTTCGGATCGGCACGATCCCAATCCTGTTCGGTGCTGCGAAGCTCGATCCACGGGGAAGACGGCAAGAGCGGAATTTGTTCTGGCATGGACAGACCTGCAAGACCGCCTGCAAAGACCGCGGCGGCGCGTTTGGGCTTGAGCGTGCAGAAATCGTATTTCAACCGCAGGCGGTGATGTGCCGCGGTTGCACAGACACTCGATCCGGATCGGCTTTCTGAGGAAGGTGGCAAACGCTCGAATAATAATCAAGCTAAGAAACTTTTGGCATGAGGAGGCCACACGGATTCATGGCTGCCGCCGCAAATCGTGTGGCTTCCTCTTCCCAGGAGAAAGACGCTACATCAACGCCTTATGCAGGGCATGGATCCAACGCCATTCGAATGTCTGATTGGCGGCGGGTTGCTCTCCCCAACTGGCAAGCCAGATTCCGGCTTGATTCGGTCCGGGGCGATCCAGCACGATCCGGAGCAAGGAGTTGTTCAGGTTCTCCACGGTTCCGGCGAACTGCTTGTACGGAATGTGTGAGACGACGACCCCCTGAAACAAATCTCCGGTAACGGTCTTAAACGAATACTTATCGCCCGTTTCCAGTCCATCAAGTGAGCCATCGGAGATAATGCCGTTCGGACCGGTGAGCTGACCCCACATTTCGCCGAAGCTCTTATTGGAGGGTATGCGAGCCCAGGACACGGTTCGCTTCTCACCGAAGTGACCGTTGGCGTAATGACCCACAGCGGCGGCCTGAAATGCACCGCACCCGACGGTGGCAGATTGGAAGCGTTGCCAATCTGGAGTGGTACCGAAGCCGGACCAGGTCTTTTTCACGTTGGTTTGATTGCCGGAGGGAGTGAGTTGGTAGTCTATGGTTCTCGGTTTGCTGGGGCCGTCGGGTGGCTGAAAGGTCGATCCAAAAGGCTTGGTTTCCAACACCTTCAACCGCGAATTCGGCTCCCAGGTCTGAATTTTGGACTCTGCGACCACCGGTTCTCCCCAGGAGTGCCGCATAGTGCCGCCGGGCCCCGGAGTTACGGTATTGTCCACGCCAAACCAATTGTTCAAATGGTTTGGGTCGGTGAGAGACTGCCAGATTTTGTCCACAGGGGCGTCATAGTTGTTCTCCTGGACAATCGTCCCTGGGCTTCCGCTCAAGTTCAGTTCGGGCTCGTTAGGGTTGCTGTCTGGTTTTTTCATAGCTTTTTCTTATCCTCCATAGTTAATAAGGTCGGCGGTTCGGTGTTGCTGGAAGCCGGTAATTGTCGGCGAACGCAGGTGACGGCGCCCGCAAAGGAATCATCGCTGCTCGATGATGTCGAAAGGAAGCCAAACGTTTTTTCAAAATCCGTCGCCCCTCCTTTCGATACCTGGTGCACGCCGCTGCATCGAGCAATCGACGGGCGTCCCTGTAATCCTTGACGGTAGATGAAACAAAGGTCCGATTTCGCAAGTCCCGGTTGACCAGGAGCGCAAACCCGCCTCGTCGAGCGCGAGACCTTTCGAAATACCGGACGCGACATTTTCCAAACGGCTGATCCGTTGTTCAAAGTCCGCTTGCGCATCCCGAAGTCCGTTTGGCGAGGGATCGTAAGCCGCCAACCAAAGATTGACCTCGACGTCCCGTTGATCGACGCGCTGGACCTTGACGCGGAACAGGCTGCTGGCAGGAGCCGTAAGAGTGGCGGCGAACTGCCAGGGCGAGTCCACGATCTCTGTCTGTTCCAAAATGACCGCGCCCGGAAGCGTAGATTCCTCTTCAAGCAGTGACTTCCAAATCTCCGCTTCACGCCCGGCTCCGCATTTGACGTTCTTCCTGACCCAGACCGTTGACCGGTCTCTTCCGAAGTGACGCTCCAGGTAATAACGCAAGCTGAGAAGTTCGAACTGCCAGCCGCGCGACACGATGGAGCGGACACTCGAGGAAGCATCCAGATCGAAATGCTCCAGGACCACGCGCGACTGAAGGCGGGAAACTTGTTCGATCGAGATTCTCCAGCTTGACGAAGTGTGCCGCAACTCGCTGCCGCCGATCTCCGCAGTTTTCGATGCGAAAGGGTGCAACTCCTCAACCTCGAGAAGCTGGCCGGACCGCCAGGCCGATATCGCCCAAACCGAGCCAGTGTCTCCCCAAAATAGCCGGAGCTCCCCTCCCACACCGGGCACGATCGAGGCCTGCAATGGAAACCAGCGGACCAGATGGATTGGATCTGTAAATGCCGCCCAAACCGTCTCCGGCGTCGCCGCAATCAGCGTTTGCATTTGAAGCGAACTGGAGCGTGTTTTCCTGGTCGCTGCTGGCACCTTAGAATCTCCGTCTTCGAGCCTGGCGTGTAGCAAGAGAATCAGGCGCTGACTTCTCGCATCCACGCTTTGGCAAAACTACATCTGGGGCCACCTGTGCGGCTTCTTCTTGTTTGCTAAGATGCCGGCCAGGAGTTGGGTTTCGAAGTCGATGAAAAGTAGTCGCACCGAACTGCGGCTCGTTGACAGAGCGGTTCGGAGTTCCCAGATTCACTTTGTCAAGGCATTGAGCGCGGCGAGGGCCAGGGAGTGAACTTTCCGTGAATAACGACGATAGTGTCCTAAACCGCAACTTTAGCAATCTACTGAATAGTAAGACGACATTTACTCCGCCTTGCCCGCAGCAGAATGTGGCGACCCAATCTTTCGTGTCGATGCCGTATTTTGGTGCTTGGATTCTAGCTTCTGGTACGGATGTTGCGCCCATACCCGCAGCACACGGTTATGAAACGTGTCGGCAATGAGCAGATTGCCTTGGGCATCAAAACTGATGGAGCGGGGCCGGCCCAGGTTTTCAACCACGACCTGCAAGCTGGAACCATCCCATTTCAAAACGCGATTGCGTCCGGTTTCACAGATATAAAGCTCCCCTTGAGGAGAAACGGCAACATCTTGCGGGAACACCACGTCCGGTTTGCCCAGCAGCCTCGAAAGTTTCCCATCCTTCAGAAATTCAACGGAGCCGGGGCGGGGCGAGGCGAGCGCAAGGCCTCCGTTCCAATGTGTGACTCCATAAAAGACCAGCGTGTCTGGAACACCGCTGCCCAAGGGCACGGCATGAATCTGTCCCCTCCCCAAGTCGACTCGCCGGAGTTTGGACGAGACCGCGCTGGCGATGACGAGCGACTTGTCATCTTCCAGCAGCAACGCGTGCGGATTAATAAGAGGAGCTTTCGTGGCGGGCCCATCGTCTCCTTCCTCCCCTGCCACGCCGTTCCCCGCGATTGTGGAGATCACCCCGCTGCGCAGATCGACTCGCCGCACGCGGTTGTTATAGTAGTCGCCGATGTAAAGTCGCCCGGCACCATCTATCTGCAATTTGCCTGGATAGCTGAGCCATGCTTTCGCGGCGATCCCATCGCCGTTGTATCCCGGCACGCCTGCGCCGGCGACGGTTCGAATTCGTTTGCTGACGGCATCGATGACGCGCACCCGGTGATGCAGTGTGTCGGACACGTACACGTTCCCGCGTGCATCCGTTGTTACTGCGCCCGGATGAGCAAGGCGAGCGGCGAGGGCCGGTCCGCCATCGCCAATGATCCCATTTCCTGCGACCACCACAGGAGGTGCCGTGCCCGGTGCGTAGCGCAAGACACGATTCAGATGGATATCGCCAATCCAGAGCACACCATCCTTGCCGAGCGCGATCGGACCCGGAGTCCAGCGATCCTGACTGCCCTGGCGGCCAGCTTCTACCACGGTCTTCATGCGTTCGTTGAACTCGTCGATACGGCAGACGCGATGGTTGCCCTTATCGGCAACGATAAGGTTGCCCTTGGCATCGAGGGCGATGCCGTCGGGAGTGCGCAGAGGCGATTGCTGGGCCTTGGCCCCGTCCGCAACTCTTCCTGCTTCGCCCGTTCCCGCCGCTACGTCGACGCGGCCGGTTGAAGGATCAAAGCGCAATATGCGATGCGTGAAATATTCGGCAAGGTAGATGCGGCCGAAAGCGTCTTCGGCTATGGAACGAATTGCACCCCGCATTCTGGCCGCGTCCGGCAGCAGTCCCGTCCACTGGCCATCTTGTCCCAGCTTCCACACTTGCCCGCGGGGTGCGTCTGCAACCAACAGTCCGAGCGTAGTCCAGGCGAGGCCTCCCGGTTTTCCAAACCCACCACCCGGTGGCGCCCCCATGTCCTCCATGACGCCGGTGCTGAGGTTCACGCGCTGCACGCGGCGTCCGATGATTTCTCCGATGAACAGGTAGCGCCCCTCGTCGTCAAGCGCAAGAGGAGCCGGTCCATGAAGAGCCTGTTCGGTTGCATTCTTGGGATCGGTCACTCCCGTAAGCAGCCCGTTTCCTGCCACGGTAGAAATGGTGCCGCTCCGTGCATCGATCTTGCGCACGCGATTCCCGCCAGTGTCGGCGATATAGAGGTTTCCTGCGGCATCAACGGCAAGACCACCGACACCCACAAAAAGCGCGCCGATCGCGGGGCCACCATCTCCAAAATCGCGGCTTCCCGCAATAACTTCCACCCGCCCGAACGGGACGTGGCTTTGGGGAAGCAGTTCGGCAGGATCAGCTTCTACACCGGATAGTTCTCTCTTCTCCTCTTTCCTGTCTTCTTTCTTCGACCCGGGAACAGCGGGATTCCCATCGACCTGACCTATGTCGTCTGAGTTTGCCGGAGCGGTATACGACACTTCGCCAGTGAGTGCTTCCAGGAATGCAACCAGGTCTGTCTTATTCTCGGCAGTCAAATTGAGGGCGCGAATTTTTTCATCCAAAAATGGATTCTTCTCTGCGCCCTTGGCATAGTAGTCGACCACCTCCTGCAGCGATGTCATGCGGCCATCATGCATATAAGGCGCTGTTTTCGCCACATTGCGCAGACTGGGAGTGCGAAATCCGCCCTTGTCCTCACGTGCCTTGGTGATTTCGTAGCGCCCGAGATCGGGAGACGCAGCCCAACCCACGCCGGTGTTGTGGAACTCATAATCGGAGAGAAATGGGCTCTCTTTGGTATAGGTGTGGCAATTGATACAGCCGGCCTCGCCGCGAAAAAGTGCATAACCTCTCTTGGCGGAATCGGAAAGTGCGGCTTCGTTGCCCGCCATATAGCGATCGAATGCGGAATTGCCGGTCAGCAGTGTACGTTCGAATGACGCAATGGACTTAGTCACGCGATCCCAGGTGATGGCGGGATCACCGAAAGCTTCCTTGAACAGCGAGGCATACGTTGAGTCGCTGGCCAAAAACTTTACAACGCCCGCCTGCGTATTCTTCATCTCCCGCGGATGTGTGACGGGATAGCGGACTTGATCCTCCAGGCTCATGGATCGCCCGTCCCATAGAAGATGCGGGGCATAGGCCGCGTTGAGGATCGATACGGCATTGCGATCTCCCAACTGCGAGTCAATTCCACTGGACAAAGCTGCCGGGTCGGCGAAGAAGTGTTCGGGCTTGTGGCAGCTGGCGCAACTGATGGTGTGATCTGCCGAAAGACCGCGCTCGAAGAAAAGCTTCTCCCCCAGTTGTACTTTGGCTGGCGTGAGTGGATTGTTGGCTGGAGTTGGAACGGGAGGCAAACCCGCCGGCACCGGAGGCAGAGAGTTCTTCTGTTTGATCCCGGAGATGGCTGGCGTAATCGAAAGAATGGCTCCCAGGCTGACGACGATCCAGAAAAGTTTTCGGCTAGGGTTTATTTTCATGAGTGCTCCCGCATAACGGTTCGGAATGAATGGATACAACCACGGTTGACGCCTCGTCTGGCTGGAGCGTGGAACTCAGCGCATGGAGAAGAGTCTTCGGCGTGAACGCGGAAATAATTGCTTCAGCCCTGATCGGGTCGCGCACTTCCTGCGTTGAAAGCAAGGCCAGGGAACGGCGGTAGAACTGATCGCGAAATGAAGCGCCATCGAGTTTCAAGCGGCTTCTGAGAATGGCTCGTGCAAGGTCCAGTTCCGACTGTGTCACTGGTTGTTGGGTTAAGGTGCGCAGCTCTTCAAGAATGATCCGGCGAGTGGCCTCCACTTGATCTGTCTGGCAGGCTACTCGAAGGATCAAGCCCCTGGGTCCGACGGGCAGCCCGGCTGCTTCCACGGTGTAGACCACCTGCGATTCGGTTCGCAATTTGCGCTGAAGGCGCGAGTTGTAGCTCGCTCCCAGGATGTGAACCGCGATCTGCAACGCGTAAAAATCGCGATCGCTTTCGACTCTCGCCCCTGCGCCGACAAGCAGTGCGGCAGGAACAGCTCCTTCTTGCTGCAAGCAACGCACGGAACCAACTTTGCTCAATACGGGTGGCGGAACTGGCGACGATTGCGGCAACGCGTGTCGCGGAGCAAGGCGTCCAAGTTCGCTGCGCACGCTGCCGGCCAGTTCGCTGACCGGCAACTCACCCCAGACTGAGATAACCATGTTTCCGGGGGCATAGGCTTGCTGCCAAAAAAGAGCCAGTGCAGTCGGATTGATCGCAGACGATGCAATGGGGCGCGCGTCGGGGCGGCCCTCTTCATCAGATCCCCGCGTCCACACGAGGCTGGTTAATTCGGAAGTCGCGTGCTGCCAGGGATCATTTTGTTCTTGCGACAATTCCTGGCCGCGGCGCGCGATCGCATCATTCCAGACTTCGTTCGAAAGAGCCGGGCGATTCAGTAGCTCGGCCAGAAGATGCAGAAAGTGGATGGTATTCGCGGTCGGCACTGCGAAGCGAAAGACCGCAACGTCGCGGCCCACCGTGAAGTCCGGAGTGACGCCCATGCGTGCCAGCTCCAGTCCGAGTGAGGGAGCATCGGGGGACCGGCGGCCCGAGAGAAATGCCTCCGCGGTAATTCTCGCGATCTCCTCCTGGTGCGAAGTCGGTACCGCCGTGCCCGCTCGCACGACGAGTAAAACCTCGGAGAACAGCGCCTCTCGCTGCGGTTTTCCCAGCAGTGTTCGGAGGCCATTGTCGAGATCAACTCGTTCGAGACTCTGGAAGCCCGGCGCCGGCAGACTGGGGCCGGCCTCGGCTCCCGCGGTGCCAAGAAACATCAGGATCCCAAACAGAACCGCTGCGACGAAACGAGAGGAGTTCACTTTGCACCTATCGAGACGCTCGCTGACGGAACAGAGCCTGGAAGATCGGTGGCAGCGGCGCGTACATCGTTGCCTGTCAGAGTGCGCAGAGCCTGCAAGAGGACAAAGGGAGTCCTCCAGTCGCCGTTGATTGCCTGATGAAGCGCGAGTAAGGAAGCAAGAGTGGGAGGATCATCCAGGCCGGCGGCGATGTGCATCTCCGCCCCCAGAACCGCACCGGCGATATCTTCGTCGGAAGACCTGTTCAGGGATTTAAGCAAGGCGGAGGCGTCCTGCGCTAACAGCTGCGGCTCACTGCCGGAAGTGCCATAGACATGTACCAGAAAAATTGCCGGCTGCTTTTGCGAAGGATAATTTGCCGTCGCTGCCACGCTCCAGGCGATGGATTGTTCCTGCACGAGCCTCCGACGCAGCGGAGAAAGATCGGCAGAGTTGATCAATTCGGCGACCGCCTCAACCGCCGCATTGTGGGCGGGCGTCGACGCCAGCTCTGGAAAAGCGAAGAGGATCGCCGGCCCAGCGGCGCTGTTGAAAGCCCGTATCGCCGGGGATGCCGGAAGGGGCGGTTGTTCGCGCCGGGAGCGGGGCAATTCTGCGGTTCCCGCCGGTTGCCACTTTGCGAAATAGTGCAGGGCGAGTTGATAGACCTTCTCCGGGTCGACGTTGCCAACTACCGCGATCGTAATGTTCTCCGGCCGGTAGAAACGGCGGAAATATGCAAAAGCGGCTGGGCGATCGATGCTCTTGATCTGCTCAGGATCGCCCGCCAGAGCCTGAGCCGCAGGGGCCCCCGGGAAGATCTCTCGCAGAAATCGTTCCTGCATCGTAGGCCTTCCGCCGGTCAACCCAGCCACCTCGCGCAACACGACATTTCGCTCGCTGTAGAAGCGACGCAGAATCGGATGTTGCAATCGCTCCGCCTCGAGCGAAAGCCATAGCTCAACTTCCTCGTTGGGGATCGAGGTGAAGAATTGAGTAGCGTCCGCGGTGGTTGTCGCGTTAAGCCCGATGGCGCCATGAGCTTCCAGTCGCCCACCCAGAATTTCACCGGTCTCACAGGCGCGCTTGGTAGCTTCCTGGGCCTGCTCGAACCAGCGCTCCAGTCCGACCAGAATCGCCGACTCGGGTTCCTGCCGTCGGCGTTCACGATCAAGAGCCTGATAAGCACGATCAAGCTCCTCGAGAGCATTCGCCTCCGTTTCCGCATCGAGCGTCCCCACCGATGTGGAGCCGGAAAGCGTAACGTGCTCCAGAATGTGAGCCATGCCTGACTGCCCGGGAGGATCGTCAATCGAACCGATATTCACCGTGAGGTTGACCGCTGAGAGTTGCAACTCCGGCCGGACGGCGACCACTAACTGCAGACCGTTGGGCAACGTAAAATTTCGAATTCCGCGCGTGATATCTCCTGTCTGCGCTGAGGCGGCGAACCCCAGAATGAGAATCGTGAGGCAAGCCGCAAGTCCGCGTTGCATCGCGCGCATCATTTCACTGCCTCCTTGGTTGCTGCCTCACCGTCGAGGAATCGCACGCGGCGTATGCGGTGGTTCTTGGTATCGGCGATAAAGAGTTCGCGGCCGTCGTCGCTGACCGCGACTCCGCCTGGTTGAAATAAAGAGGCACTGGCAGCGGGGCCGCCATCGCCAGAAAAACCCTGGATGCCGCTTCCGGCCACCACGCTTACCGTTGAAGTTCTTAGATCGAGACGCAGCACCCGGTGCGCAAGAGCATCGGCGAGATAGAGAAAGGAGCCGTGTGCTGCGATGTCTATGATCTGCGAATCGCCCGAGGGCGCAGCTGCGACGTGGTCGATTCGCGGAATGGGCCTGAACTTTCCGCTCCGGGGATCGAGCAAGCGCACCTCCGAACTGCCGTGAGTGAGCACAAACAGTCCCTGCGCTTCGGCATCAAGGCTGGTCACGGCGATATCGAGCGGGTCTTTCTCTTTTCCTCCGCCATGCAGCACTTGCATGTTTCCGGTAGATGGATCTACCGACAACACCCGGTGACGCCCGAAGTCTCCTATGTAGAGCTGCCCATCGGGCGCGATTGTGAGCGCCGAAGGCAGGCTGAGATGAGTCGACCGTGCTTTGCCTGGTTCGTCAGTATTCGAGCCGGCCGCCGCGCCGGCCAAGGTGTGAAGAATGCCCGTTCTTAGATCCACTACCCAGACTTTGTTGGAGATGTTATCCGCAATGTAGAGCGCCTGGCGGCGGCCGTCGACTGCGATTCCCTCCGGCAGAAGAAAATCCGCATCGGTGGCAAGAATTCCTTCCCCGGTTTGCGTTCCTCCGCCGGCGACCGTTGAAATGATTCCCGTGACCAGATCCACGCATCGTATGCGTCGTGTGCCGTAATCGGCGATGTAGACTTTCCCGTTCGCGTAGGCGATATCGCCTGGCACCGAAAGCAAGGCATCGCGAGCCGCTCCCCCGTCTCCCCAATCGCCCGTACCGGCAATGGTGTCGATGATCTGCGTCCGAGCATCTACACGTCTGATCCTGGCGTTGAGAATGTCGGCAATCAGAATGTTGCCCTGATGATCTACCCACACTCGACCGGGACTCCACAATCGCGCCTTGATGGCGGGCCCGCCGTCTCCTGAAAAACCTTTTTCCCCCGACCCCGCGACCGTGCTGATGACTCCAGTTTTGGCGTCAATTTTTCGCACGCGGTGGTTGCCCACATCGGCGAAATAGAGATCTTGATTTGGAGCCAAAACCATGCCCTCGGCATAGCTGATTTCAGCGTCGACTGCCGCGCCGCCGTCCCCGCTGAAACCAAGTTTGCCCGTGCCGGCGAAGGTGCGCAGCAAATGGGTGCGTGCGTCGATCACCAGGATACGGTGCGAGGGACTGTCAGCCACGTACAGGTTGCCCGCGTAGTCGATCGCGATGCGAGCAAGCCGCAAGAATTTCGCTTGTGCAGCCGGAGTGCCCTCCGGATTTCCTCCCACCTCGCCCGTTCCCGCAAAAGACGTGATGACGCCAGTGCGGGCGTCCACTCGTCGGATAAGCCGGTTCACCGTGTCGGAGATAAACAGGTTGCCGTTGCGATCGAGCGCGATTCCTTCGGGAAAGTGCAGCTTCGCGGACGTTGCCAGGCCACCATCGCCTGAGTATCCGCGCTCTCCGGTTCCGGCTACCGTGCTGATCAGGCCGGTCAGGTGATCGACTTTGCGAACGCGGTTGTTATAAGAATCGGCGATGAAGAGATCACCGGTTGGGTCGAAGACTGCGTACTCCGGGCGTGACAGTTGCGCTTGCGCAGCGGGAATGCCGTCTCCGTTGTAGCCCGCCTCTCCCGTGCCGGCCAGCGTCTCAATGATGTGCGTACGATGGTCAATGCGCCGCACGCGGTGATTGCCGAAATCCACCACGATCAGATCGCCGTTCGGCGCTTCGCTGATGCCGCCCGGCAAACTGAGGCGCGCGGATTTTGCCGCTCCACCATCGCCTACGCGGCCGCCGCCAGCCAGGGTTTCGATAATACTGAGAGGAGGGGCAGACACCGTGGCATAAGCAGGAACTTCATCGCCAGAGGTGGCGCTGGCTCCCCAAACCAACAAGAGAGCCAGCACCGCGAGTGACGGGACGAGCGTTTTGGAGGGAATGAAATACATGGCAGGTCGGGCAGATGGTGGTGGAATCTTCGCGGACTGGGGCCGGAGTTCCGGCCCCAGGCGCGGAGAAGCTTACATACGTTCGGCAACGTTGAGTTGCAGTTTGCCCACTTCCACGACGGGTTTTTCGCTCTCGTCGTAGAGCAGCTGGGCGGCGTTGGTCGTGAACTGCGCTTTGCCGCTGAGCAGAGGCAGATTCAGCTTGCCCTTTTCCAGATGGCCATTGATTTTGCAATCCACCAACTGGCCGGCCAGAGTGAGCGGTTGTTTGGTGCTGAGTTTCGCCGAGGGCGTGTACACGTCGACAAACAGGTCGAACTTGGAATCGGCGTTGGCCCCCTGCCAGTTGAGTTGTCCCCGGGAGAAGTGGTCGCGGTCGCCAAAGGTTTCCGTCACCATGATGTCGCCGCCCAGCAGTTGGCTGTGGCCGCGCAAGGCCAGCATCATGACTTCCATGGTGGTTTCTCCGCTGCCGGGAACGCTTTGGTGATGGATCTCCGCCGGTCCGCTGACTTCCACGTTTTCCGTCTTGTCACCGGATTTCAGTTGCACCGTACCTTTGATGAAGGAACGTTCAATGGCGGCGGGCAGCACCGCATAGGCCATGTGCGCCTTGCTGTAAAACCAGCCGTTGACGTTGCCCTCGCGGTCCAGCAGTGCGACCGGCAGTTCCATACCCCGGAAAACGTTCACCCCGGTGGGCGTGCCCTCGAACTTGACGGGGGGGATGGCGTCGATGCGGCCGCGCACCGGCACTGCGGTTTCGTTGTAGAGTATGCCTTTCGCGGTGGTGAGCAGCACCTTGCGCTCCACCACGAAGTCGGCGGGCACTTCTTCGCTGGCCGCCTGGGGCGCGCCGGCCGGGTTCTTGCTGGCCACCGGCGTCACCGCCGGAGTGGCAGCCGCGGCGTTGTCTTTATTGTTGCTGTCTTTATTATTATTATTATTATTATTGTCGGCAGAAGTCCCGTTGGACGCCGGCGCCGTCCGCGGTCGTTCCGTGATGGTGCCCAGCGAGCGCAGGTCGGGATGTTCGCCCAGAACCACCGGACCGTTGAGCACATAGCTCTCTCCGGTCAACTCCGACTGTGTCAGTTCAATGTCGATCTGCTGCCGGCCGTCGGGCAGGACCCGCCGTCCGTAGCCCGGCATGGGCCACTTAGGCACTGTCACCGGCCCCAGGAAAGTGATTTCTTCACTGCGGCCATGGGGGTCGGGCCCGAACACGACCGAAGAGTTTGCGATCAGATAGATGACGTCGGGTTGCGTACCCAGACGGTCGAACAACGGGGACGGTGGCATTGCGGGAGCGGGCGTCGCCGCGCTGGCCGCGGACGAGCCGTTCTCGGCAGCCGGTTTGCCAGCCCCTTCGGCTGCCAACGCGACGGCGACCGCCAAGACGCAGCCGAAAAAAATCAACACGGTCTTATTTCTCATAAATCACCTTCCTGTGCATGGGTTAGCGAGCCTTTCCAGCCCGCCGATTCTGCCTCATCTTACGAATCCCTCTCCCTCACCGCTTCTTCGCTCTTGCGAAACTCGATCAGCGCTTGAGGAAGGAAGCAAAGTGTGAAGTGTTTACTGGCCCGCCAGCGGATCCTTCATGATGGTGTCGAGCAGGTTGGTCCAACGATGCTCAAAAAGGTGGGCGTCCGGATGTTTGGGACCGTAACTGCCGAGCCATGCCGAGGCTGAAGAGATTCCCGAGCAGCCTGTTGTGGCGAACCGGATCACCGAGTTGTTAAGATTTTCGGCTGTGCCGCCGAATTGCTGTCCTGGGTGGTTGCTCAGAACGACTCCTGAGAAGCGATCGCCATTGGCGGCGCCAATCGAATAGCGATCGCCCTTTTTCAATCCGTCCACCGATCCTTCCCGCAGAAATCCCTGAGGTCCCGCCAATCGCTTCCAGGCTTCTTCCTGGGAGGATCGAAAAACTGTCCGCGCCCACGAAACAGATCGTTCTTTCCCGGTGTGGGTTTCCAGATAGAACTTCAGAGTGCTCAGGTGAAATTCAAATGGCGCATCGATCTGCTGGAAAACGAGGTCCCACTCTGGGCCCGTGCCAAATCCCGAGTACTCAAGGTGAAGAGCAGTCGTTCCCTCGCCGGGCGTTAAGGTGTAATCCAAGTACCGCGGCGGCATGTTGACGAAATCTGGGGGTTGAATGAACGCGCCAAATGGAGAAGTTTCCCGCGTGCGGAGGTGGCTGTTCGGCTCCCAAACCTCAATTTCGGATTCCTCCATGTGGTTCCCTCCCCAGGAGACCCATATGGAGCCGCCTACTCCCGGCTTTACTCGCGCGTCCAGAGAAAGCCATTGGATCAACTCCTTTACGTCTGTAAGCGCCTTCCAAACTGCCGCCGGGGGTGCGGCGATTTCGAGGTCATGGATAATGGAACGGAGATTTGCGTTTGCGGTTGATGCTGTCGCGCTCATGGTGGAACTCCTTTTGCGAACAATTTCGGTCTCTTGCAAAATTCTGCGTACTCATCCCGGCGAGAAAGCCCGGCTAAATGGCCGGATTTGCCCCTCGGGGTCTGAGGACCGACTTCGCTACGAACGGCCGGTCCAGAATCGCCGGTTGCACTCCGTAGTGACAACATCGTTGCGGAACGTTAGCCGCGATTCATGTTGCCAGGCTCCGGCGCCCAAGAAGCGAAATACTTATGCTGCTCGAACGGTTCGGAAAGTTTTCGTTCTCGGTGGATCGCCGGTCCCTCCGCCATCGGCATATCGTGAAACGTTCAGAGCACCGGGGGAGATCCCCGCGCCATTCCCGGCCGATCGCTGGTGCTCCTCACGTTTGCGACAACTTCTCCCCCGAGCACAGCGCTGCTGCGCGACTCCCTATGAGGGAAGCTCTTTCGGTATCTTTCTTCCTAATTGCTCACTGGGAACGGTTCGAAATTCCATGCCTATTTTTTCCGGGAAGCCGAAGGCACGGCTTAGCTTGCCGCGCAATTGAACATGGGCGCGCCGCAGGCGCGTCTTGACCGCGGGTTGATTCAGATGCAATGCAGTTGCCGTCTGGTCAATCGATAGTCCCTCGAAGTCGCGGAGCACAAAGACGGTTCGCAATCGCGGACTGAGAGTCAGCGAAGCCTTCATGAGAATGTGGCGCAGCTCCGAGGAATGGCAGAGTGCCTCGGGGTTCGGTGCCCGGTCTGGTATCTCGCCCAGACGCGGGAGATTTTCCGCATCGAGATCCTCAGAGGGCTGCATGTATGCAGCCGAGCGATTCCTCATCTTAATGAGCGATTCGTTCACATTAATGCGGAACAACCAGGACGAGAACTTTGCATTTCCCTGAAATTGATCGAGCTTCCGATAAGCTTTGAGGAAGGCCTCTTGTACAGCATCCTGGGCGTCTTCGTGGTTGTGGGTCAGGCCCCGGGCGACTCGAAGCAATTTTTGCCGGTATCGCCTCACCAATTCTTCGAATGCCGCCGTATCGCCGCATTTGGAAGCATGTACGAGCACGAGATCGTCGACTGGCTTTCGCTGGCGCTGGGAATTTTCCAGGCTGGAGGAGAAAGGCGATGGCTTACCGCAGCGAGGTGTGTGGGTTAAGAGTTGCATCGGGATACTCCTCTCGGTCGCTATCCTCTATCGCTCTGCCGCCTGCGCTTGAGGCCGACCTGCGCGAAACATGGAAACTATGGCTTCGCCTTTTGGACTGCCCAACCCGGTGCACGGGTCCCAACCGGGGCCTGCGCTGTAGGCTCCGTTGTTGCCTTCGGTGACGTTATGAAACAGAGCTTCACGCGCATTGGGCGCATAGAGCAGCGGAGTGAAATAGCCCAACCGCTTCCCGCTTATCTGGTTGATCAGAGAGATAAGAGCGGCCCACAGCGGAGCTACTGCGCTCGTGCCTGCAAGCGTCCCGGATGTCCCATCCCCGTAAACGACATAGCCGGTATGGGGATCGGCATTGCCTGCAACATCGGGCACGCCGCGCCCTACGAAGCGGCTTGGATTCTTAGATGGAGGCACGCCGGCCTCGGCTTGGAATGCAGGCTTGGGAAAGATTTCACTGACTCCTCCGCCCGTGGCTCCCTGGTGTTTGTCCATGTCATTCCAAACGACTTCCTTGGAATACTGGTTATTCGGCGCGGTGAGTGAAGTTCCGCCGCAAGCAAGCACAAACGGGCTGGTTGCCGGAAACTCAACGTGTTGTAATCCGTCACTTCTTCCGTCGGTTGATCCGTTATCACCGGTTGAACAGCAGACCGTCACGCCGAGTGTTGCCGCATCCTGCAGCAACTTGTTGAACTGCGTCACGAATTGCTGGCTCCACGTAGATTCCGAACTGCCCCAACTGACGGAGATCACTCCGGGATCGTTTTGCGTGTCATGCACGGCCGCAGCCAACCCATTGTAAAAACCTTGGTCGTTGTTCAGGGTGAAGTACACCACGAGGGTAGCCTTGGGAGCGAGGGCGCCTGCCACCTGGATATCGAGCAAGACTTCGCTGTCCGGGCCCATAAAACCTCCCCCGGAACTATTGCCGGCACCATCGACCGACACCGAGACGATCTTAGGGACATCCATGTTCAACATAGTGCGGAAGTAGTACTCCATATCGGCCGAGGTAAATCCTCCGCCGAGTTCCAGGATCCCGATGGATTGTCCGCTGCCATCGGCGTTGGGGGGAAAGCCATAGATCTTCGCAACCTGCGGTGGAGTGAATGTGCCCGGCTCCTGGCCGGTGCGTGAGTGCGTCGCGTCGGGGATCGGTCGCCGGCGGAGATGCGGCTGCGCCTGCGGACGGTTGTCTAACCCCATGACCGCCTTCACCACGCCGTTCAGTTCGGCCGGAATCTTAACCGCCCCGCTGCGCCCGCGGAAGGAGAGTCCCGAACCTTCATACTGCTGCAATTCAACCTGGAATGCCTTGCTGAAGTTTGCCACCGTTCCGGTCAATACTACCGAGCGCTTGGCAAGGCTTTTCTCCACAATTGTCAGGTTGTACTCGTGAGCGAAGTCCTCGATTTTTCCGAGATCTTCTGGGATTGCTCCAAAAGCGTTGACAAATTCTTCTCGCGACAAGCGCCGCTCGGCGCCTGCCGAACTGGGTTTTTCCTTGGCAGGCCCTTCACCTTCTGCGCGGGATCTTAAGAGCACCGTGACTCGCAGCGTCTCTTCCGGGTTGGCCGCACCTTTGGCTTGGGCTTCAGTGGGCTTGACGCGTTCACTTCCGGTGAGAGAGGTATATTCCTTGTATCGTGCCATGATTCTCCTTCTGAAACTGCGGAAATGTGACGAATAGGAAGGCGAGTCGAAAGAATGGACATCCTTGGAGCAACCTTCACGAAGCATTAAAGTGCAATGTTGGGAGCGCTGCCTTCTCTGAGGTTGCGGAGTTGCTGTGCTGCCCGGAACATCGCTGCGCGGGCGGCTTGCCTTGCAGTACCGGGACGCTTGCGGCTATGTTTCCGAGTAGGGTCCGAGAGCCGAGCGTAACGATCTGGGAATGGGCTCGGGCACGGTGTTTTCGCCGGTTCGCCGCATGCATGCAATTCGCTGCTTGCCTTGGGCCACCAGTTCCATGTGGCCGTTCCGGTTGACGCGAAAATATTCGAAGCTCATTGTGATGTAGTGTTGCGTCAGTTCCGCGATGAACATCCGAATTATGATTTCATCGAAGGCCCAGACTTCTGCGAAGTAATCGCAGCTGCAATGCGCGGTGACCAGGCATAAGTCCTTGGACAATTCAGCGAGCAGTTCCGGAGTATGCTCGCGCAGGAATGCCTCGCGGCAGCGTCCTTGCCAGCGCAGATGGTTAGCGTAGTAAACGTTCCCTACCAGATTGGTCTCTTCAAAAGACACAATGTGTCGGTACTCATAAGGGCGGGACATCGGCTACCCTTCGAGGGCAATTGGCGCGGAATTGTAGAAGGCTTCGGCAGGTTTCGGAACCCTGCCGTGCACGAAAGCTATCGAAACAGCAGTACGCTGCCGGCTCGATTTGAGCTGAGTCACCAGAGTGGCAACGGCCCATGGTCCCGCCGAAAGATGCAACCAGCCGTTTTTCTCCGCCGAGGTGAACACTAACGAAATGTCTCCCGGGACCCCAGCTTTCTTCAATGATTCGAGCGCCGTCCAAACGCGAGTGGCGGCTGCATCCTGATCCTCCTGCCCCTCCGTCGAAAGCAACTCAGAGAGAGAAAAATGTTGATGTCCAAGCATCTCTCGCCACAGGGATGCCGACCGCCCGCTAACCAATTCGACGTCGCAGCCAACGTCGGCCGGCCCAGAAATCGCCAGTGTGGCGCCATCGCAATGCGAAACCGAGACTGCGCGGCCGGGCAATTCTGGTTTCCCGTCACTCCTGCGAAGCGGGAGCGCATCTCCCCCGACGCCGAGGCAAATGGCGCTATCCCTGTTGCTACCTCCATCGCGACTGAATATCGCGCTGATGCCGCACTGCGGCGCCAGGGCGTGCAGATAACGTTCCAAGTACGGACCGAACAGAGCCACTGGCCATGCGTCGGGGCTGGGCAGCGCCTCCACAGCCTGCAACTGCAATCCATGCCACGTTTCGCAGAGCATGCCGTCCGCCGCCCTCAACTCCAGGTTGTATACGAACCGGTCTCCGTCACGGCTCCGCTCAAATGCGCGGAGATTGTATGGAAACTGCGCATCGGTGGCCAGGATGACAATGCGGTCAACTCCAACCGGCAGAACTCGCCGATGCGGTATACATGCCTGAATCGCGTGAATGGCGGCGTCGCGTACGCCCGGATGCCCAAGAACGAACGTTCCCGGTAAGTAGCGTGCAAACCAATCTTCGCTTTTGTTGGGTACAATCTGCGCCACGCAACTACTCGCCGTAAGCTCCGTGTAGTGGGACAAGCATTGGAAGCGAGGCCCCTGGAACAGGATTCCGCCGTACAGATCCTGGGCCGGGTCCAGGGACAAGCGACTAGCACCCGGATCGTTGTCGTCCACTGAAGCTGCCTGAGGCGGATAATTTCTGAACGAGCAGCTCGCTCGAAAGTGGTTCACGGAAAATCCGGTGTCGCTCGTGCGCAAGGCGACTTCTACCCGCTCGCTGGATTCCGCGAGCGCAACTGACCTCACCTGTGTGGTCTCGCTGCCGACGACGATGGGGCGCGAGAATTCCACCCGCTCTAACACCGGACGCCTACTCTCTCCGGCCACCGCCATGGCGGTTTGGGCCATTTGTTCGAGACCCATCACCGCGGGCAGAACCTGTTCGTGATGCAGTTCGTGATCTTTCAAGTAAAGGTCGGTCTCGGCGGACAAATGCGCGTCCGCCACCAATTCCACGTGAGGATAGAAAACTTGCGGTTTCTCAAGGAATCGCAAATGTGGCAGTGGCTGCGGTTCCAATTGCAAGGTAGAAGGCCGCCCGAATCTGCTGGTCGCGACCACGGCCACTCCGGGCAACTCGCGGCCAAGAAGCCGGAGGAGAAACTGCGTGCCGGATTCCGGAGGAATCATCGAGATACCCTGGGTTTGCAGAGTGGCAAGGTTGGCGACATTTGCCCCCATGCCTACGCCGGACCATGCCGACCATTCAATTGCCATGCACCGGCATTGTCCATGCTCCGCCTGCCATCGCTCGGTCAGGTGCGTCATCCACTCGTTCGCCAGCGCATAATCCGCTTCCCCCGGAAAGCCGGTGCGGGCGATGAGCGAGCCAAATGTAATCAACACGCGTAACTTATCCGGCGCGAGAAGAGAGAGCAGATTTCGCAAGCCATCGACCTTCGGCGCCAGAGTCCTCCGGCAGGCCGCCAGGTCCAACGACTGGATCGATTGTGGAGTGTTGGCGCCGGCTGCATGAAGCAACGCGGTAACCCGTTCCAGTCCGAGTTCGCCTCGTTCCATTGCTTGCTGGAGAGACTCCAAATCGGCAACGTCGGCGGACGCGTAGTGGAAGTCGACTCTCGCCGCCTTAAGCCTCTTGAGGTTGGCTCGCAGGATGGGATCGTTTTTCGGCACCGAGCGCCCCAGCAGTAGCAGGCGAACCCCCGTGGCCCGCGCCATCTTTAATGCACATTCGAGAGCAATCCCTTTTCCGCCGCCGGTAATAAGGAGAACGTCGTCGCGGGTGAAAGGAGCATACCCCCGCTCAGATTCCTGTGGTACCGCATATAAGTAAGGTTGCAGCCTCCGCCCATTCTCGTCATAGCAGACCTCGCTGTGGCCTTGCGCAGCAACGGCTTCCTTTAACACCCAATCGCACGATTGGGGATGAGCGAAGGGTACGCGGACGATGCAGGTCGTCACCCAGGGCACTTCCAGATGCAGCGAGCGGGCAAAGCCAGCGCCGACTCCAGATGATTGCACGACCACCAACCGTGCCGCCGTTTTGCCGCGGAGAACGGATTTGGTCGCTTCGAGCAACAGCTCGGGAACCGAGTTGTCTGGCTCTGCCGGCAAACATACAAAAACACCGCCTGTCGCAGATGCTGTGACCGCGACCGTCAAAGCCTCGGCCAGGGGATGGCCGGGCGGCGCCAGCACCTTCCCACTGCCCGCAATCTGCAAACTCGGCTTTTCCGGGAATGGCGATTCCACCATCTTTACCGTGAAAGCACGCAACCATGAATCAAGCCCAGTTGGAAAATCCTCGGGCTCGAAGGAATTCTTGGCTCCTTTCAATTCTTCCAGCACGCGGGCAATCTCGCCGACGCTCGCGTCGGCGTAATTCATGACGCCTGCCGGAGGAGCCGCGGCCATGGCCTTTGCCGCCTGCACCACGATTTGTCCCACCGCGATTGAGTTGAGATGAAGATCGCTCAGCAGCCGGTGACTGTCGCGAACGGATGTGGAGGGCAGTTCCGCACGTTCCGCCACGAGGCGACGAACTAACTCCAGCGGCTTCTCTTTCGCGTCCGCGGGCCTCTCTTGCAGTTCCTGGCTGGGAGCACGTGGCGTGTATGCATCTATGTTCCGCTCGAGAGGAGCGGGCGCCTGCTCGCAGGGATTGGCGATGAATTTAAAAGGCCGATCGAGATGAATTGGGCGTACGAAGCGGTTTTCGAAGAGCGGACGCAAATCAACGGAGGCGCCGTGTACGAAAAGCGCGCCAACAGCCGTCAGCAGTGGGCGCAACGATGGAGCGCCGGCATCGATACTCAGCACGGGATCGCTGCCAAGGTCGGCAAGCATTCTCGAAAGCACACGGCCGGGCCCCACCTCAATCCACAGTCTTGCGCCGCGCTGCTTCGCAGCGTGGACTGCGTCTGTGAACCGGACTGCTTGCGTGACTTGCTCGCACAGTAGCTCTCTCAAATCAGAAGCGGATTCAATCAGGCCGCCGGTTACCGTGGAGGCTACGGACCGGGCAACAGCGTGAAGCGTTTCGTCATCCAGCACTCTGCGCAGCGCCGGAACAACTGGTTCCATTAGCGGGGAGTGGAATGCGTACGCAACGGGTAGGAGCACCGACTTAATGCCACGCTTTTGCGCCGCCTCGAGCATCCGGTTAATCGCCGTCGCGCTACCCGAAATCACCGTCGTCGAAGTCCCGTTGATCGCGGCGATCACCACGTCAGAGCCCTCGATCAACCTGGCCGCCTCGAGGCTGGAGGCGGCCAGGCTAGCCATGGCTCCGCTGGGCCGCGCCAGGGTTGCCATAAGCTGCCCTCGAGAACGCGCGATCCTAAACAGCGTCTCTTCATCGAAGGCGCCGGCCCAGTGCAGCGCACAGAGTTCGCCGAGACTGTGTCCGACCGCCACATCGGCTTCGATACCCATCGACCGCAATATCCGCAGGGCCACCATCGACCAGCCAACAATTGCCGGCTGCGCGATCGCTGTAGAGGTTTGATCGCCGGTCGCTGGAATCGCACCCTGCACAAAGAGTTCTTCAGCCGTTGCAAATCGCCGCCGGAAAATGCCTCCGTCGAGGCTGAACGGACTGCCTTGGCCGGGAAACGCGAAGCCTATCTTCGGGATGCCGAGGGGGCGGCCTACGGTAAGTCCGATGGGTGCCTCGAACTTCGCGGATATTCCATCCCTCAAGTAAGAATTCAGTTTCTCCAACGATGACGCCAGTTCGCCAGGAGTAGAGGCGGTGACTGCGGCCCGCGCCTCCCCCGGTTCGAGGCGCGCAACGAGCTGAGCAGCCAAATCACTTAACTCCGCCAGGGACAAGCGCGGGGCCACCTCCGCCACCGCGCTGAGTTGGCGGCGCAAGCTCTCCGCATCCGGCGCGGAGAAAACAAACAACTCACAATCCTGCATCGATGCGGCGATCGATCGATCGCGTTCGCACAACTGGCCGGGGCGCTCATCGTTCACTCCTTCCAATGCAATGTGCACGTTGATTCCGCCAAATCCCATACCGCTGACGCCCGCTCGCAAGTCGCGGCCAGCGGGCCATGGTTCGGCAGTGCGAAGTGTGCGCAGCGCCGGGGTCTCACCTGCGAGTTCGGGATGCACTTCGACTGAGCCTGTGGTGGGAGGCAGGACCTGCGCTTCCAGGGCGCACACGGTCTTGATCAATCCTGCGAGGCCGGCCGCCGCTTTGGTATGGCCGATATTGGCTTTCACCGATCCAATCACCGCAGGTGCGGCGGCTCGGGCTTCGTGCCGCGCGACTGAGATCGAGCGCAGTTCAGTCGCATCGCCGACACTTGTTCCCGTGCCGTGGCCCTCAAAGTATTCCACCGTCTCGATTCCGATCCCCGCCTTGCGGTAGGCGCGTTGTAAAGCCAACATCTGGCCGGCCACTTCCGGGCGAGTGATTCCTCCGCTTCCGTCCGAAGAAAGACCCCACCCGCGAATCAAGGCGTAGATATGCCGCTTCTGGAAGATTGCATCGCCATGCCGCATCAGGACAACAAAGCCGCAACCCTCTCCGGGGATAAAGCCCGATGAGCGGGCATCAAAGACGCGCATCTCGTTCTCCGCGAGAGCGCCCACCTTCGCGAAGCCGACGAGTTCGAAAGGATCGAGACTAATGTCGACGCCACCGGCCAGAGCAACGTCCATGTCGCCCAGGCTGAGGGCGGAACAGGCATGGGCAACAGCCAGCAATGACGCCGAGCACGCGCCATCGACCGTATAGCCCGAGCCCTTCAAGTCGAAGTAGTTGCAGATGCGGCCGGCGATCGTGTTGGAGAGGCCGCCCGCAAGGGTTTCTTCCGTAATTGGAGCAAACGGAGCTTTGTAACTTTCTTCCAAAGCGTCGAGAAAAGTTCTGAGACGTTGTGCATCCCAACCTTCCCGGGCAAGGGCGGCTCGCAGAACCCGGGCCATGTAGGGCCAGCGCAGCCGAATTTGGTTGGCGCGGGAGATTTCACCGGTCAAGGTATTGCCAACCAAGACGCCCGTAGTTTCACGTGGCAAGCCGGAGCCTTCTTCGAAGCCGGCGTCCGACAATGCCTGCGAGGCGATGTCAAGAGCAAGCCAGTGCGCAATATCCACGGAACGGAAAGCGGTGCCGGAGATCTTGAAGCGCACGCGATCAAACTCATATCCTTCCAGAACCCCGGCCTGGAAGGCGTAAACGCGATCGGGAGCGCTGTGATCGGAGGAGAAATAATCTTCGAAACACAGCCGCTCGGCAGGGATGCGGCGGAAGGCGCGCCTCTGAGAAAGAACATTCTCCCAGAGTTCTCTGGGAGTATTCGCTCCGGGATACCGGCAGGCCATACCGACAATTGCGATGGGTTCCATCAGATCTCACTTATCCGCGTGGAAGCGGGGGTGGCGTGATAGTTGTTGGTGCGAACTGCATGCTCATGATGCGAGCGGGTAAAACTGGCGATCAGTCAGGGGGCTGACTCAAAAACAATCGGACGACAGAAGTGAAGATCACCTATTCTTGGCCTCATAAATCGTGATCAGCTTAATGATCCCTTCGTTAGTGCCTTTTTGCAGATCTCGAATCTCACTTGAGACCATGATTTGCTGGTCTAGGGTGCGAGTGATCGTCTGTGCCAAAATCTGGAGGATAAGATCCCGCATTTGTTCCCGCCAGAACTCAACGGACTGCTCTCCGGCCGACGTCGGCTTCTCACTTTTTCTTGACTTCAGGAAGTTGAATACTTCGCGCAAAACCAAGAGGGCCAGGAGTCCGCCAATGCCAACGTCTTTCCATTCAGGCAAGGGAATCCTCCCTCCGACGCGTCACGACCACAACGATATACATTCCGTCGGTGGTGATCATTGGACCGAAGGTAATGTCGGCTAGAAATTCCTTGCCATTTTTCTTTCTGGCGCTCAACTGCAGGCCAGAGCCCATCACGCGCGTGTGGGGCTCTTCCACGTAGTAGGCACGATGTTTGACGTGTATCTCCCGCAGAGTCTCGGCGATGAGGATCTCGACTGGCTGGCCGATAAGTTCGCTCTGATCGTAGCCAAACAGAAGCTCGGTTTGACGATTGACCAAATAGATAATGCCCTGGTCGTCCGCAACGATAAAGGCGACCGGAAGGCACTCTACGAATTTGGCGAGGACCTCCGCTTTCAGCGCGGCTCGCTCTGTAACCTGCCCTATGTCCATAACTTGAGAGGTGGCGAATGATGGCGCCGTGGCCGGGCACTCTGCGCGGCCCTAAGAGAAGTGGCAGCCTGCTGACACCCACGTTTATCCACTCAGGCACCAGCCACTGCCCCCCGTCTACGCACGACCATGACCACGATATAGAGTCCGTCCGTGGTCACGAGTGGTCCCAGGCTAATCTCCGCCGGAAACTCAGTGCCGTTTTTCTTTTTGGCGCTTAGCTGCAATCCGGTGCCCATGGGCCGGATGTGTGGTTCGTCGACGTAACTCGCCCGATGTTTGATGTGTGCTTCACGCAACGCATCGGGAATCAGCATTTCCACAGAGTTTCCAACTAATTCGGTCTGGTCGTAGCCGAACAAGAGTTCGGTCTGACGGTTGATCAGGTAGATGTCGCCATTTCCGTCCGCCACAATAAACGCGACCGGAATAGCGTCGATGAACTTGGCGAGCACCTCCGCTTTCAGTGTGGCTCGTTCGGTAATCTTTCCTAGAGTGTTCATAATGTGGATGGTGCCTTGCTTCTGCCTTCCTCACGCTAATGGCCAGGATGAACGGAGAGTGAGCCTGAGAGATTACGCCAATGCTAATCCGCGGCGGGGACTTCGACTTCTCCGCGCTTGCGGGCTTCTTTTTGTTGGAGCGGGAGCATCTTCCATGGCTGGGCGTTCAGCCAGGAGCTTCGCCGGCAGACGGTGCGGAAGATACGCCAAGACAGAAATCACTTCTACCTGAATGTGTTTGGAGATTGCGGCTCGCGAAACTGGAAATGCAAGGGCGATTCGTCCCGCATGGGCTGTGGGCGCAGCAGCTCCACCACGGCGCGTCGCGCGGGATGCGCGATGGCCGAAAAACAATTCTGATCGATGGGCTCACCGATAGGTCCCATGATTGACCCGAGTGGGAACTGTGGCCTGTTGAATCATGAGCAAGCTGCAGTTACTTCCGACGGAAAGTTAAGTCGGTGTGGGTTAAGCCGGAGTGGTCCAAAATTCGATCATTCCGCCGCTGCGATTCTGCCGGGGTATTTGCAACCGGTGCCGTTCTCGGCCAGACGCTTAAAATGGCTGAGAGGTAGAGCCCCAGCCCCCGCAGCGTGCATACCAGCGCGAGCGCTATGAACAGGCCAAATACCATGTGCAAGATTTGCAATGTTCCGTAGATAAAAGCCACGGCGAGGCCGAAGAGCAGCTGGCGTTTGGGGTTCAGCGGCGTGGTTGCCGGGTCTGGGATCATGTACAAAGTGAAAACAATAAATGCAGCGCTAGTCATGGGCACGAGCGGAACGTACCAGGGATTGCCGTAGAGCCAACTGCGGAACAGTCCCTGGATGACGAAGCCTCCAATCCATGCCAGGCAAAGGGGCAGACGTCCCGTGAATCGCGAGTGAATGACGATACCCGAAAGAAGAATAATGAAAGGTACAACCCAGTTCCATTCTCCCGTCAGATTTCGCGTGAAGTGGTAAGGCGGAGCGAATCCCACCCAGGGAAACAACAAGAGAGTCAGTGTAACTCCCAGGTTTGACGGATTGTAGAAGTGCTGCGTACGACTATTGCCCACCGGCGCACGAAACAAAACCTTGGAACCGATGGAAACTGCCGTAGCAAAAATAAATGGCCAGATCCGTTCGCCGGGATACAGGAGCATGGTGCAGGCGAGTCCGGTTATAACAGCGGGAGGTACGAAATCGGCCCAGGCGCGCCATCCCGAGAGAAATCGAGGTTTGCGATGGTTAGACTGCGCATCCACCCAATCGAGAAGGATCTGAAAAAAGAGGGCTGAACCAACGCCAATCAGAGGATGAGCCCAAGCCTGCTCAAAGCCAAGAACAGTGTGGCCCAGAATGTTCCACAAAATCAGAAGTCCCGCGAAGTACCAGAGCGCGAGCAAACGCAGAGACGAGTTGTGACGCGGATAAAAAAGTAGGGTGGTATTTTCGCGGCTAGTCATTAGTCGAACTCCTCTTCGCAACCTAGCTGCAACGTGTGCCATCCCGGCTGGAGGGCGATTCTGGTTCTGCAAACTCTCCCGTTGAGCGCTCTCCATTGCAGGTCGACGGCGACTTTATCGCCCGGAGGCAGGTTCCCGAGACCGAAATGGATTTCGTGAGAGCGTTTCCCCGAATGCCCACTGCCGCCGTCGACCTGGCCAACTACAAGTTGGCCGCCCGGCAGGCGCAGCATTGCCTGCGCCCCAATCGCCGGCCGTCCCGGCAAGTCCGGCCCTGGATGGCCGGGGCGCTCCGTGATCGCACTCATCGGGTGCATCGGAAGTACAAGGTGCAAACCAAGAAATGCCCCGGGATGCGGACTCTCGTTGTGCACGAAATAAGATGGTCCCCACTGATTCGCCAACACAAAATCGAGCCGGCCATCGCCGTCGACATCCGCCACCGCAATCCCCCGCGTGATCATCGGCTCGCCAAATCCGACCTCGCTTCCCAGGTCAAAATACCGGCCCGATTTTGAGCGAACGAAAAAAGCGTCGTGCTCGTGACCGCTCAGATCAGCGCCGGGCTGGAAGCTCGGCCAAAATCCGGGATCATGCATGATCCGGCTATTCGCGGTTCCCAGCGCCTGCAGTTCCGGCCAACGATTAGTCTTTCCGCTGATGAACCCCACCGCTTGCACAGCCTCGAGAGTGCCGTCATTGTCAAAATCAGCCAGCCTTGCGTCCCAGCCCCAGCCGCTGCGCGCCAGTCCCATCTTCTCGCTGGCTTGGATGTATGGAGCAATGCCTTTTTTCATATCGCCGACGTGGCCCGTGCTGGTCCAGAGGAAGTGGCTTTCTTCCAGCCCCCATTCGCTCGTGATATTGCTGACATAGATATCGAACCATCCATCGTGGTTCACATCGGCGAAATCGAGGCCCATGCCTTTGAAGGAATCGCGACCCAGTACGTACGAGGACGGAGTGAATGCCGTCCGTTTTCCTTCAAGAGAAATAAATTGAAGATGACCTGGTGTGGAGAGATTCTCCAGCAGCCGGTCTGGTCCGAAGTCGTTGGCAAGGTACACTTCCGGCAACATATCGCCGTTCAGATCGGCCGCTCCCACTGCCAGGGTCCAACCGTGGTCGATCTTAGGACTGAGGCCGGCGTCGACTTCGCGAAATACGACGCTGGGTCGCGTGCCGCTGGTCGCGCCGCCCCACAGAAAAAAGTGTTTGCGCCCGCCGTTGTAGGCCGCGCCTTTCGATTCGTCCATCGATTCGGTTCCGGAAGCTTGCGCATCAAGGATGTGGGCTCCATCCTGAAAGTAATTGGCAATCAGAAGATCGACGTGGCCGTCGCCGTCGAAGTCCGCCGAGGTTACTGCATTGGTGTACCAGCGTTGATACGGAGAGACCAACTCTTCCGGCAGATAGTCGCTGGCGGAAATTCCTTGCGCGCCCCCGGGAAGATTTTCCTTCTTGCGCAGAAACAACACCGGAGTCCGGCCCCAATAATAAACGAGGATGTCCATCAGGCCGTCTTCGTTGAAGTCACCGAACAGGCATCCCATGGGCGCCATGGTGGCCGGATCGTAAGGCAGCGGCGCCGGATCGAGCGTGAATGGCTCATAGCGATTGCCTGTTTCCGGCACCGGCATTATCGTCACGCGATCAAAACGGGGATCCACATGACATAGATCATTGGGCAAGCCATCGCCATCGAGATCCGCGAGCGCAGCGGATGCACCCAGGGTCGAAATCCATGCGGAGATACGTTTCAGGCTCGGATGAACTGCGCGTACATATTTAGGAGGTTCACCGCTTGTGATTGGAATCGGGATCTTTCGAAACGCAAACCGGGAAGCCAGGCTGGCGCGCTCTTTGACCCCCAGAGTCGGCAGTCCCGCCAGAAAGTAAGCTGCGCAGATAAACAACAAGGCGACGCCCGCAGTCATTTGCTGCCACAGTGATTGTTTTTTCATGGATCGTCTCAGTCGGAAAGGTACATCTGAACGCGTGTACGCCACACCTCGTATGCCGGTTCCGCATCTTCAACAATCTGGCTGAGCATCAGGTCAGAAAGCGCGGCAGCTTCAATGGCAGAGAGCCCGGCGAGCAGGCGGCAGGCCTCCTCGGTGTAGTCCGTAGGATTCTTCGCACGTGAACGCGCTTTGGCAGCGAACACTGCTCCCTGCGCCAGATGCGGCCACCACGGTCCGGCAGCACTCCGAAGGGAACGAATTCCTTCATGGTCCGCGCCGCCCGCATATGCGCAGGCCAGACCGACGCCGCTCCATAGATCCTTGCGCCGGGAATCGGGAAACCCTTCTAACAGGGTGAAGATGGCGTTTACATCGGCGCCGCTTACAAACCACACGCTCCGCCCCAACCCTTGATCAAAGGCCCGCGCCGCATAACCTTTCAGCTGGCGCGGATGCGGCCTTCCCCCTGCGTATCGCTCCCAATGGAAATATCCCTCGTGAAATCCCCAGCCATCAATGGCCAGCCATCGCAGCAAGGGATCGAGCTTGGAGAACCTTTGGTTGAACCTGAAGCGCAGGCGCGCCATTGACCAGCCGATCCCAACGATCACCATGTACGTGTGCGGCTCCGCAGGACCGGCGAGAAATCTTGCCGTCCGCGATGGTTGCCATGGTGTGAATTGATCGAGCAGATCGAGAGCCATCGCCGCACCTTCATAGCCGAAGCCGCGAAACTCTGCGTCGATGGCGTCGAGACGGAGGGCTACAGTATCCAGGTCAACCCCCGCCAGAGCCACGTGATAGCCGTGTAAGAAAGTCTTCCCCACGCCTTCCAACCGGGCGCGCACCTGCTCCGGAGGAATTAAGAATCCCCGGCGAGACAGGCTGACTTCCAGCGGGTTGATGTGCAGTAGAGTTCCGACAACGGAAGACACAGGGGGTTCCTTGGATTGCAGAATTACGGGTTGAGCCGGTCCGGCAAAGTCTTCCGACCGCCCGCCGATTCCTGGGAGGCATTACGCCTCTTGCATTCAGGGCGATTCATACCACTGTCCTGCAGTATCGTCTTACCTTCCTCAAGTTCCAGCGATTGTGAATACTCCGACTTTACGGCGGACGCATTTTCGTAGGCAGGACCGAACGTGAAGGCTAGAAACAGAGTTACAGCTCCGTTTGAATCCCGAGCCAGATAGCCGCGGCAGTTGCTGGTTGCAAAATTTTGCCGCTCCTGTTCGCGCAGGAAGCCAAGATCGACCTGAGTTTCAAGAGCCGGGGTTTCCAGTCTCACCAATTGACGTCTCACGCTCGTTCTCCTTCGCCTCTGCGGCTCCAATGTTTCGATAGTTTCCGCGGAAGTAGAGCAATGGTTCTCCCTCGCCCGAGATAATTCCCTCGACTTCCGCAACGAACAGCGTGTGATCCCCGGCCAGGTACATTTCGCGGAGCCGGCACTCTAAGAATGAGAGCGCCCCCCCAAGAATCGGCGTTCCACGCTCTGTCAGGAAAAATTCGGCCTCCACGCCGGGTTTCCGCATCCGCTCGGCGCCGGGTAGAGCGTAGTACTCCGAAATCGGTCTTTGGTTCTCGGCTAGAATGTTGGCGCCGAATCGTTGCTTCGCCTGCAGATATTCGTGCGTACGGTTGTGGCGGTTGATACATACCAGCATCAGCGGCGGCTTCAGCGACACGGAAGTGAATGCATTGGCCGTCATGCCGTGAACTTGTCCTTCCTGGTTGACAGTGATGACCGTCACTCCAGTCGCAAAGCACCCCAGCGCCTTGCGAAAGCCTGCCGAGGTAACGGTCACGAGTTCGCGATCGGAAATAATCGTTGCCACTCTTACTTCTCTTTGGTACTTAGATTGAGGTCGCTTCCTGAATCGTGGCTCGTGCGGGATGAGTAGCAATAGAGCTGGAATATGCTGTCGAACTTCGACCGCGAATGTACAAAACGAGGCCACGCGCAGCCGAAACCAGGGTCAGTGCAAAGAAGAAACCGAACACTACATGCACGCTGACGAGCACGCCGTATACCAGGGCAACCGCAAGTCCAAAACCTATCTGGCGGTGCCTTTCGAATGGCGTCGTGGCCGGGTCCGTGATCATGTAGAAACTGAACAAGACGAAGGCAACGCCCGTCATGGGACCCAATGCCGAGATTAGGGGTGTTCCCAGGAAAATGTGTCGCAGCGCCGCCTGTGCCAGAAACCCCGTCCACCAGCCTAGAATCAATGGCAAGCGTCCAGTAAAGCGGTAGTTCACCATCGTTCCCGAAATACAAATTGCCGCCGGGAGTATCAACGACGCCGCTGGTGACAGATTCTCAGTGAAGTGATAAGGAGGCGCGATCCCAACCCATGGAAAAAGCAGCAGCGTGACGGTAATGCCGAAGTTCGAGGGATTCAGGAAGTGGCGCGCGCGCCGCCCTCCCGCCGAAAACCGCAGCGTCGCCTTCGAAACCATCGCTACGGCGGAAGCGAACATGACTGGCAGCAGGTTATCGCTGGAGTAGACCAACATGACCACGGCCAGCGCGGTAATGTGAGCCGGTAACAAGCAATTGAAGAACTGCTTCCAGCCTTCCAGAAAGTAAGGACGCCTGTCCGCGGCTTCTGCACTCATCCATGCTGCGAGCAACTCGAAGCCATAGGCTACGGCCAGAGATGCAAAGGGTTGTGCCCATGATTGCTCGAATCCAAAGAGGGTGTGTCCGAGGATGTTGAAAACGGTAATCGCTAGAGCAAACCGCCTCAGCCCGCCCAGACGGCGCGCCTCCCCCCACGAATCAGGCGTGTTCATTGCGCAGCGGTTCCCAGAAAAACGGTGTGCCAGCCAGGCATGAGATTAGTTTCGTAGTGTTGAATGAGTCCGTTGCGATCACGCCACGCGATGGAAACCGCCAGCTCTCGACGCCCAATCGTGCCCAGGCCGAAATGCAAGTCTGGACTGCTCTTTCCCGAGTGCCCGTTGCCGCCGTCCACTTGTTGCATAAGCCTTCGATCATCGGGAAGGCGAACGGTGGCTCGCGCGCCGATCGCGGGATAGGCAGCAATATCTCTTCCAGGATGGCCGTCGCGGATCATGGTCGGCATGGGATGCACCGGAAAAAGCAGGTGTAGTCCCAGGAACTCTCCGGTCGTTTCGCTGACATTGTGAAAAAAGAAGGAATCGCCCCATTGGTTGGCCAGCGCAAAATCCAGTCGGCCGTCGCCGTCAACATCGGCCGTCGCCACTCCTCGAGTTACTTGAGGATCTCCGAGTCCGATTTCATGTGCTAGGTCAAAATATCGTCCCGAACTTGTGCGCACAAAAAAGTGATTGTGATTCCAGCCGCTGATGTCGATGCCGGGCGTGAATTGGGGCCAGTGTTTTGGGTCTCGGACCATCACGTCGTTGGCCAAAGCGAGTTCGTGCAACTCCGGCCAGCGATTGACTTTCCCTTGCACAAATCCATTCGCCTGAACAATCTCAGGTGTGCCGCTGTTGTCGAAGTCCCCGAAGCGCACATCCCATGACCACCCGCTTCGAGCTAATCCTAGGTGTTCCCCCTCCTCGCGATAAGGGGCGAAACCGGAGCGCATATCGCTAACGCTCCCAGTGCTCATAAATACCAGATTTCCTTCTTCGAGAGCGTAAGTATCACTAATGTTGCCCACCATGAAGTCAGGAATTCCATCGCCATTGAGGTCCGCGCAATCCACTCCCATGCCCTTATAGGAGTCCTGCCCCAGTACTTTTGATTTCGGAGTAGTCCACCCCCGGTGTCCGCGCAGAGGCTGAAAGAGAAGATGGCCGGGAGTCGACAAGTTGTGCAGCAATTTGTCTGGACCGAAGTCGTTGGCAATGTAAATCTCCGGCAGTAAGTCGCCATCGATGTCGCAAGCGGCCATGGCAAGTGTCCAGCCGCTTCCCAAGGTATGCATCTTGACTACGTCAAACTGCACCGTGGGTTGCTCGCCTGACGAAGCCGATTTCCATAACAGAATGGGTTTGCTCCCGCCGTTGCCGGCGTGAGACATTGAGGACTGCATTTCTACTGGCCCTGCGCCACCCAACACGACAGATCCGTCTGCGAAGTAGTTGCCGAACAGAAGATCTGCATGCCCGTCGCCATCCAGATCGGCGGTCAACCCAGCGTTCGTGTACCACCGCTCGGCGTCTGGAACCAGTTCTTGTGCCACAAAACTCGCCCGCGTAAGCGGCGCGCCCGCCTCCGTCTGGCGGCGCAGGAAAGCGATGGGCGTGCGCCCCCAGTAGTACACCACCAGATCTCGCAGACCGTCCTCGTTGAGGTCGACCATCAGGCAGCCCATGGGCGCCATGCTGGAAGCGTCGTATCTCAAGGGATACGGATCCAGCGTGAATGGCTGGAACCGCTTGCCGGTCCCAGGTATCGGGCTAACCATCACCTGGTCCGATCGGGGATCGACGAGACACGCATCGTTCGGCAAACCATCTGCATCCAGATCGCCCAAGGCAATCGCTGCACCGACGGCTGACACCCATGCCGCAACTCCATGAAGCCGCGGATTCACTGCGCGGTAGCTGCTAAGTGGATCTCCGGGTTTCGAGAACAACCTGCGTTCGAATTGGAAATGCTTTGCAAGATCCGCGGCCTCCTGGCGACTAAGTTGCGGTAAGCGTGCGTACCACCACAGGGCCGCTACCATCCCCCAGAGTAAGACAGGCTTGGAAATTGATCCCACGAAGCGGTCCGGACTTCAGTCAAACGTTTTGTCCCGGCATCAGGCGGAGTGATTCGTTGAATCACTGGAGTCGCCGCGACTGTACTGGGAATCGCTTCGATGTCCATTCGCAAATCAGGCGCGAACAGAGAGCCTTCGTGGACCGTCGCAGACAGGCTGCCGCCACTCGAGCCCCAGACTCTCCACATCTCCAATGCCGAATGCGTAAGCGAGTATTACTCGCGATTGCGAAATGGAACAATCCTCCCCAAGGTTCAAAAAAGGTCCACCGATGGATCAAGATGTTCAGGGGAGTGTCTATCCGCGGCACGACACGCGGACAATCTCTCTCGGTCTACTGATGAAGCCAGAGAGTTCTGACACTTCACGCGGGCTTCCGCGTAGTAAGACTTCTGCAGATTGTCCTGCGGATGTAACTTGGCGAGTGGTTAGCCGACCTAGTACTGAAGCCTATGATCTGAATCGATTCTGAATCTTCGGGAGGATTGCTCACGCTTAAGAAGTGAAGTATATGAGTTAGGACGATTCTAGTTGGCAGACCGCAGATATGAAGCGGCAGTCAAACTGCCGAGGCGCAGACGATGACAACAGATTACGAGGGCCGTTGGCTCGCCGTCCAAGTGCGTCCAGCCACGGAATATGCGGCACTAGCTGGGCTTCAGAGTAGAGGGTATGAAGCATATCTGCCCACTTACTACTCCACGCGGCGTTGGTCTGACCGCGTCAAGAGGCTCAGACTTCCTTTATTTACCGGCTATCTATTTTGCAAATTCAACTCGTCCATCAGAGTGCCCATTGTCACCACGCTGGGAGTAGTTCGAATTTTGGGAGTAGGTGGGGCGCCAATACCCATTGAGGATGATGAAATACTTTCTCTGCAGGCCATTGAGGCCGCAACGTGTGTCCACTCTTATCCCTGGCCCAAGCTGGGTGTCGGTGCCCAGGTTTGTATTTGTGCGGGACCGCTGCGGGGACTGAAAGGAGCATTGCAACAGGTCAAGGGTGAAAACACACTGATCGTGTCGGTCGCCCTGTTGCATCGCTCAGTTGCAGTGGAGATGCAAGCCGACTGGATCACCCCCGGAGCAACGCCCGGATACTGAAGTGTGATGGTTCGAGGATAACTTTGCTCTCGACCGGAGAGAAACACGGCGTGAAATTGTTCGGATTTCGTAACATCGCACAGCGCCCACCCGCGCGGGTAGTTGAACGGTGAGCCATTATGAGTAATTCTTACTAACTACTGCCATCATGATCACTTATGAGGGTCTCATTGCTGCCCTTGTCAGAGCCGGAAGGTCACGATGCCGTCAGCGCAATATGTGTTGGTCAGTTTTGGACTTGACCGCCTTTTCCACGAAATCGTTGCGGCTGCGCTGTCAGAGCGCGGCTGGCGGGTGTTAGAGTTTGCCCAGATTCAACTCCACCCCAATTGTCCGGTCGATGTGGTATTGGTCTTCGCCTCCGGTGGACCGGAAGCCATACTCCAGGTGATAAATAATGCTCGCGCTGAGTTCCCCGGCGCGAAGCTTGTTCTCTTGAGTGTGGAGATCAGCGATGCCGACATCGTCCGCTACATCGAGGCCGGGATGAACGCGCATGTGTTCAGCACCCAGTCTCTCGCCGACCTGGTCATGACCGTACAGATGGTGCACGATAACAAGACAGTGTCTTCCGCCCGTGTGACGCAACTGGTTCTGGGCGATATCGGTCGGCTGACCCGGCAACGTAATCCCGGAGCCGGCGCCCAACTCACACGCCGAGAGACGGAAATTCTGCAACTGGTGAGCGCCGGCTTCGGGAACAAAGAGATCGCCAGCCAATTGGGCATTGCTGCCAACACGGTGAAGAACCATGTCCACCACATTTTGGAGAAGCTGAAAGTAAAGAGCCGCCATGAGGCTTCCTGGCTAAGTTCTCGTTTGCGGCAAGGCTTTCCAATTGCTGGCTAGACCGTGCATTCTTTGTAGCGACATAAGAATGCGCCTCAGCGGGTCGCCAATCGTATGCCTTTCGTGCCGCGCCCAGGCCAGCAGATGTGTTCATAGCGAGAATAATTAGGTACCCCGAGGGAAGTATGTCGACTGAACCCGGTTCCAGGATTGCTGTCTTGTCCGCCTATCGATATCGTGCCGAATCCCTGGCTTTCACTCTCACCCAGCAATGCCATCTCGAGACTGTTGCCGTGGCTGACCCGGCGAAAGAGTTGCCCTCAGATTGCGGGGTCATCCTCATTGATCTCGACATGGGCGTCGAAAGCGCGTTGCGCTTGACTCAATCCATCACGTCCAGTCAGAGTGCGGTCAGAGTCGTCCTCCTCGGTGTGGTGGAGTCGGAAGAAAGCGTCCTCAGGCTCGCCGGAGTAGGAGCTGGCGGATATGTCGCTGCCGGGGCCACGCTCGCGGACCTTGTTTCCGTAGTGCGGTTAGTTCAGAAAGGCGAATTCCCCTGCCGCCCCGACATCACCTATGCTTTGTTCTCGCACCTCGCTCAACTGGCAAGCGGCAACGAACAGAATGTGTCCGAAGCATCCGTGCTGACGACGCGTGAAAGGCAGATCTTCGGTCTGCTGTCCCAGCGCCTTATGAACAAGGAAATTGCGACGCGACTCTATCTTTCCGAGCACACCGTGAAAAATCACGTTCACCACATTCTGAAAAAGCTCGGCATGCGCAATCGACGTTTCGCCGCCCGGTCGCCGGCCATCCTGCATCCCGCGGAGGTGATCTCAACATGTGCCATACAGTAGGGCGACTGTCCCCTCGCGTGTCCGCGCACATCTCAGCCGACGGTCAAGCGGATTGTGAGCGGGACCGTCGCAGCTCTGTGCGGGTTTGGCCCGGAGGCCGCCGACGGCCAGGCTGCGTCGTGAGACCTTCAATGCCCGCTCCCAACCTGTTCGAAATCGAGGCTATGACGGCCGAGTGGCGATCATGGACCTGAAGTTTCCGAAAGATATTGGACAGATGGAACTTGATTGTATTTTCACTGACCCCTAAAACTGTTGCAGCCTGTTTGTTCGATAAGCCATGTTCGAGAAATCCAAGAATGCGGCTTTCACCCTCCGTAATGGATTCCTTTCGTCCGCGCGCTGCCTTCTCCCCCGCCGCAAACTCTTCCATAGCCTCCCTGGGAAGTTTCAGTCGGCCATCGAGAACGGTGCTAATTGCCTGAGCGAGTTCCTTGACCTCCGTGTAAGCGATAAAGCCGCCGACGCCCTGTCTTACTAGAAACACCGCTTGATGATGGGAGAGCTTATGGCCAATCAGCAGTATCTTTGCATTCGGAAACCGGTCCCTGATCTGGCGGATACAGGTGTGCAAGGGCATAACGAGCGTGCCGATATCCACAATGAAAGCAGCGATCTGGCGGTTGGAGGAGCGGGGACCGGTCAAAAACCCTCCGTCGAAATGGACCGGGATGAACATTCGTCCGAGCAACCGCTCGAGGGAAGGAACCGCTAACGGATTTTGCTCGATCAGCCCCACCTGCGTCTTTCGCCGCGCCGGAATCGCTATACGGCCTCCTAAGAAGAATCCCCACCAATATCATTGAGCACCAACAACCCCTTTTCAATATTTCTGAGGTACATGGGAAATTTGGAATTCGAACAATGCCGCGCAGGAAACATGACATGGCAGGTCGGGCAGATGGTGGTGGAATCTTCGCGGACTGGGGCCGGAGTTCCGGCCCCAGGCGCGGAGAAGCTTACATACGTTCGGCAACGTTGAGTTGCAGTTTGCCCACTTCCACGACGGGTTTTTCGCTCTCGTCGTAGAGCAGCTGGGCGGCGTTGGTCGTGAACTGCGCTTTGCCGCTGAGCAGAGGCAGATTCAGCTTGCCCTTTTCCAGATGGCCATTGATTTTGCAATCCACCAACTGGCCGGCCAGAGTGAGCGGTTGTTTGGTGCTGAGTTTCGCCGAGGGCGTGTACACGTCGACAAACAGGTCGAACTTGGAATCGGCGTTGGCCCCCTGCCAGTTGAGTTGTCCCCGGGAGAAGTGGTCGCGGTCGCCAAAGGTTTCCGTCACCATGATGTCGCCGCCCAGCAGTTGGCTGTGGCCGCGCAAGGCCAGCATCATGACTTCCATGGTGGTTTCTCCGCTGCCGGGAACGCTTTGGTGATGGATCTCCGCCGGTCCGCTGACTTCCACGTTTTCCGTCTTGTCACCGGATTTCAGTTGCACCGTACCTTTGATGAAGGAACGTTCAATGGCGGCGGGCAGCACCGCATAGGCCATGTGCGCCTTGCTGTAAAACCAGCCGTTGACGTTGCCCTCGCGGTCCAGCAGTGCGACCGGCAGTTCCATACCCCGGAAAACGTTCACCCCGGTGGGCGTGCCCTCGAACTTGACGGGGGGGATGGCGTCGATGCGGCCGCGCACCGGCACTGCGGTTTCGTTGTAGAGTATGCCTTTCGCGGTGGTGAGCAGCACCTTGCGCTCCACCACGAAGTCGGCGGGCACTTCTTCGCTGGCCGCCTGGGGCGCGCCGGCCGGGTTCTTGCTGGCCACCGGCGTCACCGCCGGAGTGGCAGCCGCGGCGTTGTCTTTATTGTTGCTGTCTTTATTATTATTATTATTATTATTGTCGGCAGAAGTCCCGTTGGACGCCGGCGCCGTCCGCGGTCGTTCCGTGATGGTGCCCAGCGAGCGCAGGTCGGGATGTTCGCCCAGAACCACCGGACCGTTGAGCACATAGCTCTCTCCGGTCAACTCCGACTGTGTCAGTTCAATGTCGATCTGCTGCCGGCCGTCGGGCAGGACCCGCCGTCCGTAGCCCGGCATGGGCCACTTAGGCACTGTCACCGGCCCCAGGAAAGTGATTTCTTCACTGCGGCCATGGGGGTCGGGCCCGAACACGACCGAAGAGTTTGCGATCAGATAGATGACGTCGGGTTGCGTACCCAGACGGTCGAACAACGGGGACGGTGGCATTGCGGGAGCGGGCGTCGCCGCGCTGGCCGCGGACGAGCCGTTCTCGGCAGCCGGTTTGCCAGCCCCTTCGGCTGCCAACGCGACGGCGACCGCCAAGACGCAGCCGAAAAAAATCAACACGGTCTTATTTCTCATAAATCACCTTCCTGTGCATGGGTTAGCGAGCCTTTCCAGCCCGCCGATTCTGCCTCATCTTACGAATCCCTCTCCCTCACCGCTTCTTCGCTCTTGCGAAACTCGATCAGCGCTTGAGGAAGGAAGCAAAGTGTGAAGTGTTTACTGGCCCGCCAGCGGATCCTTCATGATGGTGTCGAGCAGGTTGGTCCAACGATGCTCAAAAAGGTGGGCGTCCGGATGTTTGGGACCGTAACTGCCGAGCCATGCCGAGGCTGAAGAGATTCCCGAGCAGCCTGTTGTGGCGAACCGGATCACCGAGTTGTTAAGATTTTCGGCTGTGCCGCCGAATTGCTGTCCTGGGTGGTTGCTCAGAACGACTCCTGAGAAGCGATCGCCATTGGCGGCGCCAATCGAATAGCGATCGCCCTTTTTCAATCCGTCCACCGATCCTTCCCGCAGAAATCCCTGAGGTCCCGCCAATCGCTTCCAGGCTTCTTCCTGGGAGGATCGAAAAACTGTCCGCGCCCACGAAACAGATCGTTCTTTCCCGGTGTGGGTTTCCAGATAGAACTTCAGAGTGCTCAGGTGAAATTCAAATGGCGCATCGATCTGCTGGAAAACGAGGTCCCACTCTGGGCCCGTGCCAAATCCCGAGTACTCAAGGTGAAGAGCAGTCGTTCCCTCGCCGGGCGTTAAGGTGTAATCCAAGTACCGCGGCGGCATGTTGACGAAATCTGGGGGTTGAATGAACGCGCCAAATGGAGAAGTTTCCCGCGTGCGGAGGTGGCTGTTCGGCTCCCAAACCTCAATTTCGGATTCCTCCATGTGGTTCCCTCCCCAGGAGACCCATATGGAGCCGCCTACTCCCGGCTTTACTCGCGCGTCCAGAGAAAGCCATTGGATCAACTCCTTTACGTCTGTAAGCGCCTTCCAAACTGCCGCCGGGGGTGCGGCGATTTCGAGGTCATGGATAATGGAACGGAGATTTGCGTTTGCGGTTGATGCTGTCGCGCTCATGGTGGAACTCCTTTTGCGAACAATTTCGGTCTCTTGCAAAATTCTGCGTACTCATCCCGGCGAGAAAGCCCGGCTAAATGGCCGGATTTGCCCCTCGGGGTCTGAGGACCGACTTCGCTACGAACGGCCGGTCCAGAATCGCCGGTTGCACTCCGTAGTGACAACATCGTTGCGGAACGTTAGCCGCGATTCATGTTGCCAGGCTCCGGCGCCCAAGAAGCGAAATACTTATGCTGCTCGAACGGTTCGGAAAGTTTTCGTTCTCGGTGGATCGCCGGTCCCTCCGCCATCGGCATATCGTGAAACGTTCAGAGCACCGGGGGAGATCCCCGCGCCATTCCCGGCCGATCGCTGGTGCTCCTCACGTTTGCGACAACTTCTCCCCCGAGCACAGCGCTGCTGCGCGACTCCCTATGAGGGAAGCTCTTTCGGTATCTTTCTTCCTAATTGCTCACTGGGAACGGTTCGAAATTCCATGCCTATTTTTTCCGGGAAGCCGAAGGCACGGCTTAGCTTGCCGCGCAATTGAACATGGGCGCGCCGCAGGCGCGTCTTGACCGCGGGTTGATTCAGATGCAATGCAGTTGCCGTCTGGTCAATCGATAGTCCCTCGAAGTCGCGGAGCACAAAGACGGTTCGCAATCGCGGACTGAGAGTCAGCGAAGCCTTCATGAGAATGTGGCGCAGCTCCGAGGAATGGCAGAGTGCCTCGGGGTTCGGTGCCCGGTCTGGTATCTCGCCCAGACGCGGGAGATTTTCCGCATCGAGATCCTCAGAGGGCTGCATGTATGCAGCCGAGCGATTCCTCATCTTAATGAGCGATTCGTTCACATTAATGCGGAACAACCAGGACGAGAACTTTGCATTTCCCTGAAATTGATCGAGCTTCCGATAAGCTTTGAGGAAGGCCTCTTGTACAGCATCCTGGGCGTCTTCGTGGTTGTGGGTCAGGCCCCGGGCGACTCGAAGCAATTTTTGCCGGTATCGCCTCACCAATTCTTCGAATGCCGCCGTATCGCCGCATTTGGAAGCATGTACGAGCACGAGATCGTCGACTGGCTTTCGCTGGCGCTGGGAATTTTCCAGGCTGGAGGAGAAAGGCGATGGCTTACCGCAGCGAGGTGTGTGGGTTAAGAGTTGCATCGGGATACTCCTCTCGGTCGCTATCCTCTATCGCTCTGCCGCCTGCGCTTGAGGCCGACCTGCGCGAAACATGGAAACTATGGCTTCGCCTTTTGGACTGCCCAACCCGGTGCACGGGTCCCAACCGGGGCCTGCGCTGTAGGCTCCGTTGTTGCCTTCGGTGACGTTATGAAACAGAGCTTCACGCGCATTGGGCGCATAGAGCAGCGGAGTGAAATAGCCCAACCGCTTCCCGCTTATCTGGTTGATCAGAGAGATAAGAGCGGCCCACAGCGGAGCTACTGCGCTCGTGCCTGCAAGCGTCCCGGATGTCCCATCCCCGTAAACGACATAGCCGGTATGGGGATCGGCATTGCCTGCAACATCGGGCACGCCGCGCCCTACGAAGCGGCTTGGATTCTTAGATGGAGGCACGCCGGCCTCGGCTTGGAATGCAGGCTTGGGAAAGATTTCACTGACTCCTCCGCCCGTGGCTCCCTGGTGTTTGTCCATGTCATTCCAAACGACTTCCTTGGAATACTGGTTATTCGGCGCGGTGAGTGAAGTTCCGCCGCAAGCAAGCACAAACGGGCTGGTTGCCGGAAACTCAACGTGTTGTAATCCGTCACTTCTTCCGTCGGTTGATCCGTTATCACCGGTTGAACAGCAGACCGTCACGCCGAGTGTTGCCGCATCCTGCAGCAACTTGTTGAACTGCGTCACGAATTGCTGGCTCCACGTAGATTCCGAACTGCCCCAACTGACGGAGATCACTCCGGGATCGTTTTGCGTGTCATGCACGGCCGCAGCCAACCCATTGTAAAAACCTTGGTCGTTGTTCAGGGTGAAGTACACCACGAGGGTAGCCTTGGGAGCGAGGGCGCCTGCCACCTGGATATCGAGCAAGACTTCGCTGTCCGGGCCCATAAAACCTCCCCCGGAACTATTGCCGGCACCATCGACCGACACCGAGACGATCTTAGGGACATCCATGTTCAACATAGTGCGGAAGTAGTACTCCATATCGGCCGAGGTAAATCCTCCGCCGAGTTCCAGGATCCCGATGGATTGTCCGCTGCCATCGGCGTTGGGGGGAAAGCCATAGATCTTCGCAACCTGCGGTGGAGTGAATGTGCCCGGCTCCTGGCCGGTGCGTGAGTGCGTCGCGTCGGGGATCGGTCGCCGGCGGAGATGCGGCTGCGCCTGCGGACGGTTGTCTAACCCCATGACCGCCTTCACCACGCCGTTCAGTTCGGCCGGAATCTTAACCGCCCCGCTGCGCCCGCGGAAGGAGAGTCCCGAACCTTCATACTGCTGCAATTCAACCTGGAATGCCTTGCTGAAGTTTGCCACCGTTCCGGTCAATACTACCGAGCGCTTGGCAAGGCTTTTCTCCACAATTGTCAGGTTGTACTCGTGAGCGAAGTCCTCGATTTTTCCGAGATCTTCTGGGATTGCTCCAAAAGCGTTGACAAATTCTTCTCGCGACAAGCGCCGCTCGGCGCCTGCCGAACTGGGTTTTTCCTTGGCAGGCCCTTCACCTTCTGCGCGGGATCTTAAGAGCACCGTGACTCGCAGCGTCTCTTCCGGGTTGGCCGCACCTTTGGCTTGGGCTTCAGTGGGCTTGACGCGTTCACTTCCGGTGAGAGAGGTATATTCCTTGTATCGTGCCATGATTCTCCTTCTGAAACTGCGGAAATGTGACGAATAGGAAGGCGAGTCGAAAGAATGGACATCCTTGGAGCAACCTTCACGAAGCATTAAAGTGCAATGTTGGGAGCGCTGCCTTCTCTGAGGTTGCGGAGTTGCTGTGCTGCCCGGAACATCGCTGCGCGGGCGGCTTGCCTTGCAGTACCGGGACGCTTGCGGCTATGTTTCCGAGTAGGGTCCGAGAGCCGAGCGTAACGATCTGGGAATGGGCTCGGGCACGGTGTTTTCGCCGGTTCGCCGCATGCATGCAATTCGCTGCTTGCCTTGGGCCACCAGTTCCATGTGGCCGTTCCGGTTGACGCGAAAATATTCGAAGCTCATTGTGATGTAGTGTTGCGTCAGTTCCGCGATGAACATCCGAATTATGATTTCATCGAAGGCCCAGACTTCTGCGAAGTAATCGCAGCTGCAATGCGCGGTGACCAGGCATAAGTCCTTGGACAATTCAGCGAGCAGTTCCGGAGTATGCTCGCGCAGGAATGCCTCGCGGCAGCGTCCTTGCCAGCGCAGATGGTTAGCGTAGTAAACGTTCCCTACCAGATTGGTCTCTTCAAAAGACACAATGTGTCGGTACTCATAAGGGCGGGACATCGGCTACCCTTCGAGGGCAATTGGCGCGGAATTGTAGAAGGCTTCGGCAGGTTTCGGAACCCTGCCGTGCACGAAAGCTATCGAAACAGCAGTACGCTGCCGGCTCGATTTGAGCTGAGTCACCAGAGTGGCAACGGCCCATGGTCCCGCCGAAAGATGCAACCAGCCGTTTTTCTCCGCCGAGGTGAACACTAACGAAATGTCTCCCGGGACCCCAGCTTTCTTCAATGATTCGAGCGCCGTCCAAACGCGAGTGGCGGCTGCATCCTGATCCTCCTGCCCCTCCGTCGAAAGCAACTCAGAGAGAGAAAAATGTTGATGTCCAAGCATCTCTCGCCACAGGGATGCCGACCGCCCGCTAACCAATTCGACGTCGCAGCCAACGTCGGCCGGCCCAGAAATCGCCAGTGTGGCGCCATCGCAATGCGAAACCGAGACTGCGCGGCCGGGCAATTCTGGTTTCCCGTCACTCCTGCGAAGCGGGAGCGCATCTCCCCCGACGCCGAGGCAAATGGCGCTATCCCTGTTGCTACCTCCATCGCGACTGAATATCGCGCTGATGCCGCACTGCGGCGCCAGGGCGTGCAGATAACGTTCCAAGTACGGACCGAACAGAGCCACTGGCCATGCGTCGGGGCTGGGCAGCGCCTCCACAGCCTGCAACTGCAATCCATGCCACGTTTCGCAGAGCATGCCGTCCGCCGCCCTCAACTCCAGGTTGTATACGAACCGGTCTCCGTCACGGCTCCGCTCAAATGCGCGGAGATTGTATGGAAACTGCGCATCGGTGGCCAGGATGACAATGCGGTCAACTCCAACCGGCAGAACTCGCCGATGCGGTATACATGCCTGAATCGCGTGAATGGCGGCGTCGCGTACGCCCGGATGCCCAAGAACGAACGTTCCCGGTAAGTAGCGTGCAAACCAATCTTCGCTTTTGTTGGGTACAATCTGCGCCACGCAACTACTCGCCGTAAGCTCCGTGTAGTGGGACAAGCATTGGAAGCGAGGCCCCTGGAACAGGATTCCGCCGTACAGATCCTGGGCCGGGTCCAGGGACAAGCGACTAGCACCCGGATCGTTGTCGTCCACTGAAGCTGCCTGAGGCGGATAATTTCTGAACGAGCAGCTCGCTCGAAAGTGGTTCACGGAAAATCCGGTGTCGCTCGTGCGCAAGGCGACTTCTACCCGCTCGCTGGATTCCGCGAGCGCAACTGACCTCACCTGTGTGGTCTCGCTGCCGACGACGATGGGGCGCGAGAATTCCACCCGCTCTAACACCGGACGCCTACTCTCTCCGGCCACCGCCATGGCGGTTTGGGCCATTTGTTCGAGACCCATCACCGCGGGCAGAACCTGTTCGTGATGCAGTTCGTGATCTTTCAAGTAAAGGTCGGTCTCGGCGGACAAATGCGCGTCCGCCACCAATTCCACGTGAGGATAGAAAACTTGCGGTTTCTCAAGGAATCGCAAATGTGGCAGTGGCTGCGGTTCCAATTGCAAGGTAGAAGGCCGCCCGAATCTGCTGGTCGCGACCACGGCCACTCCGGGCAACTCGCGGCCAAGAAGCCGGAGGAGAAACTGCGTGCCGGATTCCGGAGGAATCATCGAGATACCCTGGGTTTGCAGAGTGGCAAGGTTGGCGACATTTGCCCCCATGCCTACGCCGGACCATGCCGACCATTCAATTGCCATGCACCGGCATTGTCCATGCTCCGCCTGCCATCGCTCGGTCAGGTGCGTCATCCACTCGTTCGCCAGCGCATAATCCGCTTCCCCCGGAAAGCCGGTGCGGGCGATGAGCGAGCCAAATGTAATCAACACGCGTAACTTATCCGGCGCGAGAAGAGAGAGCAGATTTCGCAAGCCATCGACCTTCGGCGCCAGAGTCCTCCGGCAGGCCGCCAGGTCCAACGACTGGATCGATTGTGGAGTGTTGGCGCCGGCTGCATGAAGCAACGCGGTAACCCGTTCCAGTCCGAGTTCGCCTCGTTCCATTGCTTGCTGGAGAGACTCCAAATCGGCAACGTCGGCGGACGCGTAGTGGAAGTCGACTCTCGCCGCCTTAAGCCTCTTGAGGTTGGCTCGCAGGATGGGATCGTTTTTCGGCACCGAGCGCCCCAGCAGTAGCAGGCGAACCCCCGTGGCCCGCGCCATCTTTAATGCACATTCGAGAGCAATCCCTTTTCCGCCGCCGGTAATAAGGAGAACGTCGTCGCGGGTGAAAGGAGCATACCCCCGCTCAGATTCCTGTGGTACCGCATATAAGTAAGGTTGCAGCCTCCGCCCATTCTCGTCATAGCAGACCTCGCTGTGGCCTTGCGCAGCAACGGCTTCCTTTAACACCCAATCGCACGATTGGGGATGAGCGAAGGGTACGCGGACGATGCAGGTCGTCACCCAGGGCACTTCCAGATGCAGCGAGCGGGCAAAGCCAGCGCCGACTCCAGATGATTGCACGACCACCAACCGTGCCGCCGTTTTGCCGCGGAGAACGGATTTGGTCGCTTCGAGCAACAGCTCGGGAACCGAGTTGTCTGGCTCTGCCGGCAAACATACAAAAACACCGCCTGTCG
>Ga0307476_10000227_pt1 | contig 53941 bp, 61 predicted proteins | sample atmos_gasesECM2C_2_FD_203314 | JGI IMG/M metagenome (GOLD analysis project Ga0307476, IMG submission 203314) | Hardwood forest soil microbial communities from Morgan-Monroe State Forest, Indiana, United States - atmos_gasesECM2C_05 | ecosystem: Environmental > Terrestrial > Soil > Temperate... | reverse complement strand
CAGCCCCAAGGCGGCCTCGCCATCCGCAAGCCCGCAAGCGACATGGTCGCGCGCGGCAACGATTGGGGCGGCTACGGCTACGGCAATAACTATGGCTACGGTGATGCGCGCCAGTACGGCAGCCCGTACGGTGGCGCGGCCTACTATTATCCGCGCTGGTGACAACGCGGCGCGGCACATGAGGCTGCGCGGCGCGCAAAATGCGTAGGGCGATTTTCGCCGCGCGCCTCCTCGTCATTGAGTTCCCGAATCGGTTCCCCCAGGCATCATGTTTGCTTAAAACGCTTTCGCGTTCGCGATGCGGTAACTCGCCCAGCTCGCTTTACCTCGCCTGGGTGCCGGGAACTTTTTTCTTCGGCTCGTTGCCAGGAACCCACACCAACCTTCGCCGTTATTTTTACTTCTGGAAGCATTCAACGGAGGTTCGAATGACATCGTTGAGCAAGGCTCTCGTCGGCACTGCAATCGGCGCCGGCATCGTGGCTTTCTCCACTCTGAGCGCATCGGCGGCGGTTGTCTGCACCGGCAACGTCTGCTGGCACACGCAAGAGCGCTACGAATACCCGCCGACGGCCCGTGTGATTATTCACGATGATGCTTGGCTACCCGGGCCGGGCATCACGTTCCGCGAGCACGAAGGCCGCGGCTATTGGAGCGGCGACCGCTGGACCGAGTGGTGACACAGGCCCTTCTTGGGTCGAGGCCGCCTCGGTTGGGCGGCCTCGCTCGATTGCCGGCGGCGTAGCAAAATCGCTGACCAAGCCTCCGAGCGCCCATACACGCTCGGAGCCCGCCTACAGCACGTCCGCCGTGACTAAAATGACGCCGCGCTCGGTCATCCCGAGCACTTTGGCTGCGCTTACCGACAGGTCGAGGACGCGGCGGCCACCGAATGGGCCTCGATCGTTGATGATAACGATGACGCTTCGGCCGCTCGCAGGATCAGTGACACGAAGCCGGGTTCCGAACGGCAATGTCCTATGGGCCGCCGTAAGGCCGCCGCCGCGCCCCGAATAATAGGCACAGAGACCAGAGAAGCTGTGCGCTGCTGTTTGCGCGACTGCAGACGTGGAAAATAATGCCGTGGCGAGCAGGACTGCTGAGACAACACGTGCCAAACGCGACGACATTTGAAATTCCCCGACGCACCGTCCGCCTCAACAAACTCGGCCGGGGCAATTTTGTTCCATCGCCAACGAAAGCAAAAAGGCGCTGCATTCGATCGTGAGCCGCCGAGCGGCGATCGGAGGTTCCCGAAACGCTTGGCCGGGGGCGGCCGCTTCTACGCATCGCCCATTGCGTGGCTCGATTTGCTGTAACGCACAATGCACCCATCAGGGTCGGCGGTGTGGTAGGGTGTGGCCGTCGAATTTGGGGAGGTTCCAATGGGGCCGCGAAAGGACTTTCGGCGGATAGGTTTGCTGGTTCCATCCTCGAGCTCGGTCCAGGAGCGGGATATCGGCAGAGCACTGCCGGAACACATCACACTGCACGTCGCGCGCATGCGGTTGAGCAACGTAGATTCGGAGTCGACCTTAAGGATTGTCCAGGAAATCGAGACCGAGAGTCAAAAGCTCGCCGATGTCGACGTCGACGTGATCATTTTCCCGGCGACCGCCCCCTCGTCGCGCAACGGCATCGGCTACGACCAGGAGCTCATCAAGCGCATAACCGCGGCAAGCGGCAAGCCGGCCACCACGGCATCGACCGCGCTCCTCGAAGCGTTCCAGGTACTGTCCGTCAAACAAATCGTACTCGGCGCGCCTTGGAGCGCTTCGGTGAACCAGACCGTCGCAGCGTTCATCGAAGCCAACGGCGTCAAAGTCCTCGGGCAAGAGGCGCTGGGGTTGGTCAGCAATCTCGAGATCGGTCTCCTCGATCCACAAACCGCCTACGATGTCGGGCGCCGTGTGAACAGGCCGGATGCCGACGCGGTCATGTTGGCGTGCGGCAACTGGAGTACGTTTGGCATCATCGATCGGTTGGAGCGCGATCTGGGAAAACCAGTGCTGACGACGAACCAAGTCAGTTTATGGCATGCGCTTAAGATGATGGGCATGAGTCCGCTGGGCGGCCTTGGCGTTCTGCTACGCGAGCATCTGGGCAACGAAAGAGCGCGATATGCCGTTCGTGCGGGCGCTTGATGGCAGAAGCGGTCGCCCGCTCTCAAGTTTCGGCTTGCTGCGCAACCTCACCGGATTGATTGACGGGGCCTTGCCGGGCATGCTTGTTGCGTACCAGATCACCTCATCGTCCACGTGGTAGCGCGCCCATGCCCAAACTCTATGAAGCCCTCGCGGAAGCGTTTCTTGCCGAGGGTGTCGACACGCAGTTCGTCCTGATGGGCGACGGCAACATGCACTGGTCCACCGCCTTTGCCAAACTGCCGGGCGTGCATACCGTCCACGTCAGGCACGAGCACGTCACCGTAGCGGCGGCGACGGCCTACAACATAGCAACCGGCAAGGTTGCCGTTGCCTCGGTTACCTGCGGCCCTGGCGTGACCCAGTTGATGACGGCGCTGCCGGCCGCGGTTCGCGCAGGCCTGCCGATGGTGGTGTTCGCCGGCGAGTCGCCGATCAACGCAAAATTCTACAACCAGTACATCGACCAGGCGCCGCTGGTGACGGCGACCGGAGCGCGTTACATCGCCGCCCATAGCGTGCCGCGCATGATGGACTACGTGCGCGAGGCCTTCCACATCGCCAAGTACGAGCGGTGCCCTGTGGTCTTAGGCATTCCCTACGACCTGCAGAAGGTCGAGCACATGGCCAACCAGCCCTACGAGACCTCGGCGATGTATCAGCCCAAGGTCGGGCGCATGCAGCCCGATCCCGAAGTCGTGGCCGAGGCCGTCGCGCGGCTGGCCGCGGCAAAGCGGCCGATCATCCTCGGTGGCCGTGGCGTGGCGTGGTCCGGCGCGCGCGATGCGGTGGTCAAGCTCGCCGATCGCTGCGGCGCGTTACTCTCCAACACGTTGCCGGCGCGCGGTCTTTTCCACGACCATCCGTTCGGACTCGGCACCACCGGCAGCTACTTCACGTCGTTGGGCAGAGAGATGTACGAGTCCGCGGACGTCGTGCTCGCGGTCGGGACCAGCCTGTCCTATTACGTCGGTGGCGGGCACTACTGGGGCAAGGCCGTCAAGATCCAGTTGGACGACGCGCCGCGCGGCTTGCGCGACGGGCAGAAGGCCGCCGACATCTACGTCAGATCGGATGCGCTCGTCGGCGTCGAGGCCATCCTTGCCGGCCTCGACAAGAAGCTGGGCGCCGGCAAACCGACGGCGGCGGCCGTACGCTCCAAAGAGCTCGCGCATCGCATCGCGACCGAGCCGGCGGACTCGATGCCGTTCGACATCGAGCCAGGCGTGCTGGATCCACGTGCGGTCATCGAGGCCATCGACGCGGTCGTGCCAAAGGATTGGGACTGTGTCGTCGGCGGCGGCCATCAGGCCTATTTCAACACCCAGATGCGCGGGCGGCCGGCGGAGCGCTACACCACGGTCCGTGAATTCGGCGCGGTCGGCAACGGCCTGTCCTATGCGCTCGGCGTCGCGGCGGCGCGCCGGCAGGGCGGCGAGGGCAAGATCGTGCTGTTCGAAGGCGATGGCGGGCTCCTGTTCCATATCCAGGAGCTCGAGACGCTCAAGCGTCAAGGATATCGCATCCTGATCTGCGCCATGAACGACGGCGGCTACGGCTCGGAGTTTCACAAGCTGCGCGCCGACGGCATCGACGACAGCCTGGCGGTGTTCGGCCGGCCCGCGTTCGAAAACATCGCCCGCGGCTTCGGCCTGCGCGGCCACGAGATCCGCGACGTGTCGGTCATCCCAAAGCTGTTCGCCGACTTCTCAGCGCAGGGCGAAAGCGAAATCTGGAACATCCAGATCTCAGACAAGGTCACGGCGCCGGTGATCCGTCAGACCATCAAGCGCGGCCACGGCAATATGTGAGCGGCGGGCACCGCCCGACCATCCCATGAGCGGACAATCACACGCTATTTCAGCGTGCTGCTTGACCGACTAGGGTGAGTCCGATGTGGGAGAAATTGAAAGTTCTAATCAAAACCAGGTCGTCGGAGTGGCCGGCAAGAGCCGCGCTATTGGAGCGATTTGTATAGGTCTTGCTGTCGGTATAGTCTGCGATCATCTCGGCGTGACTGGAATAAAACTTCACGCAATTCCGATACTCACGATGTTCGGCTGTTATCTGCTTACAGCGCGCCCTAAGTAGCAAGCGCAGGCGCCTTTGCGCACCCTCCGTATGCTAACAACGATTGAGACGCCGCCAGCGCCCCGGACTGCAACCTTCTATTTTCGAGAAAACGCGAGCAAAATGGCTTTGATCGACAAAACCGCAAATTTGCGCGATGTCTGCGAGCCGCGGGCCGGCGTCGCATAAAAGCTCCTTGGCGCGCTCGACGCGTCTTTTCATCAGCCATCGGTGCGGCGAGAAGCCGGACTCGCGTTTGAAAGCGCGGCTGAAATAGCTGCTCGACAATCGGCACTGATCTGCGACTTCGGAGATCGAAGGATCGCCGCTCAAATTTGCATCGATGAATTCGTAAGCGCGCCGCAGCTGCCAAGGCGACAAGCCGCCGCGAGCGAAGCGTTTGATCGGGAGGCCGCCATAGACGCGAACGATATGAGCAAAAAAAGCGAGCGCGACATGCTCGCAAAACATCGCAGATCCGTCGCCTGGATTGGCCATCGCGCCGGCGAGCGCCTGGGCAAACCCGTACATAACCAGGTCGCGCCCGCCGAATTGCCGTGCATGAAGTCCTTTGACCGTCGGGATCCCCGCTTCGTCCGCCATCTCATCGAGGGCGGCCTGCGGGACATAGAAACGCAGCGAGTCGAATTGCGTATCAAGGCCGACTGTCGGATTGTCGCTCAAATCAAACAGAAATGCGTCGCCCAAACTCGCAAGCGGCAAAGTCTTGCGTTTCCCTGCCGTCCGCAGGTCTGAGAAGAACGGCGCGCTCAGCGGAACGTGGAATGAAAATGCCGCTTCCGGCGGTACCGCCAAGGACCGGCCACGCATCGGTTGATCGCTGCGCATGCGCGAGAAGGCAACTTGAGCCCGCGGCCGCCTGCCCGCCACCAAAGTTGGCGGGCGATCTATCCGGAACCGTCTGGCCAGAACTTCGTCAACTGCAGCCGTGCTCATGACTGCCTCCGCCTCCGGTCGGCAGTCGTACCATGCGCCAACCCTTGGGAACCGCGTTCCGAGCCGGATTTTACAAAACGGGCATGTTTATACCATCCCCCACGCCCGCCGCGTGGCAGATTTCGACAGTCGGGTTCACGCGACGGAGGACGCTATGTCAAAGCGGACCAGCATCGTTTTCGCCCATGGGCTCTGGGCCGACGGCTCATGCTTTGGCAAATTGATCCCGACGCTGCAGGCCGAGGGCCACGAAGTGATGGCATCCCAGCACGGCCTCGACTCGCTCGCGGGCGACGTCGCCGCCGTGAAGGCTTGCCTGGCCCGGGTCTCAAGCCCGGCGATCCTCGTCGGGCACTCCTATGGCGGCACGCTCATCACCCACGCCGGGACCGATCCCCGCGTTGTCGGGCTCGTCTATATCGCGGCGCTCGCGCCGGATGCCGACGAGACCTCGCAGAGCCAGCAGGCCAAGTTCCCGGTGACCGAAGTGTTCTCGCACATCGAGGTGACGGACGGGCGCATCTGGCTCAAGCCCAGCGGCGTCCCCTATTTCGCGGGAGACCTGCCTGAAGCGGAGCAGCAACTCGTCTACGCAACGCAGGGCGTGCCGGTGCCGGATCTGTTCACCCAGAAGGTCGAAGGCACGGCATGGAAGACCAAGCCGAGCTGGTACATCGTCGCCAAGAATGACCGCACCGTCCACCCCGATCTGGAACGCTTCGTAGCGAAACGCATGGGCGCTACCACTTATGAAGCCGACTCGAGCCATGTCACGATGCTGTCCAATCCCGGCCTCGTGATCGACGTGATCCGCGCCGCCACCGCGCCCGCCAATCAGTGAAGCGACCCGTCGCCACTGCTCGTCCTGCGCCCGCACGTCCGACGAGGATTCGATGAACGCCGATGTTCTTGCGACGAGAGTAGACGATGGAATTGCCGTCATCACCTTGGGAAGCGCAACCCGCATCTATTTCGATGAGGAGATGGGCGACGCCCTCACCGAGGTCTTGGACGAATTTGCAGGCGACCCCAAGGTTCGCATTGTCGTCGTGACCGGCGGTGCACCGGGTTATTTCAATCGTCATTTTAGTATCCCCGCGCTCATCCAAATCGCGGAGTCCCTGCGCGCTGCCGGTCGCCAGTGGCCCGAGAGCGCCACTTACAATGGCGGGTTCTTCGATAAGGCGATGGCGCTGTGCGAGAGCATGCCTAAGCCGGTGATCGCCGCAATTTCCGGCACGGCCCTGGCCGGCGCCTTCGAGTTCGCGCTCTCTTGCGATCTTCGTATCGCCGAGGATGGCGACTACCTGATCGGGTTTCCCGAGACAGAACTTGGTCTCCTTCCCGGCGCCGGCGGCACACAAAGACTGCCGCGCATCATCGGAATGCCAGCCGCGCTCATGCACATTCTCATGGGTCAACCAGTCAATCCACGTGAGGCCGAAAGGAAAGGCCTGGTACACGAGACCGTCAGCGGCAAGGCTCTCGATCGCGCGATGCAGATCGCACGGCGCTTGTCGTCGCGAACGCCGGAATCTCTGGCCTACATCAAGCGTCTCGTCCGCAGCGCTACCGACACACCGTTGGCTCAGGGGCTGGCGCTCGAACGAAATCTCTTCTTGAAATTATGCATCAGTGAACCCGCGCTCGCGCGCATGCGTTCCTATGAGGAAAAGAAGATCACTTCGCCGTCCCGCTCTGTCGAGGTCTAGGGAGTGAACCATGGCTAAAGCCGATCTAGCGGCGCCTGTGCGTGTAATCGAGGAAACGCCCGCGTACTGGAAGGTCGTGTTCGACTATCCGCCTTTCAACATCTTGGACGCGACGATCTTTGACGGCCTGCAGAATCTGCTTGTTCGGATGGACGCCAGTCAGAGTCTCCGCGTCGTCGTGTTCGAGAGCGCGATTCCCGACTTTTATCTTGCCCACTTTGATTTGACCGGTAAGACCGGGAACATCACCACGGCCGTCGGGCCTTCCGGCCTGCCGATTCTGACGGATACGTTCGTGCGTATCACCAAGTCTCCGGTAGTCAGTATCGCAAAGATCCGAGGCTGCGTCCGCGGCGGCAGCAGCGAGTTCGTCCTCGCTTGTGACATGCGTTTTGCGTCGCGCGAAAATACGCAACTCGGCCAACCCGAAGTCGGGGTCGGAGTACATCCTGGCGGCGGCGGCACCGAACGCCTCCCCCATCTGGTCGGCCGCGGCCGCGCGCTCGAAATCATTCTCGGCGCAAACGACTTCGACGGCGACACGGCGGAACGGTACGGATACGTCAATCGGGCGCTTCCAGACTCCCAGTTGGACGACTTTATCGATGCGCTCGCGCGCCGGATCGCCTCCTTCGATCGGCGTGCCATCACAGCAGCAAAGAATCTCGTCAACCAAGTCTCTCTGCCGTCGACCGACCGACTCCTCGACGCCATTACCTCCTTCGAGAACGCGCTGACGTGGCCTGAGACGCAGCGGCGGGTACAGGCTGTATTGAAGCTCGGGCTTCAGCAAGATGCGGATTTCGAGAAACGGTGGCCGGAGGTGCTCGGCTTGCTCCTTGAGACTTAGCACGCAGGGCGGATTAACCGGACAAATAGGGGTGGGAGCGCTCTTTGGCCAGTATGGCGATGAGCGCGTGACGGAGGTAGGGCGCTATCCCGACGCCACCCTGGAAGCCGTTTTGCGCAATGCCGCCGAATGATGGCGGCGAGCAGGCGCCTCCACAGGAGCGTAGTGCCGCTATTGCCTCCAAGAGAAAATCTAATTTCGACTACGCGTTTCGTCCGCGACGCCGGTTTGCGAGAGGTGCACCGCCGCGCGCGATCAGGCGTCCGTGCGCTCGTAAAGGAGCCATTCGCCGCCTTCCGCCGCCGGAAACTCCTGATCGCAGGTCTCGCACGCTGGGATCATGCCCGGCGGCGTTTGGCGGCGGATGACGGCATATTTGGCGTGGCAGCGCGGGCAGCCGAAGCTCTCACCAGCCGGGGCCCAGTTGGTGCGCCGTTGCAGGATGCGTTGCAGGACCGCCCTGCTCTGGGTGGTCATTCGCCGCCTCGCTCTGTGGCTAGATCGAGGGATAGCGGCGGCGAATCTCGGCAATACAGTCCCGGTATTGGCGATCAAAATTATCGATCGCCTGCACATTGAAGAGCATGAGCTTTTGCCGGGAGTCGGGATCGGGTGCCCCCATTTCCCCGTCCAGCTCAAACTGCTTTTCGATAAGCATCGACATTGCGTCGGTATTGTCGGCAATAACGCGCCACAAGTCGTCGTCAGTCAGCTGTGAACTACGCACGGCTACCCTCACACTTTACATCACCCGCAGGCCATTCTGCGGTGCTAAGGCTAAAAACTGCTTAATGGCGTTTTTTGGGGGCAGCAGTCACGTTTGGGTCCGCACGCGGATGCAAAATTGCCGTCATCTGCGCCCGAGGTTGCCGCTGTGGAGGCAATCATGGCGGAGCCGACAGCCGAACCGATCCCGCCGGATTTTGCGGAAGCCTTTGCCCATGCGGTGTTGGTTTATGAGATTTGGACGCCCGAAGAGCTGGGACGTTTGATCGAGATCGGATCGCGATCTTACTCGATCGTTGAGGTATGCGGGCTTGTGGATCACTTCACCGATCGGTTGCCCGAACGGGTTTACCTGAAACTACGCTCGCAAATGCACGACTATCCGGACAGCAAACTCAAAGCCGACCTTGCCGCCGATCCTTCATATGCGACGGCGGTTCGATGTCTGCGCGGCATGATCGAACGCCGCACCGAGGACTATAAGCAGCGAGGTGGCATGGCAGGGTAAGCAGCCATGACAACTAGTACCGGGTCACGCGCAACATGTGCAGCGCGAACAAGCCGAGCGGGACGAGGTCCATCAGCATCGCCACGGCGAGCAGCGCGCGCGTGACGCGCCCGCGGACGAGGAGGAAGGTTACCGCCTCGATCACCAGGAGAACCGGGCCGAAGACCATGCGTGGAATGGCGACGAAGGCGATGAACAGGCCGAGCAGTTGGCTGACGGCCACAGGAAAGGTCGGCGGGCTCGAGCTGCCGGCCATGTGCATCACTGCGAGCCAGCTCGCCAGCCCCATCGCGGCGACCACGAGCTCGACGGCCACGAGCGCGCGCGGCGCCTTCTCGATAAACAGCTTCAGCAAGAACCAGGTCGGCGCGAGGCCGAAAAACCCTGTGACGAGCACGAACAGGATCATGTCGCCGAATGCGACCATGCCGGGCGAGCCCTGCGCCACGTCGGCCGGCATGCGCAGCTCGTTGACGGTGACCGCGGCAAGGCCGGCGGCGACGCAAAGCGCGTAGCCGACGGCGATCAGAGCCAGCCTCTTCACCGTGCGCATGCGCAGACCCAGCCTCCGAGCAAACTCTCGATTCGCTTCTGATCGCCGATTCAGATGATCACCCAGTCTCGCTTAACTTTCCGTGCCATTGTCGCGAATGCCGTTCGTTCCTGGGCTGGCGGACCGATGACCCGGCAGGTCTTGGACGTTCCTTGGGGCCGTTGCGTTCAATGCTAGGCGATGCCTCTCCCGCCACGCCGCTTGGCGGCATACGGCAGCACGAACATGTACAGACCGCTGAACATCAGCAGGAACAGCGGAGGCAGCGGCGCATAGACCACCCAGGAGGGCGGCGGCCCGAATGCCATGGCGACGAAATTGGCGATGACGGTCGCCGTAAAGATGATCGACAGCCAGCGGTGAATCTGCCGAATCCACATATTCAAATTCAATGAGACCTCCATCGAAGACGCCGGAGCGATCGCCTTCTCCCGCGTGCGGGGAGAAGGAAGCGCGGGCGGCACGCGCGGTTTGCCATCCTCGCCGCACGCAACCCGTCAGACTTCACTCCGGCCGCGCCAAGACCTGCTCGAGCTTGGCGAAGAACTGCTGCCAGCCGCCCTTGGCGCCGCCATAGGCCTGCTTCTGATCCGGCCGGAAGCCCGACTGCTCCATGCACAGCTGCGTCCCGCCGCGCGTCGGTGTGAGCGTAAAGGTCACCACGCTTGTGAGATTGAAGGCCGCGTCGGCGTGGGCAAAATTCCAGGTGTAGGACAGCGTCTTGTGCGGCTCGACGGCGAGCACCTCGCAGTCCAGCACGCCGCCTCATTCGCCGCGGAGATTGAAACGGTGGCCGACGACCGGCGCAAAGTCGTTCTGCATCAGCCAGTCCGCGATCAGTTGCGGCTGCGTCAGCGCGCGCCAGATCTTCTCCGGCGGATAAGGCAGCTCCCGTTCGACGACGACGGCAAGCGTTTCGGGGTTACTCACTGCTCCATCCTCTTCAACAACGATTCGAGACGATCGAAGCGGTCGCGCCAGAACGCGCCGTAGCGGCTCATCCAGTCGATCAGCGGCGCCAGCGCCTTGGGCTGCGCGCGGTAATGGGTCTCGCGGCCGGCGCGGCGGTCGCGCACCAGGCCGGCGCTCTTGAGCACGCCGAGATGCTTTGACACCGCCGGCTGCGACACGCCGGCCTCTTCGGTCAGCATCCACACCGTCTGCTCGCCGTCGCGGCACAGCCGCTCGAAGATCGCCCGGCGGGTCGGATCGCCCAGCGTGGTAAAGATCTCGCTCGATGTCGAGGGCATGACAAATCCATAACTCTATAGTTATGGATTGGTCAAGCGTCCAAATTGCACGGCGCTTCGAGCAATTGTCGGATCGTGTGCGCTACGCTTTCGGCCGCGCTGCGCTTGCTGATCTGTGGTACAACGAAACAGCGCTCCATATTCTGGAGCTGCCGCGACGGCTTAAGTGCGGGCGCCATCGGTCGCAACGCTGTGCGCCGCGGCAACGACAAGGGAGGTCGCCGATGATCGATTCGAGCCGTCGCGCCGTTCTTACAACCGGTGCCGCCGCCGCCGCGGCAACCACCGCCCCGCAAGTGTTCGCCCAAGCGCCGCAGGCCGGAGCGCCGCAGAGCCTGCCGGAAGGCGCCAAGGTCGGATTCTACGAGAACGGCAATGTTCGCATCCGCTACGCCGAAATCGGCTCGGGCTTCCCGCTGCTGGCGACGCCCGGCGGCGGCCTGAACTCGCGCATCAGCAACTGGCCGGCCGCGGTGATCAACGTCATGGAGGAGTTCAAGAACGACTTCCGCGTGATCACCATGGACCAGCGCAACGCCACCAACGGCGAGTCAAGCGGCCCGGTTCCGGTCGACAATCCGTGGGACGCCTTCGCCGACGACCAGCTCGGCGTGATGGACCATCTCGGCATCCGCCAGTTCTTTTTCTTCGGCAACTGCATCGGCGGCCCGTTCGGGATGAAGCTGATGGAGCGCGCGCCGGCGCGCGTGGTCGCGGCGATCCTGAGCCAGCCGGTCGGGCACCGGCCGGAAAAGCCGGATTATATGTACGAGTCCGGCAGAGACGTCTGGGCCAAGGAGTTTCGCGAGCGCCGGCCCGATGTGGCGATGGCCACCATCGAGGCGTATCTGCACAGCCTCTATCGCGTGCGGCCCGATTTCGTGTACAGCGTGTCGCGCGACTTCGCGACATCCTGTCAGATGCCGATGCTGGTGCTGCCCGACGATGTAGTCGCGCATCCGCTCCAGGTCTCCATCGACATCGCCTCGCTGGCGCCCAACGCCGAGATCACGGTGTTTCCCTGGAAGGAGCCGCCGGAACTGAAGGCCCGCACCATCAACCGCGCGCGCACTTTCCTGAAACGGCATCAGACGGCGTAGCGAAGCCGAAATCGGGATCGTTGCGCTTTACGCTTTGTCGCTCATTGACGCTTGGCAACCGCCCGGCAAGCCGCAGCCCCGGTCGCCATCGGGGCACAGCCGACATCGGGCCAGAGCGTCGAAAACGACGCGAATGACCAATGACGTCATTTCGCCACCGTCAATTACCGCAGTGCGAAAGGTTTTTATCGCGATAGACAGCCCTCATCCCCGACCATAAACTCGACGTGAAATTCGGCTGCAAAGCGGGTTGGCCGCTATCCTCGCGCCCGATGTTGCTGGCGACGGCCGCGTAATGGGCAATGACGAGGACAGGCAACAAGGGAGGTTTTCGATGCGTTACGGACCGATACTTGCTTTTGTCGCAATTATCTTCGCGTCCGCACTTTCGGCCGCGAGCGCTGAGGTCAGGATCGCGCAGGTAGCCGCGATCACCGGCAGTTACAGTGTCAGCGGGACAAATCCTGATAGCTCAACATACAGCGGCAGTGTTGTTGTCAGCCAGCTGGGCGGCAACCGATACCGTTTCGACTGGTCGATCGCCGGCAATCAGACTTTTACCGGGACCGGGGCCCTCAACGGCAGTACAATCTCCGTAGATTGGGGCCAAGATGCCCCCGTAATTTACCAGGTGGGGAGCAATGGAGTTCTTAACGGCACCTGGGCCAATGGCCATGCAACCGAAGTGCTGATTCCTTCCCGTTGACGCTGTCATTTGACCAAGCTCGTCTTTGACCCTGCGCGTCACTGAGTGCTGCGCAGTGGTTTGGCCGCTAGACGCAGACGTCGCACGGCAGCCGATTTGCGCCGCAACAAATGCTTGGGTGCTTATTCGATCACCTCGTCTGCGCGCGCAGAGAGTCCCGGCGGCACATCGATGCCGAGTGCTTTAGCGGACTTGAGGTTGATCACGAACTCGAACCTGGTGGCTTGATCGACAGGCAGCTCGGAGGGCTTTTCACCTTTGAGCATCCGCCCGACGTAGAGTGCGGCCCGGCGATAGCCGTCCGCAATATCGGTGCCATAACTCATCAGCCCGCCATCTGCGACAAATTCGCGGTTGAAGTACATGGCGGGGATAGCGTCGCGCTCCGCCAGCGCGACGATTTGCTGAAGCCGGCTGGTAAAGTATGGATCGCCACCGACAAGCAATGCGCCGGCGCGTCGTTGCCGCATGGTTGCGAAGGCGCTCTCGATTTCGCTCGGTGTGGAGGCGCCGCGAACAATGAGTTGCAGGCCGAGTATGCGCGCCGCTCCCTGCGCGTCGGTCTGCATCGACCCGGACTCGGGATTCGCCGTGTTCAGCAACATGCCAATGACCGAAACATTGGGAACGAGCTCGTGCAGCAGGCTCAGCCCTTTGCTGCCCAGCACCGCGGCGAAAAAGCTGATCCCTGTTACATTGCCGCCGGGTCGGTTGAGGCTTTCCACGTAGCCGGCTTTGACCGGATCGTCGCCTGTCGTGAACACGATCGGTATCGTCGTGGTTGCGGATTTGGCAGCTAGAATCGAATTGCCGCCGCCGGTCGCCGCGATCACGGACACCTTGCGGCTGACGAGATCGGCCGCCAGCGCCGGCAATCGCTCATACTTGTTTTCCGCAAAACGGAATTCAATCGCCACGTTGCGACTTTCGACATAGCCGGCTTCGCTCAGGCCCTGGCGGAACGCATCCAGCAGCCTTGGCCGATCATCTCGCCCCACGCTGCTTAGAAATCCGATCACCGGCATCGCGCTCTGCTGCGCGCGTGCCGCAAGCGGCCATGCCGCCGCTGCACCGAGAGCGGATATGAATTGCCGTCTTCCGATGTCGATGATCATTCGACGCGCCCCGGGGTCGTCCCCCGCTGCAATTGGGCAAGAGTATCACGGCCTGATCCGCAGGTCTGCCTTTCGGGACCGTACCCGCTACGGCAATCCGTCGCTATCGGAGGCAAAGCGGAAGGGGCTGCGCCAGGCTCGAAATGTCGACAACGACCCATTCCGTCATTTTGCCACGGTCAACTGCCGCATCGCGAAAGGTTCATTCGATCACTTCGTCGGCGCTGGCCTGCAGCGTCAGCGGCACTGTCAAGCCGAGCGCCTTTGCGGTCTTGTAGCGCCACACTTGCAACTTACGCTTCGATGGCGCCGCGTGGTATAGAGCACCGGTCCTGAAGTAGCGATAAATGCCCCATGCCGAACTGGCTTCGACGATTTACTCGCAATGATGATGCGGACCCGGCGAAAGTTTACATCTATCTGATCGATCACGAACACGACCGGACCTACGCCGAAAACGTCGTCCAATATTTGGAAAGCCAAGGCGTTCTGTGCCGATGTATCCCGCTGGGCGCGGACGGGCTGCGGCCCGAATTGCAATTATGCCTTGACGATCACGCAACCGCCGTCCTGGGCTTCAATTCCGCTCTGGATCATTCATGGTTGCCATCGGGCAGTTTCCTTGCCGCCGCCGAGAAAAGCAAAACCGTTGTTCTGCAATGGATATTGGATCATCCGTCCAGCCGATGGCACGAATTTTATGCCTCGACCGTCGCCAATACCCGCTTTTTGCTCAATTCGGAACAGGAGCGGCAGTATTTCGAGACCTATTGCCTGCCGGGAGCGTTGACCGCCATAATGGGCGGCGTCGGCCCCAATCGGCGTTCACGCGTCGCGCGGCTGAGCCGGGAAGCATTCATGCAGCGCCGAATTGCTTGCATGATTCCGCTCAGCTTGCATCGCGTCCGCAGCATGGCGCAAAACGACGAGGCGATGAGCGCGCTCGAAGCGCCATTGGCCGATGTCGCGCGTGAAGCGATCGAGCGCGCGACATTCGATCTGATCGGACCGCTGCATCGGCACATTGCTGCCGCGCTGGCGGCACGCAATAAGAACATTTCCACGCCGATGTTCAACTCGATTTGCCATATCGTCGAGCAGTCCGTGCAGGAAGCCCGCCGGCTGAAGATATTTTCAATTGCGCGAAAGTTTTCAATCCTGATTCAGTCCGATCGCAGCGCAACTCCCTATTTCAACGGCTCCGTCGCTTCGCTGGAGACCGACATAGGTATGCAGATCACGCTGGCGCGGATTCCGATGTGCCGAAGCGTGCTGAGCGTCAGCCCGGCCAACGACGCGATCCACGATCGAACGATGAATGCCCTCAACGGCGGCTGCGCCGCCATCCTGGAGGACAACTTCGCCAGCAAGAGCATTTTCAAGCACGGCACAAATGCACTTCTGTTCCGCTACGATGACGATAGCCTCGAGGAGTGCCTGGACATCGTGTGCAATCAGCCGGACCGCGCTTACGGCATCGCGCGCGCGGGCATGAGATTGCGCGACGATCCGCGTCTGCGTTTCGGTCAATTTCACAATATCCTCGATCTCGCCCGGCGGCGCGCCGTAGGTCGGTGAATTGCCTCGTAAATCGACCGTGACGGCGAGAACTCCCGGTTATTTAACCGGTGGGATTCCTTGATTGAAGCCACAAATGGCATCGACCGTATCGGTCAAGCTTGCTATTTTGTCGTCGACAGACGGTGCCATAGCCGGTGCAATGCAGCAGGAATTCTGCGACCGCTTTCCGCGTTTTCTGGAAACGACTGAAACAATTCCCTCGCGGTCGCGCCTCAATGCGCGTTGGCGTGCGATCATCGGCTGGAATATGTCCGTCTTGGCCGGCCGCCGCGTTCTCGACCTCGGCTGCCATGACGGGCGGTGGAGCCTCGCGGCGCTAGAGGCCGGCGCCCGCCACGTCATCGGCATTGAAGCCCGCGCCCACCTGGTCAAAAAAGCCGCGGAAAATTTCCGCTACTATGGCATTCCCACCGGCTCCTACGACTTCGTGACCGGCGACGCCTTGGAGGCCTTACGCGCGTTAAAGGCCGCAAGCGTCGATGTCGTAATGTGCCTTGGATTTTTCTACCATACATTGGAGCATATGCGGCTGCTCTTGGAAGCGCGGCGGCTCGGCGCCGAGTGCGTCATCATCGATACGAGCATATCGCCGGCCGAGGAACCGATCATCGCGCTCGCTTTTGAATCCACCGAGGATACCCGCAATGCGGTCGACTACGGATTGACCGGAAGCAACAAAGCCCTGGTCGGCGCACCATCCCGGTCCGGTCTCCTTGCCATGCTGGATTATGCCGGTTACCGGGCCGATTTTTTTGATTGGCAGAACAACGCGGTCGGCGACTGGACCGATTTGCCCGACTACGCGGCGCATTTGCGCGTGACGGTGCGGGCGCAACGGCAGCCGACCGCACCGCACGCGGTGTGAGCCGGCGCATGGCAGTTGCCAAGACGAAGTCGTTGCGGCATCTTGCCTTTCAGTAAGTTGAGCAGAGATCGACGGAGTCATGCCCTGGAGACGTCGGCGCGTGATCTTTACATTGATCTCCTCGTTCGCAGCGTCGTCGACGGTATCTACGGCGACCCCATGCCGGGCCCTTGGCGCGCCGGCAACAAGTTCGATCGTGGCGAGCGGGTGCCGGGCACGTTGGGACCATCGACGGCCCACACCATGGTTGGCGTTGATCGGCTGCGCAATCTGCACGATCTCGCCCAGCGAGCGCTCGACGACAACATACCTGGCGACTTCATAGAAACCGGCGTGTGGCGCGGCGGTTGCTGTATCCTCATGCGCGGCATCCTGGCAGCCAACGGCGTGCGCGAGCGCAAGGTCTACGTCGCGGATTCCTTCAAGGGCGTGCCGCCGCCGCAACCCGAACTGTACCCGGCCGATCGCGGCGATACTTTGTACACTCATTCGGAATTGGCGGTGCCGCTCGATACCGTCAAGGCCAATTTCGACCGCTATGGTCTGCTGGACGACCAAGTTGTGTTCGTTGAGGGTCTCTTCAGCGACACATTGCCTTCGTTGCAATGCGGTTCTTTGGCGCTGATCAGGCTGGACGGCGATTTGTACGAATCCACCGCCGTGGCGCTGCAACATTTGCAGCCAAAACTCGCTCCGGGAGGCTTCGTGATCATCGACGATTTCGGTGTCGCAGCGGGATGTCGGCAGGCCGTGCTCGACTATAGAGCGCAACACCGGATCGACGCTCCAATTCATCAGGTCGACCGCAGCGGTGTATGGTGGCGCAAACCGGCAACGTCACCGGGTTGATCCTGCGTGGCGCGTGGCCAACCTTGCCCCCTTCGCCACGAGCAATCGGATTGCGGCAAGCCTGGACTTCCGTTAGCCGCCGTCTCGATAGTTGGAGCGGATATGTGAGATGCGAAAAAACTTGCTCATTCTGCGCGCCAGCCCGGACTGGAATACTTTCGATATCGAATGTTCGCGCGGTTTCCTCAGGTCTCTCCGCCTGCCTGAGGACCTGGTCATCGAGTTTGCCGCGCTGTGGGACAAACACTTCAAAGTGGACTATCGCGGCGTCCGGGCGCAGCTCAAGACACTTGCCCTGCAGACTTACGACGAAGTTCGGCAAGCGTCGCTGCTGCGCTGCGAGGAATGGGACGACACGGGTCAGCCCGACGGCCGGGTTGCATTCGTCGACGACGACGACTGGATGTCTCCCGCTCTGTTCGAAAGCCTGCCGGCGACGACGTCAGGGGAGGATGGCGTGCGGTGGGCTTCCCTGCGGCTGGGGCGTATTTTTGCGCCAAACGGCTATGCCGAGCCGCCGATCCAGCGGCGCCCGCTCGATCGTATCGTCTACACGAACAATTACGCCGTGACCGCGCGCGCGCTCGCCCGCTTTGGACGGGCAGCATTCTTTGCCCACGACGCCGCGCAGAAATCGTTTGATCGAGACGACTTCGCACTCATCACGTCGAAAGAATATCTGTCGTGCGCGGTGAAGCATCCTTGTTGCACGATGTCGGCAAACTACCTTATGTCGCTTGACGAATTCCGGTCCGATCCGCGCCGCGAGATGTCGAGCTTCATGGAATCGATCTATGCCGTGCCGCTGGACGGCATGGAGGAGTGGCTGAGAAAGCCGTTTGTACAATTTCGCCGCGTGATGACTGACGCGGTCCGGCCGCGATGAGGCGTTTCGAAGAGCGAGAGGTCCCGAATGTCAGCATGTACCAGACTTCCACGAGCTTTCCTCGGCCTGTGACATGGACTCTTATTGGCCGAACCGATAGCCGAACATTTCGATGTCCCGCGCATAGTGTCGAGCAACCGTCTCGGCCATGACGGGCGTGTAATATTCAGTGTAGGCGGCGTGACGGGAACCGTTGATCCGCGGCAACTCGACGGGCGTGCGGCCGAGGCGGCAGCACGCCTCATTGAAGCACTCCTGCAGGCGTTCGAAGCGGCCGATGAAATCGACGATGATAGTGCCATTCTCGTCGACCAGGTAATCGATCTGATTGCGAAAGATATGTTTTCGGCCGTCGGTGTCGGCGATCTCATCGGTGCAGCGCAAAATAAACTCTTCGAAATTGCGCGCGCGATCGAGCACGTAGCCGAAAAAGCTGTTCGGCGGTTGCGCCGGATCTATGAAATCTCTGCCGTTGTCGATCATCGACCACCACGACACCAGGCGATCCCAGGGATTGCGGACGAAGCCGAATTTGAAGCAGGATTCCCAGGCTGCTCTGCCGTAGATGTCGCGGAGCTCGCGCGCAAAAAAGTGCTTGTGGACGTCGTTAACCGCCATGCCGAGCGCCGAACGCACCGAATTTCCTCCAGTTTTCTGGACATGGACGAAAATCCAAGGCGAAGCCACAGCGTTCATCACGAAACGTCGGCAGTCGAATTCATTTTATGGCCCGCGCGTCCCTCTTGATTTGACTATAGGGAAGCTTTTCGCTCTGGACAACGCTCACCGCGACTGTGACGGCGGTGGTGCGGCTAGCGGCGCTGCGCCATGTGCTCCGCCGCCCTCGGCGCCTCGAATGTGCGGCAACTGTCATCGAACTGCGTTCGCGCGGCGTCGAGCTGAGCCCGCAGTTCTGTGCTTTCGCCTCGCGTGCAGATGTCCATTAGAATTCGGTAGGTGTGGCGAGCCAATTCCAGAACCTCCCGATGGTCCATGGTTTCATTCCATGTTGCCCGCTCGTGATACAGCTCCGTCGTCAGAAATTGGTCGATCTCCACATCGGAGCGATCGGAGCGGTTCGGCCATGCGATGCCGGTTTGTTCGGCGATGCGGTCGATGTGATACCGCCAATTCTGCAGCAAGCCGTCGTAGGACAGAAAGCAGCGCGGCAGGCTCCGGGACAAATACTCGGCATCAAGGACGTGTCTGAGCCATAACATTACCGACATGGGCACCGCGAAATTATTTCGCCGCTGCAGTGAAAGCGCGACTTCCAGAGGATTGCGTACCGGCAGAACCGCGACGGCAATCACGTTCAGATCGGCCAAGAGCGACAACGTGTACGGCAGAAACCGGCATATCCGAGGGTCTTTGAGGACGATCATCGGTTCGTCGCCGAACTCGTCGATGAGAACGGCCTTGATCTTCGCGGAATGTTCCGCGGCTGCCTGGGAGTGCGCCCATTGCAAATCGAATTTTCGCCAGTCCTGCCAGCACGAGCCGGCCGCCGCCAGGAACTTATCGTGTGCTTGAGCAAGGCTGAGGGCTTCAAAAATGCCCTTCAGATTGCATGGATCCGGCCCCATCAAGGTCTTTTTGGGCGCTGCCGCGCCCAATCCGCAGAGGACGCCAGTCAATGCCGAGGTGCCGCTTCGGTGCATGCCGAGGACGACGATCGCCTGGCGGATCGGCGACGAAGCCGAACTCTTCGGCTGGCAAGGCGAGTCGCGCCCCTCTGGGTCCGCGCAGTGCGATCGCAGTTCCACCAAGCCGCTCTTCGCCTCCGCGAGATCGGCATCCCAGTCGAGAGCGGCGCGAAATTCCGTCTCCGCCGCTGCCGCGTCGCCGAGCAGGCGGTAGGCCTTGGCGCGCGCCAAATGGAAGCCTGCCCGCTTATCGTCCGGCGGTTCGCCGGCGTCGCGTAACCAGGCACCCGCAATCGACAGCAAGCGCTGCGGCGCCGGTTCGTCAGGCGCGCGGCTGCGCGCCATGCGTGCGACCGCCGCCGCTGCTTGGAAACGGCGGTGGCGGAATTCGCTCTCAGCAAGACCGACGAGAGCCGCGCAGATCGGATCGGTCGGGCGCGGAGAGCGCGCTGTCTCCCACAGGTTGCGATCGAAGGACGGACCAAGCGGCAGTCCGCGTACCGGTTCGACGATGGAACGCGCCAGATGCGGCAGGACGGCTTCCGGCAACGTGCCGATATAGGTGCGCTTCGCCAGCGAGGGCGCGCGCCATGGCCGTTGGCGGATGGCCTGATATTGCTCCTCCCACTCGCTGAGGCATTGCGACAGCTCACGAAAGCTTCGATTTGTCGCTATGCCGCCGTGGAGCTGATGAAACGTGGCTTCGCCAAGCAGGACGACGAGTTCGCTGTCCGGCAACTCCACGGCTCGCGCCAGCGTGTCGAGATTGACATAGCCGCCGCCCGGCGCATCGAAACGCTCTTCGATGCCCTCGAGCCGATCCCAGGATTCGCGGCTCAGAAAAAGCGCATTCGATTCCTCGATTTGCGAGAACCATCCGTCGACCGAGCTCTCGTCGAAAGCTGCAATTTCAAAGAGGCGATAGCCATCCTGCGGCCAACCGATCGAGGCCAGCATCTCGTCTTCGCGTTGTTGATTATAACCGGTCTCCATCGACCATCGTTGCAGGTCGCGCCCCAGATACCAGCCCAGGGTGACCACCACGGCACGCGGATAAAGCTCCACGCCGCGACGTGCAAAATGAAGGATGCCCGGTGTGACGATACGGGCGCCGTCGATCATGACGCCGATGACTTTGCCGCGCGCCTCGGCAAGCCCGCGGTTGATCGCGCGCGCCGGCGAGGCCGGCGCCGGATCAAGACGGAGCAGGCGAAAGTTGCCGGCCAGACTGTCGATGAGCTTCGCGTCGAATGGAGGCGTCGAGCCATTATCGACGACGATAATCTCGTAGTCGTCGGCGCCGATGTGCCGCTGGTAGGCCGTCGAAAGCGAATAGAGCGTGCGCGGCGCTTCGCGTGCCATGTTGTGCACGACAACGACGACCGAAAGATCGGGCCGATGGCGTCGCGGAAGCCACATTCAGTGCACCAATGCTCAGTTCGCGTATTGGCATCTGGTAACACAGCACAATTGTGCCAGGTAGCCATAATCCGCGGGCGCCCTGTTCGCGGGGCGAAACGTCCGTGAGCCCAATTCGCGTCGCATGAGTCCAAAGCCGGCGCTAAAGCGCGATGGCGAAACCGCGCGCGATGTAATGATCGGACAGCCGAAAGCGATCCTTGGGAAGCTCGGCCGCGCCGCGCCAGATGACGGCAAAGCGCCTGTTGATTTCGATCTTGTCGATAACCGCGGAAGCGTGTCCGCAGACGAGCATGAGTTCGGACAGCAAAGGCGACATCAGCGGCATGTCGGCCCGTTCCGCGGGCGGCCATTTGTGACTATGGCCCCATGCCCAATCCTCGATGATATAGGCGCCGCCTATCCGCAGATACGGAAACACAGTTTCGAAACAGGCCTTGGTCGCGGCGTATTCATGCGAGGCATCGTCGATGACCGCATCCACCACGTCATCGCCGAAATCGCCGGCAATTGCCGCGCGCAATCCTTCTCGGTCGGTCTGCGCCACGCCGAAGTGGACGCGTATGGCGTCGGTGAGGTTGTTTCTCTCTAAATAGCCTGTGAGACATGGAGCTCCGGGCGCAATATCGAAAGCGGCGAGTCTCTCCAGATCGTATTGATAGTGCCAGTAGGCGGTGCTGCCACCGTCGAGGACACCAACCTCAATCATGCGTTTAGGACGTACGCGCTCTAGCGTCTCGTTTATTGAAGCGACGAATGCCGCTTCCTTGTGAACGTAAATGACGTCGTCGGTGCTCGACGGCGGCCTCTGGCGGCCGCCGTGGAATCGCAGCTCGATATCCCTTACACGAATGACCTCATTCGGCAGCGTGCCGGCGGAACGCGTCATGTGAGTAATGCTTGCCATCAGGTCAGCGCACCACGGCCATATGGGCATAACTCTATGAGCCGCTCAAACCCTTTGTCGGAGCCCACGTTGTTCATGTTGGCGCCGGCTTTGACTATTACGGACATGGATTGCACGCGGGCGGGCTGATGGTCGCCGACTGCGCCGGGTCGGACGCTTTGCTTCATCAAATCTACGGCTGTCACTTTTTTCTTGACAAAAGTCCCTATTAAAGTTACATCGCAATCCTCGCTCCGGTGGGCGAATATCTGCCGCTTGACAGAAGGGGAAAATCCCTCTTTTAAGGATTCGCGTGACAGGCCGATCCGATCCGGGGACAACAAGAAAGCCCCCTACCGGGGGCTGGGCCGGATTTTGTGTTGCGTTCTATTCTTCGGTTTCTTCGACGTAGGCTTCGGGCGCCTGTATGGGGAGAGTGTTGCCAGTTTGACGATTTATGCTGAGGATGAAGCCGGTAGATCGCTGCTTCCAAAAAATATCGCGAAACTCAAATCTTCCGAAGATGGCCGGATTGTTGAGCCTGGCTGGAACGGGAATATACGCAATAACTCGTTGCAACAGATTAGGCGGCAGATAATCGCGAAATTCGACGACGGCGCTATAAATTGGCACAGGCGGAACGTTATCGGCTTCGCAGAATCCGATTTGAACCCGGTGCAGTTCTCCAGGGGTTTTCCCGTAATTATTGACGTCCAATTGAAAGAGCGACAGGTCGGTTCTGTAGGGGCCACCCCCATAGATGTAGGCTCTTTCAACGAGTGGAATATGTTTCGCGGTGACGCGGGTGGAACCCGCAACACTGATTGTGAACACGCCCAAAATGACTGTGAAAATTGCAATTGTGAACGTAGACAAGGCGGTAATTTCTTTGTCGCGTCTTTGGGAAATGTCGAAAATTTTACGGAGAAGGAACGCACCGAAGGTGGTGCATTTATAGTTGGCGGCGTTGGATTGTTGTGTGCTTTCGGCTTTGTTTGCTGGGCTATTATCAATTTCGCAGGATGGGATAAGCATCCTTGCAAGAAGAAACGCTCCGACAATGGAGTAAATCACTAATGTTTGCTTCATATTCAGCATCCGCTTATCACCGCGCCGAAGATGTCGGCATTGGCGCGATTATTGTAGCGGAACGAAAATTCCGCGACGTAGAGCGGAAGATATTTGGCGCTGACTTTGTGGAACGTGCCGACAACCCCGCGCTTGAAGATCGACCAGAAGCCCTCAATCGTGTTGGTGTGAACCGCGCCGACAACGTATTGATGGCGCCGATGGCTAATCGTCGCGTGCGGGTATTCGCGACTGAGGTGCCGATAACCGCCAGCATCATCGGTACAAAGCAGGCTGACTTTATTCGACACCGCTTCGTGCACAAATCCCTCAAGCGTGTGAATTTCGACATTTTCGATAACGCGAGCAATCACGTTGCCCTTGCGCTTAACTGCGCCGACCACCGCCATCTTGTCGTCACCGCCGCGAACGTGGGTTTTCCTGTCCCAATGGCGGTTGCGATCTTCACCGCCGATGAACGTTTCGTCCACCTCGACAATGCCGCCAAGTTTGGTTGCCGGTTCCATCATCGCCGCGCGGATTTTGTGGGTCATATTCAGAGCGGTTTCGTAAGAGCCAAAGCCCATCTGGCGCTTAATTTGAAGCGAGCTAATGCCCTTTTTGCTTGTGGTCATGAGGTGCACGACCTTGAACCACTGGCGAAGCGGCTTGTTGGTGTTCTCAAAAATCGTCCCCGCGATTACCGAAAAGCGGTAGCCGTCCGGGGCGCATTGCTCGCACTGCCAATGCCATTTGCGCGACCGCAGGTCGTAGACCTTGGGGTTGCCGCAACGGGGGCAATGGACGCCATCGGGCCATCGGCGGGCCGCCAGATAAGCCTTAGGGGCATCGTCGTCACCAATCGGGAACATGGCCTCAAATTGAGCCTCGGTCATCTGGTGGACCGGCTTAGGACGTTTTGCCATGGCGCATACCCCTCAAACCCTCAGGATAGGCATATATTATACGGGTTTCTCCTTTCTGTCAAGCCCCGGATAATCGCCCTCCGGTGAAGGACATGGCGCGGAGGCACACCGCGTCATGGGAGCGAGGGCGGTGCCCGCGGGCGGGTTTGCAGCCTGCTCCCGGGCGGCTTGGGCATCATGTCTCCCGGCATTATGACCGGGGCGGGAGGTGCATCCCTGGACTGGGACAGGCGAAGGCGGGTAACGCCCGTTCAGACCGCGTCCCTGGAAGCCTGGCCTGAAGCTGACCTTGGGGATGAAATACTCCCCGAGATGAGAGCCGCGGTGGAACGCCGTCAAGCGTGCGCGCTCCGAAAGAGCGCGCGCCGCATCGCAAGATGCGGCGGTGGTTACCCTGCGTTTGCCGGCGTTCCGCTTCCTTCTTTTATTTGTTTCTTGAAAGCTCGATCGGGCGAAACGGACGTAACGGAACACTGAAAGCCAGGCCCCACCCCTGCCCTTTCCCTGGACCGAACCGGTTTCGCGCTTGAGGTGATCGTATTATTTTGGCGCGCGATTGTTCGCGCTTCGCGCCGCAGGGCCGTTGCATGGTCCTTCGACGGGGTGCATCATTGCCGAAATTCAACGGCCCAGGCGCGATTCACCGGCGCCACCAGGGAGCGACCCCATGCACGACATCGTCATTCGCGGCGGCACCATCGTCGACGGCACCGGCAAGGCGCCTTTCTCGGGCGACGTGGCCATCGCTGGCGGCCGCATTGCCGCGGTCGGCGGCAAGCTCGGCCCCGGCAAGCGCGAGATCGACGCCGCGGGCCTGATGGTCACGCCCGGCTGGGTCGACGTGCACACCCATTACGACGGCCAGGCGATGTGGGATCCGCTGCTGGTGCCGTCGTGCTGGCACGGCGTCACCACGGTGATGTTCGGCAATTGCGGCGTCGGTTTTGCGCCGGTGAAGAAGGAACATCGTGGCGCGCTGATGGATTTGATGGAAGGCGTCGAGGAGATTCCCAATCCGGTGCTGGCCGCGGGCTTGAACTGGGAATGGGAAACCTTCCCGCAATTCATGGATGAGCTGGAGCGCCGGCCGCGCGCCATCGACATCTGCGCCCAGGCCGCTCATCTGCCGACCCGCGTCTATGTCATGGGCGACCGCGCCGTCCGCCGCGAGCCGGCGACGCCGGACGATATCGCCGAGATGCGCAAGATCACCATCGAGGCGCTGCGCGCCGGCGCCTTCGGCTTCACCACCTCGCGCACCGATTCACACAAGACGCCGGAAGGCGAATTGGTGCCGTCGCGCGACGCCGACGACCACGAGCTCCTGGGCATCGGCTCGGCGCTCGGCGTCACCGGCACCGGCGCCTTCGGCATGAATTCCGACTTCGACGATGAGGAGTTCGAGCTGCGCTGGATGCGCAAGCAGGCGCGCGAGACCGGCCGGCCGGTCTGGTTCCTGCTGACCGACCGTTATTCCGACCCGCAGCGCTGGCGCCGCCTGATCGGCGCGGTGCACGGCATGCGCGCCGAAGGCCTGCCGGTAACGGCGCAGATGGCGGGCCGGCCGATCGGCGTGATGATGGGCATCGGCACCGCGCTCAATCCGTTCACGGTGCGGCCGAGTTACAAGAAGCTCGAAAGCCTGCCGATCGAGGAGCAGCGCAAGCGGCTGCGCGATCCGGAGATGCGGCGGCAGATTCTTGCCGAGACGCCGTCGGCCGCCGAGATCGCCAAGCTGGCGCAGTTCCGCCAGGTGGTCGCCAAGGATTTCGACAAGTTCTTCACCATGGGCAATCCGCCGGACTACGAGCCGGGCCCGGAGAAGAGCGTGGCGGCAATCGCCAAGCGCGAAGGCAGGAGCTGCGAGGAGGTGGCCTACGACTACATGCTCGGCGAGGCGCAGTACCTTTATTTCCCGGTGGTGAACTACGTCACCGGCGACCACGCGCCGATCCTGGAAATGCTCAACGACCCGGCCTGCCTGTTGGGCTTGAGCGACGGCGGCGCCCATTGCACCTCGATCGTCGATTCCGGCGTGCCGACCTTCATGCTCACGCACTGGAGCCGCGATCGCAGCCGCGGGCCGAAATTGCCGGTGGAAAAGCTGATCAAGCGCCAGACCAGCGAGACCGCCGACTTTTTTGGGCTCTCCGACCGCGGCCGGCTCACGCCGGGCCTGCGCGCCGACGTCAATCTGATCGATTACGACCGCCTCCAGGTGCAAAAGCCCGAGCTGGTGCACGATATGCCGGCCAAAGGCCGCCGCTTCGTGCAGAAGGTCGACGGCTACGAGGCGACATTCGTCGCCGGCACTCAAATCTTCGAGCGCGGCGAGCACACCGGCGCGCTGCCCGGGCGGCTGGTCCGCGACGGCCGCGTCGGCGAGGCGCTGCACGCGGCGGAATAGCCGCGCAGCGGAACGTAAAATCGCGCGTCATCCGCAAAATAGCGGGGATGATTGCCGGCAGCGTCATTGTGCGCGTCGGAAAGGCGGCCGAATGTGGCTGGTCCAACGCCGGGTGACAGAATGCCTGTACAGCCACTTGATTATTTCGACGCCGGGTTCCCTGGCGCTAGCCAAACCGTGCGGATCACGAGTCTCCATGACGCCAAGGTGTTTGCGCGCCGCTGGGTGATCAGAGACAAGGATCCTGCCTTGAAGGCGCTGCTGCGGCACATGGAAAAGGCCAACAGCTCGGCGACGGCGGACATTGCAATCCGTCAATTGAAGCAGGCGCTGGCCTGCCGGGGCATGCTGGTCGAAGCAACTGCGCTGCGCAACGACCTTTGACGCGTTGCCGGCCCGACGGCAGCGTCGATCTATCCGGCGGCGTGGCCCGGCAGCGCACGCAGTTCGCGAAAGCTGATCAGCCGGCGCGCCGCTTCGTCCCACAGGACGAGGCGCACGCACAGAATGCTCTGGACCAGCGTGAGCCGGCCGATTTTTGCCAGTTCCGGATGCCGGCGCAGCGCCAGCGGCAACCGATAAAACGGAATCCTGCTGCACAGGTGATGGACGTGATGCACGCCGATATTTGCCGTGAACCAGCGCAGCACGATAGGCAGATCGTAGTGCGAACTGCCGTGCAGCGCCGCCTCGTGGAGGTTCCAGGTCTTGTCGGCCGCCCAAAACGTATCCTCGAACTGGTGCTGAACATAGAACAGCCAGACCCCGAGCGAAGCGCTGATCAGCATCACCGGCAGTTGCACGAGCAGGAATGGGCCGAAGCCGATAGCCCAAATCGTGACGGCCGCGACCAGCACAATGGAGAGGTTGGTCGCCATGGTGCTCAGCCAAGGCTGCCAGCCGGCGTGCATCAGCCCGACCGGCAAGCGGTGCTGCAGGAAAAAGAGATAGGCCGGGCCGATACCGAACATCACCAGCGGATGGCGGTAGACCCGGTATCGAAGCCGACCCCAGCGCGACAGCGACAGATATTCGCCGACCGTGAGCGTATCGACGTCGCCGATGCCGCGCCGGTCGAGATTGCCGGAGGTGGCGTGATGGAGGGCGTGGGTTCGCCGCCAGAAATCGTACGGCGTCATTGTCAGCACGCCGATGCCGCGCCCGACCCAGTCATTGGCGAGGCGGTGCCGGAAGAAGGCGCCGTGGCCGCAATCGTGCTGAATCATGAACAGCCGGACCAGAAACCCGGCGGCAGGTACGGCCAGCAACAAATAAAGCCCGTATCCGAGCTTGAGTGCGAACCACATCGACAGCCACAACAGAATGAGCGGCACGATTGTGATCAAAATTTCGAGGACGCTGCGACCATGATGCGGTTCGCGGTAGCCCGCCAGATCCTGTGTCAGGGCGCGCATGTCGACGACGCCTGAAGCGTCGGCGGTTTTCAGTCTTTCCTGCAAATCTCTCTCCGAGGTTGACAGCCGGACGCTGCGTTCATCGTCGCCCGAAAACGGCGCATTGCAGGCGCGACAGCCGGCATCGTCGTTTCTGAGCTTGCTGCCGGCAAAGCTTGATGGGGATCACCCGCGGTGGTTTTCCTCGACAGCTTTCCGGATTTCTTCGGCCGCGACGAACGCGCCTGTCGGCGTATCGCGCGTCAATCAAAACAATTGGGAGCGGGCGCTTGTTGCAGCCCGCAAAGCCGAATCGCTCCCATCGACCGCGGCGGCATCTTACAATGTACGGAACCGTACGTCCATGACGCAAAACCGCCCGATCGTCACGTTTTCGAAATAATTGCCGCGGCCGGATTGGTAATGTGCGGTTTTGTGCTTATATATGGGGCTGAGTTCAGTCGACGCCTATTGAGGCGAAGTTTAATCACCGCTTTGGAAAATGTCCGATGCCCGACTTTGACTACAATGCGGCGGCAGAGCTGTTTTCCACGCGCCGGCGAATGCCCAGACGTCAGCCGCTCGGCTACCGGCGCTTTGCCCAAGCCGCGCTCGCCATCCGCTTCGCCATCGAGGACCTCGAGCCGGAGCTTCTTCTCGGCGCCTACCTTGAAGTCGGCGAGGAGAGATTCGACAGCGGCGGCATCCGACAATTGTACGAAAGCGCCGAATATCCTTTGGCGCGGCGCGTCGTCCATTCGTGACCGACAAGCCCATCGATCTCGATCAGCATCGCGGCATGTCGGCCCAGAAGGCCACCGGCCTGCGCCGGCTGCTGGCCGAAGTGGAATCCAATGAAAGGTCGTTGCGGCTGCGGCAAGACGAATTGGAAACGCAGCTGCTCTCGGCGCCGGCGGCGAATTGGCACGATGCTGCCGAGAAGGCGCGTTATCTGCTCAATCTGTTTGCTGCGACGCTGGGGGCCCAAGACCCGCGCCGACAGAAGCTTATCGCGGCCGTGTTGGCCGACTTCAAGCGGCTTTCCGGCGAAAGCTAGCCGACGCCGCCATTAAATCGATTTCCCGACGGCGCTTCCTAACAGAAAGGTTACCAATAGGGTGGCAATGTGCCTGCGGCGGCAGGCTGTATTCCATTGCGCGTGCGGCGTAGTACGCCCGGCCCATGCTCCACCAACCGATATTCAGCGCGTTGGCACAAGGAATGACGTTATGAGAAAGTCTCTCCCCGATATGATGTTCAGCGACCCCGAACGCAGCCGCCTCACCATGCTGCGGACGTGGGTGCTCGACAACGCGGTCACTGAGATCGAGATGAACGAGCGGCAATTTTGGAATTTTGCGCAGCTTCAGCCGGCCGCGGAGAAGCCCTGGGTGACATTCATGGGCCGCATCATCTGCGTTTCCGACATGCCGATTGCCGCGCAAAAGCAGCTGGGAATTTTCGACACCCGCAATCCCGCTGCCATATGAAGCGGCCGACGAGCACTTGAACGGCGTCAGAAATCCGCCGCCGCAAGCTCATAGGACCCTTTGCGGCTGCGCTTGTAAGCCTTCTTTGCCGCCGCGTGGATCGCGGACCGGCTGGTATCGAAGGCCGAGAGCAAGGCCGCCTCGTCGCGCGTCATGGCAGGTTGCAGCAGCTTGAGCGCATCCTCGCTGACATAGAACGACCATTCCATCGCGCCGTCATGGCCCCAGAACCGCACGGCACGCCGGGTCGGATCGAATACCCGGCTCTGATTGGGAAAATCGAGCATGATCCCTCGGCGTTTGTTCTACTCGGCGCTGGAAATCCAGCATTTGCGCAAGCCTTCGGCATCGCGCGCCCACCAATAATTTCCCTCCGGATTGTGCCCGGACACATGGAAGGTTTTCAGGTGCTTTTTCACCGCGGCGAGCGCCTCCTCGCGCGTGGGGTAGCCGCCGCCGACCTCGCTCGCCGGCGCCGACACCGCGTTCTTGAGCTCGAGAATCTTGAACATCGTCGGCCTCCTGGCCGGAGCTATCAAGGCAGGGAGCGATCCGGAGCCCATTGGGTCGCGCCGCTCCTGCCGAGATCCCGAACTCACATGCTTGTCTTCAGTCCCGATCGAAATTCGAGGACGCCGAAGAGACAAGGTCGCTTTCCGAAACCACGCGCTCGTGGGACTCGCTTTTGCTCTTGACGCGATATTGCGGGTCGCCGCCGTCGGCCGGCCGCAGGCTGATGATTTCGTATCGGCCCGAAGCCGCGGACCGCGCCGTCGATGTGATGAGATCGACGGCTTGGCCAATCTTGAATTTGTGCATGGCGTCTGTCATCGCGGATACTCCGTCAGCATTGGCCGGCACGTTTCGTTACCGGCGCGAACGCCTGTGCCGAAATCGTCAGGCCTTTTTGCTCAGGCGAAAGAGCTGAAAACCTTGGCCGTTGATTGCCGTCTCGATCACGTCGCGCGAAAGATTGTACGGCGGAGCCTGGTCCGGGGCGACGGCGCCGACCACGTGCCAGGGCTTGAACTGGCTCGGCAGTTGCGTGCCGGCCAGATCGCCGCCGAATGCGCGAAGCTCGGCGTTGGTGTCGGACTTGAAGATGAAGATTCGCATCGACCGGCCTCCATTTGCCGAACTGTCATTGCCGCTATCGAAGCTGTTGTTGGCCATGGATCACCGCCGGCGGAATTGGTTGCGCTGCGGCGGGCGGTTCACCGATCCGGCGCGTTCGTCCTTGTGCCGGAAGATCAATCGCCCCTTCTCCAGGTCATAGGGCGAGACTTCGACAGTCACCCGGTCGCCGGCGAGCGTCTTGATGCGGTTCTTTTTCATCCGCCCCGCCGTGTAGGCGACGAGCTGATGGCCGTTGTCGAGCTGAATGCGGAAACGCGCGTCGGGCAGGATCTCGGTGACCAGACCTTCGAATTCCAAAAGTTCCTCTTTCGGCACGTTATGATCCTTTCGATTGGCCGGTCCAACGCTGTGGACGCTGCTCGCGGTCGCGCCGCGGCGGGGCGTTGCGCAGGAAGGCGACAGCTTCGATGGCACCCGCGCCCGCAGCCGCGGCCTCGCTCGGTTGATGACGGCGGCCTTGCTTGTGGGAATTGCCATTGCCCTTATGGGAATTGCCATTGCCGCGGTGCCAGTGCCGGTCCTTGCCATGGGACGGCGGACGGGCGGCGGCGTGCTTTACCGACGCAGGCTCGGAGTGCCGCGGATCGGCGCGGCGGTCGCTCAGCGGTATAGACATGCGGATAAGCTTCTCGATATCGCGCAGGAACGCCACCTCCTCGCCGTCGCACAGCGAAATCGCGATGCCGGCGGCGCCGGCGCGCGCGGTACGGCCGATGCGATGCACATAGGTCTCCGGTATGTTCGGCAGGTCGTAGTTTACCACATGACTGATGCCGTCGACGTCGATGCCGCGCGCGGCGATGTCGGTGGCGACCAGCGTCCTGACCTCACCCTTGCGAAACGCCGCCAGCACACGCTCGCGCTGGCCTTGCGATTTGTTGCCGTGGATCGCCTCGGCGGCGATGCCGGCCCGCACCAGGCTGCGCACCACCTTGTCGGCGCCATGTTTGGTCCGGGTGAAGACCAGCGCGCGGTCGATCGTCTCCTGGCGCAACACGTCGATCAGGATCGCCGACTTGGTGGCGCGATCGACGCGGATGACGCGCTGCTCGACGGTGTCGACCGTGGTGGCGACTGGCACGACCGCAACCTTGGCCGGGTCGCGCAGCATCTGCCCGGCAAGCTCGGCGATGGCGCTTGGCATGGTCGCGGAGAACATCAGCGTCTGCCGCTCTCTCGGCAGCTTGGCGACGATTTTGCGGATGTCTTGGATGAAACCCATGTCGAGCATGCGGTCGGCTTCGTCGAGCACGAAAAACTCGACGTCGCCAAGGCGGAGCGCATTGCTTTGGACGAGATCGAGCAGCCGGCCTGGCGTGGCGACCATGATGTCGACGCCGTTGAGTAGCGAGCGCACCTGCGCGCCCATCGACACGCCGCCGATGGCGAGCGCCGACCGCAGATGCAGGTGACGCCCATAGGCGCGGAAGCTGTCGAGGATCTGGCCGGACAATTCGCGCGTCGGGCTGAGCACGAGAACGCGGCAGCTCTTGCGCACTGGCGGCCGCGGCTTGGCGGCGAGCTGATGCAGGATCGGCAGTGCGAAAGCCGCGGTCTTGCCGGTTCCGGTCTGGGCGATGCCGATGACGTCACGGCCCGACATCAAAAGCGGGATGGTCTGGGCCTGAATCGGGGTTGGCGTGAGGTACTTTTCCTCGGCGAGGGCACGTGTGATTGAGTCGTTGAGATTGAAGTCAGCAAAGGAGGTCAATGAAGAAGCTTTCTGGTATGCGCGCTTGCGCGGCCGCTACGCTTTAGCGCCGCGACCGCTTTTGCGGGTGAAAACGGACACCCCGCGTGATCTGGGTTGTCAGTGAACTAATGAAGAGCGAGCTAGAAGCCGGTTTAAACACGAAGCGTTTAACGGGGTTCCCGTACACGCGGCTCGCCGCCGGCCTATAAGGCCGCTTTTATCGTATGCACTATAGATGTGTTCGTTTCAAGGCCCACAGTAACGGGTCACCGTCGCCGGTTAACCATTGCGCCCCTTCTCGGCAGCCTCTTTGGCCAAGCGCAGCGCCTTCAATTGCGCCATTCTTTCGCGAATCACTTTGCCGCTGGCCTGATATTCCGTCATGGCCTTGGCGCCTTCCTTGGCGCGCTCTTCCTTCTTGAAACTCGCCTCGGCGCGGGCGCGAGCCTCGCTGGACCGGGCATCACTGGCTTTGGTGGCCAATATCCTCTCCTGGGTTGCGAATCGGCGCGGTAATTATCCCTGAGCGCCGTCAATCAATGCAAACTGAATCGATACATATATAGGCATTGATCTTGGAAAAATAAGTCCATCGACCTTGCCAGCCCGCTTGCGAGCAAGGCGGACCGACGCGATTCATCGTGAAAATTTCTTGTATTTGATCCGCTGCGGGATGATCGAATCAGTGCCCAGCCGCCGCATCTTGTCCTTCTCGTAGTCCTGGAAATTGCCTTCGAACCATTCGACGTGGCTGTCGCCCTCGAAGGCCAGAATGTGGGTGGCGATACGGTCGAGGAACCAGCGGTCGTGGCTGATGATCACGGCGCAGCCGGCGAAATCCTCCAGCGCCTCTTCGAGCGCGCGCAGTGTGTCGACGTCGAGATCGTTGGTCGGCTCGTCGAGCAGCAGCACGTTGGCGCCGGATTTGAGCATTTTGGCCAGATGCACGCGGTTGCGCTCGCCACCGGAGAGCGAGCCGACTTTCTTCTGCTGATCGGCGCCCTTGAAGTTGAAGGCCGAGCAATAGCCGCGCGAATTGACCTCGCGCTTGCCGAGCATGAGCTGGTCGAGACCGCCGGAGATTTCTTCCCACACGTTCTTTTTGCCGTCCAGCGAATCGCGCGACTGGTCGACATAGCCGAGATGCACCGACTCGCCGATCTTGATCGTGCCGTTGTCCGGCTTCTCCTGGCCGGTGATCATGCGGAACAACGTGGTCTTGCCGGCGCCGTTGGGCCCGATGATGCCGACGATGCCGCCCGGCGGCAGCTTGAAGGTGAGATCGTCGATCAAAAGGTTGTCGCCGAAAGCCTTATTGAGATGCTCGAAGTCGACCACGTTCTGGCCAAGCCGCTCGGCGACCGGGATGACGATCTGGGCTGTCTGAGTCTGCTTCTCGCCGGCCTTGCGCAACAGCTCTTCGTAGCGCTCGTAGCGCGCCTTGGATTTCGCCTGCCGGGCGCGCGGCGACGACGCAATCCATTCCTGCTCGCGCGCCAGCGTGCGTTGGTGCGCCTCTTCTTCGCGGCCCTCCTGCTCGAGCCGTTTCTGCTTCTGCACCAGCCATGAGGAGTAGTTGCCCTCGTAGGGAATACCGCGGCCGCGATCGAGCTCCAGGATCCATCCGGTGACGTTATCGAGAAAGTAGCGGTCGTGGGTGACGATCAGGATCGCGCCGGGATAGTTGCGCAGATGGCCCTCGAGCCACAGCACCGACTCGGCGTCGAGATGATTGGTCGGCTCGTCGAGCAGCAGCAGCTCGGGCTGCTCCAGGAGCAGGCGGCACAGCGCCACGCGCCGCCGTTCGCCGCCGGAGAGTTTTGCCACCTCGGCGTCGTCCGCCGGGCAGCGCAACGCATCCATCGCCTGATCGACCTTGGAATCGAGATCCCATAACCCCTTGGCCTCGATCTCGTCCTGCAGCTTGGTCATCTCGTCGGCGGTCTCGTCGGAGTAGTTGGTGGCGAGCTCGTTGTAGCGGTCGACGATTGCCTTCTGCGGCGCGACCCCCTCCATGACGTTCTCGCGCACCGACTTGTCGGCATCGAGCTGCGGTTCCTGGGGCAGGTAGCCGACCCTGGCCCCCTCCGCGACCCAGGCCTCGCCGGTATATTCAGTGTCGAGGCCGGCCATGATGCGCAATAGCGTCGACTTGCCCGAGCCATTGACGCCGAGCACGCCGATCTTGGCGTCGGGGTAGAACGACAGGTGGATGTTCTCCAAAATCTTCCGGTTGCCGGGATAGATCTTGGACAAACCCTCCATGTGATAGACGAATTGACGGGCCATAAGCGCCCTGCCCTCTTGCTCGGCGCCGCCGCAAAGGCGCTCATTTCGGGGAAATCTGGCGCTGATGTAGCGACCTGACGCGCCGACGGCAAGGACCGGCTGGGCGGAAAGCCTGCAGCAACAGGCCGCGCTGGCGACGAGCCCGCCCCGCCCGGTTTCCGCGCCCGCATTAAAGCTTCGTAAGCCCTGGGTCACAAAAGGAACTTTGACCTGCCGAAATCACGACAAATTTTAATGATTTCTGCGCGACACTGACTATGTCAAACGCGCGTTTGAAATTGGAACCGGCGTTTAACTATACGGGTTAACCATAAGGTTCCGCCGGACGCACGATCGAGCGGTGGCGACTTGCCCAGAAGGGCCACCGCAAGGCCAATGGGAGCGGTTCATGTGGCGTGATCTTTCCAATGCCCTGCGCGAGGTCTGGCGCGCTTCAGGCGAGCCTTGCAGCGCCTATCGGCCGGACCTGCACTACATGCGCGGCCCCGGCCCGAAATGGCACGCCAAGTATGACGGCCTCCTGACCCACGCCTCCCCGCCGACCGCGCCGGGCCTGCACGAGACCGCCGAGCACCACGCCTAAGGGCTGCTTCTTTTCGCGGCCGGCATGCTCTAGAACCACCCCCGGGTTCTCATACGGGGTGGAAGCGTCATGGCGGTTCGCTGCGCAATTCTCGACGATTATCAGAACGTGGTGCTCAAGGTCGCCGACTGGTCGAAGGTCAAGGCCGACGTCGACATCAAGGTCTTCAACGCACATCTCGGCGGACCCGATAACGTCATCGCCGCGCTCAAGGGATTCCAGGTCGTCGTCGCCATGCGCGAGCGCACCGGCTTTCCGCGCCAGGTGATCGAGGCGTTGCCCGACCTGAAGCTTTTGATCACCACCGGCATGCGTAACGCCTCGATCGATACCGAGGCCGCCAAGGCACGCGGCGTCACCGTCTGCGGCACCGGATCGTTCGGCAGCCCGACTTCCGGCATTGCCATCGGCTTGATGCTCGAGCTCACCCGCCACATCGGTTACGAGAACGCCCGCATGCATGCCGGCGCCACCTGGCAAAGCACCATCGGCCCCGATCTCGAAGGTTTGACGCTCGGCATCCTCGGGCTGGGCAAGCTCGGCACCCGCACCGCCAATATCGCCAAGGCGTTCGGCATGAAGGTAATCGCCTGGAGCCAGAATTTGACGGCGGAAAAAGCGCAGGAAGCCGACGTGGCCTATGTCGGCAAGGACGACCTGTTCCGCCAATCCGACTTCATCACCATCCACGTGGTCTTGTCACCGCGCACCCGCGGCATCATCGGCGCCAAGGAGCTTGGCCTGATGAAGCCGACGGCATTTCTCATCAACACCTCGCGCGGCCCGATCGTCGAAGAAGCGGCGCTGCTTGCGGCGCTGCGCGACAAGAAGATCGCCGGCGCCGGCCTCGACACCTTCGACGTCGAGCCGCTGCCGCTCGATCATCCGCTGCGCAAAATGGACAACGTCGTGCTCACGCCGCATCTCGGCTACGTCTCCGAGCAGAATTACAAAAACTACTTCGCCGGCGTCGTCGAAGACATCCGCGGCTTCCTCGACGGCAAGCCGGTGCGGGTGATGACGTGAGCGCCGACACGCTCATCGATCTTTATTGCCACATCTATCCAGACCGCTTCTCCCAGGAGATGTACAAGGTCGCGCCAAAGCTCGGCAATATCGCGGCGCGGCTGCGCGGCGTGCGCAAGATCCACGATCTCGATGCGCGGTTCAAGGAAATGGACGAATTCGGCGATTACCGGCAGGTGATTTCGCTGCCTAACCCGCCGATCGAGGATTTCGCCACGCCAGGCCAGGGCTTGGCGCTGGCGCGCGTCGCCAACGATGCCATGGCGGAGCTTTGCCAAAGGCATCCCGACCGCTTCGACGGTTTCGTTGCCGCGCTCTGCCTGACCGACGTCATGGGCTCGGTCGAGGAGGCCAAGCGCGCCATCAACCAGCTCGGCGCCGCCGGCGTGCAGATTTTCACGCCGCTTGCCGGGCGGCCGCTGGACGAGCCGGTATTCGAGCCGCTCTACGCCGCCGTGGCGCAGCTCGATCGGCCGATCTGGCTGCATCCTGCCCGCACCGCGGCGATGCCGGATTATGCCGCCGAGCAGAAATCGCGCTTCGAAATGTGGTGGTGTTTTGGCTGGCCCTACGACACGTCGGTCGCCATGGTGCGGCTCGCTTTCTGCGGCCTGTTCGACCGCTATCCGAATTTGAAGATCATCACCCACCATCTCGGCGGCATGATCCCGTTCTACGACGGCCGCATCGGCCCCGGCCTCGACGTGCTCGGCCAACGCACCCTCGACGAGGATTATTCGAAAATCCTGCCGTCGCTGCAGCGGCCGCATCTCGACTACATGCACGACTTCTACGCCGACACCGCGATGTTCGGCGGCGGCTCCCACGCGCTGCGCTGCGGCCTCGACTTCTTCGGTGCCGATAAAGTGGTGTTCGCCACCGACACGCCGCTCGGCCCGATCAAGCCGGCGATCGACGCGCTGAACGCGCTCGGCATGTCGGAACCGGACAAACGCAAGGTTTTCTGCGGTAATGCCGAGAAACTTCTCAAAAAGAAGTTGAGCTGAGCGGCACCGCTACCTTGCCGCGACCCAGACGCTGTGAGAGGATGCCCGAACCGTCCGCCGACCGGTCATCCGGGGAATGTCGGCTCAGTCCTCAAGTGATTCATCGAGTATTTGTATGAACTTCCACCTTGGAGCAACGAAAAAGTCGCTCCCAATCGCGCTCGCAAATCAACAGGCGGATCGCGCCGACGCCGGCAGCGACCGCGACTCGAACAAGGCATTGACGGCGCCCAATGTTCTGATGGTGTTTCCGAAGTTCAATTCGCATTCATTCTGGAACCTTCAGGAGGTCTGCGACATCGCCGGCGTGCGCTGTCCCGCGCCGCCGCTCGGCCTGATCACCGTGGCGGCACTGCTGCCGCCGGCTTGGAATATCCGGCTGATCAATCGCAACGCCGAGGAGCTGAGCGACGCCGATATCGACTGGGCCGACATGGTCATGACCGGCGGAATGTTTCCGCAACAGACGGATACGTTTTTGGTGATCAAACTTTGCCATGCCCGTGGCAAGCCGGTGGTCGTCGGCGGCCCCGCCCCCACGTCCAGCCCGCAGATCTATGGTGAGGCGGATTTTCTCGTCCTTGGCGAAGCCGAAGGAGTCATCGATCAGTTCATCGAGGCGTGGTCCAACGGTTCCAAAAAAGGCGTGTTCGAAGCGGAAAAGTTCCAAGTCGATGTCAGCAAGAGCCCGATCCCGCGTTTCGACCTGCTCAAGCGCGAGCATTACATTTATGTCGGCGTCCAGTTCTCGCGCGGCTGTCCGTTCAACTGCGAATTTTGCGACATTATCGAGCTTTATGGGCGGGTACCGCGGGCGAAAACCAACGAACAGATGCTCGCCGAACTCGACACGCTGTATCGAATGGGTCACCGCGGTCATGTCGACTTCGTCGACGACAACCTGATTGGAAACAAGAAGGCACTCAAGCGATTCCTGCCCGAACTGCACCGCTGGCAACAAGAGCGCAATTATCCGTTCAAGTTCTCCACCGAAGCTTCGATGAATCTGGCGGATGACGCCCAGCTGTTGAAGATGATGCGGGACGCGAATTTCTTCGCTCTCTTCGTCGGCATCGAAAGCCCCAATACGGAAACTCTCATTGCCACCCAGAAGAAGCAAAATACCAGGCGCAGCCTCGCCGAAAGCGTGCACAGAATCTACCGGGCCGGCATGTTCGTCACTGCGGGGTTCATTGTCGGTTTTGATACCGAGAAGGATAGCGTCGCCAAGGATATGATCGAATGCATCGAGGCGACGGGCATCCCGGTATGCATGGTGGTTTTGATGACCGCGCTGCCGAACACCCAGCTGACGCGCCGCCTGGAAAAGGAAGGCCGCATAACGCCGGCGCTATTGGACACCAAGGGTGATCCGCTCAATGGCGGCTTGAATTTCGTCACCTTGCGGCCGCGGCGCGAGATACTGCGAGACTACAAGGCCGTGCTGCAGAATATTTACCAGCCAGACGCCTTTTTCGAGCGCGTCAAATTCGTCGGCCGCACGCTCGACATTCCCAAGCACATGATCATGTCGTCATTCAAGGGACGTTTGCACGACTTGACCATATTTTGCCGTGTGATGTGGCGCATGTCGGTCAAACGCCCGGAACTCAGGCGTTATTTCTGGCGCACGCTCTTCGACTGCATGCGCCACAATCCCGGTGCGTTCAAATCGGTCATCGCGCTCATGACCTTTTATTTGCATCTCACCGGCTTCATCAATTCCCGAGCCAAGGCCTGGGCCGTCATATCGGCTTGATCGGCAGCGAGGTTCGCGATGCCGCCTTCGCGGACTTGGCGATCATGTAACCGCCACCTCCGGCGGCGTGAACGCGCGTAGCGGGGGCAGAGTTTCGGTCCACAGCTCGATCTCGACCATGTTGGTGCCGGTAGACGGCCCCTGGCTGAGCTTCGACGTGCCGCGGTCGTGGGTGAGCACATTGGCGTTGCCGTGGGCGCACAGCGCGCCATCCTCGACGCCGGTCGGATCATACCAGGCGCCGCACGACAGCTTGGCGACGCCGGGCGACACCGTATCGGTCAACTGTACGCCAGCGAGACAGGCGCCGCGGGCGTTGTGAACGCGCACGACGTCGCCGTCCCTGATGCCGCGCCGCCCGGCGTCGTCGGGATGCATGGCGACCGCCTCGCGGCCGTTGATCTTGCCGCGCGCGCTGATCGCTTCCGAATCCATCTGGCTGTGCAACTTGTAGCGCGGCTGGCTGGAGACGAGATGCAGCGGATATTTTTCCGCGTTGCCTGAGCCGTGCCATTCCGACGGCTCGAGCCACGTCGCATGTGGCGGACAATTGTCGTAGCCAAAGCCCGCGATCTTCTCCGAGTAGAGCTCGATGCGGCCGGACGGTGTCGTCAGCTTGTTGGCCAAGGGGTCGGCGCGAAACTTTTCGAGCATAACGTATTCGTCGGCGCCTTTCGGGATCTCAAAATAACCCTCCGCCCAGAACCGTTCGAAGTCCGGAATGGCAGCCGCGTTGGTGCGCACACTGTCCCGCCAACTGTCGTACAGGTGCCGCAGCCACGCCATTTCGTCGCGGCCTTGGGTGAAGGCGTCGGCGCAGCCGAGCCGCTCTGCCAGCGCGGCAAAGATCGAATAATCGTTGCGTGCCTCGCCGACCGGTTCGATCGCCTTTTGCATGGCGAGCACGAACGGGTCGCGCTGCGCCGAGCCGATGTCGTTTCTCTCCAAAGTGGTCGTCGCCGGCAGCACGATGTCGGCGTGACGCGCGGTCGCCGTCCACCACGGCTCGTGTACGACGACGGTCTGCGGCCGACGGAACGCGGCGCGCAGTTGGTTTGTGTCTTGATGATGGTGGAACGGATTGCCGCCCGCCCAGTACACCAGCTTGATGTCCGGATAGGTGCTGTTGCGGCCGTTGAAGTCGTAAGGCTCGCCGGGATGCAGCAGGCACTGAGCGATCCGCGCCGCCGGGATGGCGCGGTTGAGCGGATTGGGCGCGGTCTCCATGCCGGGCGCACGGAATGCCGGCGGCGGTTCGGCGATGCCGGAAGCGGAGCCGTAACCGAAGCCGAAGCCGCCGCCGGGCAAGCCGATCTGGCCGAGACACGAGGCCAGCAACAGCACCGCCCAGTAGGGCTGCTCGCCGTGATCGGCGCGCTGCAGCGACCACGAGGCGCTGATCATGGTGCGGTTTGACGCCATGCGCCGCGCCAGCGCGCGGATGGTGTCGGCGGGAATGCCGGTGATCGCCGCCGCCCAGTCGGCGTCTTTCGCCCTCCCGTCGCTTTCGCCCATCACATAGGCGCGCACGCGCTCGAAACCGGCGCAGTAGCGCGCCAGGAACTCTTCATCGTGCAGCCGGTTCGCGATCAATGTGTGGGTCAGCGCCAAGAGCATCGCGGTGTCGGTGCCGGGCCGGATCGCAATCCATTCCGGCGCCACCGCGGCCGGGCCGTCCTCGCGGATCGGGCTGACATTGATGACCGCGACGCCGGCGTTGGCGAGTTCCGCAAGCGATTGGCCGATGGCGTGCGCCCCCATGCCGCCTTTGGTCACCTGCATGTTCTTCGGATTGGCGCCGCCGAACATCACCATCAGCTTTGAGTGGCGCGCGATCGATGACCACGAGGTGAGCGGCCCGGTGCAGGCCTGCGCGTTGCCCAGCACGTGCGGCAGAAACACCAGCGCGGTGCCAAAACTGTAGTTGGAGACCTGGTCGATGAAACCGCCGAAGATTCCCATAAATCTGCGCAACTGCCCACGCGGCTCGTGGAAAATTCCCGCCGAGCCCCAGCCTTGCGAGCCGGCCATGATGGCGTCGTGGCCGTGATCGCGCTTGACCCGCGCTAGCTCGCCGGCGACGAGTTCGAGCGCGCGCTCCCACGACACCGGCACGAATAGCTCGCGGCCGCGGCCCTCGCCGTGCCCTGGTCCGGCTTTGAGCCAGCCCTCGCGTACAAACGGCTGCGCGATACGCGTTTTCGAATGCACCGCCGCGGGAATTGCCTCGATCAAGGGCGACGGATCGGGATCGCGCTCGAACGGCTGCACGCCGACGACACGGCCATCGGCCACTTCGGCGAAAAAGGCGCCCCAATGGGAATGATTGCGGACGAGCTTAGTCATAGTGCGGCCTCGGAATCCGGCTTGGCCGCAAGCTTACCACAACGGGAAAAAGAAAAACGGGAGGCCCGGGCGTGACCCAAGCCCCCGCAAAAAGTGCAGGTGCCGCCTTAGTCGCGATCTTTTTTGATGATGACCTTCTTATCCACGTCGCGCGGCTCTTCCTTCTTGATAACGGTCTTGCTGCGGTCGTGGTCGCCGTCGAAATCCTTCTTGATGACCGTGGTGTCCTCGGCCTTCACCGCAGCCGTCATCGGCACGCTCATGATGAAGGCGGCGGCCGTGGCAAGCATGATTGCACGCATAGGTGTGTCTCCTCTCTGTTAGGTCGTACAAGCTAATGCATTGAGGCCGCGGAGTGTTCCCCGCCCGCGTTGCGAAAAGTCCGCGCATATTTGCGGAACCGCGCAGCGTCGCCCGCGTTTGATGCAATTCACACGAGCGCGGAACCCGTGATATTATGCAACCATGACCACGCGCGAGCAGAACGATTTCCTGACGCTGACGGGCCCTTGGACGCCGATGGGCGCGCTGATGCGGCGCTATTGGATTCCGGCGCTGCTGTCATCGGAAATTCCCGAGCCCGACTGCCCGCCGGTCCGCGTAAAGCTGCTCGGCGAGCGGCTGATCGCTTTCCGTGACAGCCAAAACCGCGTCGGCGTGATGGACGAATTCTGCGCCCATCGCGGCGTCTCGCTGTGGTTCGGCCGCAACGAAGAGAACGGGCTGCGCTGCCCCTATCACGGCTGGAAATACGACGTCACCGGCCAGTGCATCGAGGTCCCGTCCGAGCCGCTCGAAAGCGGCTTCTGCAACAAAATCAAGCTCACAGCTTATTCCTGCGTCGAGATGGGCGACGTGATCTGGATCTACATGGGTCCGCCAGCGCTTAAGCCGCCGCTGCCGAATTTCGAATGGGCCACGGTGCCGGGCGCGCACCGCTTCGTCTCCAAGCGCACCCAGGAATGCAACTGGTTGCAGGCGCTCGAAGGCGGCATCGATTCGGTGCACGTCTCCTTCCTGCACCGCCATGATCTGCGCAGCGATCCGCTCCATGTCGGGCAAGGCGCCGAATTCACCCGCGAGACCGACGCGCGCTTCGAAGTGATCGAAAGCAAAGGCGGCATGGTGATCGGCGTGCGCCGGCCGGCGACGCCGGGCAATCTTTATTGGCGCATCACGCAGTGGGTCATCCCGTTCCACACCATGATCCCGCCCTACGGTGACAACGCGCTTAACGGCCATGCCTTCGTGCCGATCGACGACGAGAACTGCATGTCATGGTGCTTTACGCATCATCCGGCGCGGCCGCTTAGCGCGCACGAGCTCGACGTGATGCGCAATGGCGGCGGCATCCACGTCAATCTCATTCCCGGCTCGTTCCGCCCGGTGGTCAACAAAGACAACGACTACATGATCGATCGTCTGGCGCAGAAGCACCACAAATCCTATTCGGGCGTCAAAGGCATCGCCATGCAGGACGCCGCGATCCAGGAAAGCACGGGGCCGATCCAGGATCGTGCCAAGGAAAACCTGGTTTCCACCGACAACGGCGTGATCATGGCACGGCAGCGCTTGACCAAGGCGGCCCGTGCCGTTGCGGACAGCAAGGAACCGGACGGCATCGATCCGGCAACCCACGCCGTGCGTTCGGCCTCGATCGTGCTGCCGGAAGGCGCGAACTTTTATGAAGCCGCCGGCGATGCGCTCAAGGCCAAGCGAGGCGTCGCCCACGCCTCGGTGTAGTGCTTGTCATCGTCCGCGAAGGCGGACGATCCAGTCAATACCGGCAACTCTGGCTGGCGCCGGTACTGCACGAACTGGCACTGCACGAAACTGTGTTTGCTGGATTCCCCGCCTTCGCGGGGAATGACAACAAAGACCCACCGCATCACGGCACCCGCGAAATATCCTCGTCCGCGGCCGCCATCCGCGCTGCGATTTCGTCTCGCGACCAGCCGGTCAGACTTGCCAGATTGTCCGTTTCGGTCTTGAACCGTTGCGGCAGCGAGGCGCGATAGGTCTTGGCGGCCGCGCAAGCCGTGGTCGAGGTCGAGGGGTGGTGCAGGATGTAGCGGCCCTGGAAGTTCTCCCGGTCGCCGGTCTCGATGAAGTTGAGATCTTCGGGAAAGCTTTTGGCATCGTAACGCACGTGCAGGCGCGTCACGAATGGATCGTTGCCGTTGCCGGGCGCGAACCGATTGGGGACAGCGCCGTCGCCGTCATGCCATAAAGCGCCAAGCTCCGCGAGCTCGGCCTTGCTCATCGGTGCGGCGGCACACGGATCGCACCAGCCCATGTCCCAGGCATATTCGACGAACACCCCGTGCATGTTCTCGCGCGCCACCGCGTGCTCGAAGGTCGCCTTGTAGAAATTGGCGAAGTCGTTCTTGACGAACAGCGGCACATCGACGTCCGACGGCACCTTGACGGTGCGATAATTGCTGGCCTCGATGCGGCCATGCTGCGTCAGCGCGTAGATGACGAGATCTTGCGGCCCGTCGGCGTTGACGGTGCCGAGGCGCAGCGGCAGCATGAATTTCGCCGTCTCGTAGCGCACCTGCAGCGGCCGCAGGTAGGCGCGGCCGCTGTCCTGCATGCGCTTGAGGTTCACCTTGGCGATGAAGAAATGCATCTTCTGCTTGATGTAGCTGCCGATCACCGGCTCGGCGCCGCGCGGGATCTTGTAGCCGTTGTCGGTCAGCCAGCGGATCAAGCCGTCGCTGTCCTCGGCCGACAAGATCGAGACGTCGTATTCGGCGACGTCGTATCGTGCCTCGACCTTGACGCCGGGATAGTTCGGCGCCGGCGACGGCATCGCCGCCGTCGGCAAAGGAATCCGCATAAAGCTCAGCGCCATGACGCGGGCCTCTTCGCATGGATCGGGATCGAAATACTCGACCAGCCGCGGCGCCGTATAGGCATCGAGATGATCGATCGTCTTGGTGTCGACGACGCTGATCTGGTCTTTCTTGATGAAAGACGGCACCGGAATGACGAGAGCGAATTCACTGGGCTCGCCCTCGTAGTCGCTCGCCATGGTGATGGCGGTCTGCTGGCCATTGCGCGTGAGAACGACCTTGGAGGATTTGTTGAACAGCTTGGCGTCGGCCTGGGCGACGTAGAAGCCGCAGAACGCGCTCGCCGGCCCCGCCGCGACGGCGAGCTGCGCGATGATCGCGGTAAGCGCGACGCCTGCCTTCAACCGGGACAGCAATGGGCTCTTCATCGTGAAACTCCTTGTGGGGTCCATGCGAATCGTTTGGCCGGAATGACCCGGTCGAGCAGAAGCGTGAGCGGCGACAGCGCAATCAGCGCCACATAGAGCGCCGGCCGCATTTGCATGAAAAACGCGAGGTAGTGACCGACCGCCGCGACGCTCAAGGCGAACAGCAGTCGGCCGAGGCGCGAATCCGGCGCCGTCCGCGGATCGGAAATCATGAAGAACGCGAATATCAGCAGCGAACCGCTCTGCAATTGATGCAGCGGGATGGCCAGCGGATCGCCGAGCCAGACGGCGCGGGCGGCGAGCAGCGCGGCGTGGCCGCCGAGGAAGAACAACGCGATGTCGGAGCGCTGCGCGGCTTGCAGCACGAGCATCGCGAAAAAGACCAGGAGCGCCGCGAGCCAGATGCTGGTGCCCCATTGGCCGGGCGATATCCAGACATCGTGCTGCGTGAACAGCAGAACGACGATGGCGAAGCCCGCGGGATTCCAGATGTGCTTGCCGTCGATGCGGAACATGAATTTGGACGCAATGGCAATGACGCCGGCCAGCGCCGGCAACCCCGGCGCATCGGCGCGCAGCAACAGGCTCAAGGACAAGCCGGTGATCAGAGGCGAGCGCAGATCGATGTTGGGCAATCCGGCAAGTCGGGAGCAGACGGCCTGGGCCGCAAGCGCGGACAGGATCGCAAGCGCGCTGTAGAGCGGCTTTGCGCCAAAATCGATCCAGATAAAATTGACCAGCAACAAAGACGCGAGCGCCACGATCTGAATGTGGCGCGCATCGGACCACCAGCGTCGCATGGGCGTTCCCTCAAATACCCACGCCCGCTCATGCTGCGGAACCGCGACGCTGCGATGACCGACCGATGGCCGGATTTGGGCAGCAACATTATTTCTTTGTCAGGCGCGTTGCCGTGATGCTATCCGCTCCACAACTCGCGGAATTGCGTCGCCACCAATTTCTCGTAAGCGACCGGCGCGGCGGTGAGCCCGCTCGCCATGGCGAATTTGCTCAGGCCCTCGACGGCCTCGGTTGAAATGGCGGCATCGTAGAACGGCGCATCGCGCGCGATCAGACCGGCGATCAACGGCACTTCCTCGGGTGGAAACAGGCGCTCGGCGACTGCCGTCGACAGCGACGGATCGGCTTTCAGCGCCTTGTGCGTCTTGACGATCGCGCGCACCGCGGCGGCGGCGACTTGCGGATGCTCCTCGATCAACCGCTCGGTCGTGGTCAGAGCGGCAAAATTATACCAGCGCGCGCCGGGCGGGCCGTCGCCGCGACGCAGATCGAGGTGGACTTTGGCGACGCCCGCCTTCTCGCCAAGAGCGACCCGCATGCCGTTGCCCCAATAGCCCTCGGCAAGGTTTTGCCTGATAGCCTCGACACCGGCATGACCCATGAAGCGCCCGGCCTGGGTCGGCGGCGCCGGCACGATCTGCGTATCGCCCTGCTCCACGTTCAGTCCCGATTCGGCCAGCAGGTGGCGCAGGCCCAGAACCGGAGACTCCATGGAGGACGAGATGCGCAGCCCTTTGAGGGCGCCGAGATCGCCGCGTTTGACGTCAAGATCGGCGCGAACGGCCAAGAACCAGTAGGAATACTGCGACAGCGCGCACAACAGCTTGGCGCCCTTCCAGGCCGGAAACGCGCGGGTCGCCGCGTAAGCCGGGCCGCCGAAGAAATGCAAGGTGCCGTCGCGCAGCTGCTCCGGCCCATTCCTCGCGCCAAACTCGCGCATCAGCTCGACGTCGATGCCTTCCTGCTTGAAAAAGCCGAGGTCGGCCGCGGCGACGGCGACGAAATACGAAGGCGAATCCAAATCGGCAACCGAAAGCTTGAACATTCATGCTCCCCTTGGCGCGGGCCAAAAACTACATCGCATTCAACATCGCGCCGATCTTGGCGCGGATCTCGGGCGACAACGCCAACGTCTCGTGCGTGATCGCATCCATCTCCTCGCCGCTGCTCGGATCGACCATAAAGTGACGCTGGTCGCAGGCCGAAAGAAAATCGGCGTCTTTGAGCATGTCGGCGAACGCCGCGCGCAGGGCCGCGAGCCGGTCCGCAGGCACGTCCGGTCCGGCGATGGTGGAGCGGCCGACCTCGGCCGTGCCGGCGGTGGCATAAAGGATCACCCTGGCCGCGTCGGATGCCGCCAATTCCGTCAGCGTCGGCACGTTCGGCAGCAAGCCATGCCGCTTCAGCGCCGCCTGATAGATGATCGCCGCTTCACCCTGGTCGATCCAGCCGGGATGGCTGACCAGCAGCCCCGGCAGGCCGTAGGCGCCGGTGACGTCGACTTCGCCGCGCTCCATGGCGAGCAGGATCTCGGCGGTGCCCTTGTAGCCGCGCACGATCTTGAATTTGGCGCCCGCATAGGCGTTGAGCGCCACCGGATAGAGCACCGTGGTCGAGCCGCCGCCCGAAGCGCCGACGGAATAGTGCTTCTTGCGCACGTCCCCGAACGATGTGATTCCCGACGCCGGCAACGCCACGCCGGTATCGATATTGGTGGTGACGCGGCCGATGTAATGGAAATTCGCGGCACTCACCGTGGCCGGGCCGCCGACCGCGCTGTCGAGCGCCAAGGTCTGCGCCAGGCTGCCGAGCACGGTGCCGCCCTTCGGCGCCACCTCCGCCATATATTTCGCCGCGACGAAACTGCCGGCACCCGGCATGTTCTCCGGTACGATCGTCGGATTGCCCGGCAGATGGCGCGGCAGGAATTCGGCGACCAGCCGCGCATAAAGGTCGCAGCCGCCCGGTCCATAACCGATCAGCATGCGGATGGTCTTGCCGCGGTAGAAGTCGGCGATCGGATCGGCACGCGCGCTGCCAGCGCACGACACGAATACGGCGAGAGCGGCCAGCGACACTGCGATCCGATTCATTGCGCGCGACTCACCGCTTCGCCAGCGCCGTCTTGCGCCACAGCGCCCACGGCCGCGCCGAGGCGCGCAGCATGACGTCGTTCGAGGTGAGCGCCTCGGCCCTGGTCATGAAATTGATCGGGCCGCCGATGGTGATGGCGGCGAGTTGCTGGCGTGCGTTTATCTCGGTGTAATAGGCGCGGAATACGGCGTTGGGCAGTGATGGCCCGACCACGGAATCGCCGTGGCCGCGCATCAGCACCACCGCGGCGTCCTTGCCGAGCTTTTTGGCCAAATCCTTGCCGAGGTTCGGCGTCAGGATCATCAGGTCGGTGCAATCGCCGACGCTTTTGCGGATTTCGAACAGCGGCACGCCGAGACCGAGGAAGCCGGCATTGTGCAACAGCGGCCGCAATTTGGCCCGCGTCACGGTGAATGGCACCACGGTCGGCGAATGGCTGTGCACCACCGCATTGACGTCGGGGCGCGCCTTGTAGATTTCGCCGTGGATGAAACGCTCGCGATAAAGCAGCTTGCCGTCGTCCTTGGCATCGACGGTCTGGCTGTCGAGGTCGAGGAGGAGAATGTCGGCGGCGGTCACCGATTCGGGAGCGATCGAGCGCGAGATCAGATAGCGGTGCGGATTGCGCGGATCGCGAACGCTGACATGGCCGAAGGCGTCGAGCACGTTCAGGCGCGCCAGCGTGCGGTTGGCGGCGACCAGGTCGTCGATGAAAGCCTTCTCGAGCCGCCGTTCTGTCGCGCGCCGCGTCGCATCCGCTCTTGCCTGCATCGATCGACGGTCCTCCCTGCCCCGGAACGCGCGGACCGTAACAACTTTATCGGCGGCTCGGAAGTGTGCGATAACGCCCGGCCCATGCAGCAACGCCGCAACAAGCCATGAACAATGCCGACCTGATTATCGCCACCCTGAAGTCGGCCGGCATCAGCCGCGGCTTCGGCATTCCGAGCGGCAATGTGCTGCCGCTGATGGAGGCGATGCGCCGAGGCGGCGTCGATTTCGTGCTCACCGCCCACGAGGGCTCCGCGGGCTTTGCCGCCGACGTCACCGGGCGCATCACCGGCGCGCCGGGCCTTTGCATCGCAACGCTGGGGCCGGGCGCGACCAATCTCGCAACCGGCATCGGTTGCGCGTACCTGGATCGCTCGCCGCTCATCGCCATCACCTGCAATCTCAACACCGATCAGCTCGGCCGGCGCATCCAGATGTGGATCGACCACCACGCGCTGTTCAAGCCGATCACCAAGGCGACCCTGCAACTGCGCAAGGGCGAGATCGGCGCGACGCTCGCGGCGGCCTTTGCGCTTGCCTTGAGCGAGCCGCAAGGGCCGGTGCATCTCGACCTGCCTGAAGACGTCGCGGTCGCACCGACCAGCGAGCCCATGCCGGCGCTTGCGGCGCCGACCAAGCCGACGCCCGCCGCCGATGCGGCGATCGAGCGCGCGGCCGAATTGATCGACGCCGCGCGGCGGCCGATCGCCGTGCTTGGCGCGTCCGCCATGCGGCTTGCCGATCCGGCATCGCTGCTTGCCGTGATCGAGCATTTCAATATGCCGTTCGCCACCACGACCATGGCGAAGGGCCTGATCGACGAGGATCATCCGCTGTCGCTCGGCTGCATCGAACGCTCCTGCCGGCAGATGCAGCGCAGGCTGCTGCGTTCCGCCGATCTCATCGTCGGCCTCGGCTACGACACCATCGAGGTCGAATACGAAGCCTGGATCGGCGACGTGCCGCTCCTGCAAATCGACATCGAGCCGGTCGATGTCGCGCCGTCGGTCGAGCTCGCGCACCAAGCCGTCGGCGATCTGTCGTCGTCGCTGATGCGCCTCGCCGCGCGCACCGCTAATGCCAATACGTGGCTTCCCGACGAGATCGCCGCTCATCGCCGCGCCTTTGCGGCGGCGTTGCGGCCGGCAGGCGCTGAATTCACCGCGCACGCCGCGATCGACGCGGTGCGCCGCGCGCTGCCGCGCAACGGCGTTCTGGCTTTCGACGTCGGCGCCCATACCCATCAGATCGCCAGCCAATGGCCGGCGCACGCGCCGAGGACATTCCTCATCACCAACGGCTGGTCGTCGATGGGTTTCGGCCTGCCCGGCGCGATTGCGGCCAAGCTGGCGCGGCCCGATCTGCCCGTGGTTTGCTTGATCGGCGACGGCTGCTTCCAGATGACCTGCGGCGAGGTTGCCACCGCCAAGCGGCTCGGCATTACGCTGCCGATCGTGGTGCTCGACGACAAGTGGCTGGCGCTGATCAAGGTGAAGCAGATCCGCCGCCAGCTCCCGCTCTACGGCACCGCGCTGCAGGCCGAGGATTATCGCGAGCCGCCGGCGCATTACTTCGGCGTGCCGGCGCACGGCGTGCGCAGCGCCGAGGCATTGGAGGATGCGGTCAAGACCGCGCTCGCCGCCGACGGACCGACCGTGATCGAGGCAGTCGTCGATTCCGAGCATTATATCGATACGGTTTACGATTGATTCGTTCAGCCGTGGCGGATTTTCAGCACCAGGATGATGAACGTCATCGCGAATGTGACGATACTCGAGCCGATCAGCGGGCCATCGACGATCGCCAACCCGTAGATGAGCCATAACAGCACGCCGATGACGCACAGCGTCGTCCCCGGCAGCGAAATCGCCCTTGTGTCGCGCTCGCGAATGATCTTGGCCGCCTGCGGCACCCAGCACAGCGTGGTGAGCACGGCGCCGGCCGCGCCGATCGCTTCAACAAGCCCCGATGACATCGTGGGAACGGTCATGCGAATCGCCGGCTCGAATCGACCGAAATGGTTTGACGCCGCGGTGTGACAGAAATGAAACCGCCGCGGCGGCACGGGTTTTTTGCCGAACGCGGAACTCGATTTGATCTTTCCGCGGTTGCCATGTCATCGCGTCGTCACGCATGAATCGTAGAATCATCAAGGCGTTAAACACGCCTTGCTCCGCCGACTGGATCGCATAAGCGCGGCGGTGGGCGCCGCAATGCAAGCGCCCGTGATGCGAGCGCCAATGGCTGCGACCAGATCATGAATGTGTCCGACCACACCCAGCGCGTCTTCGACAGCGACCTGAGCAAGCTCACGCAGATGGTTGCCGAGATGGGCGGCTTGGCGCAGAAGCAGGTTATCGACGCAATCGATGCGCTGGGGCGGCACGACGTCGGCCTGGCCCGCCGCGTCATCGCGCTCGATGGAACCGTCGACGGCATGCTGCGGCAGATCGAGGAGAAGGCCGTTGCGACGATCGCGCTGCGCCAACCGATGGCGTTCGATTTGCGGGCGCTCGTCGCAATGCTGCGCATTGCCAGCGACCTCGAGCGCATCGGCGACCTCGCCAAAAACGTCGGCAAGCGCGTCATCGCGGTGAGCGGCGAAAACTCGCAGCGCACCTTGATGCGGGGCTTACGCCATCTGGCGGCGCTGGTGGTCTCGCAATTGGCCGCGGTGCTCGACAGCTTCGTCGATCGGAACCCACGCAAAGCGCTTCGCGTCTGGCAAGGCGACAAAGAGGTCGACGCGCTCTACGTGTCGCTGTTTCGCGAGCTGCTCACCTATACGATGGAGGATCCCGGCACAATCTCGCTGTGCATCCACTATCTGTTCTGCGCCAAGAACATCGAGCGCATCGGCGACCACGCCACAAATGTCGCCGAAGCCGTGCATTACATGGTTGAAGGCCACGCCATCGCCGGCGAACGGCCGAAGGGCGATACGTCGAGCTATGACCTGAGAGAGACCATGGTCCCAGCGTAACGCGGCGGCGCCGGCGCGCGGCGGGCATTTCCACCTGGCCGCAAGAAAGGCCCGAGAACGCGGGCGTTCCGCGGCGTTAACCGCTCGTTAGGGTTAACGGTCTATTGCTGACCGACCCTGCGGCAACGGCGCGGTGCGCCTTTGCAGTTGTCCAAACGGCGATCATCGCAGCGAACACGATGCGTCCGACCCAGCTCTGCCGTCTTCTTGCTTCCGCCTCGCTGCTCGCGGCCATCGCGGCTGCGACGGCGGGATGTCAGACGATACAGCCTTCGCCGTCCGCCGATAGCACCGGCACGCTACCGCTCGCGGCGGCGGCCAATCAGTCGGACGCGGCCTGGCGGCGCGACCTCGACGGCTATGGCGCGCAGTACCACGCCGACCCGACCAAGGTCGACGTCGCGCTGCATTACGCCCAGGCGTTGCGCGCCACCGGGCAGCGTGCGCAAGCGGTCGCCGTGCTCGAACGTCTGTCGATGCAAAACCCGCACGACAAGATCGTGCTCGGCGAATACGGCCGCGCCCTGGCGGACGCCGGCGATTACGAACAGGCGCTCGACGTGCTTGGCCGCGCTCACTCGCCCGATCAGCCCGATTGGCGCTTGCTTTCTGCGCAGGGCGCGGTGCTCGATCAGCTCGGCCGCCATACCGAGGCGCAGCGCTATTATCAGACGGCGCTGAAGATCGTTCCCGACGAGCCGACCGTGCTGTCCAATCTCGGCCTGTCCTACGCGCTGTCGAAGGATCTGCCGAACGCCGAAGCGACGTTGCGCCGCGCCGCGGAGCACCGCTCGGTCGATCCGCGCGTGCGGCAAAATCTGGCGTTGGTCATCGGCCTGCAAGGCCGCTTCGCCGAAGCCGAGCAGATCGCGAGTGCCGATTTGCCGCCCGACCAGGCCGCCGCCAACGTCGCCTATTTGCGGAAAATGCTGGCGCGCAACAACGACGCGCAGAAGCCGAAGCCGGTGGCGCGCGCCGCCGGCGGCACGAGCTGACGCATCATCGTCTTATTGCAGCGCCATCACGCGGATCGCGGCCGGGCCGAGAATCACGACGAACAGCACAGGCAGGAAAAACACGATCATCGGCACGGTGAGCTTCGGCGGCAGCCCCGCGGCCTTCTTCTCGGCCTCCGACATGCGCATGTCGCGATTTTCCTGAGCCAATACCCGCAGCGTGGTGCCGAGCGGCGTGCCGTAGCGCTCCGACTGTTGCAAAGCCAGACACACCGCTTTGATGCCTTCAAGGCCGGTGCGCAGCGCCAAATTTTCATAGGCTTGGCGGCGATCCGGCAGATAGGACAATTCCGCCGTGGTCAGCGTGAATTCCTCGGCCAGCGCCACCGATTGGCTGCCGATCTCCTCGCTGACCTTGCGGAACGCCGCTTCGATCGACATGCCGGACTCCACGCAGATCAGCAGCAGGTCGAGCGCGTCGGGGAACGCGCGCTTGAGCGACAGCTGCCGGCGCTGGATCTTGTTCCTCAGGAACAGATTCGGGCTCTGCATGCCCATATAGGCGCAGCCGATCGACATGGCGAACTTGATCATCGGCGGATAGTCGAGCTCCAGCACGATGAAGATATAGAACAGCGACACCAGCAGCATGACGATCGGCATCGCCATGCGAAAGAACAGATAAGTAATATAGGGCGCCTGCCCGCGAAACCCGGCCTGCACGAGCTTGGCGCGCGCTGCTTCCTGGCCGACCCACTTCGACAGATTGAAGTTGTCGACCACCTTCTTCATGTATTGCTTGGGCGATTGGCGCAGCACCGCCTTGTTGCCCTGCGCCAGCCGCTCGCGCTCGCGCTGGCGAATTTTTTCGCGCTCCAGCGCCACCGCCCGCATCCGCTTGTCGAGCGTGTCGGTGACCAGAAACGGCATGGCGAGCGTCAGCACCGTCGCGATCGCGGCGACGCCGGCGAAGAACATCGTCATGACGGCCGGATCGAGCGCTTGCGAGATCAAAGAACCCATGACGCGACCTTAGAAGTCGAAATTGATCATCTTGCGCATCACCATGATGCCGATGAACATCCATGTCCCGCAGCAAGCCATCATGATGCGGCCGATCGGCTCGAGCCAAAGCAGCTCGATGTAGGCAGGGCTGGTGAAATAGACGAGCGCCATCACTACGATCGGCAGCGAGCCGATGATCGACGCGGAGGCCTTCGCCTCCATCGACATGGCCTGGATCTTCGCCTTCATCTTCTTGCGGTCGCGCAGCACCCGCGACAGGTTGCCCAGGGTTTCCGAAAGATTGCCGCCGGCGCGCTGCTGGATGGAGACGACGATGCCGAAGAAGTTCGCTTCCGCGACCGGCATGCGCTCATAGAGCTTGAGGCAGGCTTCGCCGAGCGGGATGCCCACCGTCTGGGTCTCGATGATGCCGCGGAATTCGCTGCGGATCGGCTCCTCGGATTCGCTGGCGATCAGCTTGAGGCTGTCGAGCAACGGCAGGCCGGCCTTGATGCCGCGGACGATGACGTCGACGGCGTCGGGAAAGTTATTGAGGAACTTCGACTCGCGCCGCTTCTTGAGAAACTTCAACAGCCACAGCGGAATGCCGCAACCGGCCGCGAAGCCGAAGCCGAGCGCGGGCAAAAGCCCGGCGCCCAACAGCATCGCGACCAGGAACGCGGCGACGCCGAGCGTGCCCGCGGTGACCATGAAGCGGCGCTTCGACCAGTCGAGCCCGGCCTGCGTGAGCTTGATCGACAGCGGCACGCGCTTGGCCTTTTTCTGCCGCTCCTCGAGCTCCTTGAGCGAGCCTTCGACCTGATCGCGCCGCGATTTCTGCGGCACGCGGCTCGGTCGCGCCGCAGCCGGCTCCGTGCGCGCCACGCTCGCCATCCGCCGTTCGGTCTTCCGCTCGCCGGACAGAATGGGATAAACGAAAACCCATGCGACCCCGCCGATCGCGAACGCCACCAGAAAGAAAAGACCGTAAGTCTCCATGACCTAGCCTCGCACCGCCTCGTGCGTGACATCGGCAGCGTCGAGGGCCGCGGCGAGCCGAACCTCCTCGCCGTAATAGCGCGCGCGTTCCCAGAATTTCGGCCGGCCGATGCCGGTCGATTTGTGCTTTCCCATCAGATTGCCGTTGGCGTCTTCGC
>Ga0307476_10000226_pt1 | contig 54180 bp, 59 predicted proteins | sample atmos_gasesECM2C_2_FD_203314 | JGI IMG/M metagenome (GOLD analysis project Ga0307476, IMG submission 203314) | Hardwood forest soil microbial communities from Morgan-Monroe State Forest, Indiana, United States - atmos_gasesECM2C_05 | ecosystem: Environmental > Terrestrial > Soil > Temperate... | reverse complement strand
GCCTCCGACGATGAGAATCAACCAGAGCATGGGCAAGTTCACTTTCTTCTAACATGCTTCTGCTGAATCTCAGCCTGCTAATCGACGTGACTTTTTCAACACCCACGCCTGTCAACAACAATCACTCCGGCATTGCCCAACTGGGACCCGGTCGCGATTACTTTCTGTGGGCCGACTTGCCGGTACCGATGGTTGGTATTATGCTGGCGCTCAGTTGTCCAGGTTGAACCTCTGTACGAATCAAAAGAAAGAAGGAGAATCATGTTCAAAGTCAGTGCGCTTGCTTTCGCAGCTCTCATGACTGGGCTTTTGTGCTGTGTACCTGTGGCGCCAGCTCAGGTTGCCGTCGGTGTAGACATCGGAGTGGCTCCCGTGTGCCCTTATGGGTACTTCGACTATGCTCCGTATGACTGTGCTCCTTACGGTTACTATGGTCCCGATTGGTTTGTTGGCGGGATATTTATTGGAGCTGGTCCCTGGTTTCACGGCCGTCACGGCTTTTACGGCCATGTCGACAACCGCTTTGATCCTCATCACGGATACGTTGGACCGTTGCCGGAGCGCGGGGCGCAGCGTTTCAACCACTTTCAGGGTAACGAGGCGCGGGATGGCCGAGGCAACATAGGTGACGCTGGGCATGAAGCGAGAGGTGAACACGCGCTCCCGGGATATCGTGGCGGTGGCCATGGTGGGCATGGCGGGCACCGCTAGAGCACGATCGGTTTAAACGAAGAGACCCGATAGGGTGCGCGTGGCGTTTGATCGCGCTAAGTAGTCCAGTTCCCGGGGCGGGGCGACCCGAGGACTGGAATGATAGTCGTAGTTGGGGTTGGATCGCGATCATCCAGAAGGCGTCTACTCGCCAACCAGCGCGCGGGGGCTGTGAGTGCTATGGCCTGTCAGGTGACGTAAACAGAGGACGGGACCTGCGTTGACTGTTACTCTTAACTCTCAAACTTTACTCATGAGGAGGCGTCACGGCGGGTAGCGAGCCTTCAGGATGGTCGCGCAGATACTGCTCGATTGGTTCATTGCGTAACACGAAGCGGAAACCTCTCCGCGCATTCGCATCAGTGGTCGTTCGCAAATCCAGTTCCTCGAACGGAATCGCGTGTTCCGCCGGTTTCGTGCCAACCTCCTCAATCATCGTGAAATGAAGCTGATCGTCGACGAGCCAGTAATCGGTCACGTTGAGAACCGTGCCATCTTTTAAGGAGAGTTGCGGTCGGTCCGGTCTCTCTTCGCCGTAGTCATACACAGGAGTCTCGTACACCTGCGAAACATAGTTTGTGGGACCGGGGGAGGAGACGTCGGTGTAGTCGAGCGTCCAGGACCAGAACAGGTCACAGGCCGCCCACGAACATGAGTTCAATCCCCAGAAAGGTCCGCGGAAAAGAAAGGGGGATTCGTAAACGACGAACGCCGGCGGAAGTCGGCGAATCGGACGCCGAGGAGGGAGAAAACCAGCCACGCGGAGTGCGCCCGCAGACGAGGGTGCCGAGATTCGAGGAGCAGAAATCGGTGCATAGATACTCGGTGCTGAAGAAATCGAAATGTGGGGAGCATGTGGAGAGACGTGAACTTCTCCTCCGGCAGTGTGGCCGGTGGCATGCTGTGCCGTAGCCGGCGGAGTACGGACACAAACGAGGAGGGTGCAGGAAACGACGATGGGGAATTTCTTGAGGATCGAGCGGCGAACCAAGGGCACCATATTCTCACCCCTTGCAGTCTGCGCGGATTCCGCGGACTCGTTACTGATAAGTGTAATCCCTTAAGCGCCCAGTTTCTATTTCTTGGCGAGGGCCGGACAATTGAAAAACGCCTCGAGCTTGTCAGCTGTTGCAATATCACTGATTTGACCTACACGCGCTATGCCGATTGGCCTTTCCTTGGTTGGGTGAGAGAATTGTCGCGGTTTACGACTTCGCATGACAACCTCAAGGAATCGAAAGATAAAGATAGTGGTTGCGTCAGTGTTGGCTGGCACATCAGCCGTAGGAACCTTGTGTTTCCCAAGCCTTTCCATCCTGTCCGGGAATGCGTTTGTTGCCGCACTACAGATAACGGCGGGCTCTCTTCTTTTCCCGGGACTGATCGGAGCCATCGCCGTGAGCGGAAACGTCCATGTCTACAGCTTCTGGGTGGCTGCCCCAATTAACGCTTATTTACTTCGTACTGGGATGGATCGGATGCAACCTGCTAGACCGGTTCAAAACAAAATCGTAGATTCTGAAGTTACTTTTGAAACATCGCGCTAACTCGTTAACGGGAGTGATTTTCGTAGACGATTCCTTCCCGATGGGCGTCAGATGCGTAGAATGAAGGGGGGACGCCGCCGTGAGTGAGGCGCAGGGGAGCCAGTTGCCATGGACACACAGAGCGAACGCAATCCCGAATCGAATCCGGCCAAGGTCGAGGCGCATATCAAGAGCGCTCAGCAGATTCTGAAGACTCTGCAAGAGAAGATCGGAGAGCATCCGGAGATTGGCGCGGCCATTACGAAGCTGGAGATGGCGCTGAATGACTTGGCGATCCAGACTGGCGGGTTGCTGTAGCGGATGGGATCGGGCTGTCGAGCTTTGCTCGACCCTTCGGCTTCGCTCAGGGCAAGCTAGCCGGGGGCGGCTGTCCCTACACTCAGCATCTCGACCATCTTCGCGCATCGTCTTGTAGTATCCTCGGCTTATCTATATTCTGTTGCACGCGTCGTTAGTTGGACGCGTCGTTACTTGGATATATCAAGCCACCGTCTCTGCGAACAATGAACCCTAAATTAATTTCATGCTGTTTTGGACTTGGTTGGCTCTTGTTGGGCGCGAGCGCGGCCGGGCAAACTTCCGCGAAGCCGGCGCCGAATGCGGTGGCTTATTCGGTGCAGGGGCAAGGGCCTGCGTACTCCGCGCAGGCGGGCGGGCCGGTGTCTTACGCGTCGATGACGGAGATCAACGGATTGCTGGCGCAGTTGGAGACGACCTCGAAGAGCACGCAGGCCGATCTGACGAAGCTGCGCATTGAGCGCTGGAAGACCGACGGCGGCACTAAGAAGCAGGCGCTGGGCAACGTGGATTCGATCCAGCGCAATTTGCAGAGCGCGTTGCCGGAGATGATTGCAAAAGTGCGGAACGCGCCGGAAGACGTTCCGGCTACGTTCCGGCTCTACAGGAATCTCGATGCGCTCTATGACGTGATGAGCAGCGTGGTGGAATCGACGGGAGCGTTTGGATCGAAGGACGACTTCCAGTCTCTGGCGAACGATCTGAGTGGATTTGAGGGAACGCGGAAGCAGATTGCGGAGCGCATGGAGAATCTGGCCGCGTCGAAAGAGCAGGAGATTGTGCGGCTGCGCGCGGATTTGAAGACGGCGCAGGCGGCGATTCCGGCAGCGCCTCCGAAGAAAGTTGTGGTCGACGATAACGAGCCAGCGAAGAAACCGGTGGTGAAGAAGAAGCCGGTGGTGAAGAAACCGGCAGGTGCGACGACGCCGGGGACGACGGCGCCTCCTGCGGCGCAGACGCCGCCGGCGCAGCAGAAGCCGCAGTAGTAGGGGCTAAAGCCCGATTGAGTTTTGGAGAGCTTAACGCGGCGCTAGAGCGCCGCTCTTCCACGGTACTCCGCTTCCACGGTACTTCGGCGCCGCTTCAACTGCATGACGCTGTGGTGCGTCTAGATTTTGAGACCGCGGGCTTCCACGAATCTGTTAACCTTCTTTCTTTCGCATCAAAATTGAAGACTCATGAGTCCTCACGGCAGCATTCCGGCGGCTATTTTCGGGGTGGTCATCATCTGCGTGGTGTTGCTGGATGCGTTTGAGACGGTGGTGCTGCCGCGCCGGGTGACGCGGCATTTCAAGCTGACGGCGTGGTTTTACCGGCAAACGTGGATTCCATGGAGAAAGATTGCCGGCCATATGCGGCCGGCGCGGCAGCAGAGTTTTCTGGGATACTTTGGACCGCTGTCGCTGATTATGCTGCTGGCGTTCTGGGCCGCGAGCCTGATTCTTGGTTTTGCCCTGCTGCAATTTGGGATTGGCGAACACGAAGAGCTGAATAAGGAACGGATCACGTTTGGCAAGCTGATGTATCACAGCGGCGAGACGTTCTTCACGCTGGGTTATGGCGACATTGTACCTACCTCTGCCACGGCTCGGGCGCTCTCGGTGCTCGAAGCCGCCATGGGCTTCACTTTTCTGGGAGTGGTGATCGGGTACCTGCCAGTGGTGTACTCTTCGTTCTCGAGGCGGGAAATACAGATCTCGATGCTGGACGCGCGTGCGGGATCTCCGCCGACAGCAGTGGAATTGCTGGTGCGTCTGGCGGGGACGACCGAGTTGGACCAGATTGTGCTCGATGGAGTGTTGCGCGATTGGGAGCGCTGGTCGGGAGAGCTGCTGGAGAGTCATCTTTCGTATCCCGTGCTCAGTTTTTTTCGCTCGCAACATGGCAACGAATCGTGGCTGGGAGCGCTGCAGGCGATGCTCGATGTGACCTCGTTGTTGATCGTTGGAATTGATGGGATCCATCCGGGACAGGCGCGGCTAACCTTCGCTATGGCGCGGCATGCGGCCGTGGATTTGGCCCAGGTGGTGAGTGCGCGCTACGATCCGCAGGCGCCGGACCGGCTGGATGACGAGGATTACAACAAGCTGCAAGAGACGCTGGCCGCGGCGGGATTTAAGTTACGCACCGGAGATGAAGCGCGGCAGAAGCTGAACAAGCTGCGCGCGATGTATGAACCGTATTTGCATTCCATGGCAAGGAATTTGATGGTAACGTTGCCGCCGTGGCAGCATCCGACGAAGTTAAAGGATAACTGGCAGGCAGGGCCGTGGGACCGGATGATCCAGGCAAAGGGGCTGGCCATTCTTGGCCAGAAGCCGGTACAGGCGCAGGTGCAGAGCAGTGAGGATCATTTCTAGCGAGGCAGTTCGGGGCGGGCTATCGAGACCAATGTAGGAGATCGGGGCGGCGGGAGGCGTTATGGCTTTGTGTGGAATTCCGCGAATTGATGATTTGAACCAGGGAGCCGCGGGGGCGACAGCGGTTGTGCCCGGCGACCCTGACGTCGGGTCTGTGGGTTTGATTCAGGGGATGCTCATTGGGCAAGGGCAAAGAGGCTTGCCGAATTTGTTGAGTCCGGACTACGGAAAGTTTGGCCCGGTAACAAGTGCCGCAGTGCAGAACTTTCGCGTGAAGCAAGGGCTGGGGGCGGGGAATCAAGTGGATGCGCAGACGCTACAGGCGCTGGTGCAGGCTCCGGCTACGTCGCCCATCCTTTCACGCGGATATATGACGCTGGTGCTGGACTTTGCTTATGGCGGGATGGCGAAGATTCTGAGCGTAACGGCGCAGATGGAGGGAGCGGGGAAGTTCGGCGCGATGAACTTGAACAGCGACAAGGCCGGCATGTCGTTTGGGCTGATTCAATGGGCACAGAAGCCGGGGAGGCTTACGGAAATTTTGAAGGCATTTCGAAGTGCCAGCGCAAACGACTTTGCAAATATTTTTGGCGGAGGCGATGGCGGCGTCTCCGATGGGCTGATTGCACATACAGAACAATTTAACGGTGGTATTAATCCGGCAAGCGGGGAAACCACAGATGCGGCGTACGATTTGATTAGTGAGCCATGGGTGAGCCGCTTCCGGCAGGCGGTTTTGTTCAAGCCGTTTCAGCAGGTGCAGGTGAAGACGGCGCTGGACGATTTTGGCAGATCGCTGAACCTGATCGAGCAGTACGCGCCGCAGTTGAATACCGAGCGTGCAATCGGGTTCACGCTGGATCTGGCGAATCAATTTGGCGATGGAGGAACGCGCCGCATTTTTCAGGCGGTATGGCAGGATGGCATGGCGATTCCGGATGTCCTGCAAGCCATGGCGGATGAATCAGTGGCGCGCATTCAAGATCCGTGGAAGGCGGCCACGCAAGTACGGCGGCAGCATTTTTTGACGACAAATTTTCTTTCCGACGCGCCGTTTGTCGATTCGAGTGGATCGGGTGTCGCGGCCTGATTGAGGACATCGCTCAGGAAGCGAACACGGCGTCTCGCAATGACGTCTGCTAAGATCGCGTCTTCATGAAACGTGTGGGCGAGAATGTGGTGCGCATTGAGGCAGAAGCGCTGCGCGCGCTGGCGGATCGCATTGGCGGTCCGATGGCGGCGGCGTTTCAGCGCGCCGTGGATTTGATGTTCTCGTGCGCGGGGCGCGTGGTGGTGACAGGGATGGGGAAGAGTGGCCTGATTGCGCGCAAGATTGCGGCCACGCTGAGTTCGACGGGGACTCCGGCGCTGTATCTGCATCCGGTGGAGGCGCTGCACGGGGATTTGGGAATGGTGGTGCGAGGGGATGTGGTGCTGGCGTTATCGGCATCGGGAGAGACGGAAGAAATTCTGGCGTTGCTGGCGACGATCAAGCGGCTGCGGGTACCGCTGATTGCGATGACGGGCGATGAGATTCAAAACTCCCACCCCTGCGACAGGCTCAGGGCAGGCTCTGACCGCAAAAAGCGCGGTAAGGGCGGGGCACCCTCTGCGATGCCGGGTGCCGACCAAGAATCAGAGTCAAAGGCAGCGGACATGAGTGTCCGCTCTACACAATCGACTTTGGCGGCGGCGGCGGATGTGGCGCTGGATTGTTCGGTGGCGGAAGAGGCTTGCGCGCTGGGGCTGGCGCCGACGGCTTCGACGACGACGATGCTTGCGCTGGGAGACGCACTAGCGGTGACGCTCAGCGAGAAGCGTGGATTCAAGGAAGAGGATTTTGCGAACCTGCATCCGGGTGGGAAGTTAGGGAAGCGGCTGGCGCGAGTGGAGTCGCTGATGCACACGGGCGAGGCGCTGCCGTGCGTGGGGCCTCAGACGAAGATGCCGGATGTGATCTATGAAATGTCGCGCAAGAAGTTGGGCGTGACGGCAGTGGTAGAGAAAGGAAAGCTAGTGGGAATTATCAGCGACGGAGATTTGCGGCGGCTGCTGGAGAAGCGCGGGAAAGATGTGCTCGATCTGACAGCGGCGGAGGCGATGACACGCGGTCCGAAGACGATTGCGGCTGGAGAATTTGCCGCGACGGCGCTGGCACTGATGGAGGAGAAGAAGATTACGTCTTTAATGGTCGTGGATGGACGGAGGAAGCTGGAGGGGATTGTGCATTTGCACGATTTGTGGGGGACGGAAATGGTGTAGGAATTGAGTAATTGAGCGATCGGTCATCGGGCGATTGAAAAACGAATGAACATTAAATTACTCTGGATTTTCAATCGCGCAATCGCCCGATCACACAATCGCTCAATAATTTGAGGTCTTATGTATCACTACGATCCCAATACGGCGCTGGAAGAATTGACGGAAGACGCAACCCTGCCGAACCCGGTGCATGTGCGTGACATGATCTTGCGCAAGCATCCTTCGACGGACAAGGCTTTGGAACTGAACCGGCTGTTTGTGGAATATCAGAAGCTTTTTGGGGAGACGCAGAAGCTGGGGAAAGAGATTCTGAAGCGGCTGAGTTCTTAAGTGCCGAGTACCTAGTACCTAGTACTTAGTCTAGTACTAGTACCTTGAGGGCAGGGGACTTGGTCTCTGCTCCCCATCCATGCCATGCCGCGATCCAACATCGATTCCGGCCTTTGGCTGACCAGTCGCCACCTAGCTTATCTAGCACCCGGCCTGTGGTTCACTGCCGTTTTCGCCATCGCAGCAAATCGACGAAGCCATACGAATACATGAAAAGCTGCTACTGATCCTGTCGCCGGACAGCATGAACAGCGAATGGGTGAAGACGGAGATCAGGAAAGCTCGCAAGCGGGAGCGCGTGGAGAAGAAGCGCGTGCTGTTTCCCGTCCGGCTGGTTTCCCTTGAGGGGGTTCGGGACTGGGAGCTTTTCGATGCCGATGAAGGCAAGGATTTGGCGGTCGAGATTCGCGAATACGACATCCCCGATTTCAGCGACTGGAAGAACCACGATCCGTATTCGGAAGGACTCAAGAACTTGCTTCGCGATCTGAAAACGGAACAACCGAAGACTGCGTGAGCTCTTGGCCCGTCCGCCGAGCGGCGCTAGTTCCAAATTGGGAAAAAGAAAATACGCAATGGAACATTTCTTGGGTTCCATTCGTTGACCGCGGAACCCCGTGATACTAAAATGCGCAAGAATCTTCCGTTCTTTGCTCGTTCGCGCCTTGCGCGCTGCCAGCCAGGATGGAGTGTCATACCACAAATGTTCGCGGGCCCGGCTCCTTGAAGTCCCGATTTTGGGAGGAGCTCCATGAAGAGTTCTCAAAGCGACAAGGTTAAGTTCATACGCAAAGCCTCGGATAAGAGCGAGGCCAAGACTGTTTCCGGACCATTTCCCGTCGTAGGCATTGGAGCATCCGCCGGTGGCCTTGAAGCCTACACCGAACTTTTGCATAACCTGCCGGAAAAAACTGGCATGGCCTTCGTGCTGGTGCAGCACCTCGACCCCAAGCATCAAAGCGGGCTGCAGGAAATTCTCGCAAGGACTACCGGGGTTCCGGTCACTGAGGTGACTCACGGAACGAAAGCCCAGCCCGATCACGTGTATGTGATTCCGCCCAATACTGACCTGAGCATCACGGGCGGTATCCTGCAACTCAGTGGTCGTACGCTGGTGCACGGGCAGCATATGCCCATCGACCATTTTTTCCGGTCTCTGGCGAAGGACGCGGGCCAGCGAGCCATTGGTGTGGTGTTGTCTGGGACAGCTTCTGACGGCACGGAGGGATGCCGCGCCATCAAGGCGGCCGGAGGGCTCACCTTCGCGCAGGAAGAATCGTCCGCCAAGTATGACAGCATGCCGCGCAGCGCCATCAATGCCGGCGTCATCGACTTCATCCTCGCACCCAAGGACATTGCCCGCGAGTTGGGTGGGATCAGCCGGCATCCTTACGTCACGCGTGTTTTGTCGGAGAATAAGGAATTCAAAGGGATGGTGGGAAGCGAACTGGACGCGCTTTTCGGGCTGCTGCGCGAGTCGTCCGGGGTGGATTTCACCAATTACAAGCACACTACGCTACAGCGCCGCATCCGGCGCCGCATGGTCGTCCATAAGATCGAGAAGCTGAAGGATTACGTTCGCTTCATTGGGAAAAAACCGGAGGAGCTCGACGAACTCTACCGCGATCTCCTGATTCACGTCACGGGGTTTTTCCGGGAACCAGAGGCGTTTCTTGCCCTGCGCAAACACGTTTACCCAAAATTGTTCGAGGGCCGCAAGCCGGATAATCCCATCCGGGTTTGGGTGGCGGGCTGCTCCACTGGCGAGGAGGCCTACTCGATTGCGATTACTCTGCTCGAGTATCTCTGGGCTCACACCCGGAACATTTCGCAAGCCGCCACGAGCATTCAGATTTTTGCCACCGATATCAGCGAAACGGCGCTCGATCGCGCCCGTACCGGTCTGTACACAGAAGCAGCAGTGGCTGAGATTTCGCCGGATCGGTTGAAGAGATTTTTTGTGCGGCAGGACGGGGGATATCAGGTCAATAAGTCGGTCCGGGACATGTGCATCTTTGCCCGGCAGAATCTGGTAAAAGATCCGCCCTTCTCCAACCTCGACCTGGTGAGCTGCCGCAATGTTCTTATTTACATGGGTCCGGTTCTGCAAAGAAGGGTGATTCCTACGCTGCACTATGCCCTGAAACCGGGCGGCTATCTGATGCTGGGGGAGGCGGAAGGACTTGGGGGATTCGGCGATCACTTCGCGCTGGTCGCCAAAAAAGACAAGATCTATCAAAAGCGGAAAGCCAGCGCACGTCTTGCGACGTATTTCCCCGATTCGCACTACGCTCCCCCCGGAGGCGGAGATGGCAAACCACTCCGCCAATTGCCGGCTCCTTTTACCGTAGAAAACGAAGTGGAGCAACTGCTGATCAACCGCTTTGTCCCGGCCAGTATCGTGGTCAACGATCAGATGGATATCGTGCAATTTCAGGGCAAAACCGGGCCCTATCTGGAGCCTGCAGCCGGACACCCAACATTCAATCTGTCGAAGATGGCGCGCGAAGGATTAATCGTGGACCTTCGCGCGGCTTTGAGTACCGCCAAGAAAACCAACGCTCTGGTACGGAAAGAAGGGATTAGAGTTCATGTCGAGGGAGGCACGCGGGAGGTCGCCGTGGAAGTGCTTCCCCTGCGTAGCCACGGCTCGCAAGAACGCTACTACGTGATCGTGTTCCAGGAGAAGGTTTCGACGCCCTCCCGCGCGGAAGGGAAAGACCGGGGACACAAACCGGGGAAGCCGGCCTCGCCAACGCTCCGCGAGAACGAACTTCTGAAACGCGAAATGACACAACTCCGGGAGCAGTTGCAGGCGTTGATTGACGACCATGAAACCACGATGGAAGAGTTCAAGTCAGTCAACGAAGAGGTTCTGTCGGCGAACGAAGAGTTACAAAGCACGAACGAAGAATTGGAGACCGCCAAAGAAGAACTGCAATCCACCAACGAGGAACTCACAACGCTGAACGAGGAAATGCAGAACCGCAACAGCGAATTGAGCTCAGCGAACAATGACCTGCTCAATCTGCTGGGGCAGGTGGATATGCCGGTGGTGATGGTGAGCAGCGACATGCACATTCGCCGCTTTAGTCCGCCCGCACAGCGAATCCTAAATCTGATGCCGAACGATGTAGGCCGGCGGTTGGGACAGATCCGGCCGAATCTGGACTTTCAGGATATGGAGTCGATGGTTCGAGAAGTTATTGAGCGCGAGCATCAGCAGCAGCGTGAAGTTCGCACCCTTGATGGCGGTGCCTGGCACTTGCTGCGCATTCGACCCTACGAAACCTGGGACCATAAGATCGAAGGCGCGGTCATCAGCTTGCAGAATATCGACAATCTTAAGCGGATGGTCAACCAGAGCCGCCAGTACGCGGACACTCTTATCGAAAGCGCCCGGGAAGCGATCCTGGTTTTGGATAGCGAGCTAAAGGTTACGGTCGCCAATCCGGCCTTCTACCGGGTGTTCGACGTGACAAACGAAGAAACCGAAGGCCGGGTGGTTTTCAATCTTGGCAGTGGGCAGTGGAACACGCCGCGATTGCGCCAATTGCTGGAGGAAATTGTCCCGCAAAATTCGCGCGTGGACGATTTCGAACTGGGCTACGACTTTCCTCACATCGGAGAGCGCAATATGCTGCTGAATGCCCGCCGTGTCGAACTGCAGCCGGGGCACCCATTCATTCTGCTGGCCATCGAGGATGTGACCGCGAGTCGGCAAAATGGCGCGGCCTGAAACTTGCGATTTCATTAGAAGTAATGCGGCGCGCCGCGCAGTCAAAGTTCTGGCTTAGCTCTCCAACTCAAGGTAGAATCCAAGTCGGACGAAATGAAGCGTATCTTCCATCCTTTTCGAAGCGCATCGCGGCAACTGGGGCCGTTGGAGCAGCGGCTGCTCGACGCGTTGTGGGCGAAAGGCAGCGCGACCGTCCGCGAACTGGTGGAGAACGGTTATGAGGACCTGGCATACACCACAGTGATGACCACGCTCGACCGCCTTTACAAGAAGAATGTGCTCATGCGCGAAGAGGAGGGCCGAGCGTACCGCTATACTCCACGCCTCAGCCGTGAGGAATTGCATTGCGAGGTGGCGGGGCAAGCTTTTCGTCAACTGCTGGACGCGAGTCCGGCTTCGACTCTGCCGCTTTCGTTCCTAGTGGAAATTCTTGGCGAGCGCGACGCCCAGTTGCTCAATGACTTGCGGAAGCTGGTGGAGAAAAAGCGGCGCGAACTCAATCAGCGGGAACCCCATACGCAGGAGATTAAGTAATGTTCGCCGTGCGCGGGATTGCGGTCTCTCTCTCGATCTTCGTGGTGATTTACGGCGTGTTCTCGTTGGCAGTTTTGTTGGCGTGGCGCAAGGTATGGCTTTGGGTCCAGTCGTATCCAGCAAAACGTTGCGCCGATCTGCTCTTTATCCTGCGCACAACTCCGTTTGCTCTGGCGGCTGGAGTTACGCTTGCCTTTGCCGTGCCTTCCTTTCTGCTGCTGGAGCCTCGTACCGTAGATGAGCCCATCGGCGGCGTGCCGCTGATTCTGGGCTGCTGCGGAATCGCGGTGATCGTGGCAGGAGTGTGGAAGGCGGCAACCGCCCTGTTTCGAGCTTCGGAGAACATTGCGCGATGGTCGAGCCAGGCAACGGCGGGCGCTTGCAGTCCAGTCGATTCCGGGAATTCAGTGACCGTGCGGCGGATTTCTGGCCCCGTTCCACCGCTCACGGCTGCCGGCATTCTGCGGCCCAGTATTTGGTTGTCGAGCACAGCCGAGTTCGTCCTGAACGAGCGGGAGTTACAGACTGCGCTGCGACACGAGGGCGTGCATGTGTGCCGCTTGGATAATCTGAGAAAGCTGGTTCTGCGCGTCGTGGCGTTTCCTGGAATGGCGGAATTGGAAAGCGCTTGGCGTGAAGCAACGGAGATGGCGGCCGACGATGCCGCCGTGTCGAGCGCTGCGGAAGCGCTGGATCTGGCTGCGGCCGTGATCAAATTGTCCACTCTGCCCCCTTTGCAACCGCTGGGGGAACTGATGACCGCATTGGTCCACACTCCGCTGGAGTCGGTGAATGCGCGCGTGGGCCGGTTAATCGCGTGGGAAGAACGGCGGCAGAACCCAACTCCCGGCTCGTCGTTGCGATATGCGACGTTCGCCGCCGTTGCGCTGGTGGCGGCTCTCGCCGTCTCTTACAGCCAAATGCTGGTAGGAATGCACGCGGCTACCGAGTGGCTGGTGCGGTAGTCGCATTAGCTCCTGTAAGCAACGCCTCCTGACCGCCGCCTCGTCCAGTGATAATCTTGAATGATGCCTCGCGATCCCGCTGCGAGCCCGCGCTCTCCCGCAGCCGCTCGACGTTCTAGATCTGTTCTCCCTGCTCTCATCATAGGAGTATTCCTCGGAGTATTGGCCGTTAGTTCGCTTGCGTGGCTGATGTTGTCGCAAAGTTCGGGACGAACTCTCTTGAGCCATATGTGGTCGGCGGCGACGGGCAGAACTCTGACCATCGATGTAAGCCAGCCCACCGTGGTTGATCGTATTCAGCGCCTGCAGCGTTTGGAGACCGTGGTTTATACCATGGACAAGCTGGTTACCGGCGCAAAGGAAAGCGCAATCCTCCCGGATTTCCTGGCCGGAGATCGCCTGCTGATGATGGTGCACGGGGATGTAGTTGCCGGAATCGATTTCTCAAACCTGAAATCCGGCGACATCAAAGTCGAGGGCAGGCGAATTCGCCTGCATCTTCCAGCGGCGCAGGTGTTCGCTACTCGACTCGACAGCGCGAAGACTCGTGTGTATTCGAGACAGACTGGGCTGCTTGTCCCCACCGACCCGAATCTGGAAACGCAAGTACGGCAGGAGGCCGAACGCGAACTGCAAGAAGCTGCACTGGCCGATGGCATTTTACGAACCGCACAGCAAAATGCGGCCTCGACCATCAGCAGTCTCTTGCAGGGTTTGGGCTTCGAGAAAATCGACTGCGATTAGCAGTGGCCTTCGGTTGTATTGGAGATTCACCCTTCGACAAGGGGGTTTTGAGTGAAAGCGCCTGTTAGCGTCTATTGACCAGCGAGCCAAGCCGCCATCACGGAAAGCCCTATACCCCATTCAGGGTCGCTCCCCGCTTTGCCTCCATCTTGCACCAGAACAGCACAATCAGTGGGTACGTGATGCCCACCAGCGTGATCCGCCATCCTGCGTAATGATGGTGAGGGCACGAACTACATTTGTAAACCCCGGAAATCAGGAAAGTCGGAACTGAAAGATATACCGTCGCCGGCACTAGAACGCTCACCAGCCGCGAACGGATAAGCAGGGCGACGCCAGTCCACAACAGCACAGCTCCGGTCAGGGTACCCAAAGCCCCAACGATCAGCGGCTGGGTCTCACTGTTAAGGACACCACGATACACAAGTTCCTGCACACCCCCGCCAATTTCCAAGGCTCCAAATACAAGGGCGAACAACGAAATTGCCATGTGACCACGCACGGTTCTCCTCCCAGGTGGAATTTGCTGGCCGTTCAAGTAACCGCTCTGAAAAAAGCCAGGAGCAATACAGTCGACGCGAGAAACGAAATCGCCCCGGCCATCGCCTCATTGCTGGCGAGGCGCAACGGCACTGCCACTGTCAGCAGTTCCCACAGAGCAGAACGCCACAGAGAAGTCACTCCAGCCGGCCCACGTTCGACGATGGCATCCTGCACTGCGGCCTCGAAGACGTCCGCCATCTCCTCGCTGAACTCGCGGCGCAGATCAGTTGGATAGAAAATGAGCAAACCTGCGTACCCGGCCCGACTCCAGCGAATGATTGTCAGTCGTCTTTCAGTGGACATCAATCACTCCGCGTTTCCCGGCGCCAGCTTGCGCCTGCGCGCCAGTCGCACCGCCGACTCCATGCGTGCGAGCTCGGATTCCAGCAGCAACTTGCCGTTCTCCATAAGCTGGTAGTAGCGTCGGCGGCTATCCTCCGTGCTTCGGCTCCTATCTACTTCCTCGATCAGTCCCAAGTCGAGTAGCCGTTGAAGCGTAGTGTAAAGCGTTCCCGGTCCCATGCGGAACTTCCCATCCGATAGCGACGACGTTTCCTGCATGATGGCGTAACCGTGCTTTGCGCCGTCGGTCAGCACCAACAGAACGTAGAAGACCACCGGCGTCAGGGGAAGAAGTGGCCGCAATTCCTCAGGGAGATTTCGCTTCATCAAGCACCCAACTATATCCGTAATAGATATAGCAGTATACGATATACATGTCAACTACAATTTTCTCTGGACGACTGTTGAAATATCGCGATAGCACTCATCGACGTTTTTTGATTGGCTTCCATAGGCGAGTTCTAGAAATTTACCCTCACGCCGATCTGCGCGGCGAACGGAATCTCCACCGTCGTTCCCGGGCCGAAAGAAAGCTCCTAAAGCGCCCTCGGGTATTTCAAGCTGTTTGGCTAACTGAGAGGCAACGAGCGCTATGGCCTGTTAGCGTCAGTTGACTCACTGGCGCATAATGCTGGCATGAGTCGAGCGTCTAAGCGGAAGATGGTCGCTATCGCCGTCATAATCGGGAGCGCGCTTACAACTCTACTGTCTCAGCCCACATGAAAGCCGCCATTTACACCAAAGCCAAAATCGGAAAGGTCCTCGAAATAAAGGACCTCGAACAGCCGGTTCCGAAGAACAGCGAAGTCGTCATACGGGTTCGCGCCGCTTCCATCAATCCTCTGGACTGGCGGATGAAGAGCCATCGGCCTGGCGTCGATGTCGCTGGTCAGGTAGCAGCGGTGGGAGGAGCTGTGACGCAGTTCAAGTTCGGTGATGCCGTGTTCGGCCTCTGCAAAGGGGCTTTTGCCGACTACGCCTGTGCTCTTGAGGCCAAGTTAGTCAGGAAACCGGAAAACCTGAGCTTCGACCAAGCCGCTGCTGTGCCGGTTGCAGGTCTTACCGCGTTGCAAGGGCTTCGCGATAAAGGACATCTTCAGCCGGGGCAGAAGGTCTTGATTAACGGCGCGGCGGGAGGAATCGGTACCTTTGCCGTGCAGATTGCGAAGTCGCTTGGGGCTAACGTAACTGGCGTGTGCAGCACGAAGAATGTCGAATTGGTACGATCGCTCGGTGCCGACCGGATCATCGACTATACCTGCGATGACTTCACTCAGGACAGCGAACGTTACGACCTGCTTCTAGATAACGTGGGGAACCGCACATTGTCAGCGATGAGACGTGTTCTGGGTCCGAATGGGAAGTGTGTCATGGCCGGAGCGCCCAAGGAACTCCGAGCCGTGCTTACCCGATTGCTAAAAGCATTCGCGTGGTCGCCGTTCATCAGGCAGAAGTTCACATTCTTCATTGCGAAAATGAATCGAGACGACCTGACGACTCTTTGCGAACTCATCAGGGCGAGGAAACTCATCCCGGAGATCGACCGACGCTATCTGCTGGATGAAACCGCCGACGCCCTCGCTTACTCAGAAGAAGGACACGCCCGGGCGAAAGTCCTCATTGCGTTCCAATAGAACCAGGGGACGCTGCCAGAACTTTTCTGTTTAAGGGTTCAAGGCGGTCTATTAGTCTTAATTGTTGTAACATCGCGATTACACTCGTTGACGGTGGTTTCAATTGGCGTTCCTCAGTGAGTTCTAGAAAGTTACCCTGACGCCTAACTGCGCGGCGAACGGAATCCCAACCGTCGTTCCGGGACCGAAGAAATCTCCCAGGCCGCCGCCGGGCACGCGCAACTGATTGATGCTGTTGATTGGCTGTGTCGTGGTGCATGCCGGGTTGGTGCAGATGTCGGTGATGTTGCCGGATGCAGCTTCGGAAGCCGGAACTGGAAGATCCGCGATCGCGGTCACGTAATTTGCGCCGGGATTGTTGCGATTGAAGAGATTAAAGAATTCCGCAAACGGCCGAATCTCCCACCGCTCGCCGATTTTGAAAGGCCGGCTCACGCGCAAATCCGCTTGAATATATGGTGTTCCCCGAACTTGATCCAGGTTCTCGAGCACTCCATTCACCGAAATTCTGCCGGTGTTGTCCTCATTCGTGATGGTGAAGGGACGCGCGCTCTCCGCCTGCGTGATCGTGGTCACTTCAAATCCAGGTATATAGAGAGTTCCAGCGAGCACGAAGCGATGGGTGACGTCCTCGCCCGATGGCCCGTAGTCCCCGGATCCGAACGGATCGAGCGGGTTGCAAACGCCGTTCACATAGTCGAAGAGTTCGCCGAGCAGACATCCCCAGGTCTTCGCCTTCGAAAGCGTATAGTTTGCCGTCAGGTTGAAGCGGCGCGACACATTGCCTTGCAAGTGCAACATGAGCGAGTTGTAAGTAGAGCGATTGTCGGACTTGAACAGATTGAGGTCCGGAACGACGCCCGCCTGATCGCTGGCATAGTTCGGGTCGGATACCGGAATCAGCGGCGTGAATAAATTGGTGCCACCCGTGTAACTGTAGGCGCGGTAGCCGTGATTGCCCTCTTCGTGCGTGTAATCGGCGCTTAACATCCAGTGCTCGTTGAAAACGTGTTGAACGCCGCCGCTGGTGTGGATGGCGTATGGAGTTCTGTAGTGACCGTCGATCAGATTTCCGGCGCCGCCCGAAGCGTCGCCGGGAATGCAACCTGCACCCGCAGTGGAAGGCGGCGTCGTGCCGCCGGCAAAGCTGCAAGAACCGGCAGCAGCATTCGTCGAGTTCACCTCCTGAAACGCGGTGGCCCATCCGTTCTGCGCGAGGTCGTTATAGAACATGCCGAATCCCGCGCGGATCACGGTTCTGCCGCTATCGCCGGGCGAATATGCAATGCCGATGCGCGGCCCGAATTGCGCGCGATCGTCGTGCGGCAGAGTCACCGGAATTCGCAACGCCTGTAGCGTAACGAACGCTGCGTTCTCCGCCTGACTTCGACTGGAAGCTTCGAACAAGCCGAACGTCGTCTGCCAGCGCAATCCGTAATTCACCGTGAGGTGTCGAGTCACGCGCCACGAGTCCTCGGCGTAAAGAGCGAGGCGCTGCACGCTTTGCGAGAAGCTGCCGTCGCCAGCAGGAGTGGTAGCCGCCCCCGCCAGATAGTCAGCGGTGAACTGAGCCGGGTCGGTCAAATAAAAAGTAGGATCGTTGGGAAAGCTGTAAAGCGTTTCCTGATTCCCCGGAAACGCTCCGCTGAGCACCGGCTCGTGAATAAAATTAATGCCGAACTTCACGGAGTGGTCGCCGGTCGCGTGGCTTACGTCGTAGCGGAGCTGATACTTCTCCTGATTGCGCAGGTCGGGAAATAGGGTGATCGGTGTCGCGAACTGGTTGTCTCCGAAGGTTTCGAATCCGGAGATTGTCTGCGAAGTTGAGCTGAAGGGAAACGCAAGAGCGAAGCCCAGCGTCGAATTGCGGGCCTGGGTGAGATGCAGTTCGCTGGCGTCAAACACGAAGTTTCCGAGCCACGTAGGACTGAATGTGTACGTGTTGCTGATGACCGTGTTCCAGTAATTGTTGTGCGTGGTCAATCCCGTGGAGGGCAGCGTTGCTTGCTGCACCAGAGCATTGTGCGTCAGGTAGCTGTCTTCCGAGGTGCGAAGAAACCACTGGGACTTCGAGGATTCATTCCAATCGAAACGCACGGAACCGATGTAATCGCGAAATGGAATTGGAACATTCGGAGGAACCGCGATCGACCTCACCCCTGGAATCAGGCCTTCCGAGGCCAGTTGCGCCAGCGCATCGAACTGCGTGGTGCTGTTCGGACTGTAGGCGATGCTCGCATCCTCGTGCACATACTCGAATGACGTGAAGAGCCAGACCTTATCTTTCAGGATCGGCCCGCCCAACGTCCCAACATAATTCTGTCGCGAGAACGGCTGCTTGGGGTTATTCGTGCACGCTCCATCGATGCAGGTTTGTGCCGGATTCTCGATAGGGAAGCGCGCATTGAGCGCAGCCGCACGTTCATAAAAAGAGCCGCTGCCGTGCCATTCATTCGTTCCACGCTTGGTCGTAATGACAACCGAGCCGGCTGTGGTGCCTCCAGTGTCGGCGTCTTCCTGCGCCGTACGCACGGCGAACTCTTGCACGACCTCCGGAGAAAAATTCTGCAGGAAGCCGCCAATCCAATCGTCCGAATTATCGCCGCCGTCGACCGAGAGATCGTTGTTCAGGCCGGAGCTTCCGCCGGTCGACACGGCTGTGATGCGCGCTTTCGTGGGATCGGAAGGCTCGACGGGTTCGGTGCCCGGCGTGAGGTATGCGATGTTGGCAAAACTGCGCGCCGCGAGCGGCAACGTCTCGAGGTCGTGGCTGGAAATAACTCCTTGATGGACAGCGCTGGCGAGGTCGATCGGTTCGGTCGCAATGGAAGAAGTCTCGGCCTGGACCTTGATCGTTTGCTGCACGGACGAGGGTTTCATCGTGACCGTAATGTCGCGTACTGTGGCAACGGCGATCACAACATCGGCCTGCGCTGGCGCGAATCCCGTGGCGCTAACATTAATGCGGTAGTTGCCGGGAAGAAGATCATCGAGACGAAACTCGCCCCGATCTTCGCTGGCGGCCTCGCGCTGCACTGAGGAGCCGGACAACTGCGCCACGATTTTGGCCGAAGCAATACGGGCGCCGGTGGCATCTTGTACCGTGCCGCGCAACGATCCGCGTGGGTTTTGCGCGTGCAGCGCCGTGAGCAGCGTTGCCAACAGTGCAATTACAAATGCGGGCTTGTGCGAATGATTTTTCATGTCGGAGAGCAATCAGGCGCGTGTCACTGTGTCGCTGGGAAACTACAAAGAGTAGACCGCTCCGCTCGCTACTACCAGAGGTCGTAGGGAGTTCAGTACTCAGTACCTGGTCCCAGTAAGAGCCAAGCGTTGACTGGGTACTAGGTACTGGGGCCGGCTAGTCCGACCAATGCGCCGGCCTGCGGTCCCAGCGGTGATGTTTGAGTTCGTCGAGCAGCGCGGCCTCCAGCGGACCCGCGTCACTGACAGCAACGTTCTGTGCGACGTGAACGGGGCTGCGCATGCCGATAATCGTCGTACTGACCGCGGGATGAGACAGGATGAAGCGTAGAGACATTTCGGGTAACGTCATCCCGGCAGGCACGATTTTCTTCAGCTTCTCGACGCGATGAATCGTGTTCGCCAGGTTTTCCGGTCCAAAATACCCGGAGCGCCAATCGTCCTTCGGGAAGCGAGTCTCGAGAGTCATCTTGCCGCCGAGGCTGCCTTCGTCGAGCGGCACGCGTGCAATCACGCCGACGTTGAGTTCCTGGGAGAGGGGAAACAGTTTGTCCTCGGGTGCCTGGTCGAAGATGTTATAGATCACCTGGACGACATCGACCAAGCCGGTGTGCAGCGCTTTTATACCGTTCTCCGGCTCCCATCGATTCAGGCTGAGTCCGAAATGGCGAATCCAGCCGCCATCTTTTAATTTCTCTACGGTCGAGCGGAATTCAGGTTCGTCGGTCCAACTGTCATCCCATACGTGAAACTGCAGCAGGTCGATCGAATCGACGCACAGCTTCTTGCGGATCAAGTCGGCATACTTGAATACGTGCTGCGAAGAAAAAACGTCACTGTATTTGTAGGAGGGAAGCGCGGGCCATTTGTCGTTGGCGGGAGGAATCTTCGACGCAGCGTAAAGCCGCTTACCGGAATTTCGTTCTATTGTTTCGCCGAGAAGGCCGTCGCTCTTGCCCTCGCCGTATGCCCAGGCCGTGTCGAAAAAGTTGCAGCCGGAATCGACGGAGAGTTGCAGAGAATCGAGCGACTGCCGGTTGTCGGATCCGCTCCAACCGCTCATCCCCCATAGTCCATAAGCGATGTCGCTGACTTCGAATCCGGTTCGGCCCAGCTTGCGATACTTCATTAGAAATATTCCTTGTATGAATTTGGTGGCCCGGTGTTCAGGCGGGGTAAATCCTAGCAGTTTTGGCGGGCGCACGAAAATGGCGGAGTGACACAGACTACTACAGTCCTGTTTTTTTGATGCAAAGGATCAAAATTATGCGGCCAGAGATGGTGATAAGAGTGTTCCAATGAGCCTAGGTTGTTAGTGAGCCCAATTGCTACCGTTTGTGGAGGTTCCCCGATGAACTCAGACTGTCCTTCTACCACCAAGATCCTTTACCCTGAAGACGAACGCAAAGCTCCCGCGTCTCGCTTTCTCGATGAAAAAGTATCCGACGATTCCGGAGCAGAGACTAAGACCAACAGCGCCCTCGCGCCTGCCGGGTTGAAGAATCCGTTCTGGAAGTAGTGCATAATCGCGGCGGAGCGTAAACCATAATTGTCATCCCGAGCGAAGCGAGGGACCTTGGTTTCTGCAGGCGTCGGCGACGCATGCGCCGCAAGCAAACACCAAGATCCCTCGCTTCGCTCGGGAAAGCAGCTCGACATGGGAATGCTGCAACCATGTGACCGGTTACCGCAGGATTGGCAGGCACAAGCACGGTTTCAGCGTGAAGGGAAGCGCCGCCATCTTCTCTAGTGCGGGATGCAGTTGGGCGTCGCGGCAAGGCTCCAGAGTAATTACAAAAGGTAGAGCGTTCCTGTCGAACCCTGGTTTTTGCAACACCGCATTAATGTTCAAGTGGTGAGCCGAGAGGACTGCGGCAAGGCCTGCGATAATTCCTGGCTGATCTTTCACCAGAAAGCGCAGATACCACGGCGTCTCAAAGTCGCTGCTCACTTTTGGCGGATCGAGTTTTAGCGGGCGGTGAGCGCGCGGTCCGGCGGCAAGACCTTCAGCCACGAACATCAAGTCTGAGACCACCGCGACGGCCGTGGGGTCTCCTCCCGCGCCAGCCCCCAGGAAGGCCGTGTCGCCGCCGTATTCTCCCGAAGTCAAGACCAGATTCAAATTCCTTTGCACGCGTCCAAAGGGTGACGACGCGGGAACCAGGCTGGGGCCAACATCAGTAAATAAGGTGGTTCCCTTCAAATCCGCACGCGAAATCTGACGGATGGTGCAGTCCAACTCCGCGGCATAGTCGAAGTCGACCGCGTCAACCGAGCGGATCGTCCGGGCACGAATATCTCCCGGAGAAACGCGAGCCTGCAAACCAGCCAGTACGAGGATGGCAAGCTTGGCACGAGCATCGCCGCCGTCGAGGTCTTCGCTGGCATCGGCCTCGGCATAGCCATGCGCCTGCGCTTCTTCGAGCGCTTCGCTGAATGGGATGCGGGAGCTCTCGATGCGGCTGAGAATGTAGTTGCAAGTGCCGTTCAGAATCCCCGCGATGCCGTGCAGCCGGTCCCCGCACAAGCCGGCTCGCAGCGCGGGAAGGACAGGAACTCCGCCGGCGACAGATGCCCCAAACTCAAGCTGGCAGCCGTTTGCACTGGCAAGCTGCAGCAAGTCCGGTCCATGACGGGCAATCAGTTGCTTGTTGGCCGTAACCACCGACTTCCCGGCGCTCAATGCGCTACGCACCCACTCCTCCGCCGGTTTCAAGCCGCCGATCAGTTCCACGATGATCTCAGCATCAGAGTTGAGAATGGTTTGGAAATCTTCCGTCCAGACTACGTCGCCCGGGACCCACGGCTGCTTCTTACGCTCGACATTGCGGTTGCAGATGTGCGTGAGGCGCAGCAGTCCATCGTTGCGCTCGCACAGAATCTTGGCCGTGGCACGGCCTACCGTTCCGAAACCGACTAAGGCAATACGCGCGGGAGCTTGATCCCGTGAAATGGAAGCTGAGTCGTGAGGCTGATCTGGTGGAGTCTTGTGCAAAGCCTTTTTCTAGAAGACAGAACTTACTTTTATCATACGTGGGACGCTCATTTTTGCCGTCGGAAGGCTGACATCCTGCGTAGCCGAGTAGTGTGGCTTCTCGGCCTGCCGGGCTTCTCCGGAGCGAATCCTAGCCTAGCAACCAGGCTTCGGGCCTCAATCATTCCGCCTCTAAAATAGCCCGCAGCCCAATTCCCGACTAAACTGTTCGCCAGGGCGCTTCGGCGCTTCCCCCATAACTTAACAACAAGGAGAATCACCATGAAACGGATATTCGCAGTGGTGTTGTTGCTTCTGTCGTTCGCTTCGGTAGCGTTGGCCGACGGAGGGTTCGACCCGCCCACGGGGAAAGCGACCAAGCCGCCCGTGGGAAAATTCGCAGCCTAACCAAATTTACGCTCGAAAACCGGGAGCTGATGAGATAATCGGCTCCCGGCTATATGAGCTTCCTCCTGCAGAGCTCGCCGCTGTGGCTTCTGGCGCTGTTGCTGCTTCTGATGCTCCGGAACCGTGCATACAAGGTGTGCCCTTGGTTTTTTGCCTATGTGGCGTTTGCCGTAGCTGCGGACTTGGCGCGGTTGGTCGCGCTTAACCATCCTCGCCCCTACTTCGCAACTTATTGGATCACCGAGGCTGGCTACGATGTCCTCGGAATCCTTGTGATGTACGAATTAATTCGCATCGTTCTGCGGAGCCTAGCTCGCAGGTGGTGGGGCCGGCTCATTTTTCCCGCCGCTCTCCTTGGGGGCATCGGCCTGAGCCTGGCCCGGGCTCACGCCGCTCCGCCCCAGTTTAGCGGTCTCCGCTACTACATTGTCGTCGGAGAAATCGCGGTCCGGTGCGTGCAGGCGTTCATTTTCACAGGGCTGGTGGCGATTGTCCCGATCCTTCGCCTGCGCTGGCGGCAATATCCGCTTGGGATTGCCACCGGCTTCGGAGGCTACTCGCTAGTGGCCTTGCTGATGACCACGAAATTTTCGGATTTTGGGACAAGATTCAAATTTTTGTGGGGCCGGACGTTAATTGTGGCATACTCTGTGGCCGTATTGACTTGGATTTGGTTTTTTAGCGTACCGCAAAAGCCAGATCCCGAATTGCCGGCCCCTACCCCCGAAGAGTTAGAACAGTATCAGACCACGCTGGAGCAGTATTTGGACTGGCTGCGGAGGATGCGCTGGAGATGTTGTCGTTAATCTTGGTGTGGTTGCTCATCGCGGCGAACGCGGTGGGCTATACCTATCTTCTATACCGCGTGTGGACCCGTGTTCCACGGCGCGATGTGTTCGACGTTGTCCCGTTCCTGCATCCCGTCGACTCGTCCATGGTCGAATCGCTGCTTGATCCTGCCGCCGACTATTCCCTTCGGTGGCGATTGAGTCCACGCGCCTTCCGCGAAGCGCAACTCCGGCGCATGCGCGTATATCGGGAGTTGGTCCGCCGCATGTCCGACAATTCCGCGGTTCTCGCCGAGTTTGGCCGGGCACGATTCGGCAGCAGCGACAGCTCCACTCACGGGCTCGGTTCCAGGCTGGAGGATGCGCACATCGCGGTCCAGGTCTATTCCGCGACCGCCGGTCTAAAGCTTCGCATCTGGTTGTCTCTTCCTTTGGACCGCTTTGGCATCATCCCCACGCCCGACCTTGCCCGCCTGCGCAAGGCCGGCGACCTTGATGGTCCCAAGGCCTACGAGGAGCTTAAAACAGCCGCTGCGGAGGCATTCGCGCAGCTCAAGCCCAACGAACTCGAAGCCCTCACCCGCAATCTGTGACAGTGGGCGGAACTCGACAAAACTTCGCCCTCCTCGTGGAAGTTTTCGTACTGCGCTCCAGCCAGGAAAAATAATTACATAGCGTGGGGAGACTGTCCCGTCCTAGCCGGGCGGCATGCCCGGCAGAGTCAGCATCAAAGTTGATAAGATGATGCGATCCCGCCGCAGTCGAGGCCAATGCCTTCTGGCGAGGAATCATAAGCGGAACCTTTACCAACGGCGCCTCTCGCCTCTTTATGCCGAGCGCTATGGTCCGCCACCACGCCCGGCTGGGAGGAGAATGGATGATTGGAAAGTTCGCGACTGTAAGTGCGCTGACGTTACTTCTGACAATTTCGGTTCTGACAAGTCTTCTTGGAGGGCGAGCATTCGCCCAAACTCCGCCTGCGGATCAGACTCCTCCAACCCCGTCGGCGGCATCGGCTCCGGCAGCGCAACAACCCTCAAGTGATCAGGAACCTGCGGATGAGGCATCGACCTCGCGAAGGAAAAAGCGCGCTCACGAATACAAGAACTGGGTTTATAACGTGGGAGCGGGCGCGCAGGTCGACAGCGGTGCGACCAAGACTTTCGTGAGGGGCGGAGGCGTCACGGGCTCGATTGGCGTGGCTCGTAATGCAAACAAATACCTCGGGTTGCGCGGGGACTTCATTTTTGCCGATCTGCCGCTGCGCGATTCGTCGCTGAGCCTGGCGCAGGCAACGAGCGCCACATCTTATGCCTTGGCGGCCACGGTCGATCCCATCATCAACCTACCCGTGAGCAAACTCTATAGCGGATACGTTCTCTTCGGTCCGGCCTATTATCATCGCACTGGCAGCTTGAATTCCAGCACCACCGTTCCCGGGGGTGCCTGTAGTAGGTTTTGGGAATGGTGGGGCGCTTGCCAGAATTTTAGCGTTCCCCTCAACGGCAGCTTTACCAGCTCCAGCATGAACCAATTCGGCTACAACATTGGTGCGGGCGTGACTCGCAAGATGCCGAGCGGCGTCGAAATCTATGCCGAGTATCGTCTGATGCACGGATCGGGCGATCACACGACAACGGATATCCGCCCAATCACGATCGGCGTGCGCTGGTAGGGAAGTGTCTTTGCGGCGCGAGTCATTTGCGAGCTGTAAAAGCGGGCTACTCCGGATTCGTGCGATAGCTCCAAAGATCGGTGTTCAATTTTTGTAGCTGCACGAATGAAGTGGCTGGCACAGGCTGCGAGGTCGTCGCGGTGGAGTTGGCTTCGACCAATGCCGCTTCGACAATGTGATGCGCAGGCGCGAGTGAGCATGCCGGATCGGTAGCCGTTAGGTCGCCCGTAAGCAACAAAGCCTGACAGCGGCATCCGCCGAAGTCTTCAGCGCGGCGATCACAGCTGCGGCAGGGTTCCGGCATCCATTCTTCTCCGCGGAAGCGCTGAAACGATGAAGACTCCCGCCAGATGTAATCCAAGGTTCGCGTGCGGACGTTCTCGAATTCGAGTCCTGGAATGATTTCCGCCGCGTGGCAGGGAAGAACTTTGCCGGCGGGATTGATGAGCATCAATCGACGGCCCCATCCCCCCATGCAAGCCTTCGGGTAGCGCGCGTAATAGTCGGGAACCACCGAATCGACGCGGATACGTCCGGCAAGGCGCGTTTCCGCAGCGGTTACTGTTTCAACCGCGCGTTCCAGTTGCGCGCGAGTGGGCAACAGCGCGGCGCGGTTTTGCAATGCCCAGCCGTAATACTGCGTGTGGGCGATCTCCATGCGCTCGGGCGCGAGCTGTTCGATGAAAGCGATCATCTCTTCGAGGTGATCGATATTCTGCCGGTGAATAACCAGATTCACCGTGAACGCAATCTTGTGCTTGCGGATGATGCGCGACAGTTCGATCTTGTGAGCGTGCGCCTTAGCGCCAGCAATCCAATTGGCAGAGTCCTCACGCGAATCCTGAAAGCTAAGCTGAATGTGATCGAGTCCCGCCTCGACCAGGGCCTGCAATCTTGGTTCAGCAAGCCCGAGGCCGGAAGTAATCAGGTTTGTATAAAGGCCCGCGACTCGTGCACCCACGATGAGTTCTGTCAGATCAGGACGAGCTAGCGGTTCGCCACCGGTGAAGTGCGCGTGCAGCATCCCGAGCTTGCCTGCCTGCTTGAAAATGTCGACCCATTCTTGCGTGGAAAGCTCTGAATTCACCGCGGCCAGCTCGAGGGGATTCGAGCAATAGACACAATGAAGCGGGCAGCTGTGCGTAATCTCGGCGATGAGGGCAAGCGGGTTCGGAATCATCAGCAATATCTAGGGAACATCTTGAAGGGTTCAGTCATAATTATATGCTTGACGGAGTTGTTACTTAGAGTAACAATCGAACTTGTGTACGCAGTTGTTACTACAACGGCCTTCGCCAAAGCGCTTTCCCGGCTCCCCATGAACTGGCAGAAGCGGATTGTGGTGAAGATTAAAGAAGTTGCCGCCGACCCTTATGCCCGGCATAACAATGTGACCAAGCTTCAGGGACGCGCGGGCTACCGGCTGAGAATCGGCGACTGGCGAGTTATTTACGAGTTGCATGACGATCGTCTTGAATTGTGGGTCTTGGAAGTGGGAGCAAGAGGAGGAATCTATTGATGCGCGTTGAAACCATTACCCGCAAGGGCCGGGAATTCGCCGTGATTCCAGTGGAACGCCTGCAGAGACTCATCGAGGATGCGGAGATGCTTGCTGACGTGAAGGCATACGATGCCGCAAAAGCGCGTCTTGAAGATGGCTTGGAAGAACTCATACCTCTGGAGATTACCGAACGCAGGCTGAGGGGAGAGCCCGCGCTTCGCATTTGGCGTGAGTACCGCAAACTTACTCAGGAGCAGCTTGCGAAGAAGTCGAAAGTATCGCGCGCACTGATCGCAGCGATTGAGACCAAACGCAAGGCTGGGTCTGTTAGTACCTGGAAGAAGCTGGGTGCTGCGCTAGGCGTGGGATGGGAGCTACTAGCGTAGAGGGTTATGGCGGAGCTGTTGAGATCCCTCTAGGTTAGGAAGGGTCCTTGGATTGAGATAGCTCCTAATAGTCGACGATCCGTTTATGCCGAAGTTGCTCCAGAAACTGGCTGATGTCGGCGCGAATTTTGGCCGGGTCGGCCACGCTGAACTCGGCTTGCAATTCTGCGATGATCTGAGCGAAGGTGCGTTGACCGTCGCAGCGCTCGAGTATTTGGCGTCCGGTGCCCTGCAGCTTGATTGCGCCCTCGGGAAAAAGGATTACGCGCTCTTCGCCCGCTTTACTCTCCGCACCCCAGCGGCAGCCGACGGCCAGTCGGGGCTGGCTGGAATCTTCCGGAGGAGGCACGCTAGTGCCCCGCCTGCTGGGTTCTGGGCACCGCGAGGAAAAGCAGGTTCCTCCGCTTAGCATTGCGATCGATGAAGCCAATCGCAATGCTCCGGTCGGAATGACAGAGTGCTTTAGATTTGCGGATCATGCTAGCTGGCCTCGATCCGAAACGCTCCCGGAGGTGGCCATCCCGGTTGCACGTAAGCGAAGTAGAGGGCGTCGAGTTGCGCCCACAGAATGTCGCACTTGTCGCGCAAGGCTTGGATCGCCAATTCCTGCTCGGCGCGTGTCTTCGCGTTGTCGTAGACGTAGTTAACCGCGAATTGCGAATCCTCGGGCGCCTGATAAAGTCGGGCTTCGAAATAATCCAACCCGCCGGCAAGCCAGGGATAATGGTGTCGTAATTTTTCCACGCGCAGAGTGATTAACTTAGTCGAAAACAATTCTGTGAGCGACGAGGCGACCGCTTCCAACAGCGAGCGGCTGCGAACGATGTTCAGATACTCGTTCACCGCGAACCGAGTCGCGGGAAGAATGCCCGCGCCGGCGCGAACCTGCGCGGGGTCGAGGCCGGTGGCTTCCGCCAGCTTTATCCAGCGCTTAATGCCGCCTTCGCTGGTGGCATCGCCGTCGTGATCGACTACGCGCTTACGCCAGGCGCGGCGAAACACGGGGTCGGGACCGCGCGAGAGAATGATCGAATCCTTGATGGGAATGATGCTCTGATAGTAATAACGGTTCAACGCCCACGCTTGCAGTTGTCCGCGGCTGAGCTTGCCTTCGTGCATCAGCAGGTGAAACGGATGCTTGTGATGGTAGCGTTCCTCGCCAGTGGCCTGAAGCTGAGCGCGCAGCTCTTCGAGCGAAAGCAGCGGCCCGTCTGGTACGTTTCTGCGGTCTTTGACCTGGCCGTCTTCTTCTATAGATCGAACTGCCATCCATCCTCCGCGATTTCCCAGCCCGCGTTCCGCACCTGACGATACTGCGGGCTGGCCTCGTCCAGGATGGGATTGGTGTTGTTAATGTGTAAAAATATTTTACGCGGATGGCGCACTCCCGCCAACTTCACCAGAATATTTTCGACGGGGATGTGGCCCATCTGGGTTGCGGTTTGACCGCTGCCGCCCTGCACGCGGATGAGTTCTTCGTCGCTCCAGAAAGTGCCGTCGAAAAGAAGGACGTCACAGGAGTTGAGTTGCTGAATCAGCGCGTCCTCTAGGTGAGGGACGGCCGGCATATAAGCGAATCGAGAGCCCGACGGCGATTCGACCAGGAACCCGAGGGAGGCTTCGCCAGACGTGAGTTGCGACTGCCGTTCTGGTCTGACATATGCGGGATAATGAGTGCTCAACGAAAATGCGCGACAGCACACACCGGAATCTTGGCCGTGCGCATTGCATAAACTGAATTCAGTTCCGGCCTGAAATTCGCCCCACACCACTTGATTCGGAACGCGCTGCAACATCGCGAACATCGAATTGTCCTCACGGAGGATGCTGCACACGGAAGCGGTCGCGTGAATGCGCAGCGGCTGGAGTTCGCGTAAGAGAAGCAGTCCCAGAACGTGGTCGACGTCGGCATTGGCCAGCACTACTCCTGCGATGGGCGACTGGCGCAGGCCTTCGCGGGGATGCAGCTCGGGGGTTGCTTCAATTTGCTCGCGCAAATCCGGAGAAGCGCCCAACAAAAACCACGATTGCCCATCCTGGGTGATCGCGACCTGGGTCTGGGTGCGCGGCATGCCGTGGAATGTGCCAGCTCTCACAGCGCGGCAATTTGCGCAGGAGCAATTCCATTGCGGAAATGCGCCTCCAGCCGCCGAACCGAGAATCTTTACTCGCATTCTTGTGAGTTTACAGCTTGAGATTGTTGTCAGAGGTAATTCCGCAAGAACCTATCAATCGGCTTCGAGGGTTTCAGCGTAGTCGCATGGAGTAATCCGAACGTATGCCATGATGACTGGAGTTGCGTATTCTAAGCGAGCGCACTGCGATAAATGTGAAGGTTTATGCGGCTCAGCGAAGAATGGAGGCCAGCAAGTCGCTTTCCGCTTGTGTTTTCGGGCACTGCCACCGCATACTAGTAACGACCCTGTTGTTCGGGTCGCAGCCCTCCCCCGCCCTCCCCATTTTTCGCCTCTTTGGCTCGGCATCTCCTCAAAAGCGCGAAATCACCCACTGGCTCGACAACCCTGCTACGAAATGTATTCCTTGATGTACTCATCCTGAGTGTGCGCCAGTTGGTTCAGGTCGCCGTCGAAAATTATTTTGCCATCGCGCAGGATCAGAAAACTCATGGGTACGTCACAGTGCTGGCCGGGAGGTAGCGCGATCATTCGGTTGTTCCGGCTGTCGAACTGGTGCGAGGCCATGGTGAAGGCGTCCTGCAGTCGATGAGTCACGAGCAGGGCGCTGGTTTTGTTGACATCGCGTTGCTTCACGATCAATTCGATAATCGTGTTCGAAGTGACAGGGTCGAGACCTCCGGTGGGCGAGTCATAAAGCAGCAATTCCGGTTGTGTAATCAACGCACGCGCAATCGCCACGCGCCGCCGCATGCCGCCAGAAAGCTCCGAAGGATCGAGATCGAGAGTGTGTTCCAGTTCTACGAAGCGCAACGCTTCGCGCACCCTGTGATCGATCTCATCGTCGTAGATGCCGTGTTCTTCAGTTAACCGATAGGCCACATTTTCGCGAACCGAAAGAGAGTCGAAGAGCGCACTTTCCTGAAAAACCATCCCGATTTTGCGGCGCAACGCGAAGAGGTCCTCCTCCCGCATTTGCGTCACATCCTCGCCGAGGACGATGATGCGTCCAGACTCCGGCCGGATGAGTCCCATTGCCAGCTTCAGAAGCAAACTCTTTCCCGAGCCGGCAACGCCAAAGATTGCCTTGGTTTCTCCGCGATTCAAGCGAAACGAGATTCCCCGCAAAACGTCGTTCTCTGGAAAAGACAGCTTTACATCTTCAAATACGATGGCTGGCGTGGAATCTTCTTTCGCGGTCACGACAGCGGAATCGAGCGGCAGTGTGGGCGTGGACATACGATCAGTGATACGACAGAACGGCCATCAGGAAGCGGGTCACGAAGAAATCGAGTACGAGAATCAGCACGGAAGACGCTACCATCGCTTGCGTGGTAGCTTTGCCCACTCCCTGAGTTCCGCCGCTTGTGTTCATTCCGTAGAAGCAGCCGATGGTTGCAATCACGAACCCGAATAGCACCGGCTTGATCAGTCCCATGAAGATATCCTGAAACACCAGCGTCTCCCAGGCGTTCGACCAATATTGCCGGGCATCGAGGCGCAGAAGAACTTTCGCGACCATCGACCCGCCTGCCAGCCCGACCAGATCGGAGATGATCGCCAAAAAAAACAGCATGAACACGGTGGCGGCTACGCGCGGCGTGACCAACTTCTTCATGGGGTCGGTGCCGAGGGCTCGCATGGCATCGATTTGTTCGGTTACCACCATCGACCCCAACTCGCTGGCCATGCCCGAGGAATTGCGCCCGGCAACCATCAGGCTGGTAAGCACCGGTCCCAGTTCTCGAACCATGGAAGCGGACACCAATTCGCCGATCAGGTTGATGGAACCGAAGCGACTAAGAGTGTTCGCGGCTTGCAGTGCCAGCACCGCTCCCGTGAAGAAGCCGGTCAAGAGAACGATGGGCAGCGACCCAACGCCAATGGCATCGGCCTGCTGCACGATATCGCCGACATAAAGCGGTTTTCGGAAAAGATTGGCGACGGCGTGCGTGCAAAAGAGCACGTAATCCTGAACCGATTTTGTTTTATCTTTGGCGAGTTCGGTTGGCGAGATGAGTTGCATGCGGTTCAGAAAGCCGCAGCGATTGAACCGCTGGGCTTTTCGGAACTATAGCAGAAGACAGCAGTAGAACTTTAATTGCCCGAGAACCTGGTAGTGCGCTACTTTGAATTTCCACAGCTCATGTTTCTGTTGCTTCTTAATTCAAGATAAAGCTATAACGGTAAACGAGCCGCGCCCGTGTTACTAGCACGAACGCGACTCTGACCAAAATCACCTGTACAAGAGGCGACATGGCTGCTAATAAAACTACCCGCTCCCGTGCCGGAAAGAAAGTCCAGTATCGGCGCGTTCTCAACTTCCCGCAGATCAAAGGCAAGGTCATTGCCGACGTGGAACTGTCTCTCTCTTCGGACTATCGCGCTGTGGACATCCGGTTTCAGGACAAGACCTCGCTCACTCTCTCTATCGAGCCATGCTTCCAAATCGTGCCTGTATTGGCCGACTGGAAAACTGGAGATTACAAACCGCTCAAACAATGGCGGCCTATCAGCCGCTAAATGTGGCATACTTGAACCATGCCAAAGCGCATAAGCAAATCATCCCGCCCGATGGACATAAACCAAGCTGCCTTCCAGATGGTCCGCCGATCTACTGGAACTGATGCTCCCGAACCGCGCCCCGCTAAGGTCTCCGATGCTGTCTCCCGCGTCATGGCTGCTATGGGGCGCAAGGGCGGCAAGATCGGCGGGAAGCGCCGTCTCAGTACCATGACCGCCGAACAGCGCCGCGAAGTTGCTCTGCAAGCCGCAAAAGCCCGATGGAGCAAGCACAAGAAATCCGCCGAATAGGTTTTCGTGGTATAACGTTGGCCTTCCCTCAGAAAGAGCAGGCTCAAATGGCTTGGTACAAGTACGCACAATACATTTCGCCAATGACAAGTGACGAATTCGACAAAACCTATGAACCCGGCAGCAGTGGAGGATGGTCCGGCATCTACCGCTGTACGGGATGTGGTAAAGAATGTGTCCATACTAGTGGGCAGTCAATGCCGCCACAGAATCACCACACTCACGATTCTTCTCAAGGGAAGATTCTGTGGCAATTGATTGTGACGGACAAATCTTAGGGACCACGAGCGACAGCGCAGTGCAAGGCTCTTGTGGAAAGTGCCCCCACAGGAGTCTTGCAATTTCCGGCATCCTGTCAGAGATGCCGATTAACTTTGCGGTTGGAATCTTGGACTGCATAAACTCCACGACAGCCTTGACGTGTTCGTCTGCCACAAACTGCATTCCTGCCCCATTTTCCACTGCTCCCCTCCATTTTTCTCTTGATTTATGCTAAAGCGTACTAGTATATTATACTCATTATGAGGCGCTTAGATAGCAAAACAAGAGTACAGGTCATTAGCTGCTTAATCGAAGGTTGCTCCATCCGATCCACCGTCAGAATGACCGGAGTCGCCATGAAAACTGTCATGCGAGTCGTGGTCGAAATCGGCAAGGTTTGCGCCGATTATCAGGACAAAGTGTTCCGCAATCTCAACTGCCGTCACTTGCAGCTTGACGAAATGTGGGCCTGGATTTATTGCAAAGAAAAGAATCGTACCGACGAAATTGCACGCAAGCACCCGGACGCGGGAGACATCTGGCTGTGGGTTGCGATTGATGCCGATACCAAGTTAGTTCCCGCGTGGTTTCTCGGTCAGCGCGATTTTAGGACAGCGAAATTCTTTGTTAGCGATCTCGCCTCACGTCTCCGCAATCGCGTGCAAATCACCACAGACGGCCATCGCCCTTACATCGAAGCGATTGAAAATGCCTTTGGTGAAAACGTTGACTACTCGATATTGCAGAAAATTTACGGGCATCCGATAGAGAACGAAACGCGCTACTCGCCAGCGCAGTGTATCGGAGTCGAGATGCGAGAAGTAAGCGGGAATTGCGATCCCGCTCATGTGAGCACTAGCTTCGTGGAACGCCAGAACTGGACGGTGCGTGGCCGAATGCGCCGCTACACTCGTTTGTCAAATGGATTCTCGCGCAAGGCCACAAACCACGCGGCTGCTGTCGCACTGAATTACTTCGCCTACAACTTCATCCAGATTCACAAAACCCTTCGCACATCTCCCGCAATGGCCGCTGGCGTCACAGATCGCCTCTGGAACGTGGCCGACTTAGTTGCACTTTGGGAAGCCTACGAACAACAATCCGCCAAAGCAGCTTAAGTCGTTAAGATTTAGGGAGCTTTTCCACAGGGGTGATAACTACAATGTCGAGGTGGGCGCGTAGCTCAATCGGTAGAGCGCCGGTCCGCAAAACTGAGAGATGCCCGTCCGAATCGGGTCGCGTCCACCTCTCGACATTGAGTTGCCGAGGCTAACTCAGAGCCGTTTGCAACACGGTTCTGAAATTCAACCCCGGAGACGGAGACGCAACGTGGAATGTCTACCAGACGCCGTTGCATCATCCTAATTATCCGGATTACGGCCAGTTTGACGCTGGTCGTCGTCTGGATAATATGTGGCCCGCCAGCAATGGCGGGCTTTAACTTTTCAAAAGAAACTTGTCTTGCTCCTGTAATCGGTCTCAAAGACCGTAATCAGTGCTGCTTTCAACTAGGATCGAGAGGGAGTACCACAGGAAGGAATTTCTGGGAATCTCGGGCCTTCCATTGTAGTACGGTGCTCACGGTCCACCATGCCATTGGGGAACGCTGCAAGCGGGTGTAACAATGTTCCACGCCTGCAAATCAATACTAGTGAATCGGCGCTACTCGCGCAAGACGTATTTTCATCACTGATTCCGAGAGGCCGCCAGCGCCGTATTGACGGCCTCTCTGCCGATGGAGTTACCTTCGATTGTCAATGACCAAAGTCTTGCTAGGCAACCTTGTTGCCGTTCCTGCTAAAGCGGTAAAGCAAAACTAAAAAATCTTGAAATCTCAAATCGAGAGTAGCGCACTACCGAGAACCTGAAGCCTAAGACCGGTCAGCGGGAAGCTGTTCTATCCGCGAGTCTTCTTCTTGATCTCGACATTCAACCGGCCGGGTGCCCCAGAGCCTGCCCTGAGCGAAGTCGAAGGGTCTCGCTTTTACGAGACCCTGGGACACCCGCCTGGCCTAGCTACGAATCAACTGCTCCGTATCGCGTTGTTGGCATGCTTCCATGACCGCGAAAAAACGCACATTCACCTGCGCCCGGTCTGATTCCAGGCGCGCCACTGTCTCGGCAAAGGGTCCTTGCAGCAAGTCCGATTTCTTCTTGAGCCGTTGCAGTCCTTGCACCGCGTTATCAATTCCCTGATTTACCTGCAACAACGCTTCAAACAGATGTGCTTTCGGCATAGTTATCTCCTGAGTAGTAGGTGTATCGTTTTTGTTGATGACTCTTTAAGTTTGTCATTCCGAAGCGCGGCACTATCGCGCGAGGAATCTGCTTTCTCGGAGCGTGCAGCATCAGGGCGGTGCGTGGGCATTGCATTGAAGCGGAAAGCGCAGTCCGAAAATGGGACTGAAGCGGAGGAAATCAGCGTGCGCGGGTTGCAGCGGGAAATGGAACCCGCTACCTTTTGTAGGAGCCATTGTTGCCTCTTGGTTAGGCGGCTTTGGTTAGGGGCGCGCCGGTGTTTCTAGCACTGGTGCGTCCCGCTTGCGATTAAGCTACTGCATTATTCGTTCCGTACATCTCGATTGTCCGATTAGATCAGTCAGAGAAAAATCACGAAGGGATATGGGGCAAACCAAGTACCCAGTACCCAGAAAAAACCGGCAGACCGTTCCGAAAGCGTTTTGCTGAGTACTGGCAACTAGGTACTGGGTACTGCTTTGCCTGAGGAAACCGGAAGCTGCTTTTATCCGCGGGTCTTCTTCTTGATCTCGATATTCAACCGGCGGATTTTCTGATTGAGCGTGGAGAGCGGAATCTTGAAATGTTCGGCGGCTTCAGTCTGGTTCCAGTTGCACTTCTCCAGCATGTCGGTGATGATGCGCCGTTCAACATCTTCCACGATTTCAAACAACGACGCATCCGCAGGCGGATCATGCATTGTGAACGAAGATCCCCGGCCCAGCAGATTGTCGGGCAGCAGGTCGAGACCAATATCGGTTCCCGAAGACAACACGACGGCACGCTCGATCACGTTTTCCAGTTCGCGCACATTTCCAGGCCACGAATAGGACATCAAGGGACGCAGAGCTTCCGGAGTGATGTGGCGCACCGGCCGGTCGTTTTCTTCGGCATATTTTTTCAGAAAGAAATCGACCAGCAGAGGAATGTCTTCCCGGCGCTGGCGCAGCGGAGGAAGCTCAATCGTGATCACATTCAAGCGGTAAAACAAGTCTTCACGGAAGCGGCCTTCGCGTACGAGCAAGCGCAAGTCAACATTGGTGGCGGCGATGATGCGCACGTCCACCTGAATCTCCTGCACTCCGCCGAGATGCATGAACTTGCGGTCTTGCAACACGCGCAGAATTTTGGCTTGGGTTTCGAGGCCCATGGTCGCGATTTCGTCGAGAAATAACGTGCCTCGATCGGCCATCTCGAACAGGCCTTTTTTCGAAGCGATCGCGCTGGTAAACGCGCCTTTCACGTGGCCGAAGAGCGTCGATTCCAGCAGGTCGGTCGGCATGGATCCCGTATTCACGGGCACAAAAGGCCGGTCATGGCGCGGCGAATTCAAGTGCGTCGCTTTGGCAATGACTTCCTTGCCAGTGCCGCTTTCGCCCTGCAGCAACACGGTAGAGCGGCTGTTGGCGACTTGCGCCACGAGGTCGAAGATCTTCAGCATGGGCTCGCTTTTGCCCACAATGTTTTCGAAGTTGTAGCGCTGCTTGAGAGCGCGCTTCAGTTGAACGTTTTCTTCCGCGGCCCGGCGCCAGCCTATGGCTGCGCGCACGTCGGCCAGAAGCTTTTCGTTATCCCAGGGTTTCTGAACGAAGTTGGCGGCCCCGGCTTGCATGGCGCGCACGGCGTTCTCAACCGTGCCATAGGCTGTGATCATAATCACCGGCAGTCCGGTTTCGTGGGAACGAATCTCGGCCAGAATTTCCATGCCATTGCGGCCGGGTAAGGCAAGGTCGAGCAGAATCAGATCGAAAGGATGCTCGCCGATGCGCTGCAGCCCAGCTTCGCCGCTAACAGCCGTCTCCACGGCGAAGCCTTCCATCTCCAACAGGGTCTGCAAAGATTCGCGAATCTCCGCCTCGTCATCAATGATGAGCACAGCGCCTGCGAGACCAGGATTTCCATTCATCAGCGCGTTCGGAATCACTGCCGTGTCAGACATTTTCAGCCTCGAACGTTCTCTCCGCTCTGCCTAAGCCATATCGTTTACGCATGAACCGTTTTCCTGCTTAGGGGGAAATCCAGAGTGAAGGTCGTCCCTGCGCCGGGATGGCTTTCCACACGAATTTTTCCTGCATGTTCCTGGATGATGCCGTAGGTGACGGAAAGGCCGAGCCCGGTGCCGCGAGCCTGACCTTCACGAGGCGACGTTTTCGTGGTGAAAAACGGATCGTAAATGCGCTGGATATGCTCCGGCGCAATCCCTGATCCAGTATCGGAAACCGATACGCTGACGCTTTCGCCGTTGGCCGTGGCGATGCGCAGCCTGCCCCCGCCCGGCATGGCGTCTTTCGCGTTAAGAAACAGATTCAGGAAAACCTGCTGCAATCTCCCCGGGTTGCCCTGAATGGGTGGAAGCTGCGGCGCAAGCGCGTTCTCCACCTGCACCTTGGCCACTTTGAGCTGATGGTCCAGCAATGCCAGGGTGTCGGCAATGACTTTGTTCACATCGACATCGCGTACCTCGCTGCCACTGGTTCGCGAAAAGTTCAGGAGATTGTTCACGATCTCCGAGGCGCGGAAGGTTTGCCGCGTGATCTTTTCCAGCAGCCCAGATTTTTGCGGATCTCCCTGCAGTTGCTTCGCCAGCATCTGGGTGTAGGAAGAGATCACGGCCAGCGGCGTGTTCACTTCGTGCGCTACACCCGCTGCCAGCAAACCAATCGACGAGAGTTTGTCGGCCTGCGAAAGCTGGGTCTCGAGATCGATGCGCTCCGTGATATCGTCCATGATGATCAGTCGTCCGATCACCTCAAACTTCCGCGTCACCAGGGGCGCGAGCGCAACATTCACGCTGCGTATTTCACCCGCGGGGGTTTTCAGGCGGAACTTGTAGAGATTGCGAATGCCCGGCTCCCGCCGCATGCGATCGAATTCATCGACGAACTCGGACGGGAAGATTGCTTTCAGCGGCTGGGTCAGAGTCTGCCAGCGCGGCAAGGCGTACATCACTTCCATCTGCGCGTTCCAGCTCTCGATGCGATCTTCCATGTCGAGGGCCATCACGCCCACGTTGATGGATTCGACGATGTTTTCGTTGAAGTCCTTGAGGCGCTCATACTCTGCGGCTTTCTGTTGCAGCGACGCATAAAGCTGGCCGTTCTGAATGGCAATGCCGAGGTAGCCACCGAGAGTTTCGAGCAGCTCCATATCTTCGCTGGAGAGGAAGTCGCCCTGCGTAGTTTTTCCCAGGCCGAGCACGGCGACGGTTTTCTGCTGCGCGTGGCAGGGGATGTAGTAATTCAGATCGAGACGCGCGATCGCCTGCTGTGCTTCCGGAGTCTCACGCGGCACCTGGTGAGTATTCTCGAAGAAAAGATGTCCCGCTTGCTCCGGCCGCGACGCGTTCAGAAATGCGAGATTGATGTTTGCGGGCGCGGACAGGCCGAAGGCCTTGGCCAGTACGAACCGATCCGCTTTTTCCGCCGCCAGGAAAATCGCCATATGATCGACGGCAAGGGTATGCGAGAGCCGGTCGATCAGAGACGACAGCATGGTGTTCAGGTCGGTCTCAGAACTCAACTCCCGGCCGAACTCGAGGAGCGTGCGGCGGTAGTCGTAGCGTGTGCGGTAGAAATACTGGTCGACTCGATCCTGAATCCACTTGCGTACTGGGTCGAACAGGAGCGCAGTCACAACTACAGCGAGAATCAAGCCCACCGGGCCGCTGTTTGGCTTCTGCCTCTGCACCAGTTCGGCCACAGCCGCCACGAGGCCGAAATACAATCCCACCACGATTGCCGCCGCCAGCGTGTAAACCACGCCGCGCTTGAAGATGAGGTCCACATCCATCAGGCGGTAGCGGAAGATCGCGTATCCGAAGGTGAGCGGCAGCAAAGCCAGCGACAGCGCGGAAAGCTTCATGGTCGCGCCGGGCAATGAGCCCATCAGATACGGGACCACGTAGAACAGGGTGTAGGGAATGATGGCCAGAATCGTGCCGCGAGTCACCCACTTCAACTGCTGCCGCAGGATCGTGGTACTGGCTTTGCGATAGCTGTACCAGAGCAACGTGGCAGCGGCGAGAAAGAACAACGAGCCGTAGGACATTTCCATACGGTCGAGGTTCCAGCGCAGCCGCTCGCTGGCTTGCAGGGAACGCATGGCGGTGACGTGGGTGGCTAGCAGAACCGCCGCTGGCAAGTAAACCAGCGCCAGTAGCCAAGGATGCTTGCGCACCGTCTGGCGTTTCTCCGGGAAAGTCAGGACAAAATGAAGAAATAGAGCAGGCTGCAACACCCCGGCGGCGATGTTGCCCCAATAGATGGTCCAATCGAAATCGTTCAGCTTGCCGGTGTATTTGAAGGCGTAGGCGATGAACGAGACCAAGCAGAAAATGTAGAAGTGCGTCGAGCCGGGAGCGGTCCAGCGGCGCAGCAAGACGTAGAGCCCGATGCAAAGGTAAATGAGAGCAATCAGCCGCAGCCAATTGTTGAGCGATCGTTCAGCAGGGACCAGAATGACGCTTGAATCCAGAGGAACTGTTTGCCGCAGCAGGGAATAAGAAGCCTTAGACCAGACGCCAGTACGGTAGAGCTGGCGCTCCAAGCCGGACATATTCTGGACTTCCTGTCCATTGATGGACACCAGTTGATCGCCGGCCTTGATTCCGCTTTTGGCACCAGGCCCGCTGGGATCAACTCGGTCGGCAGTCAGTCGCCCACCGTGTTCGATCCACCAAACGCCGTCATCGGGAACGGCGAACTTGAGCTCGGCATCAAGATTGAAGCCCGCAAAGACGACCGCAGCCACGGTCAGCAGGAACAGGAGTACCGCAACAGAACGGACTTGGCTTTCCCGATTCATGGGTTTCAGCGGCACTCCCACGGGGCTGGCGAGAAGTGGATCAACGTCCGCCAGCGCCTGATCTCCAATGAGCAACTTCGCTGCCATGTCAGTTTCCAATCGGGAAACGCTAAGTGCCGCACTTCAAGCGACTTCCGAGATTGTAAATGAGTTATGAAAGACCAGCTACCGCTTTTTGGAGGTTTCTGTGAAATTGTGTATCTGACTGCGTTGGAACGTTTTACAGGATCATGAAAAATGCCGCCCAACTGGGGCGGCAAGCGAGGAATTCCCTTAAGTTCCTACACATCCTTGCGCAGGCAAGGTTTGAATCCTAGTCCCGGCTGATCGCGGAACCGAGGCCTAAGACGGCCAAGCCTGCTTGAACTCCGGTGCGGGTCCGATATTGGCACGAATCACGTTCATGAGTTCGTCATTGTCGGCAGGCTTTTGAAAAAATGCGGCAGCCCCTGCCTTCAGTGCGCGTTCTTCGTTCATCTGAGGGTCGCGGGCGCTTAGAACGATGACTGGGATTCCGGCTAGAATGTCGCTGTTCTGCAGCCGGTCGAGGACAACGAAGCCATCCCCAACAGGCAAGCCGAGATCGAGAATGATCAGGGCTGGACGTTCTTTTTGGGCCGCAGAGATGGCCGAATAGCCGTCGGTGGCGGTGGCGACGTCAAAGTTATTGGCTCGCAGACGCAGCCGCAAGGCGCGCACCAGATCGGGATCATCGTCGACTACTAGAATTTTGCTTGGCATACATCCTCCTTAGGTTAGTGGTCCGTTCGTGGTTTCAGTTAACTAGCTGCGGGTGCTTACCGGGAATAGAATGCTTGCGCTCCATGCTGGTCATGATCATGGCTGTGGTCTGATCGGCTAAAGCCATCACCTGTTGTTCCAGGCTTTCATCCGGCCCAGGGGGAGTAAGCTCGATCTGGGCTGCCATGATCGAGAGCGTGCATTTGGCTTTAAGATCGGGCAACTTCTCCAGCTGCTCGCGGATGCGAGTGGTCATAACTCCGCATTGTTCAAGGTCCGTAGAGGCGACAACGAAGAAAGTCTCCGCCGCTCCCGAGGCGCCCATCGGAGGCAGCACAAGATCTTTGTCGAGGTAGACGCAGCGGCGCAGGATGTCCAAGCACTGTTGCGCTGTTTCCTTCCAGTTTCCGCGCGGTGGGCTCGAGAGCGGCGTGAGTTCTACCCGAACCAGCGAGAACGCGGGGCGCAATTGGTCTTGATAAGTGACGGCGGGGGTTAGCAGTTTGGCTAGAGAGTAAATCGGGAGGGTGAAGCTGAAAGTGCTCCCTCGACCAGGATCACTCGAAACCCAGATACGCCCTTCATGAAGGCGAACGATTTCTCGGCAAATATAAAGACCGAGTCCCAATCCGGATCGACTGCTGTCGCTCGCTTCGGGGTCTTGGTAGAGGCGATCAAAGATCAGGGCTTTGGTCTCGGGATTAATACCGCGGCCGGTATCCGTTACCGAAATGTAAACCGAACCCGGATCCGAATCCACCATGCAGGCTTGCAGCATGACCGAGCCATCATGCGGCGTAAACTTGATAGCGTTATCCACTAGATTAATCATCACTTCAAGCACTCGGTCTGGATCGGCAAATATGAGCGGAAGCCTTTGGTCGAGCCCGATTTCCAGTCCGATCCCTTTGTCGTTGGCCGTGGGTCGCATCATGGCAATGGTTTGCTGCGCCAGCTCAGCGAGCGAGATACAGCGTGGTTCGACCCGCATTTTGCCAGCCTCGGCGCGAGTTGCTTCGAGCAGATCGCGGATCATGGCGTGCAATTGATTCACGCTCCTCAGGATGGTCTTCAGGTGATCGGACTGATCGGGGGCGACCGGTCCAGCCAACCCGTCGAGAAGCAGCGTCACATACTGATGAATGCAGGTTAACGGCGTGCGGAGTTCGTGCGAAACGTGCGAGAGAAATTGATTCTTAAACTCCAGTTGCTGCTTCTGCGCCATCTCGAGGGCGCGGGTCAGAGCCTGCCGTTCCACGGCGTACCCAATGGCGCGCTCCAGGTGTTTGCTGGTGAGACTGTTCTTGAGCAAGTAATCTTGTACGCCGGAATGCACGGCCTTCATCGCCAGAGTGTCATCATCTTGTCCTGAGAGCACGACCACCGGCACGTTCGGTGCGTGCTCGATGAGACGGCGAAATGTTTCCGCGCCTTTGCTGTCCGGTAAATTAAGGTCCAACAACACAACGGAGGGAGTCTCGCGCGATAAGGCGGCGAGTCCATCCGCTAGCCGGCTGACGCAATTCACCTTCACATGCGAGTGGCCTTCCACCAGCCGCAGACGGACCAAATCCGCATCCCCGGGGTTGTCTTCAATCAGCAATACACTTGTCATTGGATTCGTCATCATTCTCCTCGTGGTGGCAGATTTACAAAGTTGAACCAGAATTTCTCGATCGATTGGATTGCGGAAAAAAAATCAGTCAGATTTCCCGGCTTGCTCACGTAGCAGTTGGCGCCCAGTTCGTAACTGCGGACGATATCCTGGCGCGCCTGCGAGGTGCTGAAGATCACAACCGGAATGCGGCACAGGTCGGGAGTGCTCTTAATATCGGCGAGTACCGCCTGCCCATGTTTCTTGGGTAAATTCAAGTCCAGGATGATCAGATCGGGCCGAAGGGCATTCATATATTTCTTGCCGCGGTTGAGAAACGTCCAAGCCTCCTCGCCATCTTCAACATTGCTGATTTCGGGATGATGCGCGCTCCCCGCCAGAGCCTCACGCACCAACATCACATCGGCCGGGTTGTCGTCGACTACAAGGAGCTGAGGCACGGCCCTCAAGACTGCACCTCCGACTTGTCGTCCGCCCGCGCAGGCAGTGTGAACTTGAACGTGGTACCGGAGCCGGCTCGCGGTTCGATCCAGATTCTTCCGCCATAGCGTTCGACGATTTTCTTGCAGATGGCCAGGCCGATGCCGTTCCCCGGGTAATCGGCGCGGGTGTGCAGGCGCTGAAAAATTACGAAGACGTTTTCCGCGGACTCCGGCGCGATTCCGATCCCGTTGTCGATGATGTCGAATAGCCATTCCTGATTCGCTTTTTCCACCTGCACGGAAATCACTGGCTGCTCTTTTCCGCGGAACTTGAGGGCATTACCGATCAGGTTCTGGAAGACCTGCGCCACCTGCGTTCGATCGGCCCACACAGCGGGAAGATCGGCGCGAGTAACCACGGCGCCACTTTCCTGAATGAAGGAAGCCAGAGTCTGCAGCACTTCATCGACCACGGCATTACAATCGACGGTTCCACTGGTACCGTTCCGCCCCACCCGCGAAAATGCCAGCAGATCCTTAATAAGCACCTGCATGCGCATCCCTCCCTCAGAGGCATAGCCGAGGAACTTATCGGCATTCTCATCGAGCTTGCCGCGGTAGCGCTCGGAGAGTAGCTGAGTGTAAGCCACCACCATGCGCAGCGGTTCCTGCAGATCGTGCGAGGCGACATAGGCGAACTGCTCGAGGTCGGTGTTGGAGCGCGCCAATTCATCCACCTTGCGTGCCAGATCTTGCTCCACCTGATGGCGCAGCGTTCTCTCTTGTTTTTCGACCAGAGCCCGGCGAATGGCCTCGGGCAGCCGTGCCAGCCCATCTTTGAGGACGTAATCGGTGGCCCCGTCCTTGATGCATTTCACCGCGGCCACGTCTCCGAGTGCACCCGTAACTATGATCACGGGAATATCGAGACCCTCGCCGCGCAGGATTTCCAGGGTCTCAACCCCTCTCCACTCGCCCAGGTTGTAATCCGCGAGAATAATGTCGGGAAGTTCTTCCTTCACTTGCCGCCGGAAGTCGGCAGTCGTGTGAACGACGGAGTTCGAAATTTCGAAGCCAGCTTTCCGCAGCCCGTGCAACATGAGTGCGGCATCATCCAGGTTGTCTTCTACCAGCAGAAGCTGCAACTTGGTCTTCACTCTCGTTGAGTCTTGCTCTTCGAGCCTGGTCGCGGCACTGCTCATGACGTCCTTCCTGCAGCAGATTTCCGGCCATTTGTTACTGGAGGCTGGTTGGTAACCAGCCAGTACAGGCCTACCAGCTTCACTACTTTCCGGAACTCGGCAAAATCCACCGGCTTCTGCAGGTAGCTGTTCACCCCCAGCTCATAACCGTTAATCCGGTCGCGCTCTTCGCGTGACGAGGTGAGAAGGACTATCGGGATATCCTTGGTTCGCGGATCGCCTTTGACCTTCTCAAGCACCTGCATTCCATCCACCTTGGGCAACTTCAGATCGAGCAGGACCAGCTTCGGCGGTTGATCGAAAGAACGGTTGCTGTGGGGTCCTATACAGAATAGAAACTCCAACGCTTCCTCCCCGTCGTGGGCGACGAAGACGTGGTTGGCGAGATTCTCAGCCCGTAGAGCATGCAGCGTCAGATCGATGTCGTCTTGACTATCATCGACCAAAAGAATATCGACTTCAGTTGAGTTCATATTTAAGCTCCTGCCCCTGTGGCTTTATTCCCTGTGCCGCCGGGCACGACTTCGGCCGGCATGACCTCGGCACGTTTGGCCACGCCGAGGGTAAAGTAAAAAGTTGCACCTTTGTCGAGTTCGGAGTTTGCCCACACCCGGCCTCCGTGCTTGTGAACGATGCGTTTCACCGTGGCCAGGCCAATGCCCGTGCCCTCGAAATCCTCGGCGCGGTGCAGGCGCTGGAAAACCCCGAATAACTTGTCCTGGTACTTCATGCTGAAGCCGACGCCGTTGTCACGAATGAAGAAGAGAATTTGCTCGTTCTCCTGCTGGTGGCCGATCTCGATCACGGCATGCTCGCGCGGACGGGTAAATTTCAGCGCGTTGGCGATCAGGTTTTGAAAAACCTGCTTGATCAGAATGGCATCGCACATCGCGGCAGGCAGTTCTGCAATCCTCCACTCGACCACGCGGCCATTCACTTCCGGCTGCAACATGGATATGACTTCGTCGATGATTGGATTCAGCGGAGTGGGTTCCAGCTTGAGGGCGTGACGGCCCACCCGCGCCAGGTTCAGAAGTTCATCCACCAGCAGTCCCATGCGACGAGTGCCGTCTTCGATGCGGTGGAGATGACTGAGAGCCTCGGGCTCCATTTTGGGGCCAAAATCCTCGAGCAGAATTCTGGAGAAGCCTCCAATGTGGCGCAGCGGCGCGCGCAGATCATGGGAAACCGAGTAGGTAAAGGCCTCCAGTTCAAGATTCGACGCCTCCAATTCTTCCGTTCGCTGTTCCACCCGCGCTTCGAGTTCTTCGTTGAGCTGGCGGATTTCCCGCTCGTCTTGCTTTCGTTGGGTAATGTCGCGGAAGGCGACCACGCCGCCGCGCGTCGTGCCGTCCTTGCCTTTCAAAGGTCCGCCACTAATCTCGAGCCAAACTCCTTCGTCGAGCTCCGGGTTGCGTAGAAAGATCTCGGCCGCACTGACCTCGCCGTGCATGGCGCGCGACAGGGGATTTTGCTCGTCCGGAAGGGGCGTGACGGTGTCGGGGAGGTAAACCCCGTAGTGTGAATTCCATTTGCCGGGGGGAACGTTTTCCGCGCCCATGCCTACAATCCTGGTAGCTGCCGGATTCCAAAGGATGAATTTTCCGTTTTCATCGGCGGCCACTAAGCCCTCGACCATGCTGTCGAGCACCGACTGCAGCATGATGGTCTGGGTCTCCAGCGACTGCTGCGAGCGGATCAACTCCTCGGATTGAAGGTAGAGTTGGTCCGTCTGCCTGGCCAGTTGGCGCTCCGCTTCCTTCCGAGCCGTCACGTCGATGACGGTGGCTTCGATCACATCGCCAGCTTCATCTTCGCCCTTCACCAAAACCATGCTCATGACCACCCAGACTGGGTTGCCGTCTCTTCCCTTGAAACAGACTTCATGGTTGTTAAGCGCGTGGTTCCTCTCAAGCAACTCGACGAGATGCTTACGCTCTTCCGGGTCCATATAGTGGATCTCGGGTGTCGGCCGGGCTAGAAATTCAGCGCGAGAGTCATAGCCCAGCATCCGGACCATGGCGTCATTGGATTCAAGGATGCGGCCGTCAAGAGTATTGCGCAGAACCCCGGCGGCGGTACGCTCCACGAAGCGCCGGTAGCGCTCCTCGGCGAGTAGCCGCGCTGCCTCGGCTTGTTTGCGTTCGCTGATGTCACGGGCAATCTTGGAAGCGCCGACAACCACGCCACTGCCGTCCCGAATGGGCGAGACGGTCACGGAAACGTCGATGCGCTTGCCGTCTTTCCGAATGCGTACAGTTTCATAGTGCTGGATGCTCTCGCCGCGCCGGATGCGCACCAGAATGTCGGGCTCTTCGTTCACAAGCTCCGGAGGGAAGAGCATCAGCATGGGCTTGCCTACGGCCTCCGCTGCCGAGTAACCGAAGATCTTTTCGGCGCCGCGATTCCACGCGTTGATGATGCCGTTCAGATCTTTGCTGATAATGGCGTCGTCGGAGGAATCGACCACTGCGGCCAGACGCTCGCGTGTCTCCTCCATCCGCTTGCGCTCGGTGATGTCGGCGCGGATCGCCATGTACTGCCGGGGCTTCCCGTCGGCATCGAGGAATGGAACAATGGTCGTATCCACCCAGTAAATCGAACCATCCTTGGCGCGATTGCAGATCTCGTCCCGCCACACTTGCCCATTGGCGATCGTGCGATACATCTGCTGGAAAAACTCTTTCGGATGATGGGCAGAGTTGAGAATGCGGTGGTTCTGGCCTAGCAGTTCATCCTGCGAATACTTGCTGATCGCGCAGAATTTTTCGTTGACGTACGTGATCGTTCCCTGCACGTCGGTGGTGGCGACAATACCGTGCTGGTCGAGAGCGAACTTTTGGTCGGCTAGGTCTTTGAGCGCCCGCTCGCTCGTGGCAAGGCTGTGCTCTAGGGCATCGCTCGCGTTTTTCCGCTCGACAATCTCGGACTCGAGGGCCGCTGTCCTTTGCTCCACGCGCTCTTCTAGCTTGGCATTCAGGGTGCGGAGTTGCGTCCGCGCCCGGGCGCTAATGTTGGTCTCGCGACGGATTGCCGCTCCCGCCACTACCAGAAAGATCACTCCCGCGAATGTGCCCGCGATTGTGATGAGGTCAGTCCTGCGCCTTCCGGCGGTGGTTTTTCGTGTACGCTCGTTCAACAACGCGGACTCCTCGGCCTGCATTGCCAGAACCGTACTGTGCACCGCTTCTATGAGCTTCTCAGTCTCAAGAACCTCACTAGCTGTGGGAACTGCATCTCGCAGCAGGCGGTTTGTGACCATTTGCTCGGCGAATTTCAGCGCGGCCCCGATCTGGGGCTCTAGCAAATCGATTCGCTGTTGCTGGCTAGGATTATCCGCGGTCGACCCACGGAGAGCCTCAACATCCTGAGATGGGGTGTCTCTCGAGGCGCGATAGTGCGCCAGCAAGACGGCGTTCCCACTCAACGCAAAGCCCCGGGCGCTGGTTTCCGCTTCAGTTACATGCTGCAGAGCGGTCTGAAGGCCGTGCATTACGGTATAGGTGTGGGCAACGAGGTCGGATTCAGCCGATGCCGATCGTCTGCTCCTCCAGGAAAGAAAACCTAGCAAAACGATCAAGGACACAGCTAGAGCGATTCCGCTGCTCACCCAGCGATTGAGTGGCGCGTCGGCCACCGTCGCGTCGAGGTGCTGGCGCTCGGCAATCTGCTCTTCCAGCCGGCGATTCTTTTCTTGCAGGTGAATTAGGTTCGGCACCGCAACTGCCTGCGGAATGAGCGGTATCAGCAAGATCGCGGTAGCGACGGAAATCGTCGCTGTAACCCCCTTGACGATGCCAGAAAATAAGTACGACGCATGCCAGATGTTCCAAACTTCCAACAGATGTGTGGTGCCACAAGCCAGGATGAAACCCCCAAACATCCAGAAGATCCAGTTGAAGGGAAGATCGCGTCGCTTGCGTATGAAGTAAATGAGGACAACTGGAATGCAGTAGTACGAGAGCGTGATTAGGCCGTCAGAGATAACGTTCAGCCATACCAGGCGCGGGTCCCACAGGTAGCAGTAACCGTGCGGCATGAAATCCGCGGAACGAAGCGACGACATGCCTTTCATTTTGCTGATCGTCCAGAGCAAACCCGCTGCGACAGGGGCAACGATCCCTGCTTTAGCGAGGCGAGATGCCACAACGTGCTTCACAGACAGAAGGACTCCTCGAACGTGCTCTGGTGGAACGAAGGTTTGTGAGAAGGCTGCAATACAGCAACGTGGCGCAGCCTTGCCAATCAGGTTATCGGCCAAACCTGCGCCGGTCTTTAGGCCTAGGGCGATTTGGGTAGAGACTTGAAAGCGTCGGGACTAAGGTTAGCACTAGAAAGAGCAGCCCGCAGAAGGGATGGACGGTAAGCGCAGCAACGCCAACTGCGTCGAAGCCTAGTCACCTAGGTTATCGGCCAGACCTGTGCCAATCTTTAAGCCTAGGTGACCTGGGCAGGATGGGATTTGGCAGGGGCGAAGGGCAAGAGACGGGACTAGGTCGGCACTAGGAAGAGCAGTCTTTGGGTGGCGCAGCGGTTCACCGCTGCGATAAAGTCGCCATCCGCGGAACCGCGCTTTAGCGCTCGAGGTGACCGCTGTCAAAAGGCTTAGATCCCTAGAATTCCCTTGACCTCGATTCCCAAAGCTGCGAACCTATCTCTATCCGCTATATATCTTTGACAATTTAATAGCACGAAGATAACTGCAGCAGATGCAATATTTTACAGCGCAGTCGCGCAGATTCAGGTCACTTGTCAGCCGCAACATAGGCTTAAGTCATTTGTCCGCAATATTTTACGTGTAAGTCGCGTGTTATCTATATTATAGCCAGCTCGGGACGGCTCTGAGACAGCGCAACTAATTGATTCTAGAGATATTAGCTAGACCGATCTATAATTTTTTTGGATCCAGATTCTACGGGAGCGGGTGGGCTTCAAATCGGACTAAAGCAGCCGCCGGAAGCCGCGAAAGCGGCGCTAGAATGCAGCCCATAGCCTGCCCTGAGCCTGCCGAAGGGCCGTAAGGCACGGGTGAAAAGCGGCAAATGATTCAGCACCGAAAGGGCGAAAGACAAGCTACGACACAGATTCCGGAGGCGGACGGCACCCTACCCAGCCTTGCGCTCAGTCTCTGCCGCAACCGACGGTTCGTCCGAATCCCAATCGAACGAGAGCGCCCGCGCGGTGGTTTCGATGGGCTCGAGTTGAGGAATGTCGTCGGCCACCGAAGCTCCCAGCTCTGCGAACTTGCGCGCCGAAACCAGCACCCGGCTTTCGAGCGAGCCTACAGCTTTGTTATAAGACTCGACTGCGCGGTCGAGCCCGGTGCCGACCGAGGTAATGTGGCCGGCGAGGTTCCGCAGGCGGTCGTGCAATTCCTTGCCGAGTTCGCTGATCTGTTGCGCGTTGCGCGCCAGCTTCTCCTGATTCCAGCCGTAAGCCACGGCTTTCAGCAATGCGATCAACGTGGTCGGCGACGCGGGAATTACGCGGTTCAAAACTCCGTGCTCAATCAAGCCGGAATCCTGTTCGAGCGCGGCGCTAAAAAATGTTTCTCCGGGAAGAAACATCACTACAAATTCCGGAGTTGCATCGAACTGCTCCCAGTATTTCTTGCCGCTGAGCGTGTTCATGTGGTCGCGCACTTGCCTCGCATGATTGGTAAGACAGTCGCGGCGGGTTTCCTCGTCGGTAGTCTCGAAGGCATCGAGAAAAGCTTGCAGCGGCGTCTTGGCATCCACCACAACATGTTTGCCGCCCGGCAGCTTCACCACCAGGTCGGGACGCAGGCGTCCGCTATCGGTGGTCACGGTTTCCTGCTCGGCAAAATCGCAATAGGAGAGCATGCCGGCGATCTCCACCACGCGCCGCAACTGAATTTCTCCCCACCGTCCGCGCACGTTGGGGGTGCGCAATGCCCGCACCAGATTGCCAGTCTCCGATTGCAATTCTTTCTGAGTCGTGATCAGAGATTGCACCTGGGTATAAAGTGCCGAGTAAGCTTTGCCGCGTTCGATTTCCAGTTGCTGAATCTGCGTGTCTACTTTGTTCAACGACTCGCGCACCGGCGCAACCATCTCGGCCACGGCTTTCTGCCGGCTCTCAAGATCGCCGCGTGCCTCAGCCTGAAAGCGCTCCAAGCGCTCTTGAGCAAGCACCAGAAACGATTGGTTGTTGCTCTTCAAGGCGTCGGAAGCCATTGCTTTGAAGGCGTTGCGCAACTCTTCGCTGGCGCGGGTGACCAGATCCATCTTTTCGTTGCTGGTCTTCCGTTCCGATTCCAGTGCAGATTCTAATCTGGCCTTGGCGGCGACTACGTCCGTGTGAGCCTGCTGAAGCCGCGCCAGATCGGCGTTTTGGGCCGCTAATTGCTTTTCCATCAACGATAAGCGGGCGCTTAATGCGGCCGCGCGCGAACGTAGCGCCAGCCAAGCAATCAAGCTTCCAAACAATAGGCCGATGACCCCTATGACACCAGGTTCCATAGCGAAGGTAACTTCTTAAAGTGGATTCCGGATTCTAGCGTAGCACCAACGGCAAGTTTGAGCCTGCCGGTTTGAAACGAGCAAGATCCTTCCCAGGGTCGCGTTGAGTAGGCACGGGCGATGCCTCGGGTCTCAAAAATCGCATTGACGATCGTGCTGGTGACAGGCGCCGCCTCGTTCCCGCCGTCGAGCCGGGTGATGGCGTCATCGTCATCAGGCGAAAACGATGCCATCGACAAATCCGCGTCGCAGGCGAGTCTAAAGCCAGCCTCTGCTGCGGTTGCCGACATTCCATTCCGCGATTACGATTCCGCCGCTGAACAGGTATTGCTCGACCTTGCGAATCAGGCCAGAGCGCAAGCCGGCGCATCGCCACTCGCGCTCGATAACGGACTTTCTCAAGCCGCTCGCATCCACGCGGAAGCGATGTTTGCGGCTCGGCAACTCTCGCACCAGTTCACCGGTGAGCCCTCCCTTCCACAACGTTTGGCGGACGCGACCCGTCTCCAACTCGATCAGGAAGGCGAAAACGTTGCTCTCGATTTCGACGCTGCAAGCGGACATCAACATCTCATGCTTTCGCCTCCGCATCGCGCGAACCTGCTCAACCCAGCCTATAACGTGGTCGGGATGGGCGTAATTCGCAGCGGCGATCGTTTGTATATTGTGCAAGACTTCGGCCATGCCCTCCCCAATTATTCCGCGGCCGAAGTCAAGGAACGAATCGCGGCGGCCGTGACTCAGGCCCGGCAGCAAGCCCGCCAGCCTGCTCTCGCCCGCCGCGATCTTTCCCGTCGAGATCTCTCCAGCCACGACCTCTCTATTCACGATGTTTCCAGTCGCGATCTGCCAGGCAACGGTCTGCGCCCCGCCGATGCCGCCGCCTGCTCCATGGCGCAAGCGGACAAGCTCGGCACCTCGCCTGTTCAACAACTGGCGCAACGCTACACCGTACTCACCTATACCAGCCTGCATCCAGAAACGTTGCCCGCAGAAGCCGGACGCGTTCTCGACGACCGCAATCTGCGCACCTTCTCAATCGGCGCATGCTACGCCCGCACTAACACATACCCGACGGGCGTGTATTGGGTAGTGCTGTCGCTGGATTGAAGCGACAAACAGGTCTCAGGCTTGAACCTGTTCGAGGCGCTTTAGCGTAGGTAATCCCTTGATCGATTTTCCCGCCTTTTGCTGGGCGAGGCGAATTTCATACAGGCTTTGCAGATTGAGCCAGAACTCAGCAGTCGTACCGAAAAAATGGGCCAATCGCAGCGCTGTGTCGCCGGTGATACCGCGGCGCCCATTGAGGATCTCAGTGATGCGGTTCGTCGGAACCTTAAGCTGCCGCGCGAGCTCAGCGGCGCTCATTTCTAATTCCCTGAGCTCCTCCGCCAAATGTTCCCCGGGGTGAATTGTCACAGGCATAGTGTCTCCTAATGATAGTCAACAATTTCCACGCGCGAGGGACCGGACGCACCGTCCCTCCAGTCGAAGCAAATCCGCCATTGGTCGTTGATGCGAATGCTGTACTGTCCTTTTCGTTCGCCCTTCAACATCTCAAAACGGTTGCCGGGCAAAGCGGCGACATCGCGAACCGTGACAGCCGCCTCCAAGCGATCCAGCTTCAGACGAGCCGCTCGCTCGATGCCAGAGAATGCCTTCACCCGCTTGCCAAGCGCAAAATCCCTGGTTCGCTGATCACGGTAACCGAGAATCACAATCCAGTGTAAGATTAATTATGCGTTACGTAAAGCATAATCAGCGTGGAAAACCTGAAATAGTCTTCACCCCCCACTTCCGGGCCGTAGGTTCTGATTACTCAGGCAGGGTAGAATGCCCAAATGGAAAAACCTGACCCTGCCGCGCTGGAAGCCTGGTTTGCTGCAAACCGAGAGAAGATCGAGGCTCTAATCGACGAAGGCTGTGCCGCCGCTGAGCGCGGAGAACCGATCGACGGCGATGATGCGCGTTCGAGGTTGAACGAGATGAGGCGCGCGAAGTTCCTGCGGTACTTTATTCCGCTGCGCTAACTTTCCGTATCCTCCGGCTTGCGATTCCGCGCCTCTGCACGACGAAGAACCGCTGCAGACGGGAAGCTCATCTACTTTAGCGGCACGCTGTAGTGCGACGCCACAACTTGCCACTTCCCGCCGTTCTTCATCCACACATCGGTGAGCCGGTCGTGATACTCGTAGGGCTTGCCGCCGGACAAGCCTCTCTCGTGATACGCGCCGGTTACCACGGCCGTGTTGCCGTGCATGCGAACTTTGAGTTCCGACATTTCTGCGACTTCCACATGCGTGGACGATTCGGCGCTATGGCTGATGTATCCAGTCTTGCCGTATGTATTGCCGTCCTCGACGGTGATCACAAAGTCATCGGCCAGCAGCGACGCGAGAATGTCGACCTGGCGCTTTTTATACGACTCGGTCCACTTCAATTCCATCGACCGAATATAGGCTGCGTCGGATTTATCTTTATCCTGATCCTGCGCCGTCGAAGGGATTGCGAGTCCGGTAAGAATGCAGAGGCCGACAACAAAGCCAGAAGCCGGGCGGAAGTTCATACACCTGTTTCGCACAGTCGGCGGGATGCCGCAAGTTCCTTCTGTGGGCCAACGCCGCATCTGGCGCGAAAAATCCACTATGTCAGATTCGTCCAACACCGTTTCCAGCGCAGTCCTGTGCTAACCTTGCCCTTGCCCACCGTCTGCGGTTCCGCGCATGGAATCCTCAGCCCCAGTTCGTTCGAACCACGATCAATCGAACCAGATCGATCCAAATAAAATCCGCGTCGGCACGGCCGGCTGGTCTTATAAAGATTGGGACGGCATCTTCTATCCTTCGGGCATGCAGCGCCGCAAGCAGCATCCGCTGGAATATCTGGCGCGCTTCTTCGATACCACGGAAATCAACACGTCGTTCTACGGACCGCTGAAGCCCGAGTGGGCCAAGCTCTGGTGCCGCAAAGTCGCGGCGGTGAATCCGAAATTTCTGTTTACCGCCAAACTCTATCGCGCTTTCACGCACTCACCCATCGCGGTAATGGAGCCTACCTCAGCCGCCACCATCCGTCCCAGCGACGAAGACGAAGCACGCACCCGCGAAGGCCTCGACGCCCTTGCCACCGAAGGACGCCTCGGCGCGTTGCTCATTCAGTTTCCCGTGTCGTTCAAAAATACTTCGCTCAACCGTGAATATCTCGAACGCCTGCTGCGCCAGTTCATCGAATATCCCCGCGTGGTCGAAGTGCGCCACTCCAGTTGGAACGACGCTGAAACTCTCGCGGCCTTCGCGCAGAAAAATGTCGGCTTCTGCAACATCGACCAGCCTGTGCTCGGCCGCTCGCTGAAGCCCACCGAACACGTGACCTCAGCCATTGGGTATGTCCGCCTGCATGGCCGCAATTACGAGCACTGGTTTGCCGATAAAGGTTCCGATTCTGACAATCGCAACGACCGCTACAACTATCTCTACAGCCAGCAAGAGCTGGCAGGCTGGAAAGAAAAGATCATCAGCATCGCCGCCCGCGCGCAGGCGACCTATGTGATCACCAACAATCACTTCGAGAGCAAAGCCGGCGTGAACGCGCTGGAGCTGAAGTCGATGATCAGTGGCAAGCGCGTCCTGGCCCCGCCCACCCTGATCGAGAAGTATCCGGAGCTAAGAACCATCGCCGATCCCGCCGAAGATTCCGCAGCAACAAGCCGGACGCCATTGTTCCCCTAAGCAATCATGCGGAAAAGCTGTCATGCCGGGAGACTGTCATGCAGAGCGAAGTGGGATTGTCCTGCAGGACAATCCCACGCAGTCAGGGCATCCTACCCGCGTCCCCGAGGCGTGAGGTGTTGGTGCCTCGAACTGACTACTGAACTTAATCTGAACAAAGGAATTGGTCAGCGGCCTTCGAGATTCTTCAGCCGGTCTGATAGCGACTCAACCTCGGCGTCCAGCGCGCGAAGCGCCGCGGCATGGCTCTTCTGACGCAATTCGACTGGGGACGCCCACTTGTGAAACTCGGTCAGCAAAGTGGTTTCCACCTTCTCCAACCGTCCACTCATCCACTGTTTGTCTTCGTCCGTTAGCACATCCCAATCATAGGGTAAACGCCCCATCGGCTCGCAACGTTTTCTCGCGAGTGCGAGCACACCCTCACCACCACTGTCATGCAGAGCGAAGTGGGATTGTCCGCAGGACAATCCCACGCAGTCGAAGCATCCCTACCTGTGTCGCGAGGTGTGGAGTGTTGGGGATTTTGAGTCGGCCATTGCGCTTCTCTCCGGGGGCTGGTGAGTTTACCTTTTAGTTATGTACCCCCCTCCCCCCTCCTGTGATCTATGAAAACATGAGACTTAGCGCGGCCTCGCCGCAAAATCGGCATAACAAAGGACTTAATTTGACGATTATTCCCTTGACACAGAACTGCGTCTAGGGGATAATAACGGCAGTTAGAAAGGTTGCTGCCATGCACCTGATAGACCTCCAAAAGACCTTCAAAACAGACGATGATTGCGTAGAGCATCT
>Ga0307476_10000225_pt1 | contig 54193 bp, 46 predicted proteins | sample atmos_gasesECM2C_2_FD_203314 | JGI IMG/M metagenome (GOLD analysis project Ga0307476, IMG submission 203314) | Hardwood forest soil microbial communities from Morgan-Monroe State Forest, Indiana, United States - atmos_gasesECM2C_05 | ecosystem: Environmental > Terrestrial > Soil > Temperate... | reverse complement strand
CGCATCCGGATGTTTGGGATCGAGCACAAATAATCCTCCTCGATCCTGAAGCAGAAAACCCATGCCTGTCACCGCAACGCCTGAGCCGAAATAGTCGTAGACACTCTGAATCATCGAAGCGATGTTGCCGTCTCTATCGACCGCGGCCAGGTACGTGGTGTCGCTTTTTGCCGGCGTACCATTGACCGCGGCACAGTTCGCTTTCTGCGGATCAATCAACGCGGCACGTTGTTCTGCATACTCTTTTGAAAGCAGGCCTTGCACCGGGATACTAGCGAAGCGAGGATCACCGTTGTAGCGATACAGGTCAGTGTAGGCGAGCTTCATCGCTTCGATCTTCTTGTGTAGCTCTACCGTTCCCTGCGGGCCCTGCTTGTCTGGCTGCCAGGTAGCCATGATGTTCAGCATTTCCAACGCAGCCATTCCTTGCCCGTTAGGAGGAAGCTCGTAGACTTTCCACCCACGGTAATCGATTGAGATCGGATCAACCCACTCCGAAGAAAATTCCGCCAAGTCGCCCGGTTGCATGGTTCCGCCCAGAGAGTCCGATGTCTTAAGGATTGCTTTCGCAATTTCTCCTTCGTAGAACTCACGAGGTCCCTTGTCAGCCAGCAATCGCAAGGCCTTCCCCAGATCGGGATTGGAGAACTTTTCACCCACGGCAGGCGGCTTGCCATTCGGAAGAAAGACACGTTTCGCTTCCTCTGTTTGTTTCAATCTCCCTCGGCCGATACGCCAGTAATCGTCAATGATTTCGGGGACAAAATAACCGTTCTCGGCATAGTAAATCGCGGGCGTAAACAAGACTTTCCAAGGCAATTTTCCAAAACGCTGATGAGCCTTCGCCCAACCATCCACGGCCCCCGGCACCGTGACACTGTGGATTCCATCTTCAGGCATCGATGTGATGCCCTGCTTCCTCAGGAAATCTATCGCGAGGCCTTGCGGAGCCCACCCGCTTGCGTTTAACCCGTACAGTTTGCCGCTCTTCGCATCCCAATAGAGAAGAAACAGATCGCCGCCAATGCCGTTCATCATGGGCTCAGTTACGCCCAGCACTGCATTGGCGGCAATCGCCGCATCGATAGCCGAACCACCCTGCTCAAGGATGTGGGCGCCCGCCTGGGAAGCCAGAACTTGGCTGGTAGCGACAATACCGCGGTCCGTCACTACCATCGAGCGGCCATAGTCGCGATCTTGGGCTATGGCCGGATACCCAAGGCACCACAACATGAACAGGGACATCAAAACCCGCATGAAAGTTCCCCAGTGGCGGAGACAGAGATTCGCCGCCTGTCCGCAGCGCACACATTACTATAAGTCCGCAAGGTTAGAAAAACTAGAGAGCCCTGTCAAGAAGAATAGAAAAACGATCTTCTTGAACTATACCCTCAGTGCCGCCAACTCTAAGGCGTCTGTTTATAGCGAGTCGGAAGAGCCTACTCACTCTGGGTATTGCGCCGTCCGGGAACCCGGGCGCTAGGGACGGCTGGTGCAAGATTGAGTCTCGGCCGAGAAGCAGAGGATCGAAGAGATTCGTGCAGGCTGCGCCGCGGGCTGACGTGCGCCCCAAGATCACTCACTGCACACTGATCAACGATGATCTCCTCCGCCGCATGAAGGCGCTCGGCGCAGTTCCTGCGCCTTTCACCACCTATGCCTATTACAATTCCGACAAGTTTCATTTTTACGGGGAAGAACGCTTGAAGCGCAGCATGGCGTACCGTTCCTTCTTGGACGCCGGAATTCGAGCCGCGGCCGGCTCAGATTTCAGCCCCGGGCCGTTCGCCCCTTTGATGGGCATTCAGGGCATGGTGACGCGCACTGGCTGGAATGGAGAGACCTGGGGAGCCAACCAACGAATCAGCATAGATGACTCTCTGCTGGTGAACACCATCAACGGTGCGTACAACTCACATGAGGAAGCGATCAAAGGATCTATCACACCTGGAAAGCTGGCCGACTTCGTCGTGTTGGCGGACGATCCTCATACGGTGAACCAGGAGAAAATCAAAGATATCGAGATCGTGCGCACCGTCACAGGCGGCTCGACGGTCTACGACAAGTAGCCTTGTTATTTTGCGAGAGCTCTGCTTGGGCCTACGGTCTAAACGACAACTGCCGTGATCGGATTATTCTTCTTGTATCTCACGCTGCAAGTTTGTGAAGTGCCTGTTCCTCAGGCAGCCGCGCGCCCAAGAGCGACACCTTCCCCCGGATGAACAAATCGTCATCTTCCGGAAAAGATGCGGTTATATTCCGCACATATCGTAGTTTGGTTGCGCTTGGTCGCAACACGAGGACTTCGTGCCATCGGAAAGGATGGAGTGAAGGATGTTGACGAAGTTTTTTCGGAACCTGCGGAGTGATTCCCCTGGCGTCCTGCTTACTTGCCTGTTCGTTGGGTTAGCTCCGTCTCTGATGGCTCAGACGGCTGGTACTGGGATCTTGGCAGGCCGAGTTACCGACGCGTCCGGCGGAGTGGTTGAGAGTGCCGCCGTGACGGCGACGAGTGTCGAAACCGGGCAAACACAAAGCGTGACCACCGGGCCGGATGGCACCTATAAGTTTGACGGACTGCCACCGGGCAACTGCCGGCTGAAGTTTGAGGCCGCCGGTTTCAAAACCGTGGAAATTCCTTCCGTGACGGTAAACACGACTGGAACGGCAGTTCTGGACGAGAAGCTGGAAGTCAGCGAAAAAATCAGCGGCGACCAAACCACCGGCGCACCAACGCCGGCGCAGCAGGAAAACCTGCCTAACGCCCCTTCCAGCAGTGTTTCACCGCCTTCCCTTTCAGATCTTGGCCTCACACCCGAACAGACTCAGGGAAACCCGCGGGAACAAGCGCTGCTCGACAAACGGACGCACATGCTAAAGATCCATCAACGGATGGGTTTGATCACGACGATACCGCTCGTTGCGACGGTGATTCTCGGTCCTGGCGCGGGCGGCAAAAGTGAAGGCACCGCTACTCGCGATTTACACGTGGCGCTAGGCAGCCTGACGGGAGATCTGTACGGCATCACCGCTTACTACGCCATTCGCGCCCCCAGAATCTCCGGAACCAAGAAGCGCGGTCCGATAAAATTTCACGAGGCGATGGCGTGGATTCACGGGCCCGGCATGATCCTCACTCCCATTCTTGGGGCAATGGCGTTCAGTCAGAAGAACAATGGAGAGAAAGTCCATGGGATCGCCCAGGCACATGGCCCCGTGGCCATCGTTACGGCCGGGGCGTTTGGCGCCGCGCTCTTGTCGGTTTCCGTTAAGTTCTAACGCTTATGAACATCCGAAGCCTTGCCGCGTGCCTGCTCCTTGCGTTTCCGCCGCTTGCCCCGGTGGCAGACAGCCAATGGGTTCTTGGACAAAATAGTCTCACCTATCATGTGTCCCATCCGCTGCATGAGTCCGAGGGTGTGAGCCACGCAGCGCGAGGCAAGGGCGTTTGCCATGCCGGACAGTGCGATTTCCTGATCGCGGTAGCCGTGAAGTCGTTTGATTCGGGCGACAGCAACCGCGACCTGCATATGGTTCAGGTCACGCGCGGCGCACAGTTTCCTCTCGTAACGGTGCGTACCCGCTTGCCCGAATCAGCTGCCGCATCGGCGACGGTGAACGCCGATTTGGAGATTCAGTTCGCCGGCCAGACTGTCCAGTACAAGCAGGTTCCTTTTAAACTGGAGACACACGGAGGCGAAACTCGCATCACCGGGACAATTCCTGCCACCCTGTCCGATTTTAAGATCGACCCCCCATCGCTCCTGACGCTCCCCGTCAAGAACGAAATCCCGGTGCGCGTCGACATGACCTGGCGTCCGCAGTGAGCAAGTAACCGAGGAGCAATTTCTAACCCGACTTTGAGCGACCGACTTCATGTGGCTTTCGGTCCGAGGATGTGGGCGTTAGATCGAAGGCCGTTCAACGTTTGAGGGGTTTCCTGCATCCCACCTGGAGGTGTAAAGTCTTGGACTGGCGGGAATCTTCCATGCGATTGCTGTTGGTAGAGGATGACGTGTCCATTCAGGAGTTTCTGAAACGGGCGCTGGTAGAGGCAGGATACCAGGTGGATACGGCCAGCACAGCGAGAGCCGGTGAGGCCATGGCCCTGGAGGGCATTCACGATGCCTTCATCATCGACCTTGGGCTTCCAGACATGGATGGATTGGATTTGATTGCCCGCTGCCGCGCTCAAGGTAGTTCGGCGCCAGTCTTAATCCTCTCAGCCCGGCGTTCGGTGGACGAACGTGTCCGGGGACTTGAGCAGGGCGGGGACGACTATCTCACGAAACCGTTTGCCCTGCCAGAATTGCTGGCGAGACTTAGAAATCTCCTGCGCCGGTCTACCGCGCCGCTAAGTGAATCGGTGCGTCTGCAGGCTGCCGACCTGCAACTTGACCTGGTGCGTCGTGAAGCCCGACGGGGCGATCACTTGTTGCAATTGACCCCGCAGGAATTTTCTTTGCTGGAGTATCTCTGCCGCAACGAAGGCCGCGTCGTGACTCGCACCATGATTCTAGACCACGTCTGGCGTATGCGGATTGATCCCGCGACCAACGTCGTGGACGTCCATATTTATCGCTTACGCAGCAAAGTGGACCATGACACGCCGCGCCCACTCATCCATACCATTCGTGGCGTCGGCTACGTGCTCAAGCATGCCTAAGAATCTCCGCGCCACCGCCGCCTGGCGGATTTCGATCTGGACAACGCTGGCCTTCGCGCTCGGAACCGCCGTGGCCTTCTCCATTGTTTACTTCCTGGTCGCTCAAGGCCTGCGGGAGCGGACCGATACATGGCTTAACGGCGAAGCTGAGGTGCTGGCTCGGGTCTCCGTTGATACCCCCAGCGATCATCTTTACAAGCGCATCGTCGGAGAAGTGGCCGAACTCGCTACTCAGGAAGTGCCCGACGAGCGCAATTCCCGCGGGGAACGGCTGAATTCTGTCTTCTTCCTGGCAACAGGCGCAGCGAACGAAGGACCGCTGTGGGTGGGACCGGGAGCCAAAGATCCTTTTGTCACCGCGATTCAGCGGGCGAAGATCGTTCCAGGCGTTCCCAAGTCTATAGCCGTAGAAGGTTTGCACGAAACGTTCCGAGTGGTTATCAAGGCGCAAGAAGGCAGGATTGTTTATCTGGGACTCTCAGATCGCGGTGCGAATCGTATGCTGCACCGGCTGGCGCGCCGCTTTCTCATGGTCTGGGGCGGCATGTTTCTGCTCGGCTTCCTGATTTCGTACTGGAGTGCCCGTCGTACGCTGATCCGGGTCGAACGCATCACGGAAACGGTAGCACGAATTGGCACGGAAGACTTGGAAGAACGATTGCCCGAGCCGATGAATTCCGATGAAATCTCGCGATTGGCTAAGACTTTCAATCGCATGCTGGACCGGGTTCAGTCTTCGGTGAACCAGCTTCGCACCGTCACCGGTGCGGTCGCACATGATCTGAAAAGCCCGGTCACCTTGATTCGGGGAACACTCGAATCCGCTTTGTGCGATGAAGGAAACGACCGCTGGCGCGATTCGATGGGTGAAGCGATCGAAGGCCTGGACCGGCTCTTGCAGTTGCTAAACACCACGCTCGACCTTGCCGAAGCTGAGGCAGGCGCGCTTCACATGGATCTCCGCCCCGTGGACTTCTCCGATGTCGTGGGACAACTGGTTGATATTTACCAGCCGGCCATGGCTGAGCGCCGTCTCGAAGTAACTAGCGACCTCGAAGAACACGTCGTGGTCGATGCTGATTTGCCTTTGCTGAATCGAGTGGTAAGCAATTTGCTTGAAAATGAATTGACGCACCTTCCGCTGGGATGTCGAGTCAACATTCGGCTGTATTCGCATCTCGGATCCGCAGAATTAGTGATTGAAGACAGTGGTCCGGGGTTCCCGCCTGAGATGGGCAGCAGCGTTTTCAAGAGATTCGTCAAGGGAAAGCATTCACCCGGACACGGTCTCGGACTTGCCTTTGTAGATGCCGTGGCCCGGGCGCACGGCGGCGAAGCCAGAGTTTCGGATCGCGCAACAGGCGGTGCAGTAATAACTTTGTCGCTCCCCGTTCACGCGCTCGAAACCGCCCTAACCTGACAACCCAGGTTTTGCAACGGAGGACTCGAGTCCTAGTCTCGGATTACTGCGGTATCCACCGTGCGTGGGTCGTGAAAAGGCCATACACAAAGCAGATCTGGTAAGCGACGAAAAGACCAAAACCAAGACTTAGCAGCCCAGAAGCGAAAGCCAGTCGACGGGAAAACTTCTGCCGACCCCTTCCCGCGATCGTGAACGCAGAGGCAAGGCTCATCGTGATCAACATCATGCCGGCAATGGTGCCCACTCCAAAGATCAGCAGATACGCAATCGCCCAATGGACATTTCGAATCGTCGTGAGGACCAGCAGCGCCACCGCCGCTGAGCCCGCAAGTCCGTGAACCACGCCTATCACGAAAGGCCGCAGATATTGATACAGCCCGCTCCTTCCAAACGCATGGTCCAGCCATGTCAGCGGCGTGTGCTCGGGCGAATGGGGATGGAATTCGGGTAGGTGAGTATGGGGATGGCTGTGGATGTAGTCGCCGTGGCTGTGGGAATGAGAGTGCACGACTCCCGCTTCATCATGAGCGGGAATTGAGCTTACTGGCATTGAGCGCAGAAACCCTGCCACATTCGCCGCGCCCAGGATAATCAGCATTACCGCGACAGATAACTCCATGCTAAGCCCGAGCCGTACCGGAATGACGAGATTGAACAGGATAATTCCGGCGCCGACCACGAAGATGGTAACGGTGTGGCCAACACCCCAGAATGCTCCAATCAGAGCCGATCGTACGATGTTCCGCTGATTGCTGACGATGGTCGTGACCGCGATGACGTGGTCGGGGTCGGTGGCGTGACGCATCCCCAGAAAAAATCCCACAGCGAGGATGGAGAAAAAACCGATCATGTGTTCCACCTGCGTTTACTTGGATCGTTTACTCAAATTGTTTACTGGACCGACAGTTTAGACCATTGCTGCTTGCCGTAACTCTATCAGGCGCGCCACGAGAAATTCCAAATACTCTTTCATTTCCTCCCAGCAAACTGCGGACGAGCGCGCAATGCCGATCGGATGATCTCCCGCGTTTGCTCCAGTTCGTCGTCCACCAGCTCCAGCCGCGGCGGACGCACGCGCGGATTTCCCATCCCGACCTCGGTTTGCACGAGCTTGATCAGTTGAACGAAGTGCGGGACCGTATCCATGCGGAGCAGAGGCAAGAACCAACGATACAAGTCGAACGCTTTGTCGGGCTCTCCATTCACGGCATAGTTGAAGAGGTCGACAGATTCGCGCGGCAGTGCATTCGCCAGGCCCGCAACCCATCCAGTCGCCCCCACTCCAATGGCTTCGACGACGGCATCGTCCACCCCGACAGCTATCTCCAGACGACGGTCGAGCAAGGCACGGATGGCAGAGACCCGTCTCACGTCAGTGCTTGACTCCTTCACGGCCTCAAGGTTCTCGTGTTCCTCCGCCAGTTCCCGAATCTGCTCGGGGAGAAAGTCCGTCCCATAGGCAACGGGATTGTTGTAAAGCATGCAAGGCAGCCGTGTGGCCTCGAATACAGCAGCGACGTGCCTTTTCATTTCGCGCCAATCGCCCTTGTAAACGTAAGGGGGCAACACCATCAGACCATCGCAACCCAACTCCGCAGCCGCTTTGGCCAAAGCCACGGCCTCAGAAGTGGTGAGCGCCGAAATCGAAGCCACAACAGACCCCCGCCCATGAACCGCGCTGATGCAAGTGCGGCAAACGTCCAGCTTCTCCGTGACCGACAAGGCCGCGCCCTCCCCAAGCGACCCAAGGGCAACGATACCGGTGCAGCCGTTATCTAGAAGCCAACGGCAGTGTGTCGCCATGAAGCTGTGGTCGATTTGAAGATTCTCGTCAAAGCACGTAGTGATGGCAGGCATCACGCCCTTCCAGTTCATGCGAGACCTCCCGTTGTTTGATTGTGTTGCGGTTCTGGGCTTCCGGTGAAGGCCGCGAGATTTTCAACGCGAGCCGGAAAGACAGGCGGCCGAACCGAATCTGGATCCCATCCAAACAAGAACTGCGTGGCCGATCCACACACCCGACCCTGGCACGGCCCCATGCCGCAACGAGTGTAGAGCTTGGATTCACGCCAGGACGCATGCGGACGAAGCCGGGAGTATGAAACATCTTCGCATCGGCAAACAATGGTATCGGACGACGGCAAGCTGCGAAGTTCCCCTCGCAATCGGAACGTTCGATCCACCAAATGCGCGAAGGTGCGCGCTTTCTTTCGCTCACTGAACAACTGTGTCGCTTCTTCCGTACGTCCAGCAGCGGCGAGACCGGCGATCTGCCCTTCTACGATGGACAATTCAACACCCCCGATACCCGTGGGTTCGCCAGCACAGTAGACTCCGGAGACTGTTGTCTCCTGGAAATCATCGACTCGCACGGAGCCTGGTTGGACCTCGCAACCCAACAGGAGCGGTAGTTCGATGTTGGGGACCAAATGAAACCCGCAAGCGAGGTAGTCGCAGGGAATGGTTTTGGTTTTTCCGCTTTGCGAGACAGTCACACTCTCCAGAGTCTGCTTTCCGTGAGCAGCCAGCGGCCAGCTGTTGGCAGCAAACGGAATGCCCGAAAGTTCTTTTCTCAGCTGCAACGCCTGCATGAGCTTTCCGGGGCGAGTAAAGAGCGACGCAGCAAACCGCGCCAAACTGTTCCAAGACGCCTGCTCGCAAATCATCAGGATGTCGGCGCCCTGCTTGCGCAGGTATGCCGCGACCGCTAGTAGCAGAGGTCCGGTACCGGCAACGACAACCCGCTTGCCGCGCACCGGCAGACCGCACTTAACCATCGCCTGCAGGCCGCCGGCGCCCATCACATTCGGCAAAGTCCAGCCCGGAAAAGGCAAGAATCTTTCACGGGCTCCCGTTGCCAGAACCAGATGTTTGTAACACAATTCGAAAAGGTCGTTCCTGTCTTCAGCCAGCAGGACACCCGGTTCCGGCTGGTCAAATATCCTCATTCCGCAGAGCGTGGTGACTCGCGCACCTTGCACCCGCTCCGACCATCGTGCGGCGTCTTCACTTTGATCGCCATGCGGCGTTCCTCGCCAGATTTGTCCCCCGAGACTCGCGTTATCGTCAACAATTCCCACTCGGACGCCGGACTCGGCAGCACGAGCAGCGGCGGCAATGCCCGCGGGACCACCCCCGACCACCAGAACATCGAACCGTTCTCGTAATTCCCTACTCATCACTCTTCACTCATCGGTTCTCACTTCCATCCCCGGTTCACACAGAATCTGGCAACTCCGGCAGTGCGGCTGCCCATTGATGGCTACGCGACACTCAAAGCAAATTCCCATTCCGCATAAAGGCCCACGCGGTTCACGGTTCACCGAAGTTCGGCAGGCTTGCCCGGCAATCGTCATGGCAACTGCGACGGTTGTGCCCTGGGGCACGGTAACCGGCAATCCGTTCACCGCAAGCGTGACTTGGTCAGACATGCGCCTCTTCCTTCACCACCCGTGACGGTAGATACGGCTCGATGGGGATTGCCGTTTTCGCACCGTTAATCTGATCCACCAGAATGCGAGCCGTTCCCAGGGAGGTCGTAATTCCCAAGCCCTCATGTCCAGTGGCCAGGAACAACGAATTATCTCCCGGCCATGGACCAATGAGAGGCAGCTTGTCGGGAGTCGCAGCGCGGAATCCAGTCCATGTACGAACTGCCGACATCGTCCCCAAGCCCGGCATGTATTGCTGAGCGCGCAGCAGCATGCGGCTAAGGATGCTGCCGTCTACATCCTTGTTTTCTGCCCCGTATTGGCGGGATGACCCGATAAGAATTTGCCCCGTCCGTCGAGGTTGCACATTGAACGCCACCGAATCGCTGCTGACTGAGTGAGCACTCTTCAAGTAGCCAAGTTCCACCAGTTGGTGGCGCAGAAAGCCGGGATACCGGTCCGTAATCACGAGATGACCTTTCCGCTTCATGATCGCAATTCCCGCCGTGAGTTCGGGCGCCGAAGCTCCAGCCGCGTTTACGATGATTCGCGCGCTGAATTCGCGGCCATCATTCAACAGGACTCGCCCTTGTCCAATCTTCGCAACCGAGGCACCGACTTGGAGGTCCGTGCCACGTTCCTGCGCGCGCTTCATAAGGAACCCAGCTGCACAGGGTGGATACAAGACTCCATCCCCCGGAACCAGCAAGCCGCCGGCCATCCCCTCGCGCAGGTTCGGCTCCAGATGTTTCAACTGGCCCGAATCGAGTACTTCCGTCGGCACTCCCAGGCCGCCGTAGTAATCGTGTTTGCGCCGCACCTCGATCAATTCTTCTTCGTGTGCCGCAACCCAGATGGTGCCACATAGCTCGTATTCCACATCATCCGGCAACTCCCGTCTTAACTCTTGCCACAACCGTTGCGAGTAGCGGGTCAGCGCAAACTGCGCTTCGGAATCGTCCATCACCACGATGTGCCCCATGCCGGCGGCGGTTGCGCCGCTCCCGACGAAGTCCCGGTCCACGACCGCAACGCGCAGGCCGCGACGCGCGAACTCGTCCGCGCAGGCCGCGCCAACAATGCCCGCACCCACGATGACCACGTCATAGGCCGCACTAGTCATGAATTTCGCTAGCGCACTCTCTCCGCATAATGTGTCGCGTTGATGTTCCTGAGAACAGTCGCCGCCGCTTCGGCTGTGATATCTCGCTGCGGGCTGGCCAGCATTTCATAGCCAACCATGAACTTGCGGACCGTGGCTGAGCGCAACAGCGGCGGATAGAAATGCGCGTGAAGATGCCACTCTGGGTGCGCTTCGCCATCGGTCGGCGCTTGATGAAAGCCCATCGAGTAAGGAAACGATGCCTCGAAGAGATTGTCGTATCGCGTGGTGACCTGCTTAAGGATGTCCGCAAGACCGGCGCGCATGGCGGGATCAAGAGATCCCAAGTCGCGCAGATGGCGCCTGGAGAGCAGCAGCACCTCGAAGGGCCACACCGCCCAGAACGGCACCACGACCGCGAAATGGGCGTTCTCAACGACCATGCGTATCCCCTTTTGCGTCTCCAAATCCAGGTAGTCACACAGCAAGCAAGCGTGGTTTTTCTCGAAATATTCCTTCTGCGCTTCCTGCTCTTTATGAGGTTCATTCGGAATGGTCTGGTTAGCCCAGATCTGACCGTGCGGATGCGGATTGCTGCATCCCATGATCTCGCCCCTGTTTTCAAAGATCTGTAGGTAGTTGATGTAAGGCAAGGAGCCAATTTCAGAGTATTCCTTCGCCCATATGTCCACCAGACTGGAGATTTCTGGAACCGTCATGCGCGCCAGCGTGAGATCGTGGCGAGGCGAAAAGCAAACCACCTTGCAGATACCGGCTTCAGACTCCGAAAGCAGCAAGCCGCGCCCGGAGTCATCGTGTCTCGCGGGTTGAACCTCAGGCTTCAAGGCCGCGAAGTCGTTGGTGAAGACAAATATGCTTTCGTATTTGGGATTGCGCACTCCGCCTGCCCGCTCGTTACCGGGGCAGAGATAGCAAGTCGGATCGTACCTCAGCGCCGTCGCAGATTCGGCCGTCTCCACTTGGCCCTGCCAGGGCCTCTGCGCGCGCTGCGGCGAAACCAGGACCCAATCGCGCGTAAGCGGATTGAAACGGCGATGAGGCTCTTGATAGAGATTCACGCGCCCCATTTATCCCCTGCCTTCGTACGCGCGTGCGTCCGGCCAGGCTTGCGCGCCTTCACCTGGCTCACAAACGTAAGTTTCAGGAACGATACCCGTCGCTTCCCCATACGCTCGCGACATATGTTCCTTGAACGAATCGCAGGCATCTGCCTTCAATAGATTGACCGTACATCCGCCGAAGCCGCCGCCAGTCATGCGTGCTCCATAGACGCCGGTGCTTGACGAAGCTAAGTCGACCAGCAGATCCAGTTCTCTGCAACTCACCTCATAGTCGTCGCGCAGACTGGCATGGGACTGGTACATCAAATGGCCAAACCGCTCAGTGTCGCCCGACTGGAGTGCTTTTGCAGCCTCCAGCACTCTCTGATTTTCCGTAACCACGTGCCTGCACCGACGATAAACCGTCGCCGGCAACACCCGCTCCCAGGCTTCGAGATCAACACCCGAAACGTCTCGCAGTGCGCGGATTCGCGGCAGGTGCGGTTCCAAAAGCTTCACCCCTTCCTCGCAGTCCGCTCGTCGGCGGTTATATTCTCCCGAGGCCAGTTCGTGTCTGACCATGCTGTTGCATACCACCAGTCGGAGATCATGCGGCAGCGGCAGCAACTCATATTCGAGGGAGCGGCAATCGAGCATCAGAGCGTGCCCAGCGGAGCCATGAACGGCGACAAACTGATCCATGATCCCGCAGCGTGTTCCGACGAATTCGTGTTCCGCTTTCTGGCAGAGCTTCACCAATTCCAGACGAGGAACGTCAATTCCGGAAACTGAGCTTAGGGCAAGTGCGGCCGCGACTTCCAGAGAAGCCGATGAACTGAGCCCGGCGCCAAGGGGAACGTCACCATGAATAAACAGATTGGCCCCGGCCAGTTTATATCCAGCATTCTGCAGGACAGCCGCTACACCGCGGATGAAATCGCTCCAGTGCTTTCGGGGCGGACCGTCTAGCCCATCTAGATATAGGCTGATCCTTTCGTCGAAGTGATCGGAGTAGACTTCGATTACGCGGTCTTCACGCTTGTCCCCGGCAACCCAAGTATAAAACTCCAAGGCTGCTGGCATGACGAAGCCATCGTTGTAGTCAGTGTGCTCACCGATCACGTTGACGCGACCGGGAGCACGGAAAATCAGGGGCGTTGAACCGAACATTTCTCGGAACCGAGCCGCCACCAGATCACCTGCGGCTTCAGAACTCAACAGACGCGAAGTCATTTCCGCCCCCCGCAGGGCCGCTGCCGCCACCTGCCGACGATTCAACCGGAGGAATCGCGGGTGCGCGTCTTGCGACTACCATCGTGATCGCCCCGATGGCTAGCAATCCCGCCCCCACGCGTGTCCCCGCTCATCGGCAAATTCCCGTTTTGGCCCGGTTGAAATCGCTAAGAGCAAGATTGACCATCTTTCATGTTGGCGTTGTTGAATAATACTGGTATGGAGCCCGGGAAGCTCACCCTGCGACACATATTATCCGTCCGCTGCCCCATGTGCCGGGCCAAGCCGAAAGAGCGCTGCACTATGAGCACCGGACATCCGTCCGCCAAGACACACCTGGCGCGAGGCCTGGCTGCCGCCAAAGTTCCTCCCCCTCCGAACCCAGGCCGGGCGGCTCTGCAGGCGTTGCGGTCACTTACTGGTCGCGGCTTTCGCGCGCTTTTCCACCAGAGGTAAAACGCGGGTATCGAGGGTGAGAACTTCGAAAGGCTCCAGCATGAAGACGTGCTCCTTACCCGCAGACAATGACACCGGTGGAGCTCCCCGGTCCTGCTTCCACGGGCTGCTCGCGACAAAGTGACGCGGCACTCCCGGCGGCAGCTCAAACGCCCGCCCCACGTCGATCGCTATGCTTTGGCGCTGGCCGCTTGGATTGCGCAGCGTGAGAATGGCTTTTGCCCTTGACCAGGCCGCCCAGCCGTAAACTTCCAGCTTGCCCGGGTCGCCGCCAATCCAGTGCGTATCTCTAAGGACTCCCGCATTGCGCCGCGACCAGTTCGCAGCTTCCGCCAGAGCATCCCAATCGTTCTTTGAAAGCAGCGCATGGGAAATGTACATCTCCTGCAACTGCGTTCCCGTTCCAAAGTAATCGTGGACTTCATTCGTGAAGTCATTTCCCGGATCGCTATCGAGGTGTTCTGCCTGCCGCGCATAGATCAGCCCATGCAGCATCAGGGAATTCAGCGGAAACAGCGGACCGGCCTGCACAATATTGTGATATGTCTGCGCATCGCGGTACGTGATCCATTTCTCACGCCAACTCCCCACTCCCGCAAAGCTGTGGTCCTCTCCCCCGCGCCAGATCGAATCCGCATACCGCAACCAGAACGGCGAAGGATAGGTTCCCGTCGTCAGATTCACATAAAGGTCCGGCTTCTTTGCCCGCCAGTCCCGAATCAAACTGATCGCCGCCGCAAAGTCGCTATCGAAAATGCTGCCGGGAAACACACTATCGACATTCCCCGTACCATCGATCTTGAACTGATTCACTCCATCTTTCTGGATGAAATTGAGCGACACTTCCCGAAACCTTGCGAAGTACTTCGGGCCTGACAGCGCAAACCCTCCTTCATTCGTTTCAAATCCGTTCTGCCTGCCAAAGTCGAGCCGTTGCTGCTTGGCTTCTTCATACCCGCCCCACGGCGACAGCCATATCCCGATCGCCCCACCGTACTCGTGTGCGAAACGGTTGACCGCTGCAATTCCACCCGGAAAACCCGAGTTCACCTGCCAAGTCGACTGCGGATTGTCCCACCCATCGTCCAACAGAAAAGAATCCAGCTTCACACTGCGCTTGCGGACAAGTTCCGTTCCGAACGCGCCGATGACATCCAGCACGGCCGCCGCATCGTACGGCTTTCCAAAACCAATGTCATACCAACTGTTGTAATGCAGAAATGTCCGATAGGGATGCGCCCGCTCCCGCTCTACATAGTTCAGGAAGCCGCGCCGCATCTGGCCCGGAGGCGACGCGCCGATGACCAGTGAATAATCGACCTTCTGTTCCTTCCTGAGCGGCAGTTCCCTCTTCATGCCGCAAATCACAGTCGACCGTACCTCGCATTGAGCTAAGGGATCTTCAAAACCGAGAAACAGATCTCCAGCCGTAACCGGAGATCCTTTGACGTTCCCGATCACACGCGCATCCGTCAGGCTGCCATCGAACAAGCGGACCTCGGAAATCAGCTGATCATCATTCGGCGCGGAAATCGTGATCTCTTGGCGGACATAGTTGGAACCATCGTGGAGAATTGCACGCCATTCGACAGAAATCTTTCCAGCGGGATCCTTCAGCCGCACAAGGATCGCGTGTCCGGCGAAATGTTCAGCGGCGCGCGACGTGGTGGGATTGGCGTCCAGCGCCTCGATTCGCGGCCCGTCGGCCAATCTCATCTCCGACGCACGCACTGTGGTCCCGTCCTTCAGAAGCAAAAGAAACGAGTCGCGCGGCAGAGCAACGCTCGCTCCCGTTCCGCGGATCACAAACTTCAATCCCGTCAACTTGCCTCCGCGAACCGACCACCGCGCTTCTACCATCTGGTTCGACAGCGACAGGAGCTGGCTGCGGATTTCCGCCCTTGCCGCGCCCGCAGATGCTCCGTAGAGCGCTGGAGGTTGCTCGGAACTTTGCCCGGAACTCCGCGCCATACTTTGCCCTGCGACCGCCGCGCCCATCAGCAGCAAACCGACGAGCAGCAGCACAACTCTCAAGCTGGCAGCTTTCTTGAAGGTGAGCATAGTCTAGAGCCGCGTCGATCGCGGCAATGCAAGAGTCAAGCGAGGCAGTCAGGCGATCGTCACTTCCACCCCGGCCTTCTTCAGCGCGGCCAAGTCTGCTTTCGGAGCACCCTGGTCCGTGATGACGTGTTGCAAAGCTGAAGGCGGCGCAATCAGCGAAAGACTCCGCTTGCCGAACTTGCTGGAGTCACAAGTAGCCACCGCTACTTTGGAGATCTCGATCATGGCTCGGTTGACCTTCGCTTCCAGCAAATTGGGCGTGCTGAGTCCATACTGTACGTCGAATCCGTCGACCCCTAGAAAAAGGATGTCCGCATTCAATTTGTGGAGCGTCTCCTCGGCAATGGGCCCAACGAGAGAAAAAGAATTCTTCCTCAGATTGCCGCCGGTCAGAATCACTTCCACGGCTGATCCAGAAAGCTCGGCGGCGATGTTGACTGCATTTGTGATGATTGTCAGGTTCTGAAAATTCCGCAGGGCGCGGGCAATCGCAGTAGTCGTGGTCCCGGAATCAAGAATCACCACCTGCCCTTCCGCCACCATGCGCACGGCCGCAGCCGCAATTTGCAGCTTCTCCTTGCGGTGCAGCTTCTCCTTTTCCCGCAAGGTAGGGTCTTCCAGGGCGCCTTCGCGCGCCGGCAATGCCCCGCCATGGGTGCGGTGAACGCGGCCTTTGACGTGGAGAATTTCCAGGTCCTTGCGGATCGTGACCTGCGAAGTATGAAACTGCTTGGCCAGATCCACGACCAGGACCCGGCCTTCCCGGCGCATTATCTCAAGGATCGCTCTTTGCCGCTCTTCAGTAAGCATTTAAGAGTTGAACCGTCCGGTCCTGCACCCACTTAAGCAAGGCGTTCGCGGGCACATCTCTTTTATCTTGCAGAGCTTTCCTTTGTCTATGGAAAAATGTCTACAGAGAAATCTCCTGTGAAGGATTCCGGGTCTGTGGCTTACGATTCCGACCAATGCCAGTGCGACCCCTTTCGCTCGTGTGTATATTGAAATCTATTCGTGCTGCTCCTCGAAAACATCCCGCTGGCCCAGCTCACCACCTTCAAGATCGGAGGCCCGGCGAAGTATTTCGTGGAGGCCAAGAATGTCGGCGAGGTGCAGGAGGCAGCCACCTTCGCGCACTCCCGCGATCTTCCTCTGTTCGTGCTAGGCGGCGGGAGCAACTTGCTCGTCGCCGATGCCGGTTGGGCCGGACTGGTGTTGAAAGTGGCGCTTCAGGGCATCGACCAGCGCAGCGGCCACGATGACGATGGCAAAACTCTCTTCGACGCTGGCGCCGGCGAATCCTGGGACAAGTTCGTCTCCCGCGCCGTCATCGCCCGCTGCGCCGGCGTCGAATGCCTGAGCGGAATCCCCGGGAGCGTAGGCGGCACACCGGTGCAAAACGTCGGCGCCTACGGACAGGAAGTATCCGAGACCATCGCCTCAGTGCAGGTCCTCGACTTAAAAGACCGTCAGGTGCGCGAACTTTGCCCCGAAGCGTGCGGATTCAGCTACCGCGCCAGCATCTTCAATACAACCGAGCGCGGTCGCTTCATCGTTCTCCGCGTCACCTATGCGCTCACGCCCGGAGGCAGCCCTCGCATCACCTATGCCGACCTCAAGCACCACTTCGAGGGCCGCGAGACCGCGCCGAATCTCGCTGAAACGCGAGAAGCTGTCCGCCACATCCGCGCCCTCAAAGGCATGCTGATCGTTCCAGGAGACCCAGACTGCCAAAGCGCGGGCTCTTTCTTCAAGAACCCCGTACTTTCGCAAGAACAGCACGAAGACCTGAAGCAGCGAGCCGCCGCGCGAGGATTTACCCTCCCCAACTATCCCGCCCTCGAAACCCGCAAGAAAGTCTCCGCGGCCTGGCTGGTGGAGCGCTCGGGCTTCGCCAAAGGCTTCGGCTTCGGGCGCGTTGGCATCTCCTCCAAGCACGCCCTCGCGATCGTCAATCGCGGCGGAGCCACGGCAGCCGATGTCCTGGCCCTGAAAGAACAGATCCAGCACCGCGTGGAAGAAATCTGGGGCGTTCACCTCGAACCGGAACCGGTCATGGTTGGAATGTGAGTCTTGATCGTGGGAGCGACTAGCGCGCGCCAAGCCACGCTAGCGGCGCCGCCCCGGATCGTGACCCCCGCTTCTCCATTGTGACCCCATTCAAATGGGGAAGGTGCAACGATCCGCCCGGCGGCGCCTCAACTTACTCATCGGCAAGTCTTGCCGCCTCCTTAAATATCTGCACAAACATTTTCCGCGTCAGCTTGCCGGTCTGCGTATTCTGGTTCGATGGATGGTAAGAGGCTAGTAACACCTTACCGTCTGGTAACCGGTAACTGGCGCCGTGCTTGAAGAGATAGCGCTGCTTGTTGATAATCAGACCTCGACGTTTCAAGTAGTTGAGATAGGCGTCGAAACCAATCTTACCCAGCGCGACCACGACCTTGATTTTTCCTAATCCTTCAACCTCCCGATCGAGAAATGGCGCGCAGTTAGCCAGTTCCTGCTGCGTGGGTTTGTTGGCGGGCGGCGCGCAGCGGACGGCGGCAGTGATGTAGAGATCTTTCAGCCTCAGCCCGTCGTCGCGGTCGGTCGCGTTAGGCTGGCTGGCGAACCCGGTTTCATAAAGTACTGGGAACATGAACTTGCCGGAAGCGTCGCCGGTAAACGGGCGTCCAGTGCGGTTCGAGCCATGGGCGCCGGGAGCCAGCCCCATGATCAGCACCCGCGCCTCGGGATCGCCGAACCCAGGCACCGGCTTGCCCCAGTACTCATGATCGCGATACGCGCGGCGCTTCTCGCGGGCCACCTGCTCGCGATACGCGACGAGACGGGGGCAGCGTGTGCAGGCAACGACTTCGCGATTGAGGATGGTTAACCACTGGGGATTACTTGAGTGCATGTATTTACTATAAAGCGCTGATTAGCTTGACGGGCTTTGTGAATCAGGGTGCAGGGCTCGCGGCGACAACCGGGGCCGGGATGGCCAATCGCAATTGTTCCAGCGAAGTCAACACACTTTGCCAATGAGCCGGGTCCTTCTTCGTCTCAATGGGAACCGAAAGGTCAGAATAAAAATTCAGGATGTTACCTCGCAGCTCGGGCGACGTCCGATCGAACTTCCGCGCCGACAGTTGAGCCAGCAAATTTGCATAGGTTTCGTCGGTCAATGAGTACTCCGCGGCCTTGGTTGCGTCACCAGTATCCAGATCAGCATTGGGAAGCGCCAGCGAGTTGGTGCGCACTTCTTCGAGAAAGGCCCGGTACTGGTCGACCGTTGTGTTGATGCTTTTGAAATACAGATCCTCAGTTTGCGGAGTCGGATTCTCGAATGCTAACCCCTTGAAGGGACCGATTCTCGGCATGTATCGCAACAGGGTCGACAGAATTCGCGTGCCTACCCCCGGCTTTACATAGTCCTTTCCCCACTGTTTTTCATAATCCGAGCGCGAAAGGCGGTACAGGAATTTCTTTTTCGCGAAGTCCGGGGTTTCGCGCATCAGATCCTTCTTATGGGTTTGCAGCGCGACCTCGGTCATATGCGGAATGAGCCGGCTCACCGCGAAGCGATACGATCCTATTGCCAGATCCTCGTGAGTAAGCACGTCTTTCAGTTCCACTCCGTACACAACAGGAAACACCCGCTCCAGTAGCGGCTTGGAAACCTGGAATCCGATGAAATCGTGATATTGCTGCGACGCATAACGATTCTTCGCGACCTGCACCGTGTCAAACCCAAACTCAGTTTTCAAGTGCGCCGTCTTGTCCTGGGCATACCGAACGGACTTGCCAAACTTCGCCCGCAGCTTGGGAAACTCGATGGCCACGGATTGGTTAACTGCCGGATGACCGGCGATATCCGCTGCATAATGCGAGAGCGCGCCGAGCGCGAAGGCATACTCGTCGAAGTCCTGGCTTTCGAGCACCAGTTCATGAACGAAGTCTCCGCTGCGAACGTAGTGCACCAGATTGCTGAATTCTTTATTGCCGAAGGGATAATAGCCAAGGTCCTGAATGACGGCGCCGCCGTAGGCATAGGCGTGAGCCTCTTTGAGTTGATCCTCGGTCAGACCAGGGAATCGTTTGAGCAGCAGGGGCCGGATCTCATCAGCCCAGAGCAGGTCTACGATTTCCTCGTGCGTCAGAACTGAATACCCGGAGGAAACGCTGCTGCACAGGAGCACGACCAGAAGAAAGCCTGTGGCACGGAGACAGACCCCGCGCCAGACCTCACCAATGGCGTTTGGCGCGATATGCGGCCGGTTCATGGTTCAAATCCGGCCGAGAACTAAGAGAATGACCACAATAAAAAGGACCAGGCCCAGCCCTCCGGTCGGCGCGTAACCCCACTCCCGACTATGTGACCAGCGCGGCAGCGCCCCGACCAGCGCCAAAACCAGAATCACGATCAATATGGTTCCAAGCATGTTTTGCTCCCTATGCCTCGACTCAGCCTTAGTTGTAGGCCTTTCGCTAGTTTCTTAATGGTCAAAACTGCTCATCGGTATGAAGAAATGCTCGCGGAGCCGGTCACGGTACGATGACCGCCGCTCCGTCTATGGCGTCATGCTTGACGGCGGCGAGCGCTTGGTTGGCCTGGTCGAGAGAGAAAACAGTCACCTTTGGCTGCAGCCGAATATCAGCAGCAATTCTCAGAAAATCGCGAGCATCAGCCCGCGTCATGTTGGCGACGCTGCGGATTTGGCGCTCACCCCACAACAGACGGTCGTAATCGAACTCTGGAACTCGGTCGAGATGGATGGCGTTGATAGCGACGATGCCACCTTTTCGCAGGCTCGCAAGCGCGGCGATCACGACGTCGCCGCTGGGTGCAAACGTCACCGCGCGGTCGAGTTCGACAGGCGGCTTGTCGGTTTCGCCACCCAACCATTCAGCCCCCAGGGCGGCGGCCAACTTGCGATGCGAGTCGCCGCGCGTCGAAACATATACCTTGCAGTCCCAGGAGCGCAGAACCGCGATCGCGAGGTGCGCCGACGCGCCAAAACCGAAGAGTCCAACCCTGTCTCCGGATTCCACGCCGGCCACGCGCAGACTGCGGAAGCCGATGATACCCGCGCACAGCAGAGGCGCGGCGTGGAGGTCATCCAGCTCCGAAGGAAGCGCATAGGCAAAGTCGCTTCGCGCCACGGCATACTCTGCATAACCTCCGTCGACCGTGTATCCAGTGAAGACCGGTGAGTCGCAAAGATTTTCGAGCCCGCGACGACAGTACGGGCAATCTCCATCAACTCCGCCCATCCAGGAAACGCCGACGCGCGTACCGAGCGGCAACTCGGCGGTCGCACCACCCACCACATCACCAACGATTTGGTGTCCGGGAATGAGCGCATCTTTTCGTTGCGGCAATTCTCCTTCGACGATGTGGAGATCTGTCCGGCAGACGCCGCAGGCGCGAACTCGAAGCAGAAGCTCGCCGGCTGCGAGCTGAGGCTTGGGAGCCTCTTCGATTTGTAGCGGCTGCTTCGCGGTCCTGTGTATCGCGGCTTTCAAGGGCTTTGGTTCCGAGGCTGTGAGATCGTTTGATGCCGACGTGCCTCACAGGATACCGCCCCGTTGCTCCCGATCAAAGGCCGGAGGCCAAATGGTGTTCGAAAGCCTGGCCGCACGCAGGGATCCGGCCCCTGGGTTGGGACGCAGCAATGCGAGAGTGAGAAGCGGATTGAACTACCCTGCCGGATCATTCTTTCAGAAATGTAGTGAGGAGCGCGGCGCGAGCCCAGAAAACAGTGGACTCGCGTCGCCGAAGGTTAGACTCGATTACGCTTAGGCTGACTAGAGTGTGACGTTGAGTTCAATGTTCACACCCGGATACATCGGGTTGCACAGGTAATACACGCCATCAATGTCGATGACATAAACGTTTTGCGTGTAGAGCCAGTTGCTTGGCCACTCGCCAACAAATCCGAACGAATAGCCGCCGTATTGGAAACGGCGATTCCTGTAATCGCCTTGGTTCACACGAAACGTGTGTCCTTGTCCGAAGTTGGCCTTGTAACGGTCGTCGGGAATTCTGCGTCCCCCGGCGCGCTGGTCTTGCTTTGCGGGCTTAGCTTCGGGTGCGCGTTGGTCTTGCTTGGCATTTCTCTGTTCCGGTTTGGCACTCTTCTCCTGTTGCGCGCTTCTCTCCTCCGGCCTGGCAGTCTTCTCTTCTTGTTTCGCAGACCTTTCTGGTTGTGCTTTCTTCTCCGCAGGTTTGTCTTTATCTTCCTGCTGCTCGTGCTGCTCCTGCTGTGCGTACACGGGAGCCGCTAGGGTCAACGATAGAACTGCTGTGCCGATAATCCCTACTAGTTTCATGGGTGCTGCCTCCATTGTCGCTTCAATCGTTTTAACTGCGTTGCGCTACTGCAAGCTTCCTGTAGTCGCGTTGACCGGAGTGCCGATCGCATCGCCGGACACGAGAAGCTCCACTCTCCGGTTCTGTTGCCGGCCGGCAGAGTTGTCGTTCGAGGCTACTGGTAACGTGTTGCCGAAGCCCCTGGCGCTGACCGAACTTGTCGCTACGCCTTCCTGCACCAGGTAATCACGCACCGAACCAGCGCGATTCTCGGACAAAGTCTGATTCATGGCGTCGCCACCGACGTTATCGGTGTATCCGCCAACCTCAATGTTGAGTCCCGGATAGGCAAGCAGAATGCCGGCAACCTTCGCCAGCTTCTCGCGCGCACCCGGCTTCAACGAGTATTTTCCGGTGTCAAACAACACATCGGACATGCTGACGATAAGCCCGCGCGCGCTGTCGCGAGTCTGAAGAATCGTATTCAGCTGCTCTGACAATTTCGCACGCATGGCGGCTTTGTCTGTCTCAGCTTGTTGCGCGCTCAGCTGGGCCTGCTGTGCCGCCAGGCGGGATTGTTCGGCGTCCGCCTGCGCTGCCGAAACTGCGCTTGCCGATGCCGCCTGACTGTTGGCCATATCGGACTGAGCCTGTGCCGTCGCGGCACGTGAATCAGCAGCGTCAGATCGGGCTCTCGCCGCATCCGAGTCTGCCTGGGCCCTTGCTGCCTGAGCTCGGGCTGTATCGGATTGAGCTTGCGCCGTGTCGGACTGGGCTTGCTCCTTTTGCCGCCGAGCATCATCTGCCTGCTGCCGCGATTGAGCTTGAGCATCCGCGGAATCCTGGCGTTCGTTGGCCAAACGCATTTCGCCCATCTTCTTAACCGCGATTTCGCGCGCATCTTCCGCAGTCTGCACCGCCTCGCGAGAGACTGCGATCAGCGGCTTGCGATCCATATGCTTGTTGATGGCATAACCATCCGCGTTATTCATCAACTGGACGGCGTGCTGATAACTATCAGGTGCGTACTGCTCGGCTCCCTCGGATTGAGCGATGCACAGGGCATTCCGCGCTTCGAAGAACTCGAGCGGCAGTCTGGCGTTCAAAACCACCGGATCAAACTTGTAGCCAGTCGGAAGGTAGCCGCCGCGCTCCATCAGTTCATATTTCGCATTCACCGCTTCGCTGGTTCCCTTAGTGTCGTCGCGAACCACATTCTCGAGGACAACTGCATTGCTCGGCTGCCGCACCGCGTAGTAAGGTTCCGCGGTAACAATCAGCGCGAACGCCTGCAGGTCGGTGGTCACGTGCAGTTTGCTGTGAGCGTCATCGCCTACCAATACTTCACCCAGGTTCACGGCCCGGCCTTCGGGCGAAATCGCCCACAGGACATAAGTCAGATACTCGTTGCCAAAAGTAATAGGTCTTTGCAGGTTGCCGAAATACGCATCGATCGAGATCGATCCCCGCTTGCTGTTCACATGCGCTTCGCCCGTCGCTGAAGGCATCAAGCTGGTGCCCGCGAAGTCCAGCTTCGAGCTTCCGCTGCGGTGCTCATAGTTGACGGCCTGCACGCTTCGGCTGATGACCGTCACGCGGAATGTGGGAGTCGTACTCATATGCTCGACTTCCATCGTCGATTGAGAATTGGTCTGAGCTACGGCTGGCAGACTTAGCGCTACTGCGACCGCTAACAACAGTTTTGTTTTCACACTATCTCCTTGGGGGCAGGTATCTGCCTGGCTTCTAGCTTCATGCAAAGTTGGGAGTTCGTAACGTACTTATATGAATCGCGTCACCGACCTCATCCTCTTCCGAGACGAATCCCAGAAAGGGAATGAAACAGCCCGAAAATATTCAGCAGCCACAGAACCACGGCAATGACCACTACGCCGTTCAAGATTGATTTAATGGACGACTGCATGGGAATGAAGCGATTCACCAGCCACAGCAGGACACCCACGACAACCAGAACTTCCAGGAGTTGAATTAAAGGCATGATCTTGACCTTTCTTTTCATGGGCTAACCCTCTCATCCGCCAGAGGTGTTGCCTAGTTTCGCGATCCGAAGAGCGTTTTAGGGTCGAATCGTGTCCGCCGCAGGTTCGGGGCGGATACGCGGATGCAAAATGCCGATTGTCTGGATGTGGTCGCCCGGAGTGACTTGATATTGACCCGGTTTCGGGCGACCTGGAATAGGAGCAGCGAATCAGCGTCCGCGGCTCTGTCTGCACACTCAGGAGAATAAAGAATGACAGGTGCCAGCTTGCACGTCTGAGCAAGATAGCTCACATGCATGATTTAAAGATTAAAGATTAAGGTTGTCTCACTGGTCATGCGCTCGCTGCCGGCGCTCGCAACAACCATTGTCATCCAGCCATGGCAGCGAAGAACGGACGCTCGCCCGAGCCAGGGCAATGGCGCAGTCCGCGGCTCCGTAATAGATATTCAGGGTGTCGCCGTCGGCGTCCATCGTATAACCGCAGGGAAAGACTACATCGTCGACGTCGCCGTGAACCTCGTACTCGGCCTCCGGCCCAAAGATCCACGAATCTCCGCGCAGCAGGCACTTTGCCGGGTTCTCCAACTCGAACAGGGCCAAACCTAGCCGGTACAAACAGCCAGAAGGAGTTTGCCGTACGCCGTGGTAGAGCACGAGCCATCCCCGGGAAGTTTCAATCGGAGGCGGCGGCATGCGGATTTTGTTGGCGTTCTCTGTGAGTATTTAACGAAAGCAGCGCGTCAAACTGATCAAAATTGACCAGCATAGTTGCGGGCGTGAGTTCACTATGCGGCTATGAAAGCAAAGAAAGACCAGGCTCTGGCGGTCCGATGCCCTACCTGCGGCGCCAAACCTGGAGAGAAGTGCGAGCTCAGCACTGGCTTGCCCCGAACCGCGCCGCATCGAGACCGGCGCTTAATGGCTGCGGATCACTAGGCGTGCGGCACAGCAGACCGCCTATCTCCGCGGGAGAATCTTTCAGTTTCGCTCACTTCCCTTTGAAATTCTGTGCACAATAGCTCAGTTTCCAAAACACCAATGCTACGACCTTTTATAAATATTGAAGACCGTTCGCCGGACTATAATCACTGACGATGCGCTCCCCTCAAGCAAAGAAGCACTCAGGGTTCGACTCCGATACTTTCCTTGCCACCATTGGCGATGGCAGGAAGATGTTTTCCGTTGCAAAAAAGGAAGCGATATTCGCGCAGGGAGACGCGGCCGACGCCGTTTTCTATGTTCAGAAAGGCAAGGTGAGGCTGACGGTGGTCTCCCATGCCGGCAAGGAAGCGACCATCGCAATCGTGAGTGAGGGGAATTTTTTTGGTGAGGGTTCCCTCGCAGGTCAGCTCTTGCGTATGGGCTCCGCGGCGGCGATGACCGATTGCGAGATCCTGCGGGTGGACAAGAAGACGATGATGGACGCCCTCCATCGCGAACCGGCGTTCTCGGAAATGTTTGTGGCCTATCTGTTGGCTCGTAACATCCGCTACGAAGAAGATCTGGTCGACCAACTGTTTAACTCCAGCGAAAAGCGGCTGGCCCGCGTCCTTTTATTGCTGGCTCACTTCGGTAAGGAAGGGATTCCGGAAACCGTGGTGCCGAAGATCAGTCAGGAAACGCTCGCAGAAATGGTTGGGACCACGCGTTCGCGAGTCAGCTTCTTTATGAACCGGTTCAGGAAGCTGGGTTTCATTCACTATGCCGGTGGTACCGAGGGAGCACTGCAGGTCCACAGCTCTTTGCTCAATGTAGTTCTGCACGATTAAGCGTCTCGGCGTAGGCCGCAGTCAGATGACCATCCTCAATCGGGCTCGCCGGCTCCCATTCAATCGGCAGAAAATGACGGATGCGGGCCGCGCCGATGGCTTTGCTCTGCCGATGGCCGCACGACAGGCAGATGGCTCCCACTTCCCGGATCCCAGTCTCTCTCGATATTTCGTTCTCGCGGACTGCAACGGAGCCGGTAACGACCGGACCTGCACAGATATCACAATCGTAGGCGGACAAATGAAGATACTGTTTTCGCATTGGTGTCTTCCCGATGTTGCAACGAAGTTAAGTGATGGTTGAGATGCACTGTAGCAATCCTAACCTTTGAGTAATTCCGACATCTGTTCACTATTGCTCGGCCCCCAGCCGGAAGACCAATTGCCTGCCAGAACGTTTGTATGCAAGACGTGAGCAATTTTGAGCGGCATTGCAAGACATTAAACCTCTATAACGGTCAAGCATGGCTGAGAACAACACTCTGCTCTGTATCCACAGCGACCCGACTCAGCTGAGCTTGTTGCAGGAGAATGGAGACGAGCTGCTCACCGCGACCAAGGGCCACGAAGGCCTGCACCTTTTTGCTTCGCAGCCCGTGGATGCGATCATGCTCGAATACCAACTCGGACGAGGAGCAGGGGAACCTTCCAAACAGATCGGGCAGCCGCATCCTTGGCTCCCAACCAGCGTGTCCTCAGACCGAACCTCGCCGGCCGCTCACCAGGTTAATCACCAGCACAACCAGCGCCACAACCAGCAACAGGTGGATCAGACCGCCGGCCACATGCAGGCTGAAGCCCAAGAGCCACAGAATTAGAAGAACCACAAAAATCGTCCAAAGCATATATATATCTCCTTAACTTGCAGCGTCCAGGCTATTTTGCATGGTTCTCTTTTGGGATACTGAGCACCATTGCTCATTCCGAAGATTAATGAAGTGAGCAATTCAGATCAGCTATTTCTTCGGGCTTGAACGATCATGGTCGGAGAGACGAGCACTTCTTCTCGCTCTTTCAGATCCCCTGAACTAAGTCAGCCAATCTGAAGTTGTCCCGCCTTAGGTCCACAGCTCCGAAAGGAACAATTTCATGAAAAAGACAATTTCACTTTTGTTAATGAGCATGATCGGCATGGTTGGAACCTACGCATTTGCCGGCTCAGACCGGGAAGACACCGTTGAGCGCATGCAGAAGTCAGTCGACGTCCTGCAGTCCATTATGTCGACGCCCGACAAAGGTATCCCTGAAGAAGTGTTGAACGGCGCCAAGTGCGTCGTTGTAGTGCCCAACTTGCTCAAGGGCGGATTCATCTTTGGCGGCAAGCACGGGCGCGGCGTAGCAACTTGCCGCACGGCTGGCGGCTGGAGCGCTCCCGCATTCGTTTCCGTGGGCGGCGGCAGCTGGGGATTGCAGATTGGCGTCGAAGGCGTGGACCTGGTCATGCTGGTCATGAATGACCGCGGCTTACAGCATCTGCTTTCCACCAAGTTCGAACTCACGGGCGAAGGATCAGTAGCAGCGGGCCCAGTTGGCCGTCACACCTCCGCGGGAACTGACATTCTGCTGAACACTGAAGTACTGACCTACTCGCGCTCAAAAGGCATATTCGCGGGCCTGACCCTGGAAGGCGCGGTAATCGAACAGGACAACGACTCAACGCGCGCCATCTATGGCCACCACATGATGTTCCGCAACATTCTTTCGGGCAAAGCGTCTACTCCCGCAAGCGGAGCAGCATTTGTGAGGGCAGTCTCCGAGGCAGGCCACCAGGCTCACGTCGCCGAAGCCAGAGAAGACAACAAGCAATAGTCGCAGCAGAGAACCATCATCTGTGCGATCTATAGCTGGCCGGAGCCGCTCAGGCTTCCGGCCAGCTTTTATTTTTGGACTACTTTGCGATCTGCGCCACGACCTCCGGCAGCACTGGCGTGCCTTCGGCTCTCACCGCATCCAGCGCCTGCGGATTCAGCCCCAACGCTTTCACGATCGTAGGCGCGACCTGCCTGGTCGCCACCACTGCCGAGATTGTCCGCGCCTTAAAGGCGGGATTCGCTACCAGCAGCATGACGTTAGTATCGTCATGTGCGAAGCCGCCGTGATCTCCTATCATCGATGTACTGCCCGAGTAGGTCACGCCCACATTCGGGGTCACGATAATGTCGGGAGACCGCGGATCTTCGCCAGGCTCCAGCCCGCCCACGTTGTAATTCAGCGCGAGGCTGGGCCCGTAGTAGATCTCGCCCAGTCCGATCGCTGCCGCATTGTTTTCGAGCAACTCGACAGCGGCGGGCACGCTCGCTCCCTTTTTCAGCCAGAGCACCGAGACGTCGTCTTCGGTTGCGCCGATGCCTGTAGTGTTCAGCGGCGACTCCGAGAAGGGGATGGCATTCCCCAGCAGGGTTGCCGGAGTGTTGGCGCCGTCGGCCACGTACCGCGTCGGGTCGATCGGCGACTCGCCATGCTTGGCGGTGATAATTACCAGCGTGTCGTTATAGATGCCAGCAGTTTTGAGTGCGTTGACGATCTCGCCGATCGCAGTGTCGACATATTCGATCTCCGCCAGCAACTCGGCACTGGGCAGGGCCGCCGCGTTCTTGTAACCGCCCGCTGCCACGCCTGCCTCATTTACGGACTGTCCCACATACACGGATTGGAAGTTCATGCCGAAGACCGCCGGCGTCACCGCTGGCGCACCCGAGTGCGTCTTGCCCGCAATCTCCTTCAGCAAGGCATACACCTTGATCGCGTCATAGCACTGGATGTTTTCGAAGCTCGCATTCCACGCCGCCGCACCTACTGGGTCGCGGACCGGATCGCACGAAGCGCCTTCCAACGTCTTTACCCCTGGCAGCGGCACGACAGCCGAGCTAACCTCCGGTGCGTAATAGTCATCCAGGCCCGTACCGCCCGGGCCGCCCACAAACGAGTACGAGGGGTGCTTGTCAATCCACGCCGTATATCCACCTGCCGCATGAACGACACCAAAAACAGTGTTTGTCCGAATGAAATTCCACGGATACACCGGAGCGCAACCGTTCTGCGGGTCGCGCGAAAGCTTTTTCGGATCGATCGAAGCGATGCCTCCCTCGGTCAGTCCGGCGCCCGGTGCACCACCGTTCAGTTTTGTATCGTCAAGATCGATGCCCTGGTCGTTGTCCGTGGTGGTTCCGGTCGGTATCGCAAATGGCGTGCATGGCCCGGCAGCCAAACCGGTGCCAGTCGACTTTGCCGGTGCATCGAGCGACCTGTCGTAGGCGACGTCGTAATAGAGCCCTGTCGTCTTTGGCGAGCCACCGGAGGCCAGCGCCGCCATTCCCGGAAAAGAGTCCGTCGGTTTCGATGACTCCGTGTTCACGTAATTGATCCCAGTCTGGCTCAATGCCGCCATGTTGGGGCAATACGGATCCCCGCCATTCACGCCCGCAATCCCGTTCGCGCAGTTATTGAAATCCACCGCGTGCATGCCGTCAATGCTTAACAGCAGCACGTGCTTGATGTTCCCCGAACCTACCGCATTCTTATCTGCCGCGATTCCATGCGTAGAAGATGCCAGCGTCAATGCCGCGGCCACTCCTGTTAGTACCAGCCTATTTGCTCTCATGTAAAACCTCCACGAGAGTATTAGCCGCAGAATATTACAGAGGTGTTACTTCTCTGTGAAATCTCGGCTAATTAGGACTGGCAGAACTGATCGGGCGGCGGGTGAGGAATGTTAAGTGTTCAGAATCCCGGCCAAGGCGAAGCTTGAGCCGGCACCCTCGATCTCGCCTGGAAGGACAAGGCGGAATCTTGCGAACGTGGCGCAAAGTGGAGGACACTCATGGCTAGCATGAGAACTCCTGGCGACGAAATAGTGGCGCAATCGACCACAGCCTCCGTGCCATATGTGACGGAAGCAAGAGTCTGGGTACTCGCCGCAACCATTCTCGGGTCAAGCCTGGCTTTCATCGATAGTACGGTCGTCAATGTCGCTCTGCCTGCACTCCAAGCCAGCTTTCACGCTACGGTAGTGGATCTGCAATGGGTGATTGAGTCGTACGGAGTTCTTCTGGCCGCCTTGATTCTGGTCGGCGGTTCTTTCGGCGACCGCTTCGGCCGACGGCTGGTCTTTGTCGCTGGGGTGACGGTCTTCGCGTTGGCCTCCGCGGGTTGCGGGCTCGCTTCAAACATTCCTCAACTGATCATCGCGAGGAGCGTTCAAGGTGTAGGAGCTGCTCTCCTCGTGCCCGGCAGTCTGGCAATCATCAGCACGTCGTTCGACGAGAGGAGTCGCGGAGCGGCGATCGGGACATGGTCGGGTTTCACGGCGATCACTACCGCTATCGGCCCAGTGCTTGGAGGCTGGCTGGTTGAGCACGCTTCCTGGCGGTGGGTGTTCTTCCTCAATCTACCCATCGCCGCCGCGGTGGTGGCGATTTCGCTTTGGCGGATTCCGGAGAGCCGCAGCCCGAGCGCGGGGCGCATCGATTGGCCAGGAGCGATTCTTTCTGCGCTGGGACTTGGAAGCCTGGTTGTCGGTTTCGTCGAATCGCTTAACCTGGGTTGGAGAAGTCCGCTGGTTTTCGGGAGTTTGATTCTTGGCGTCGGCTGTCTTATTGCGTTCGGATTTGTCGAGGACAACAGCACTGCGCCGACGCTCCCGCTTGCGCTGTTCAAATCCCGAAGCTTCAGTGGCGCGAACTTGCTTACGCTCTTTCTGTACTCCGCTACCGGAATTTTCTTCTTCTTGTTTCCTTTGAACCTGATTCAGGTCCAGGGCTACTCCGCGACCGCAGCCGGCGCTGCGGTCCTTCCCATGATCCTGCTTATGTTCTCTCTCTCGCGCTGGTCTGGCGGACTTGTCGCCCGCTACGGTGCACGGGCTCCGCTGACCATTGGCCCTCTCATTGTCGCTTTGGGCTTCGGTCTGTTCGCCGTGCCCTCTATCGGAGGTAATTATTGGAGAGAGTTCTTTCCGGCAGTAATTGTTCTCGGATTTGGAATGGCCGTCACGGTTGCTCCTCTGACCACCGTGGTTATGAATTCGGTTGATAAGGATCGAGTCGGAGCCGCCTCTGGAGTCAACAATGCGGTGGCGCGCCTGGCAAGCGTGCTTGCTATCGCGATTCTTGGGATCGTGATGGTGAAGGCATTTGCCTTTCAACTGAACTCCAGCCTGACTCACCTGATGCTGCCGTCCAGCGTTCTGGCGGAGTTGCAAGCGGACCAGAATAAGCTCGCCGGCTTGCAGGTTCCCTCTGGCCTTAGTCCCAATCTGAAAGCTGACGTCAATGTGGCCATTCGGCAAGCTTTTGTATTCGGTTTCCGAGCTGTCATGTTGATTTGTGCAGGGCTGTCCCTGGGCAGTGCGGCAGTAGCATGGTTCTTGATTCCGAGAAATCGTGCCCACCCAAAGCTGCATGCGACAGGCTCTGCTTGATGATGCAGCTCCGGGAAGGAATGAAGATCAAAAACCCGCGATCTACTTGGCGAGGCCAACCCCCTTTCTCCAAGGTATTTACTTGCGGATATTTTATTGTTTGTGATGTGACGCGATGAACACATTGCCGGCCTTCCGCACAGCGTACGCCTCACCGTTTCTGAATCTTGCGGGTTGCACTCTCGGTTGGGCTGTAGCAGAATTCAGCGGGAAGGAATCCGCCGGTCACATTTGGAGAAAGCTCTTGAAGGTCCCTTGCTGTCCCATGCGCTGTTTCGAATTGTTCGTGTTGGGCCTGCTCGGCTGCGTCCCGGCGCTGGGTCAGACGAACCCGACACTACGCATCACTTCCGACCCTCCGGTCGCCGACGTTGAAATCAACGGCATCATCGTAGGGCAAACTCCATACGAAGTTGAAATTCCCACGTCTTACTTGCGAAAACCCAAGACAGTCTTTGGAACCAGACTCGACCATCCCGTACACCTGCGTTTGTGGCTCCAGGGCTACGTCACAGCGGACGCGGATCTTGCGGATGGGCCGATGCACTTCCGGCCCATAAATGGCGTCTCCCATGGCGACTACTATCTGCTGAAAGCGGACCATTTTCATTTTGACCTCGAGCCTTCCAACACGCCGCCAGCGACTGCCGGTGCGGTTTCGGCTTCCGGTGAACCGCCCCAGACCTCCACTTCTCCGGACAGTTCCGCAACATCATCATCCGGCCACATGGCAACCTCGAGGAGGGACGTTGAGATCCTGAGCGACACAAACGGCGTCGATTTTGGACCGTACGTTAGAAGCGTGCGGGGCAGTGTGAAAAAGAATTGGTATCTTCTGATTCCGAAGAAACAGAGGCACGAGGAAGGCGACGTCACGATCCGGTTCGCCATCATGAAAGACGGTCACGTGGCCGACATGCAGATGTCGCAGTCATCGGGACACACCGCGCTAGATCAGGCTGCATGGAATGGAATCACGATATCGAGCCCGTTCTCACCGCTTCCCACGGATTTCCATGGGCCGTTTCTGTCGTTGCGTTTCCACTTCTATTACAACGAGAAACCGGAGGAGGTCGCAAACCCCTTCTACCCCCGACTACCCAAGCCGGAGACTCCAAGTTCGGATAAGCCTCAGCTGGACTCAATAACTGCCCCACCACTCGCCGGTGTGAACATATTTTCTCTGGTGCCGGCTACAAAGGATGTTCAAGACAAGCTGTCAGAGAGGATCGGCACCGACCGCAATGCAACGGGCGATCTGCAGCGCGACGTGGCAACGCTGACGACTTTATTGCACAGTGGAAACCTCAACAAGATAGGTGAGACCACGGCTCGTTACTACCGCGGCGCCGCCAGAGCCAAGCTGAATGCGATCCTCGATCACCAGGGTGAGGCCATAGATTTTGCGATGGCCGAGGAAGCGCTGGAGGATTTCGACAAGGTAATCGCCAGCGGCGTCGATGTTCCCCCGGGAGTGGTGAGTGCAGTCGGTGCTGAGTACCTTGCCGGCGGAGTGGCACGGAACCAGATTCGGTCCGACACCAGGGCGTACTCGTATTACCAGAAGTGCGCCGAACAAGGCCACGGCGGCTGCGTGAACGTCATGGCGAGCGCCCATGTGACCGGTGCGGGAAATACAAAGGTAGATTTGCAGGAGGCGCTAAGACTTCACCACGACGTGTTTGACACTGGAATCAAGTACCGGTGCGCGGGTGCACTTTCGGCGCGGAGCATTGCGAAGATCGTTTATTTCACGGGTGTGCGATGGCCGGGCGACGACGAACTGGCCTGGGCCAGCCGATCTTATAGCCTCTCCGACCAGATCGAAGTCGGGGAGAAAAGGAAGAACTCCTGCAACGGCTCAGAGGCTCGGCTGGAGGAGTTTCTCTACCGGTTGAGCCGAGGCGAACGAAAGGATGGCCTGCTGGAGCAAGCGTCTGCGCGTTTGGACGCAGATTCCCTGGCCACTAATGCGGTCATCCAGTATTTTTCAGGGGCCATCGACGAGACAGCGTTCGAGGCGGGAGTGAGTTCCAGCAAGTCGGAAGGGGACCGCTGTTCGGCATACTTTGAAGCGATGTGGTACGAGGAACTCGCTCAGAAACCTGAGCTTGCCAAGACGTTCCACGAGCAACTGGTGAAGACCGGCCAACTTCACTGCCGTACTGAACTCGTATATGCCAACAAGTTCAAGTTCTGACCGGCAAGAATGTGGCCGGGCGATTGCGGGAATAATCGGCATCCCGGGCGTTTGACGCTGCTTCCTTCTGTCTTTACACTCAAGTGAACGCCGTATGAATTAGGCTAGCTCCGTTTGCTTGACGGGGGCTCTGGATTCGGCGGCGGGTGAAAGGCAAATGTGAGCCCCACAGAGACTACCGACGCGGCCAAAACGGAAACAACTAATAAAGACATCAAGCGCGAGATCTCAGTCGAGATCCCGGCTGCCGAGGTTGCGCGCGAAACCGAGGTGCAGATTCAGCGCTATCAGAAGAGTGCGCGGCTGCCGGGGTTTCGGGCGGGGCATGTGCCGGCTTCCATCATCAAGCAGCGCTTTGGCGATGGTCTTAAGAACGATGTGGCCGAGGCTTTGATCCCGAAATACTTTCGCCGGGAAGCCGAAAGACTCGGCCTGATTCCGGTTTCGCAACCCCGCGTTACCGATCTGCACATGCACGACGGCGAGCCGCTGACCTTCAAGGCTAGTTTTGAGGTGCTGCCGGAGATTCAAGTCGAGGGCTACAAGGATCTCCGCGCCGACAAGCCGGAGATCGCCGTCACCGATGAGGACGTCGAGCAGGCGCTCACCACCCTGCGCGAGCAGCATGCCGCCTTTACTACCGTCGAGGGACGCGTCCTCGCCGACGGTGACTTCGCCCAGGCTTCCATGGATGGAAAGCCCAAAGACGGCAAAGACGTCGCGGACGCCAAGGCGAATCCCGTCCACATGGACGACGTTCTGATCGAAATCGGCGGTAAGAACACCGTGCCCGAGTTCAGCCAACATCTGACCGGGGCTTCGTCCGGCGATGAGCGGACGTTCGACGTCAGCTATCCGGAAGATATTTCGGACAAGCGGCTCGCGGGCAAGACTTTCGTCTATACCGTAAAGGTGAATGGCATCAAACAGAAGAGCCTGCCTGAGGTGAACGACGACTTCGCCAAGGAGTTGGGAGAGTTCACCAGCCTGGAGCAGGTTCGCAAGCAGATTCGTGAGAATATGGAGGCCGAAAAGCGGCACACGGCCGAGCATGCGGCGAAGGACAAGCTGGTGGCCGAACTGGTGAAGCGCAACGATTTTGAGGTCCCGGAGTCTTTGGTTGACCGGCAGATTGACCTGCGCCTGGAGCGTGGTCTAAGGGCTCTAGCCGCGCAGGGCATGAAGATGGAAGACTTGAAGAAGATGGACCTGCCCCGGCTCAGGGCTGGGCAGCGGGAGCAGGCGGTGCAGGATGTAAAGTCTTCTTTGCTGCTCGAACGGATTGCCGACCTCGAGAAAATCGAGGTCACCGACGAGGAACTGAACCGGGAGTTGGAAGCTTTGGCGAAACAGTCAAAACAGACGTCCGAAGCGGTGCGTGCGCGTTTGACAGAGGATGGGGGCCTCGATAGAATCCGGAATAGAATCCGCAGCGAGAAGACCCTCGAATTTCTTTATCACCAGTCCGCGTAACTTGAAAAAGATGCGGACCACTTTCGACCCTCCCCGAGATTGCAAGCTGTAGTTCGGGGCGGAGTGTGGCAGGTGAACGTGAAGCAAAATGATTCGAACAGGAACGACGCGCAAATGATGCTCGTTCCGATGGTCATCGAGCAGACCGGGCGGGGCGAACGCGCCTACGACATTTACTCCCGGCTGCTCCGCGATAACATTATTTTCATAGGCACGCCGATTGACGACAACATCGCCAATCTGGTGATTGCCCAAATGCTGTTTCTGGCCCAGGAAGACCCCGAGAAAGATGTGCAGCTTTATATCAACTCTCCGGGCGGGTCGATCACCGCGGGCATGGCCATTTATGACACCATGCAGTACGTCAAGAATGACGTCATGACGCTGTGCGTCGGCCAGGCGGCCTCGATGGCGGCCTTGCTGCTGGCGGCCGGGGAGCCCAAGAAGCGCAATGCTTTGCCGAATTCGCGGATTCTTATCCACCAGCCCTCGATGGGAGGGTTATCGGGTCAGGCCACCGATATTGACATCCACGCGCGAGAAATCCTGCGCATGCGGGAGATTACCAACCAGTTACTCTCCAAGCACAGCGGCCAGAAGCTCGACAAGGTGGAAAAGGACGTTGAGCGGGACTTCATTATGAACGCCCAACAAGCTAAGGAATACGGAATCATAGACGATATCATCTATAAGACCGGAAAAGCGGTATGATCTGCCTTCGCGCTTGCAGATGGCAGATAGCTGTTATCCGGATCGGGTTATAAGGAGTAGAGCCGAGTGAAAACCAAGTCGGGCTCCGACGAGATTTTGCGCTGTTCGTTCTGCCACAAGTCGCAGGACGCGGTAGCCAAACTGATCTCATCGCCTAGCGATTATCCACGCGCTTACATTTGCGATGAATGCGTCGCGGTGTGTAACTCGATCCTGGAAGACGACCGCACGGCGACTCCTCAAGCCGCGACACCCAACCAACTGCCCAAGCCGCAGGAAGTCAAAACCTTCCTCGATGAATACGTCATTGGACAGGAGCAGACCAAGAAGAAGCTCGCGGTCGCGGTTTACAACCACTACAAGCGCATCTTCATGAACCGGCAGAAAACCAACGACGGCATCGAGCTGAGCAAGTCTAACATTATGCTCATCGGTCCGACGGGCACCGGAAAGACGCTGCTGGCGCAGACTCTGGCCCGCATGCTCGACGTGCCTTTCGCCATTGTCGATGCCACCACGCTCACCGAAGCCGGTTATGTGGGTGAGGATGTCGAGAACATCATTCTCAAACTGCTGCAGGCGGCCGAGGGCGACGTAAGCCGCGCCCAGACCGGCATCATCTACATTGACGAAATCGATAAGATCGGGCGCAAGGACGAGAATCCTTCGATTACCCGCGACGTTTCCGGCGAAGGTGTGCAGCAGGCACTGCTGAAGATTCTGGAAGGGACCATTGCCAACGTTCCGCCGCAGGGTGGACGCAAACATCCTCACCAGGAGTTCACTCCGGTAGATACCACCAACATCCTCTTCATTTGCGGAGGGGCATTCGTAGGCTTGGAAAAGATTATCGGAAGGCGCGTGGGGAAGAAATCTCTCGGCTTCCGTACCGGCGAAGAGGCGGAAAAAGAAGATGCCTCTGTCTCGCGCAAGCGCAACTTCGAACTGCTCAGCGAAATTCAGCCGGAAGACTTGATTAAGTTTGGCCTGATTCCTGAGTTTGTCGGACGCTTGCCCGTAGTGGGCATGCTGGAAGATTTGGACGAATTTGCGCTGATCGAAATCCTGACGCGCCCCAAGAACGCTATCGTCAAGCAATACCAACGGCTTTTCGAGTTCGAGAATGTGCGGCTTAAATTCGCCGACGAGGCTCTGCGAGCCATTGCCCGCCAAGCCATGGCGCGCAAGGTGGGGGCTCGCGGGCTGCGCATGATTCTGGAAGAGCTGATGCTCGACTTGATGTTCCACCTGCCCAGCCAGAAGAAACTAAAGGAGTTTGAGGTCACGCGTGAGATGGTGGAGAAACGCAGCGCGTCGGTCGCTTTGGAGAAGGCCGGGTAGTAAAAGGGTAGTAAACTGTAGTGGACCGTTGTCATAGGCGCGAGTCATTCGGAACAAGTCATTCACTACGAGTCATTCACAACAACCCAGGGAGATTGAGTGACCACATCCAAGGAAAAATTCGAAACCAAAAAGCTGCCCATGATGCCCATCCGGGACGTGGTCATCTTCCCTTTCATGATGACGCCGTTCGTGGTGGGCCGTGAGTCCAGTGTGCGCGCCCTCGAAGAGGCGCTGGCTGCAGACAAGAAAATCTTCCTGGCCACCCAGCACGACGCTTCCATCGACGAACCCAAGTCCAATGAGATTTACCAGGTCGGCACCATCGTCAACATCGTGCAGAGCCTGAAGCTGCCCGATGGGAACATCAAGGTTTTGGTCGAAGGCATCGAGCGCGGCCGGTTGCTGCAAGCCACCGACGCCGATGGTTACATGCAGGCTTCGGTACGGGTCGCGCGCTATCCCGTAGAGATGAATCCGCAGATCGAAGCGGGCATGCAGCGCGTCACCACGCTGTTTGAACAGTACGTAAAGCTGTGCCAGGCGCTGAACTACGAGACCATGATCTCGGCCGTGAGGATGGAAGATCCGGCCAAGCTTACCGACATTATTGCCGCCAATCTGCAGCTTTCCATTGAAGAAAAGCAGGAACTGCTCGAAATTTTCGATCCTTCGGAGCGCTTGAACCGCATCGCCGACGTGCTTGATGTGGAGATCGAGAAGCTTAACGTGGACCGAACCATCCAGTCGCGAGTGAAGCGGCAGATGGAGAAGGCCCAGAAAGAGTATTACCTCAACGAAAAGATCAAGGCCATCCAGAAGGAACTGGGCCGTGGCGAGAAGAGCGAATTCGACGAACTGAAGAAGAAGGTCGAATCTGCCGGCATGCCGAAAGAAGTAAAAGATAAGGCGCTGCAGGAGCTGAAGAAGCTCGAAGCCATGCCGCCCATGTCGGCGGAATCCACGGTCTCGCGCAATTATCTGGACTGGCTGCTGGCGGTGCCATGGAAGAAGCGCTCCAAGGAAATCCGCAACATCTCACGCGCCGAAAAGGTTCTTAACGAAGATCATTACGGCCTGGAGAAGATCAAGGAGCGCATCCTCGAATTCCTCGCCGTGCGGCAGTTGGTGAAGAATCCCAAGGGATCGATTCTCTGCTTCGTCGGGCCTCCGGGTGTGGGCAAGACCTCGCTGGGCATGTCGATCGCCAAGGCCACCGGACGCAAGTTCGTGCGCATGTCGCTGGGCGGAGTGCGCGATGAAGCCGAAATTCGCGGCCACCGGCGCACTTACATCGGTGCCCTGCCGGGCCAGATCATTCAGATGATGAAGAAGGCGGGCACCAAGAACCCTGTCTTCATGCTCGACGAAGTCGACAAAATGTCGATGGATTTCCGCGGCGATCCCTCGGCCGCGCTGCTCGAAGTGCTCGATCCTGAGCAGAACTTTATGTTCGTCGACCACTACCTCGACGTCGAGTATGACCTCTCGCAGGTATTCTTCATCGCCACGGCCAACGTCATGCACACCATTCCTCCGGCGCTGCAAGACCGCATGGAAGTGTTGCGGCTGCATGGCTACACGGAGCAGGAGAAGTTGGAGATCGCCAAGCAGTTTCTGGTGAAGAAGCAGATGCTGCAGGCCGGCCTGTCGGAGAAAAACATCAAGTTCAATGACGAGGCGATCCTGGGGCTGATTCGCTCCTACACGCGCGAAGCCGGAGTGCGCAATCTCGAGCGCGAAATCGGCAATGTCTGCCGCAAGGTGGCACGCAAGGTGGTCAAGGAAGGCGAGAACTATACCATCGCGGTGACCGGCGAGAACGTCAATGACTTCCTGGGCGTCATCAAGTTCCGCGACACGCTGGCGCACGAGAAGAGCGAAGTGGGATTGGTCACCGGTCTGGCCTGGACAGAAGTGGGCGGTTCGATCCTCAGCACCGAAGCGACAGTCGTCGACGGCAAGGGCAAGCTGACGCTGACCGGCAAGCTTGGGGACGTCATGCAGGAATCAGCGCAGGCGGCGCTGTCGTATGTCCGGTCGCGCGCGCACCGTCTTGGCCTTACCCGCGACTTCTATCGCACTCTCGATCTGCACGTGCACGTGCCGGAAGGCGCGATTCCAAAAGACGGGCCTTCGGCCGGTATCACCATTGCTACGGCGATCGCAAGCGCGCTCAGCAAGATTCCAGTGCGCCGCGATCTTGCCATGACCGGCGAAATCACACTGCGCGGTAAAGTGCTTCCCATTGGCGGGCTCAAGGAAAAGCTGCTGGCAGCGCATCGCGCTGGATTGTTTGAAGTGATCCTGCCCCTGGACAACGAAAAAGATTTGGCCGAGGTTCCCGAAAACCTGCGCACCGCCATGAAACTGCACTTCGTCGACACCATGGATCAGGTGCTGCAGATTGCGCTGGTGTCGCCTCTGCCCTCGCTTCGCGAAGAAGAGACCGCGCAGCCGATCGCGCCGCTGACTTCCGGCACCGAAGATAGTCCGGCCGCGCATCAGTAGCCAGACTCAACTCCGATCCTCAATCGTTGTCATCCTGAGCGAAGCATGATCGTCCGAAGGACGATCATGCGCAGTCGAAGGATCCCTATAGGCCAACCCCGAAACCAGCCCAGTGGGGAGTCCTCCCCATGCTCTCCGGAACTCCACGAATGAGACTAAGCTGCAAGAGATCCGTGGACTCCGGGAGGATGACAATTCTTGGCGGGAACTGCCCGATCGTCCCGCTTGCCTGCGAAGGTTTACAATAGTGGATTCTAACGATGTCCACATCCAACCAAAGTCAGATTGCCTTTGAAAACGGGCCGGACCAGCCAGCCGAGAGTGTGCAACCCCGGACGACCGGAATTCTCCCGTCGCAGGAAATCACAAACCTGATCGCCCGCGGAAACATCAGCGGCTCGCCTGCCGTCAACCCTGACCACATCCAGCCCGCCAGTCTCGATCTGCGGCTGGGCGACATGGCACACCGCGTGCGCGCGAGTTTTCTGCCGGGCCCCAACAGCACGGTCGAAGCCAAGATCAAGGAACTCCGCATGACGCGGGTCGATCTGACGGCTGCGCCCGTCTTCGAGAAAGATTGCGTTTACATCGTTCCATTGGTCGAGGAACTAAACCTGCCGGAAAATATTTCCGGGAAAGCCAATCCCAAGAGCACAACTGGACGGCTCGACATTTTCACCCGCCTGATCACCGATTATGGCACCGAGTTCGACCGCGTGCCCCCAGGATATAAGGGCAAACTGTTCGCCGAGGTTGTTTCCCGCACATTTACGGTCGCTATTCGAGCCGGGATGAGGCTAAGCCAGCTGCGCTTTGTCCAAGGCAACCCGCGGTCCAGCGACAGTGCGATCAGAGGACTGGATCGGGAAGAACCGCTGGTCTATGACGAAGACAGTCCCACGAAAGCGCGAGTCGAGCGGGGCTTGAGAATTACCGTGAATCTGGAAGGCGCAGAGGCAGAGATCATTGCCTACAAGGCGAAGCGCTTTGCTCCGGCCATCGAACTGGACAAGATTAATTTTTATCCTACAGAAGAATTCTGGGAAGTTCGTCATCAGAATGCGAGTAAGAATCTGATTCTCGAGCCCGGTGACTTCTACATACTTGCGTCCAAAGAGAAGGTGAGCGTTCCCCCAGAGTTCGCAGCCGAGATGGTGCCTTTCGATCCATCGGACGGCGAGTTCCGCATCCATTACGCAGGTTTCTTCGATCCTGGATTCGGACACGGCTCCGGCGACATCAAAGGGACCCCCGCTGTGCTGGAAGTCCGAGCCCACGAAGTTCCGTTCCTAATGGAGCACGGCCAGCTCGTGGGCCGGCTGAACTACATGCCGCTGTTGCGCCGGCCGGATAAGATCTACGGGACGAATATTGGATCGTCCTACCAGCATCAGGCGCTCACGCTGAGCAAACAGTTTCGCAAAGGTTGAATCGCGGCCTCCCCCAGCTTGCCAACCTCCGCACCCGCATTGCACACTAGCGCATGAGGGTAATGGCCCGATTCATGGCGTCGGCAACCGGTGCGGACCACTTCCCTGCTCCCACCTTGCCGGAAGTCGCATTCCTCGGCCGCTCGAATGTGGGCAAGTCCAGCGTGATTAACACTCTTATAGGCGCCAAGCTGGCCCGCACCAGCTCCACGCCGGGGCGCACCCGCAGCATCAATTTCTTTGAGGTGCGCTGGCCGGGAAAGCCGCAGCCTGAGGTCATCTTCGCCGACCTGCCGGGCTACGGTTATGCCAAGCTCTCGCGCGAGATTTCGCAAGAGTGGCCGAAGTTCATCGAGCCCTACCTCAACGAGCGCCCGACGCTGGCGTTATGTGTCGCGTTGGTGGACGTGAACGTTCCCCCGCAAGATAGTGACCGGCACCTCTTAGATTTTCTTAATGCCTCGGGACGCGACTTCCTGCTGATCGCGACCAAGAGTGACCGGCTATCCAACAATCAACTGCGAAATGCGCTGAAAGGCCTGACCGAAGCGTATCCTGCGGCCCCGGTGATTCCCTTCTCGGCAAAAACCGGAGCCGGGCGGGACGAAGTGTGGAAGAAGATTCGCCAATCGGCTGCCGAATTTCCCGCCGCTGCGTTCCAATCCTGAATCTCTCCCATTGCGGAAATTACCCAATACCTTTGTCGTCAGCCGTCCGCACTTCCCCTAAGTGTTCCACTTGAAAGGTCCGTAGATTAAGGAGAGGACCCATTCCGCACCGAAAAGCCGCACACAAGCCTCAATTCAGGGCCGCGATGCGGAGGGGCGAATCCTTGTTATCGCTGATGAACGTCATGGCTGATGAACCCGATGCCGGCGCGGCTTATCTGGCCGCCTTGAAGCAATCCACTGGACCTCAGACCGGGGCGGCAGCGGCCGCGAGCGCGCCCCAGGCGCCGCGTTTCGCCGGAACTCGACCCGGCGGCTTGATCTCACAAGCGAGCGCCGACAAGCGCAAAAGTCCTCGCTACCAATGCCAGGGAAGCGCCCACATCCGCGAAATCGCCACCGGGGTGGCGATTTGGACGACATTCACCGACATCAGTCTCCACGGATGTTACGTGGAGGCAACCACCGCGTATCGTGTCGGCGTGACGCTCGGCTTGAAACTCGAGGCCAACGGTTATCGAGTTGAGGCCACAGGCGAAGTGCGTGTATCTTACCCGAGCCTGGGAATGGGGATCTCGTTCACCAAAATGTCAGAAGAAGATCGCGAGCGCTTGCGCGAACTGGTACGGTCGATCTCGCGGCCTTCCGTGATTCTGGGCGGAGGCGTTGCGATGCGTGCTCCGTCAATGGCGCCAGCCGAGACCTTGCCTGGCGTGGCAAACCCGGCAGCCACTCTGCAGGCCATGTCGAACTTCTTCGAAGACCGCCACATGATGGGCCGCGAAGAATTTCTTAGGATTCTTCGCAAGAGCCAATAGCAGTTCTCAGGTCCCGAGGTCCGAGGTCCAGCGTCCGAAGTCCGACGTCTTGTTATGATGAAGACCCATGTCCGTCTATCTCATCACCGGCATTGGCGGGTTTATTGGATCGTCTCTGGCACGCGAGTTGTTGCAACGCGGCGAGCAGGTTCGCGGCGTCGACAACTTTTCCACCGGTAAGCGGGAGAACCTGGCCGAGATCCAGAAGCAGATCGACTTTCGTGAAGCCGACATCCTCGATCTTGATGCTATGAAGTCGGCCTGCGCCGGCGCGGATTATGTTTTGCATCAGGCGGCGATCCCGTCGGTGCCAAAATCTGTGCTGGACCCAATGGGAAGCAACCGGGTGAACGTGGATGGCACGGTCAACGTGCTGGTTGCGGCGCGCGACGCCAAGGTGAAGCGGGTGATCTATGCGGCGTCGTCGTCGGCCTATGGCGACACTCCGACGCTGCCAAAACACGAGCGCATGACGCCGGACCCGATCTCGCCCTATGCCGTAGCCAAGCTCGCCAGCGAGCATTACATGATCTCGTTTTACCGCTGCTACGGATTGGAGACCGTGGCGCTGCGTTACTTCAACGTTTTTGGTCCACGGCAGGATCCGTCGTCGCCCTACTCGGGCGTGCTGGCGAAGTTCATCACGCTGATGCTGAGTGGCGAACAGCCCACCATCTTTGGCGACGGCGAGCAGAGCCGGGATTTCACCTACATCGACAACGTCGTCGAGGCCAACCTGCTGGCCTGCAAAGCTCCCGGGTCGCAAGTGGCCGGCAAGATGTTCAACGTCGCGACAGCGCGGCGGGTCACGCTGAATGAGACCTTCGTGGCGTTGCAGAAACTCACCTCCTATTCCGGCTCTCCCATCTATGCGGCGGAACGCGGCGGCGACATCAAGCATTCACTCGCCGACATCTCCTCGGCAGAAGCGCATCTCGACTACAAACCCAAAGTGAGTTTTGAAGAAGGCCTGCGCAAGACGGTCGACTGGTATCGCAGCACGCGATAGTCCGCTTTCAGGCTTCGGGCTTCAGCTTTCGGGCTTCAGCCAAACCGCCTGGGATTCTTACATCAGGCGTCTTCCACGAAAAAGCCGAAGCCCGAAGCCCGAAAGCCGAAACCCGATTCCACGTTACGTTAGTGATCTACGTCGACATTACCTCTCTCAGTAGAGTTGAAGGCATGACACTCTCGTCGATGGTAGTTTCGCGTGATTGGCAGGAAGTCAGTGTTCTGGAATGCATTCTCGGCGGCTTGCACATGGATGTTGCCGTCGAGAGCGAACCGCAGCGAGCTTTGTCCCGGCTCACCAAATCCAAAGTGGATGCCCTGATTGTTGACTGTGACCTCAACGGCACGGGGCAACTATTTTGCGAGCTGCAACGCGATGCTCCGCGAGTCAGTACCGTGCCGCTGGTGATCATGGGGGATCCTCATGGAAGGCGCGACATGGAGTCTACCGGCGCGATGTTTGCCTTCGACAAGCCGATTTCCGTGGAACAAGCCGTCCGCACGCTTTCCGCCGCGCGCAACATGATTCTTGACGGACGCTTGCGTTATCACCGTGCTGGTCTCGAAGTGCCGGTGACCCTCAGCAATCGCCGTCAGAAGCGGGGAGGAGCACAACTCATCAATCTGAGCCAGGGCGGGCTGCAGGTTCGCGTCGAGAACGGATTCGATGCCAGCGAGGCATCGCAAGTATCATTTGCGCTGCCCGGCACGACTTGCGGGATGAAGGCGCAGATAGAGGTCGCCTGGTCCGACAATCGCGGAAACGTCGGCATCCGCTTTGTGAAGATGGCGTCGGAGATGAAACACACGCTGCGGCTTTGGCTGGCACAGCAGTATTTTGCGAACTAGGGGAGATCAGTTCTCAGTTCTCAGTTCTCAGTTCTCAGTTCTCAGTTTCTAGTTTCTAGTTTCAGTCGAGACCGCTAGCGAAAGCGCCTGGCGCCTTCACATTCCTTTTCCTCTTCGAGACCGGACGCGGCTTGCGCGAGTCTGGCGCCCAGGCTTGGTCCTCCGAACACAACAAATACCGCCCAATACACCGCGGCGACGAAAACCGCGGCTGCCATGCCTGTTCCCAGAGTCAGCGGCCAGGGCGGAACTTCGTGAGCGATGGAGAGAAAAATCAGAGCGAACAGGAGCACTCCTGCGATCACGATAAGACAGTCCACGAGCCAGGCGATGGTGCGGCCCGATAGCGGCCGGGAAAGCCAGGTCAGTTCACCATACGGGTGGTCAGCCAGATCTGTAATATCTTCTTCGCTGTGCCTATGCAGAACTGGCGCCTCGTCCCATCTGGCGATACTCGGCTTCAGACGGATCACCCGGCGCGACGAGGCTGAGAGGGTGAGGCCGTCGCTCTCTTCCGGAGCATTCTCTTCGTCAGCATTTGTTTCGCGAACAATTTCTTCGCGAACAATCGAAACCACAGAAGGCCCGAACATGGCGTGGGAATGATCTTCGTCACGGGCCACAGCACCCAGAAGGTTAGAAAAGATCCACTCGTTGATCTGACGACGCGTTCGTGCCGGCAAATCGACAAAACGGATGCCGCATTGTCCCGAGGGGGTGGCCCAACTGACTTGCCCGTAGGTTTCTACTCGCAAGCGGGGAAATCTCAACTCAAACCGCAAACGCACACGCTGGTGACGACGCAGCGGGCCGACTGCCTGCACGGCCACACCCTCGTGGTTGAGGTTGCGGATGATTCCTCCGTTGGCCTCATCGACGGTGACGTAGGTCAGGGTGCGCAGTTCATGCCGGTAGTGGGTGCGTGTTTGCCGCGCGGGAGAAGTTGCCGTTTGCATGCTTTCCGCCAAGTACCGGACGAGTAACGGAAAAGAGTGGCTCGGGGGCCCGTTTGCTCAGATTCTAGTTTCTGGTGAACGCGGCAAGGCAGTAACTGGACAGGTTCGGGGACCCCACGGGCGGTGGGCTTACCAAAGACCATGGCCGGGAGGGCAGGTCGCCATCATTGCATAATAGGGCAAAACCCGGTTAACTTACTGTTAAACCCGGTAAAAACCGGAACGGGGTGGACCTGTCCCCGCCGCGCGGGCTTAAACAAACCGGTTAGGCAAAGTAGTCAATTGACATAGGCTCGACTGGGTGGCCACACTCGCACTAAGGGATTGACCAGTCAGTTATGTGATGGCAACAACTCCTACCAAACCGACAACCGAAGTTGGCGACGGCGTAGCCGATGCGCGCGTGCCGGCGTGGCCGCTCGAGCGGAGCGCGCCCTCGCCCGGAGAAGGTGTTTCTCGTGCGGAGACTTCTCCTTCGACTCGCGGATTGCGCCCCTCGGGAGGCGACGCGCTGCAGGCGCTTCTGGCCTTCTCCGCACTGCATCAGCAGGTGAGGCAGCGGCGGGCGCTGGCCTCGCGGCACCAGGGATTTGAGACGATGGCGCCGCCGGCGGAGTTTGAGGCAGCCGAGCAATTCGTTTTGGACGATGTACTGAAACTGGTTGCGGAGCGGGCGATTGCCATTACCGGGGCGGATGGATTGGGCATCGCTCTCGCGGAAAATAACGAGATTGTCCTGCGGGCTTCCGCGGGCGCGATCAAGCCCGATGTCGGCCAGCGCATCCAGCGCGACTCGGCGTTCTCTGGAGCATGTTTCCGCACGGCGCAGATCATCCGCTGCGACGATACGGAGACGGATGATCGCGTAAACCTCTACGCTTGCCGCCAACTGGGCGCTCGGTCGATGGTGGCAGTGCCGCTCTGCGGCCGGCGGCGCGTGATTGGGTTGCTGGAAGCTTTCTCGGTCGAACCGTTCGGGTTCAACGACAGCGATGTGTGCAGCCTGGAGCTGCTGGCCGAGCTGATTCTCGGGGCTCTCAAGCCTGAGGACGAAGACCGCTTCGCACAGTCGGCGGAGGTAGCGGAAGCGGAGCTAACCGAGACCGCGACTGCCCCTCAAGTCACTCCACCGGCGGAGAACGTTTCTGAAAAGGTCATCGAGAAAGTTGTTGTCGCAACTGCAACAGCACCTGAAGTAGCGGTCGAAGCCAAAGTTGTGTCTGCTGAGAACGCCTCTGCAATCTCTCTGCCGGCACCTGCACTTGCGCCAGCCGCTGACCTGAAGATTGCACCTAAACTGAAGATTGAACCGGAGCGCGTCGCCGATGACGCAGTCGCCCCTCAGATCGTGCGGGAAATCGGAACTTCGTCCGGTCATCGTCATCCCGTGTTGGTCTTGGTGTTGGTCATGGTTGCAGCCGTGTTGGCCGGGGGAATTTGGTGGAAGCTGAAGAACGCGCAACTCGACGGCATATTAGTGAAGCCCGAGCCCAAAATCGCAAGGCCTGGGACAGCGACGAAGCAGCCGGCCGGTGACGTCGCTCCGTCTTCGGTTGACTCACCGAGCACGAGCCCGGACGGGCAATCGAATTCCGCTGCCGCGACGGATGCGGACTCAACGGCTGAGCCTTTGAGCGGAAGTGTTACGCCGCAGGAACTGGCCAAGCTTCCCCACGTCACCGGGATCCGGCATTGGTCTTCGGCGGATGCCAGCACTGTTGTGCTTGACCTGGAAGATCAGGTGCAGTACGAGGCCCATCGACTGACGGGTCCGGATCGCATTTATTTTGATTTGCACGACACCTCGCTGGCGCCTGAATTCGCCGGAAAAGCCATCGACATCGGCGACGCGTTGCTGGCGCGGGTCCGCGTGGCGCAGCCGGTTCCGGGTTTGACCCGTGTAGTTCTGGAGACGAGAGGCAACTCGAACTATTCCGTCAGCCTCGAGCCCAATCCCTATCGCCTGATTGTGCAGGTGCGGAAGCTGGGCACGGAAACCAAAGCTCAAGTGAATCTCTTTCCGGGAGCGGAAGCCGAAAAGCAGAAGTTAGCGATCGTTGTTCCTCCACCGTCGCGCGAAGACTTGCTGTTGCGGGCGCGCGTGCCGAAGATGCGCATCGTGGTAGATGCGGGGCATGGCGGCTGGGATTTGGGGACCGTCGGCCGGCAAGGATTGCTCGAGAAAGACCTGGTGCTCGAGATTGCGCAGCGCTTGGGCAAACTGCTGGAGAGCCGTCTCGGCGCGGACGTGATTCTCACCCGGATCGACGACAATTACATTCCTCTCGACGAACGGGCTGGGATCGCGAATCAGGCGCAGGCGGATCTGTTTATCTCGGTCCACGCGAACTATAGCGATCTGCCTTCGGCGCGTGGTGTGGAAACTTATTACACGAACTTCTTCTCGTCGCCCAATACAAAGGACCTTGAAACTCGGCAGGGCGCAACCAGCAACAAGAATCCTGTGACCGCATCGCTCTCTCCAGTGGAACTGCACGACAAGATTGAGCAGTCACGGCGGCTCGCGGCCAGCGTGCAACGCTCGCTTTACGGAACTTTGGCGGTGCAAAATCCCGGGCTGCGCGACCGCGGCGTGAAAGAGGCGTCGTACGTGGTCCTCACCGAGACTGCGATGCCGGGAATTTTGGCAGAAGTTTCGTTCGTTAGCAGTCCGACTGATGAGCAGAAGCTGCGCAGCGATGGATACCGCGAGCAGATTGCCGAAGCGCTGTATAAGGGCATAGCTCGGTATGCGGCTGGGTCGCGGGGCGTGAAGGTGGCCAGCGCCGGAAAGTAGTCGGTTTCTTTCCTCGTTCCCGATTATCACCTGACAATTCTAATGCGGCTTTTGTTCTGGGGCCGCTGTCTCCTTCTGGTAGGCGGCGCTGAGCGTTCCCTTGCTCTTCGCGATCGGCAATAAAGTCGGATAGAACTGGACGAACGTGGTGTCCACGGCGGCGTGTTGGACGTGGCAACTGTAGCAAGACATATCCGTCGGAACCATTTTTGCGGTCTTCGCATTGTCAAAAATAAAGAACGCCCATTTCCCGGGGAAACGCGCTTCGTCTTTGACGTGGATTTCCACTCCCATGACCTCGGTGCCCTGGTAGCTACCTGCCTGATTAATCGAGCCTTTATCCTCGCCCTCACGACCCTCGAGCACGAGCATGGTTTTGTCGGGCCAGGTGCCGGTTTCGAGAAATGCGTTGTAAGCCTCGGGATTCACGAAGACGTTATCGAACATGTGGTGTCCGGTTTGCAATGCCGGGTTATAACTCATGTCGAACCCGGTGGTCAGGTAGACCCATTGGCGGTAGTGCTCGGGAAACTTCATCTGAGCGTCGCTGGTATATTCCGGGCCCGAAGGCACCGGAGCTGCGGACGGGTGCAACACGGCTGCGGACAGGAAAAGCACCGCAGCGAAGAGGGCGAGTGTTGTTTTGCCGATCATCAATGTTTTCGACGCAGTAACCAGTGCGCAGTGAGCCGTTGCCGCCAAGAGTCTTTCGGATCAGGGGAACTTGTATTGAGAGCGGGAGCCTCTGCCAGCTTCCACTGGAGCATCTTACCCTCTATCCCGGCTTGACTGCTACCTCCTCGCCCATCGTCTCCAACAACCAATTCCGGACGGCTCCCTGGACCTGCATCCGAGCCTCTTCCAGAGTGACGTGTTTCACCGGTTCACTCTCCTTCGGGACGGCCTCAGCATTCGCTTGCACACCGCTGGGGGCGTCTTCCTGATCATCTTCACCTTCAATCTCTTCTTGCCCGTCGGACTCGTCTTCAAAGTCTTGTTCAAACCACTGCGGGCCGCCGATCGAGGTCCGATACACGTCGTTGCGGTCGATCACAACATGCGTGGCCTTGCTTGCCTCGAACTCCGCGTTGCGCAGGTTCACGCTGGCGGTCTGCAGCGCATAGAGCATCAGGCCGGCCGTTCTGTGGTCCATGCGGCCGGAGCCCAGCATCTGCATCACTTTCATGAGCGCCACCTGCACCGAGTTGGCGTCTTCGAGCAGTGGCAGATCGAAGCGGTGCTGCGCCGTCATGTCTTTGGCAATTTTCGTCCGCTCGCGCTGGATGCGATCGTGAAAAAAGCAAAGCCGCCGCGAACGCAGGGCGGGAGAGCCGCACTGCGTCCCATTCATCTTTATGTGCTGACACCGTGGAACATTGTCCATCCCCATAGTTTTCTTCTCGTATCCTTCAGGTTGGTTTGCCGGCGCGAAATTCGCGGGTACCCTCCCCCACCCCCTCGATTTCTGGAATCATAGGGTTTGAGTGGAACTGTCCCGCAAAATCTAGATGGCAAAGAAGTTAGATACTAAAATCTTTGCAATCAGGGACTTAGACCCTACTGATCGGGTTCCGAGTCATTTTTGCGCTATCCACCATAATTTCGCAGTTTTTCTGGGAAGACAAGGTTGGATGTCACAGGCCGGGGCTGTGGAAGGGTGTGGGAAAGTGCGAGCGCGTTCGTCCGGGGCTATCGTATGCCGCCACTACGGGGCTTAGGTGGGGTGGTGCGGGCTGCGTCTTGTCCTCATGCCGCGAAGCCGCGAGCTTTAGTTCACCGCAGAATCCAGACGCGCGACACGAAGTCAGAATCCCCAGCCTTGGTCGCAAAGAACGCGACTAGGATGGGGCACACTCGGGAGTTGGGGCACCCGGCGGCGGGTTCACTTCGACGTCGTTGTGTTTCTTGTTTCGGCTGGCGCTTGGTCCTGGCAGCCGGGCGAATCCCTGGTCACGATCTCGTAGCCCTCGGGCGGTTGGAATGTCGCTGGATCCGGGTCGCCCGGGCTGAGATTTGTCAGCTCGCGAGTCGTCTTGCCTTGCCGGGGATCGTTGCTGGTGTCGCGTACCAGTAAGCCATTCAAACCGGCGGCAATGGCCGTCCACACCTCTTTGGTGCTGACCAAGGGCTCGTCGTTTCCTATTGCGCCGGCGGGAATCGTGGTGGTGTGCAGGCGTCCACGGGCTTCGATGCCTTGGATCGACTCGGTTCCTAGATCCACTGATGTGTAGTTCGCCTTCGGGCCACTGATCACGGAAACGTCGTCCCTGGTGATCGTCAAGCAATGACGTTCCGCCGCTTGGGCGGACATCTGAAGTACGTGCGCGACCTTGCCCGGAGAGTGCCAGAAGGTCTGAGTTCGGGCGACAGGATCATAGACCATGACACGGGTGATTGGCGTCCGGTCTACCGACATGATTGTCATTGTCGTTGCCGTCATGCGACGGCCCTGCGAGTCCAACGCCTTTACTTCGGTGGTCTCTCGGGTGATGGTGGTTCCGTCGGCCAGGGTTTGCAGACGCGTGACCTTATACTCCGCCGTGTATGGCGTTTTTGCGGCCTGCACGTTGGTTTGTGCCGTTGCAGACGTGTGGGTCCGCGCAACCTGGCTCGTGGCGTGGCCGGAAACTAACAACGCCAAACCGGCGAGGGCAACTAACGTCGTGGCTCTGTCGATCATAGGTTCTCGCATTTCAGGTGCTCCTAGTGAGTTAGGCGAGCGAACACTCATACACTAGGCCAGCGACAAAGCAACTGCAAGCACTCTTTCGGCGCGGAGTTCACGGGCGGACACCAGGTCCAAAATCCGAACCGACGCAGGGCGGGGACGACTGTAGGGATGCTTCGACTCCGCCGTGAGGATCGCTTCGCGATTCTCACCGCTGCGCTCAGCATGACAACGGGTTAGTTGGGTGCGGGGACGCCGCCGTATTTCTGCAGCCACTTTAGTTCTTCGCGGACTTTGATTTTGCCGTGCCAGGGGTTTTTTCCCAGACTGTGGCCTTCGCCGGGGAAGATCAGCAGCTTGTTCGGAATGCCTAGCGCATAGAGCGCGTGTTCCAGCAGATAGTCTTCTAGCACTGCTACGCGGATGTCGTCGGCGCCGGCTACCATGTGTGTGGGCGTTCGGACTTTGTCGATCTGGAAGATGGCGGCTTCGTCGTGATAGCGCTGCTGGGCTTCCCAGGGGCGGCCGCCGAGGAAGTAGGCGTCGTCCATGGTGGTGTCGTCGTTGCCCCAGTTGCCGACGTGCTCGACCGCGCCCGCGCCGGTGACGGCGGCTTTGAAGCGCGTGGTTTGCGTGATCAGCCAGTTCGTCATGTATCCGCCGTAGCTGTAGCCGCCGACGGTGAGATGATCGGGATCGGCTATGCCGTCTTTCACCAGTGCGTCGACGCCTTCGAGAATATCTTTGCCGGGACGGGAGACGATTTGGGGAACGATCTGTTCGAGGAATTTGTCGCCGTATCCGGTGGAACCGCGGTAGTTGGGCTCGAAGACCAGCCAGCCGTTGGTGGCGGCTAGGTCGGCCCACTGGTACCAGTCGGCCTCGAAGTGATTGCCGTCGGCGTCGGCGGGACCGCCGTGGATGAAGGTGAACATAGGGAGATGCCTGGCAGTGGGCTTGCCAGATGCTGAGTTACCTGGGTCGATGCCGGGAGGAAAGATCAACATGCCTTCGATGGTTGTGCCATCGTCGGCTTTCCACCGATAGACATGGCCCCGGGGAAGTTCACGCTCGGTGAAAAGTTTGTTGAATTGCGTGATAGGACGCGCTTGATCGAGTTGAGCGGCGCTCTCGGCAAGGTAGATTTCTTCGGGCTTTTCTAGTGATGAGTGGATAAAGGCGATGCGCGACGAATGCGTTGAAGCAGAGATGGTTGAGTACGTTCCGTTCCAATGAGCGACGGCTCGCTGGGAATCGGAGGGTCGGCCTGCAGAATATATTTGCACTTCGGTGCCGACGCGCGCGGATGTGAGCACGTTGTCGCCAGCTACAGCATAGTGCTCGACTGGTCCGATGAAATCTTTGCTCCATTGCTCGACCGAGCCGGATTCGGAGTCAACCCAATAGAGATGAGGTTGGAGATCGCGATAAGGACCGGTTACGTCTCCGGTTTCGACGGTGAAAAAGACGTGGCGGTTGTCGGCTGCCCAGCGTGGGTGGGATTCGGAAGCCTGGTTGTGCGTGAGTTGACGCGGTTGTGCCGGGACCGGCTTGTTTCCGCTGTCGGCAGTTGCCGGCGAGGACGCCGGCGCTACAAGAACGTAGATTTCGACGTCTTCGGACTTTTCCTGGCGCTGATTGATGGAGTTGCTGACGAAAGCTAGTTTGCTGCCGTCGGGCGAGGTGATCAGGTCTTCGACGCGCAGGGGGGAAGTTGCGATGATGCGGGCGCCGGGGGTGAGATCGGGTTGTTTCTCGGTATCGGATTCTTCTTTCGTGCCTTCGGCGGCGTGACGGGAAAGAGCAGCGGCGATGTCGAGAGCGAAGATGGTGTCGCCACGTTCGGCGGTGCGATACTGCACTACATCCTTCCACTGTTTCTTGTAGTCGTCTTTCTGCGTCTTGGTCCAGGGATTGCGCGTGGCGAAATAGATTGTGCTGGAATCTGCTGACCAGGAAAAGGTATGGACTTCCTCTTCTCCCTGAGTCAGCGGGATGGCTTCGCCGCCTGCGGGAGAGATTACGTAGATCTGGCTGACTTCGCCTTTATCGTCTTTGTCATCTTTATTGTCTTTATTGTTTTTGTCGTCGCTGGAATCGGAATCTTTTTCGGAAGAGGATTTGCGGTCGGAGAGGAAGGCAATCCAGCGTCCGTCGGGCGACCACTTAGGCTCGGAGTCGTGACCGGATTGGGTGAGCTGAATCAGCGCGGGTGGGTTTGGCGATCCGGCTCTCGCATCTTCGCGGTAGAGCCAGAGGTCGGTGCGGAAGATTTTCTGGTCCCAGTCGGCGCGCTCGGTGCCGATCACGACGGAATTTCCGTCGGGAGAGATGGCTACGCTGGGATAACTCACAGAATTGAAGAATTCGTCGAGAGTCAGATTGGGTTTGCCGTCGGCGAAGGCTGACGAGGAAGCAAGTAGAAGCACAGCTAAGCACAAGAAATGTTTTGAGATTTTCATAATGGCCCTTGGTGGGAAGTAGGGTTATACAACGGCGGGTTTGACACATGCAACCTTCCACTGGGGGTTGTTGACTCGGAGTCAGGCGTGAAGGGTAGGCAACCGCGGTGTTTCCAAAATCTTAACCACAGAGGACACAGGGTCACACGGGGGAGGGGCCCACGCGCTGATAATTACTGCGCGGGTTCGGCGTTCTTCAATGCTTCATCGAGAGGCTGGCCGGAATGGGAAGAGCTTTCGAGCACGCGCCAGCCGTCGTCATAGCAGCGAAAGATTGCGGTGGAGCGGTGGTGGGTTTCGCGGGAATAGAGGACTGCTCCGACCTCATTCAAGGGAATCCATTTCCAGGTGAATTCGACATCGGCTGCGTTGCCCTGCTTCGCGATGCCGGTGATGGCGACTAGTTCGCGGCGGGCGGCGGGGATGGTGAAAGACTGTTTGTCCGCATCCCCGGGAGCTAGCAGGCTTTGAAAGGTGTCTACGCCGGAGGGGGTGAGCGTGACGTCCCAGCACGGCGGCGGGGCTAGAGCCGGAGGGCAAGGGGAGACGGTGGCGGAAATCCAGCCGTGATGCTGGAGGGCTAGATAGTCGGACGAGAGGTAGTCCTTGTTGGGGACAACGCCGATGCGAAACTGAAATTGCTGCTGGGTGCGGAAAGTTTCGGAGGTGGCGATGAGGTCGGCGGCTAGACGGCGGGTTAGGAAGTCGCGGGGAGAGCATGAGGTGAGGAGGAGCAGGCATGCAGCGCACAAAACGAGGCCGGCTGGTCTTCGCATCAACAAACGGGAGTCTCGGGTCACTGATTTTGGATTGTAACGAAAAGTGCGCTCTTGCGCGGGAGGAAAGGGCGGGAGGTAATCTGGCCTTCGAAATGCGCGGACCAGCGGCCGGGGATTGCGGCTGCACAACCTGGACAGTGGCCGTCTGGGGTTAGCCGATATTCTTTGATCAGGTAGCCGTGGCGTTCGATCAAGGTTTCATTGCAGTTTGGACAGCGTGTGTCCTCCCATTCGCTGACCCTGCCGGGGAGATTGCCGGCGTAGATGTAGCGAAGTCCGGACTGGCGGCCGATTTCGACGGCGCGGAGCAGGTCTTCGGAATTCGTGTCGCGGGCGACATCGTTTTGCATTTTGTAGTCACCGTGGAAGGCGGTGATATGCCACGGGATGTCCGGGGAGATACCCGCGAGGAATTCAGTGAGCCGGCGCAGTTCGTCGGGGTCGTCGTTGAAGCCGGGGATGAGGAGGGTGACGATTTCGAGCCAGAGTCCTGACTCGTGGATGCGGCGGATGCTGTCGAGGATGGGAGCGATGCGGCCGCCGAGTTCGTGGTAGTGGCGGTCGTCGAAACTTTTGAGATCGACTTTGTACAGATCGATCC
>Ga0307476_10000224_pt1 | contig 54402 bp, 52 predicted proteins | sample atmos_gasesECM2C_2_FD_203314 | JGI IMG/M metagenome (GOLD analysis project Ga0307476, IMG submission 203314) | Hardwood forest soil microbial communities from Morgan-Monroe State Forest, Indiana, United States - atmos_gasesECM2C_05 | ecosystem: Environmental > Terrestrial > Soil > Temperate... | reverse complement strand
CCAAGACGGCAGACGGCGCGCTTTTGATCCGCGCCGCGCTCACCGTCGGTTGTGACGGCCGGCACTCGACCGTGCGCGACAAGGCCGGCTTCGTCAGCGACGACTACGGCGCGCCGATGGATGTGCTGTGGTTTCGCCTATCGCGCAAGCCGGCCGACGACAGCGAAACATTTGGCCACATCGAAGCCGGCAAGATGATGGTGATGCTCGACCGCGGCGATTACTGGCAGTGCGCCTTCGTCATTCCGAAGGGTGGTATCGAGCAGGTGAAGGCGAGGGGGCTCGACGCCTTTCGCCGCGACGTGGTCTGGATGTCGCCGTTTCTGGCCGACCGCATCGGCGAGTTGAAAAGTTTTGACGACATCAAGCTGCTCACGGTGAAAGTCGATCGCTTGCGCAAATGGTGGCGGCCGGGATTGATCTGCATCGGCGATTCCGCCCATGCGATGTCGCCGATCGGCGGCGTCGGCGTGAACGTCGCGGTACAGGACGCCGTCGCCGCCGCGAACCGGCTCGCCGGACCGCTGCGGAGCGGGCAGGCGAGCGATGAGGATCTGCGCGCGATCCAGGATCGCCGCACGCTCGCGGTGCGTTTCACCCAATGGCTGCAGCTGACCGCTCAGAAACAGGTCGTCAGCCGCGTGCTCAAGGCCAACGAGCGGCCGAAGCCGGCGCTCATCTTCAAGCTGCTCGGCATTTTCCCGGTGCTGCAGCGCATCCCGGCGCGCCTCCTCGGCATCGGCATCCGCCCCGAGCATATTCATACGCCCGAGGCGGCGCCGGGCTCGTAGTTTAGCGGCGCTGCAGCTCTGCTGCGGCGCGGGCGAGGATTTCGACCAGCCGCGCTTCGTCGTCGGCATCGCTTTCCAGCCGCTTGCCGACGGTCTCGCGCAGATGATCGAGCGTGGCTTCGACGAGGGCAGGCAGCGTGCGGCGATTGCCGCGCTCGCCACGTTCGCTGCGGCGCCAGCGGTTGATGCGCTCGCCGAGCGCGCTCAGCCGGTCGAGCACGGCGTCGACCACGTCGCGGTTGGCCTCGAGATAGACGCGGCCTTCCGGCGTGATGGCGTAAAGCTTCTTGGCGCCTTCGGTCGAAGCGGTGACGTAGCCGGCTTCCTCGAGATAAGTCAGCGTCGGATAGACGATGCCCGGGCTCGGCGAGTACCAGTCGGACGTTTTCTCCTCGACCAGCTTGATGATCTCGTAGCCGTGGCGCGGCTCCTGCGCGATCAGCGCCAGCGCGATCAGGCGCAGGTCGCCCTGCGCCAGCATGCGCCCGGCGCGCATATCGTCCGGGTTCATGCCGCCGCCGTGGCGGCCGCCGAAACCAAAGCCGCCATGGCGGCCGCGGCGATGATGCCGGCCCGCAGCCCAGCGGCCTTCGTGGGGTTCGCAATGTCGATGCATCTTCAGTTCTCCGTTGGTGAAAGATATATCTTTAGATAGATCACTTGAAGATGTAATGCAAGATATATCTTTAGATACGTTATGTTTTTTATAAAGACGTGAAATATCAATATGTTATCTCGTATTGGTGACTGCCCGCCGCTGTATATTCCTGAAGGCAGCAATCGCTGGGACGGAGATCGTCCGCGCATCTTTTGCGCAGGTGAGGCGGGCCCGTTTCGAAGTAAAGTGCCGGGATGTTCGCGACCTTCTTTCATGAACTCAAAGCCGCCGGCCTGCCGGTGACGCTACGCGAATATCTCACGCTGATCGAGGCGATGGAGAAGGATCTGGCCGACCGCCGAGTCGAGTCCTTCTACTATCTCTCGCGCGCCGCCTTGGTGAAGGACGAGCGCAATCTCGACAAGTTCGATCGCGTGTTCGGCCACGTCTTCAAGGGCCTCGACCTGGTCGAAGACGCGCTCACCGCGGACATTCCCATCGAGTGGCTGAAAAAGCTCACTGAGAAATATCTCACCGACGAAGAGAAGAAGCAGATCGAGGCGCTGGGCGGTTTGGAAAAGCTGCTCGAGACATTGCGCCAGCGCCTTGCCGAGCAGAAGGGCCGCCACCAGGGCGGCAAGAAATGGATCGGCACCGCGGGCACGTCGCCGTTTGGCGCCTACGGCTACAATCCCGAAGGCGTGCGCATCGGCCAGGATACCAACCGCAATTTCCGTGCCGTAAAAGTGTGGGACAAGCGCGAGTTTCGCGATCTCGACGGCGACGTCGAGCTCGGCACCCGCAACATCAAGATCGCGCTGCGGCGGCTGCGCAAATTCGCCCGCACCGGCGCGCCGGAGGAGCTCGATCTCGACGGCACCATCAAGGGCACCGCGCACAAGGGCTATCTCGACATCTTGATGCGGCCGGAGCGGCACAACACCATCAAGGTGCTGCTGTTCTTCGACATCGGCGGCTCGATGGATTGGCACGTCAAGGCGACGGAAGAATTGTTCTCGGCGGCGCGCACCGAGTTCAAGCACATGGTGCATCTGTATTTCCACAATTGCCTGTACGAGCGGGTGTGGAAGCAGAACGCGCGGCGCTGGACCGAGACGACGCCGACCTGGGACGTGCTGCACACCTATCCGCACGACTACAAGGTGATCTTCGTCGGCGACGCGGCGATGTCGCCTTACGAGATCGTCGCGCCCGGCGGTTCCGTCGAGCACTTCAACGAGGAAGCCGGCCAGGTCTGGATGCAGCGCGTGCTGGCGACCTATCCGTCCTGCGTCTGGCTCAACCCTGTCGCCGAGCGCGAATGGGACACCACCGCCTCGATCCGCCTGATGCGCCAGCTCATGGGCGGGCGGATGTATCCGCTGACGATCGAGGGGCTGGATGGGGCGATGCGGGAGCTGGGGCGGTAGACAATCAACCTTCGCGCCGGCTCCTTGATGGCAGTGCTTAGCCGGTGCCGGCCGAACGCATCTTCCGAATCTCGGCGCATGCCCTATATTGCCGCCATCGCTAACAACCGAAAGGAGGTGATCCAGTGTCTCATTGTCTAATCGCCGCGGTCGCCGGCAATCATGAACTGGATCTTCGCCTCAGCCGAGGGTCCTGCCGGGTGACTTAAATCCGTCACCGGCTCATGCGCGTGAGGCAGCATGATCGCCTTGCGCAACCGGGCCACGGCCTGACAATGGAAGGGCTGCTCGCGAGGGCGGCCCTTCTTCTTTTCGCTCACGGCGCTACGTCGTATCCGGGAAACGGCCTATCTTAGTAAGACCACAGGAGCCGTACATGCCCGCCGAGAAATTCGACTTCCGCAACGCCCAGGGCCACACGCTCGCGGCGCTGCTCGACCGGCCCGACGGTCCGATCCGCGCGGTGGCGCTGTTTGCGCATTGCTTTACCTGCGGCAAGAGCAACCGCGCGGCGCGGCATATTGCCGAAGGGTTGAAGCTGCACGGCATTGCGGTGCTGCGCTTCGACTTTACCGGGCTCGGCGCCAGCGAAGGCGAGTTTGCCAACACCACGTTCTCGTCGAACGTCGACGATCTGGTCGCCGCCGCCGATCACTTGCGGCAAACGTTCATGGCGCCGGCCATCCTGATCGGCCACAGCCTCGGCGGCGCCGCGGTGCTGGCCGCCGCGCACCGCATCGCCGAGGCGCGCGCCGTGGTGACGATCGCCGCGCCGTTCGATCCGGCGCATGTCGTCGGGCTGTTCGGCGAACGCGTTGCCGAGCTCGATAATAAGGACGAGGTCGAGGTGACGCTGGCCGGTCGGCCGTTTCGCATCCGCCGCGCTTTGCTCGACGATATCGCGCAGCAGAATTTGAAACCCCTGATCGCCGGCCTGCACAAGGCGCTGCTGATGTTTCACTCGCCGACCGACGACACCGTCGGCATTGACAACGCCAGCGAGATTTTTCTCGCGGCCAAGCATCCCAAGAGCTTTATTTCTCTTACCGGCGCCGATCACCTCATCAGCCGCGCCAGTGACGCGCACTATGTGGCGCTCGTCATCGCGGCCTGGGCCGATCGCTATCTCGACATGGCGGTCGATGCCGAGCTGACGCAAGACACGCCGGCCGGCGTCGTCGCGGTGTGGGAAACGCGGCGCGGCAAGTTTCAGCAGGAGGTCGTCCTCGGCAAGCATCGGCTGTTGGCCGACGAGCCGGTCAAGGACGGCGGTCTCGACAGCGGGCCGGGGCCTTACGATCTGTTGCTCGCCGCGCTCGGCGCCTGCACGTCGATGACGGTGCGGCTCTATGCCGATCTCAAGCAGATTCCGCTTCTGCGCACGCAGGTGCGCCTGCGCCACGAAAAAATCTACGCCAAAGATTGCGCCGAATGCGAAACCAAAGACGGCAAGATCGATCACATCGAGCGCGCGATCACCTTTGAAGGCGACCTGACCGCGGAGCAGCGCGCGCGGCTTCTGGAAATCGCCGATAAATGCCCGGTGCACCGCACGCTGAAATCGGAAGTCGATATTCGCACGCGAGAGGAGGCCGCCAGCTGAAATCACGGCGCTCGTGGCGATGCCCTCTCCCCTTGCGGGAGAGGGCATCGCAGGCCGTGCAACAAAATCGGCCGGGTGAGTGGCCTGCGGCCCAACCCCTCACCTATTCTTCGAGCCGAAACGCCGAGCTGCCCTCTCCCGCAAGGGAGAGGACGCCACGGCGAGCACCGCGAATTGTCCGCTGCGTCAGACTGCGGCGCTTCCTATGTGCCCTCGCACCGCCGCGATGACTTCCGGAATCGCCGCGTCATTGCCCGGCGCCATGATGTGGACGCCGGCGACGCCGGGGATGGTCGAATAGTCCTCGATCAGTTCGGCGCAGATTTTGATGCCCTCGCGCCCCGGGTCGGCGGCCTTTTCCATTCGCGCGATCAGCGGGTCGGCGATGATGGTGCCGAACAGGTGGTTTTTCATCCATTGCGCCGATTTCGACGAGCGCAGCGGATTGACGCCGATGAGGATGGCGAGCTGTTTGGTGACGCCGGCCTGTTCGAGTGCGCCGACATAGCGGCGCACGATCGCGGCATCCATGCAGAACTGGGTCTGGGCAAATTGCGCGCCGGATTTGATCTTGCCGAGGAGCGCATTAGGCTGCCAGCCGGCCGGCGGATCGATCGGCACGTCGGCTGCGCCGATGAAGAACGCGGCGTGGCCGGAAACCTTGCGCCCCGTAGGCAGGGTGCCGTCGTCGCGCAAGCGGCGCGCGGTCTCGATCAGCGTCGCTGAATTGACGTCGAACACCGGCTTGGTGTCGGGCTGGTCGCCGGCCTTCGGATCGTCGCCGGTGAGGAGGAGGAGGTTGCGCACCCCGAGCGCGGCGGCGCCCATCAGCTCGCTTTGCAGCGCGATGCGGTTCTTGTCGCGGCAGGTGATTTGCAGGATCGGCTCGATCTCCATGCCGATGAGGATGGAGGCGGCCGCAAGCGCCGCCATATGGGCGCGGGCGCCGGCGCCGTCGGTGACGTTCACCGCGTCGGCCAGCCCCTTCAGCGGCGCCGCCTTGCTGCGCAGGTCCTGTGGGTCGGCCGACACCGGCGGGGCGATTTCCGCGGTCATGACGAAGCGGCCGGCCCGCAGCCGCTCTTCGAACGTGCTCAGGCCGGGGCTTGCTTGATCGTTCATCGTCATGTCTCGGTGGGGAGCAAGGCGAAGAGAGAGCGCATATATGCTTTGCCGGCGCACCGCAATTGCGCCGTTCCTGGACAGAAATCGCCTGTCCCGCTAGAGAGTTGCGGCATATGAGCGGCGTCAACGACATCCGGTCGAGCTTTCTCGACTTTTTTGCGCGCGAGGGGCACGAAATCGTGCCGTCGTCGCCGCTGGTGCCGCGCAACGATCCGACATTGATGTTCACCAATGCCGGCATGGTGCAATTCAAGAATGTCTTCACCGGCCTGGAAAAGCGCCCCTATGTGCGCGCGGTTTCGTCGCAGAAATGCGTCCGCGCCGGCGGCAAGCACAACGATCTCGACAATGTCGGCTATACCGCGCGGCATCACACCTTCTTCGAGATGCTCGGCAATTTTTCGTTCGGCGACTACTTCAAGGAACGCGCCATCGAGCTGGCTTGGCGGCTGGTGACCAAGGAATACGGCGTGCCGGCCGATAAGCTGATGGTCACCGTCTATATCGACGACGACGAGGCCTTCGATCTCTGGAAAAAGATTGCGGGCCTGCCCGAGAAGAAGATCGTCCGCATCGCCGGCGCCGACAATTTCTGGGCCATGGGCGAAACCGGGCCGTGCGGGCCATGCTCGGAAATCTTTTACGATCACGGCGACCACATTTGGGGCGGCCCGCCCGGTACACCGGAAGCCGACGGCGACCGTTTCGTCGAGATCTGGAATCTCGTGTTCATGCAGTACGAGCAGCTCACCGCCGACAAGCGCGTCGACCTGCCGCGGCCGTCCATCGACACCGGCATGGGACTCGAGCGCATGGCCGCGGTGCTGCAAGGCACCCACGACAATTACAAGATCGATCTGTTCGGCGCGCTGATCGAAGCGGTCGCCGATCTCACCGGCGTCGACCCCGATGGCGAGCAGAAGGCCTCGCATCGCGTCATCGCCGACCATTTGCGCGCGTCGGCGTTCCTGATCGCGGACGGCGTGCTGCCGTCGAACGAAGGCCGCGGCTATGTGCTGCGCCGCATCATGCGCCGCGGCATGCGCCACGCCGAATTGCTCGGCGCCAAAGATCCGCTGATGTGGAAGCTCGTGCCGGTGCTGGTGCGCGAGATGGGCCAGGCCTATCCGGAGCTGCATCGCGCCGACGCGATGATTACCGAGACGCTCAAGCTCGAAGAGAGCCGCTTCCGCCGCACGCTGGAACGCGGACTGGCGATTCTCGACGAAGCGAGCAAGTCGCTCAAGAAGGGCGACATGTTCGACGGCGTCACCGCGTTCACGCTCTATGACACTTACGGCTTTCCGCTCGACCTGACCCAGGACGCGCTGCGGCCGCGCGGCATCGGCGTCGATATCGCGGCCTTCACCGACGCCATGGAGGAGCAGCGCAAGAAGGCGCGCGCGTCGTGGGCGGGCTCCGGCGAGGCCGCCGATGAGGCGGTATGGTTCGGCATCCGAGAAAAAGTCGGCGGCACGGAATTCCTCGGCTATGAAACCGAAAGCGCCGAAGGGGTGGTCTCCGCTCTGGTGCGCGACGGCAAGGAAGTGGACGCGCTGAAAAAAGGCGACAGCGGCGCCGTCGTGCTCAACCAGACGCCGTTCTACGGCGAATCCGGCGGCCAGGTCGGCGATACCGGCGTGATGACGGCGGACGGCGTGCGCTTCAAGGTCACCGACACGCAGAAGCATCTCGGTGACGTGTTCGTGCATCTCGGCACCGTCGAGGAGGGTACGCTCAAGGCTGGCGCGGCGCTCGCGCTCGACGTCGAACACCACCGCCGCGGCACGATCCGGAAAAACCACTCGGCAACGCATTTGCTGCACGAAGCGTTGCGCCAGGTGCTCGGCGATCACGTGGCGCAGAAGGGCTCGCTGGTCGCGCCCGACCGGCTGCGTTTCGACTTCTCGCATCCGAAGCCGATGAGTGCCGAAGAGATCGAGCGCGTCGAAGACCTGGCCAACGAATTCGTGCTGCAGAATGCGCCGGTCGTTACCCGCGTGATGGCGCTCGACGATGCGCGGGTCTCGGGGGCGCGCGCCCTGTTCGGCGAGAAATACGGCGACGAGGTCCGCGTCGTCGCCATGGGTGAGGGCGGCGGCAACACCATGGGCTGGTCGGTCGAATTGTGCGGCGGCACTCACGTCAAGCGCACCGGCGATATCGGACTTATTTCCGTGGTGGGCGAAAGCGGCGTGGCCGGCGGCGTGCGCCGCATCGAGGCGCTGACGGCGAATACGGCGCGGACCAATTTGAACACCCTGGCGCGGCTCGCCAAGGCGACGGCCTCCGAATTGCGCGTGCCCATCGAAGACGTGCAAAACCGCGTCGTCACATTGCTCGACGAGCGCAAGCGTCTCGAGCGCGATCTCTCCGACGCCAAAAAGAAGCTCGCCATGGGCGGCGGCGCGAGCGACGGCGCCGATGGGATTCGCGCCGTCGCAGGCGCGAAGCTGATGGCGCGCGTGGTTGAAGGCATCGATCTCAAGGACCTGCGCAGCCTTGCCGACGAAGGCAAGAAAAAGGTCGGCTCCGGCATCGTCGCCATCGTCGGCGTCACTGAGGACGGCAAGGCCGGCATCGTGGTCGGTGTCACCGACGACCTCGTCGGCCGCTTCAATGCCGTCGATCTGGTGCGCAAAGGCGCGGAAGTGCTCGGCGGCAAGGGCGGCGGTGGGCGGCCCGACATGGCGCAGGCTGGCGGTCCCGACGCGTCGAAGGCGGATGCCGCTTTGGCGGCGATAGAAGCGGCGCTCGGCGGATGATTGCCGCATTTGCGTGAGAGAGGATGCGGCGATGGCCGAAATCCATTTCACAAGTCACCTGCGTAATCTTGTGCCCGACGGCCCGCTGTCGGCACCGGGCGTGACGGTCGGCGAAGCGCTGGACAATCTCGTCGCCGGGCAGCCTCATGTGCGCAGCTATGTGCTCGACGATCAGGGCCGGCTGCGCAAGCATGTCTGCATCTTTGCCGACGGCGAGCGGCTCGCGCACGACGGTGCGCTGTCGCGCCGCATCGGCCCCGACACCAAGCTTTATGTCATGCAGGCGCTTTCGGGCGGTTGAGCGTAGCGAACAGGAGGGCTCATGAGCGATCGGTTGTTGGTGGCGACGCGGAAAGGCTTGTTCAGGCTCGAGCGCAAGCGCGCCGGCTGGACGGCGGAACTGATCGGCTTTGTCGGAAATCCGGTGACCAATGTGTTGCGCCACGATGACGGCGTCATGTTCGCGGCCCTCAAGCTCGGGCACTTCGGACCAAAACTGCACCGCTCCGACGACGATGGCCGCACCTGGCGCGAAATCGCGGCGCCGGCCTTTGCCGCCAACACGCCGGGTGAGCCGTCGCTGTTCCAGATCTGGGCGCTCGAAGGCGGCGGGCCGCATCACCCGGACCGTCTGTGGATCGGCGCCATTCCGGCCGGCCTGTTCCGTTCCGACGATCGCGGCGACAGCTGGCAGCTCATGACCGCGCTGTGGAACGTGCCGGAACGCGCGCGCTGGTTCGGCGGCGGCTATGATGATGCCGGCATTCACAGCATAACGCCAGACCCGCGCGATCCGGCGCGCACGTTCGTTGCGATTTCCTGCGGCGGGGTGTGGGAGACCCGCGACGACGGCGCCACTTGGTCCGTACTCGGCAAAGGGCTCGTTGCGCCGTACGTGCCGCCGGAACAGGCCGAGGACAGCGCCATCCAGGATCCACACCGAGTCGAGCGCTGTGCCGCGGCGCCGGATGTGATGTGGATGCAGCACCACGCCGGCATTTATCGCTCCACCGATGCCGGCGCGCACTGGACGCGGCTGTCGTTGCCCTGCGACGATTTTGGATTTGCGGTCGCCGCCCATCCGCGCGATGCGCAAACCGCGTGGTTCGTGCCGGCGATCAAGGACGAGATCCGCATGCCGCGCGACGGCGCGCTATGCGTGAGCCGGACCAATGATGGCGGCAAGACCTGGCAGATTATGCGTCAGGGTCTGCCGCAGCGTGACGCCTACGACCTCATTTATCGGCACGGTTTTGACGTCGACGAGACCGGCGCGCGGCTGGCCATGGGTTCGACGACCGGCGCGTTGTGGACCAGCGATGACGGCGGCGAGCGCTGGGACCTCGTCAATGCGCACCTGCCGCCGATCTACGCCGTGAGCTTTATCTAGTTTATAATTTGACGATCATGCCGTCTGCGGCGGTCTCGTAGGGCACCTCGGCGCGGCGCGCCAGCATCTCGTTGCTCATATGGGTGAGGACTAGGCGTTTCGGCCGGATTTGACCGAGGTGCTTCTCCAGGAGCGACAGCGCCATGTGGGTCTGGATCGGCTTGTCCCGCGTATAGGCCTCGCAGATGAAGAGGTCGGCTTCGCGTCCGATCTCGATCAGCGTGTCGGTCCATTCGGTGTCGCCGGAAAATGCGATGACCTTGCCTTCGATCTCGAAGCGGAAGCCGAGGCAAGGCCCGGCGCGATCGTCGTGCACGACATGAAACGGCGTCACGCCCACGGCGCCGATGTCGCGGCGCTTGCCGATGTCCAGCTCTATGAGGTGCAGCGGAAAGTGCAGCTCCATCGTTCCGGTGCCAGGGAAGCCGCCTTCCATCACTTCGGGAAAGCGCGTCTTCAGCCCGGGCGGTCCGACGACGGTCAGCGGCCGCGTGCGCTTGGTCACATAATTGGCCTCGAGGATGAAGAACGGCAAGCCGGCGATGTGATCGGCATGAAAATGCGAGATGAAAATGACTTCGATGTCGTTACGGTCGATCGCAAGCTTGTTCATGGCGACCAGCGAGGTCGCGCCGCAATCGATCAGCGCGTTGATCTCGTTGCCGACGAGATGGAAGCAGGTGTTGAATCGTCCGCCGGAGCCGAAGGCATCACCGCAGCCGACGAATTGCAGGTGCATTGAATGTCCCCAAGAAGCTCGAGACAGCGATTCCTAGTCCGTCCCGGGACGCCGATCTGGGCCACCGCCCACAGTGTCGCGTCAAGACGGGCAAAATTCCGTGATGAGCATCACAAAGCGAGGCCCTGACCGGGCAATCCGATTGCTCCCTCAACCCCCTGTCTTATCATTGATTTTTTACCTTTGCTGCGCTCATTCGACGGCTTGTGGTAAGGCCGCGGAAGCCGCTAGCATGGTCGCTAGCACAGTGTAGGACGGTGCGCCATGATCGCAACATAAACTGGCGCATCTTGGCTTGGCGACGGCTTGAAGTTTAAGGGGACGTTCGGGTGTACCTTGGATCGATCCGTGTCGGCGCGGTGGCGGCGCTGACGATGGTCACCGCGCTCGGCGGTTGTGCCGATATTGGTTGGGATTCCGGGTCCTTTTTCAGGAAACCGATCGACGTGGTCGGCCGCAACAGCGGCTACACCTTTTCCGACCTGCAAGAATCAAGGCAGGCCCGGCCGGTCACCGACAGCGATTTGGTCGATGCCAATGGCGGCTGTCCGGCAGCGGCGGCGCCTCCTGGCGCTCCCGCGTCCGGGCTTGGCGAGGGTGTCGGTCTCGGCATGAGCGAATGCGAGGTGGTCGCGCGTGCCGGTCCGCCCAACAGCGTCCAACTCGGCAGGAATCCCAACGGCGATCGCACCGCGGTGTTGAGCTATCAAAGCGGCCCGCGGCCCGGCGTCTATCACTTCGAGCGCGGCCGGCTCATGCAGATGGACCGCGTCGAGGTTGCGCCGCCGCCGCAGGCGGCGAAGAAAAAGCCAGCCAAGGCCAAAAAACCGGCCGCCGCCAATAACCCGGCTTGATTTCGCCCGTGCGTTCTTCGCGCTGACAGCTTGCGGAGGTCGGAAGCGGAGCACTAGATAAAGTGCGCTATTCGATCGCAAGACGAAGATTCAAGCGCTCTGACCAGCGCTTGGCCATTGCGGGCCATGCAGCTGGATCACTTTCCAAGGATTGACGATCCTTATATACGAAACGGGAACAAGCAGAAAAAACACGATCGGAGACCAACATGGACGCGAAAACCGACGACAAGAGCGCGGGCAAATGCCCGTTCAGCCAGGCCCACTCGAACCGCGACTGGTGGCCCGACCAGTTGAGCCTTCAGGGTCTCCACGGCAACTCTTCCTTATCCGACCCGATGGGTGAGGCGTTCGACTACGCCAAGGAATTCAAGAGTCTCGATCTGAATGCCGTGATCAAAGACCTGCATGCCTTGATGACGGACTCCCAGGAGTGGTGGCCCGCCGACTTCGGCCATTATGGCGGCTTGTTCATCCGCATGGCGTGGCATAGCGCGGGCACGTATCGCATCGCCGACGGCCGCGGCGGCGCCGGCGCCGGCCAGCAGCGCTTCGCGCCGCTCAACAGTTGGCCGGATAACGCCAACCTCGACAAGGCGCGCCGTCTGCTGTGGCCGATCAAGCAGAAGTACGGCCGCAAGATCTCCTGGGCCGACCTCATGATTCTCGCGGGCAACGTCGCGCTGGACTCGATGGGTTTCAAGACCTTCGGTTTCGGCGGCGGCCGCGCCGATGTCTGGGAGCCCGAGGAGCACTATTGGGGGCCTGAGGGAACCTGGCTCGGCGACGAGCGCTATAGCGGCGAACGTCAGCTTCAGAATCCGCTTGGCGCCGTGCAGATGGGTCTGATCTACGTCAATCCGGCGGGGCCGAACGGCAAGCCCGATCCGGTCGCGGCGGCCAAGGACATCCGCGAAACGTTTTTTCGCATGGCGATGAATGACGAGGAGACCGTGGCGCTGATTGCCGGCGGTCACACTTTCGGCAAGACCCACGGCGCCGGCGATCCGTCACTGGTAGGCCCGGAGCCGGAAGGCGCGGCACTAGAGGATCAGGGGCTCGGTTGGAAGAGCAAGCATGGTACCGGCTTCGGCGCCGATGCCATTACCGGCGGCCCCGAGGTGACTTGGACGCAGACGCCGACCAAGTGGAGCAACCACTTCTTCGACAACCTGTTCAATAACGAATGGGAGCTGACAAAAAGCCCGGCCGGCGTGCCACAGTGGAAAGCCAAAGGCGCCGCTGCCACGATCCCGGACCCCTTCGACAAGTCCAAGAAGCATGTACCGACCATGCTGACCACCGACCTGTCGCTGCGGATGGATCCCGACTACGAGAAGATCTCGCGGCGTTTCTACGAACACCCGGATCAGTTCGCGGACGCGTTTGCGCGGGCGTGGTTCAAGCTGACGCATCGCGACATGGGCCCGATCGTGCGTTACCTCGGCCCGCTAGTGCCGAAGGAAGAACTGATCTGGCAGGACCCGATCCCCAAGGTGAATCATCCGCTGATCGGGGAGCAGGACATTGCGGCTCTGAAAGCGAAAATCCTCGCGTCCGGCCTGTCCGTTTCGGAGCTGGTGTCGACCGCCTGGGCGTCGGCATCGACATTCCGCGGGTCCGACAAGCGCGGCGGCGCGAACGGCGCGCGCATTCGGCTGGCGCCGCAGAAGGATTGGGACGTCAATCAGCCGGCTCAGTTGAAGAAAGTCCTGCAGAAGCTCGAAGCGGTCCAGAAGGAGTTCGGCAAGAAGGTCTCGCTTGCCGATCTGATCGTTCTCGGCGGCGGTGCGGCCATCGAGAAGGCCGCAAAGGCCGCCGGAATAGACGTCAAGGTTCCCTTCACGCCGGGGCGCATGGACGCATCGCAGGAGCAGACCGACGCGCACTCCTTTGCTCCGTTGGAGCCGGTCGCCGACGGCTTCCGCAACTATTACCGCGGCAAGCCGCTGATGTCGCCTGAAGAAGCCTTGATCGATAAGGCGCAATTGCTGAAGCTGACCGCGCCCCAGATGACGGTTCTGGTCGGCGGCCTGCGCGTTTTGGGCGCGAATGCCGGGCAATCCAAGCACGGCGTCTTCACCAAACAGCCCGAGACGCTGTCCAACGACTTCTTCGTCAATCTTCTCGACATGAGCACGCAGTGGCAGCCCGCCGGCTCCGATGGCGTGTACGAGGGCCGCGACCGCAAGACGAATGCGGTCAAGTGGACCGGCACTCGCGTCGACCTGATCTTCGGTTCGCACTCGCAGCTCCGCGCACTTGCGGAAGTCTATGCCTGCGCGGACTCGAAGGAGAAGTTCGTCAAAGACTTCGTGGCGGCCTGGAACAAGGTGATGAACCTCGATCGCTTCGACCTCGCCTGATCTCAACGGAATGGATTGGACGAAAGCACCCCGGCCTCTGGCGAGGCCGGGGTTGCCGTTTTGGCAACGGCGAACTGGATCCGATCAGTAGCAGCGATTGACCCAGCGCAGCGCCGGTCCGTACGGCGTCGCGACCCAGGTTCGCACCAGGCAGGCGTCATAGACCGGGCCGGCGAAAACGGGTCCGGCAAACACGCGCAATCCCGGCCCATGCCAACCCCAACCACCATGTCCGCCCCAGGCAAAAGCGGAGGTTGGTGCAAGCGCCGTGGCGCCAAGCGCAGCGGCGGTGGAAAGCGCGAGGATTGTTTTGCGCAACATTTGACTTCTCCTTGGTTGGTACGTTGTTGTCACGAAGCTGGGTCTTCGTCGGGAGGCCCAGCTTTTCGGTTCATGACGATCTTGCTGATCGCAGCTGAACCGGCGCTGAGGAGAAGATTTAGTGCGGGTTTATCAAACTGAACGCGCCATCTTGACGATGTTCATCACATATTCATGCGCGGTGGCTGGCGCTTGCTGCGATGGTGAACGAAGGCTATAAGCCGGCACGTTTTGGCGCCGCTTCGTAAATTCCACGCTTCCGTAACTCGACACTTCCGTAACTCTGCAAAGGACGATGTAATGCCGATCGAGCGTACATTTTCGATCATCAAGCCCGACGCGACGGCGCGCAATGTCACCGGCGCCATCAATGCGATGATTGAAAAAGCCGGACTTCGCATCGTGGCGCAGAAGCGCTTGCGCATGAGCCGCGAGCAGGCCGAGACCTTCTACGCGGTCCATCGCCAGCGGCCGTTCTTCGGCGAGCTCGTGGACTTCATGATTTCCGGGCCGGTCGTCGTGCAGGTCCTCGAAGGTGAGAACGCCGTGGCGGCCTATCGCGATCTAATGGGCGCCACCGATCCGGCCAAGGCGGCGCCCGGCACCATCCGCAAAGAGCTCGCCAGGTCGATCGGCGAGAACTCGGTGCATGGATCCGACGCCGCCGACACCGCCGCGAAGGAAATCGCCCAGTTCTTTTCCGGCAACGAAATCGTCGGCTGAAGCCGGTGCGCTCGCCGCATCGCCGGCGTGCTTGAGGAGCGGCGTTGGGCTCGGTCCTGCAATATTTGCATCCTTCGCTGTGGGGCGACATGCTCCACACGAGCGTCAACGATATGGGACACGCGGCGTTCTGGGCCGCGGTGCTGCAGATCGTTTTCATCAATATCCTGCTGTCGGGCGACAACGCCGTCGTCATTGCGATGGCATGCCGGGATCTGCCGCAACGCCAACGCTTCTGGGGTCTGGTGATCGGCGCCGCTGCCGCGGTGCTGCTGCGGCTGGTTTTCACCGGCGTCGTCGGCCAGCTCATGCTGCAGCCGTATCTCAAGTTGATCGGCGGATTGGCGCTGGTCTATGTCGCCGCAAAGCTCCTCGTGCCCGAGCGCGCCGACAAGAACAGAGTCGAGGCTGTCGCGCAGCTGTGGCGCGCGGTGCGGATCGTCGTGGTCGCCGACATCGTCATGAGCCTGGATAACGTCATCGCGGTTGCCGCCATCGCGCAGGGCAGCTTGGTATTGCTCGCGATCGGCCTGATCGCTTCGATTCCGATCATCGTTGCCGGCGCGGCCCTGATCATGGTCATTCTCGACCGCGTTCCGATCTTCATCTGGGCTGGCGCGGCGCTGCTTGGTTGGGTCGCCGGCGATGTCGTCGCCACCGACCCGGCGGTGTTCGGCCACGTGTCGGCGTCGCTCGGCGAAACCTTCGCACGGCAACTTGAATTTGCCGCGTCCGGCGCCGGAGCGCTGCTGGTGATTGGCGCCGGCGGGCTGTGGCGGCAGCTGTCTCTCTCCAAGGCGCACGCGATGTCTGCCATGGAGGAAGCAGGCGGCAGCTAGGCATCGCGATTCGCCACGTCCGATTGCTTCATCGTGGATATTTCGTTGACGCGACTGCGCAATCGTGTGGGTCGCGTGCAAGATCATCGTCACGATGTTTGCTGTATCGGTTGTTCCAGCGCCGCCGACCGACGTCTTGCAGCCATGCTTGCGCCGTATTTGTCGGCCCAATTTTACCGGCAATCGGATTTTGGCCATCCGGCCGGTGCTGTCGTGGGCGACATGATCGTTTCTGACTTCCGCTGTTTCGGACTTTCCCCAAAATCTGGCTTGTGGCGCGGATCGCAGCATCTGCATTGCGGTGCAGCGGCTGTCGGCTTGCGTCGTCGCTGGCATCGGGAATGACGGAGGAGGCGGACGATGCAGAAGGGCACCGTCAAGTGGTTCAATCCGACCAAGGGCTACGGGTTCATCAAACCGGCAAGCGGCGATAAGGACGTATTCGTCCATATCTCGGCCGTCGAGCGCGCCGGCTTGCGCTCGCTCAATGAGGGTCAGACCGTCGAATACGAGCTCGTGACCAACCGCGGCAGAACATCGGCGGAAAATCTCAAAGTTGCGTGATTGATCGAGGTCCGGACAACATCCCGGTCCACGCGTAGCCCCCGGCGTCGCACCCGGGGGTTTTTATTTTGTCAGGCAGCGGAAATGATTCCGCTCGGAGCGCGCGCCATTATCTGTGCGTTGCTGCAATTGCCGCCGCGAGCGTGACGCGGCCTTCGGCAACGAGGCGCAGCGCCTGTGGATAAATCCGGTGCTCGGCCTCCAGCACCCGCGCGGCGAGCGTTGCTTCAGTGTCGCCGTCGCGCACCGGGACTGAATCCTGCAGCACGATCGGTCCCGAATCCATTTCCGGCACGACGAAGTGGACGGTGGCGCCGTGCCGTTGCACGCCGGCTTCCAACGCGCGGCGGTGGGTGTGCAGGCCTTTGAACTGCGGCAACAGCGCCGGATGAATGTTCAGCATGCGGCCGCTCCAGCGCGTGACGAGCCAAGGCGTCAGGAGCCGCATGAAACCGGCGAGGCAGACAAGATCGACATGATGCGCGTGCAGAGTGTCGTCGAGCGCGCATTCGAACGCCTCGCGGTCTTTGCCGAACGGCCGGTGATCGACGACCGCGGTGGCGATGCCGGCAAGCTGTGCCCGGGCGAGCCCCGCGGCATCGGGCTCATTGGACAGCACGAGCACGATTTGCGCCGGATAATCCGGCGCCTTGGCCGCCTCGATCAATGCCGTCATGTTCGAGCCGCGGCCGGAAATCAGGACGGCGACGCGTTTCTTGGTCATGCACTTGGCCAAGCGAGATCGAGGTGTCCGCGGAAGCCGACACGGGCGCCGTCCTTCGCCGCGACGACCTCGCCGAGCGCCACGACGGTTTCACCCTGCGCCGAAAAGCGCTCGCTGGCCGCCTCGGCGGCGTTCCGCTCGAGCACCGCCACCATGCCGATGCCGCAATTGAAGGTGCGCAGCATTTCGGCCTCGGTGATTTTGCCGCTTGCTGCCAGCCATTTGAACACCGGCAGAACCGGCACGCGATCGAGATCCAACGAAACGGCAAAACCTTCCGGCAACACGCGCGGAATATTGTCGACGAAACCGCCGCCGGTGATATGGGCGAGCGCCTTGACCGCCTTGGTTTGGCGAATCGCGGCAAGGCAGGAGCGCACATAGAGCCGCGTCGGCGTGAGCAAGGCTTCGCCGAGCGTTCGCGACGGGTCGAACGGCGCTTGCTTCTCCCAAGTCAATCCGGCCGTGGCCGCGATGCGGCGGACCAGGGAAAATCCGTTAGAGTGGACGCCCGTCGAGGCAAGGCCGATCACCACGTCGCCGGCGGCGATGTCGGCGCGCGGCAACACGTCCGCCCGCCCCACGGCACCGACCGCGAAGCCGGCAAGGTCGTAATCGCCGGGCGCATAAAGCCCGGGCATTTCCGCGGTCTCGCCGCCAATGAGAGCGCAGCCGGCCTCGCGGCAGGCTGCCGCGATGCCTGTCACCACCTGCGCGCCGACTGCCGGGTCGAGCTTGCCGCAGGCGAAATAGTCGAGAAAGAACAACGGCTCGGCGCCCTGAACCACGAGGTCGTTGACCGACATGGCGACGAGATCGATGCCGATCGTATCGTGGCGGCCGGTCTCGATGGCGATTTTGACTTTGGTGCCGACGCCGTCGTTGGCGGCGACCAGGATCGGATCGATGATGCCCGCGGCCTTGAGATCGAACAGGCCGCCAAAGCCGCCGATTTCGGCATCGGCGCCGGCGCGCGCAGTGGCGCGCACCAGGGGCTTGATCAATTCCACCATGCGATTGCCGGCGTCGATATCGACACCGGCCGCCGCGTAGCGCGCCTCATCCACGAATGCCACCAAATTGGACAGATGATTGATTGCCGCCCTTGCGGGCGGGACCGCTTGGCGCCTCCTACGTCGGAATCGCCGGGTGCGCAAGCGCGCGGGCGCCGGTATATTGAGTTGCAGGACAGCACGGAGAAAAGCTGCCTGAGCCGGGGCCGCGTTTGAGTATCCCTAACCTCATTACCTTGGGACGTATCCTGCTGGTGCCGATCGTGGTCTGGGCGATCACGTCGGGCGGGATGCGCGTCGCCTTTTTCCTGTTCCTGGCGGCCGGGATCAGCGACGGCGTCGATGGCTTCCTCGCCAAGCGCTTCCACATGACCAGCGAACTCGGCGCCTATCTCGATCCCTTGGCCGACAAGGCGCTGATCGTATCGATCTACATTTCGCTCGGCATCGCCGGTGCGCTGCCGATCTTCCTCGTTATCCTCGTCGTCTCGCGCGACATCATGATCATCAGCGCCTTCATGCTGTCATGGCTGATCGGCAAGCCGATGCCGGTGCGGCCGTTGGCGGTCTCGAAAGTCAACACGCTCGCGCAGATCCTGCTCGCCATTCTGGTGTTGGCCGAGCGGGGTTTTGGCTTCGACGCCGATCTGGTGTCGAAGCTGATGATGGCGCTGGTCGCGATCTTGACCTTGCTCTCGATCGCCTTCTATCTCGCCGAATGGGTACGCCACATGAACTCGCTCGACGCCGGACACTGATCGGCACTGCCTGAGAGGCGCCATGCAAATCGAGCGACATATCGTATTCTGGATCGTGGCACTGGCGGTCTTCGTCGGCCTGCTGTGGCTGTTGAGCCCTATCCTGTTGCCATTCGTCCTCGGCCTGGCGCTGGCCTATGTGCTCGATCCGTTGGCCAATCGGCTGGCAAAGCGCGGCGTCAGCCGCCTGGTCGCCGCCTCGATCATTCTCGGCGGATTCGTGCTGGCACTGGCGATTTTGCTCCTGCTCATTGCGCCGGTTTTGGCGAAGCAACTCGCAGGATTCATCGACAATGCGCCGGGCTATGCCCAGCGCCTGCAAAGCCTGGTCAGCGACCCGAACCATCCGTGGCTCAAGCGCATCGTCGGCGACAATCTTGGTGGCGGCGACAAGTCGGTCGGCGACCTGATGAATCAGGCGATGGGTTATTTGACCAACTTCCTCGGCTCGCTGTGGACCAAGGGGCAGGCGCTGATTTCGATCTTTTCCCTGCTGATCATCACGCCGGTGGTGGCGTTCTACCTGATCTGCGACTGGGACCGCATGGTGAGCGCCGTCGACCGCCTGATCCCGCTGCCGCAGCGCGATACGGTGCGCAGCCTCGGCCACGACATCGATGCCACCATCTCGGCTTATGTGCGCGGACAATCCGGCGTGTGCCTGATCCTCGGTTCCTATTACGCCGTCGGGCTCACGCTCGCCGGATTGAGCTTCGGCTTGCTCATCGGCGTCGTTTCAGGGCTGATCAGTTTCATCCCCTATGTGGGCTCGCTGACTGCGCTCGTGCTCTCGCTCAGTGTCGCGGTGGCGCAATTTTTCCCGGATTGGATGCCGATCGTCGTTGTCGGCGGCGTGGTGCTGGTCGGCCAGTTCCTCGAAGGCAACGTGCTGGCGCCGTATCTGGTCGGACACAGTGTCGGCCTGCATCCGGTGTGGCTGATGTTCGCGCTGTTTGCTTTCGGCTACCTGTTCGGCTTCGTCGGATTGTTGCTGGCGGTGCCGCTCGCGGCGGCGACCGGCGTGCTGATACGCTATGCCGTGCGCCGTTACCGCGACAGCCCGATCTACACCGGCAGCCGGCCGGTTTGACGCCATGCCGTCAAATTCGATGTCCCCCATTCCGCGGCAGCTTGCGCTCGCGCTCGACCATGCGGAGAGCTACGCGCGCGAGGATTTTCTCTCCGGGCCCGGCAATGAAGGCGCGCTGACGCTGATCGACTGCTGGCCGGATTGGCCGGCGAATGCCATCGCGCTGGTCGGGCCCGAGGGTTCGGGCAAAACCCATCTGGCGACGATCTGGGCGGCCGCGGCGGGGGCACGTGTCGTTTCCGCCCACGCGCTTGACGAGACCGGGCTTCGTTCCGCGCTCGCCACCGGCGCGCTGGTCGTCGAGGACGCGGCAGCGGTGTTGGATGAGCGCGCCTTGTTTCATCTCATCAATCTGGCGCGCGGCGAGAATGCCTACCTGCTGTTCACGGCGCGCACAGCGCCAGCCACCTGGCCCGTCGCCATCCCGGACGTGGTCTCGCGCCTGCGGGCAATGCCGCTCGTGACCCTTCAGGCGCCGGACGACACGTTGCTGCGTGCGGTCATCGTCAAGCTCGCGGCGGATCGCCAGCTCGCGCTCGATGAAAGCGTGGTGAGCTATCTCTCGACCCGTATCGAGCGATCGTTCGCGGCGGCGCGGTCGGCGGTGATCGCGCTCGACAACGAGGCACTGCGGCGCGGCCGGCCGCCGACGCGGGCACTGGCCGCGGAAATGTTCCGCGACACGGCTTAATGCCGGCGCGCTTTCAGGCGACCGTCCAATCCTGCGTCTGCAATCCCGGCACGCGCGCGAATTCATTTTTGTTCGCCGTGACCAGTATCGCGCCGCGCCGCCGCGCTTGCGCGGCAATCAGCACGTCGTAAGGACCAATCGGCGTACCTAAGCGCTCCAGCGCAGCGCGCACATCACCGGCCTCTTCAGCGTCTTCCAGTTCAAACGGCCATGGCGTGACATCGAGTGCCAAAAAATTATCGAGCGCATCGGTATTCGCCTGCGCTCGCGCGCTTTTTTTGATGCCGTACCACAGTTCGTACAGGACGACCGTTGGAATGCCGACGATGGTACCTTCGTGAAGCGTCTTCATAAGTTGCTGACGTACCGCGGCCGCGCGCTGGTTGATCACCGCGATGACGATGTTGGTATCGAGGCAGATCATTCGTCGTCGTCGAAGTATTTACGATCGTCGATCGGCATTGGCGGCTGTTCCGGGCGACCCTCTGGCAGGAAATCCGCGCCGCCTGACCGGTCGATTTTCTCGAAAATAGCCTGCATCGTTTCCCAGTCTCGGTTTATCGGCTCCAGCAACACGCCGCGTCCGACCCGGCTCACGCGGACCTCCTTCCCGGGCAGGCGGAATTCCTTCGGTAGCCGGACCGCTTGGCTGCGGCCGTGTTTGAAGATCTTGGCGGTGCCGGTTTCGGTCATTTTGCGAGCCTTGATGATAGATACCAATGGTATATATCATTCGGAAACAGCTGCCGCAATGTGTGCTAAGCTCGTCCTCGGCGGATCAGCGGGGAGAGGCTTGACGGCGCCTCACCCCGCCGCCTTATCTCAGGGGACGACCAACGTCATCGGATTGTAACGAAGCATGGCGATCATAGCCCTTGAGGAGCACCAAAGCGCCATGGCCGACCGTGGCCAAGCCACTGTCGTTGCTTTAGAATCCGCCTCGTCGCGGCGGCCGGAGGACGCGGCGGGGGCGTCCGAGCTGGCGGCGAGCCCGGATCGGTTCATCAACCGCGAGCTGTCCTGGCTGAACTTCAACCGCCGGGTTTTGGAAGAGTCCGCCAACCGCGGCCATCCGCTGCTGGAACGGCTGAAATTCCTCTCGATCTCTGCCGCCAACCTCGACGAATTCTTCATGGTGCGCGTTGCCGGCCTCGGCGCCGCGCTGCGCGCCGGCATCGTCGAGAAGAGCCCCGAGGGTTTGACCCCCGCCGAGCAGCTTGCCCGCATTGGCGAAGCCGTGTTGCTGCTGGTCCAGGATCAGCAGGCGCAGTGGCGCGAGCTGCGCGCGGCGCTGGGCCAAGCCGGCATCGTGCTGGTCGACGGCGCCGATGTCACCAAGGCCGAGAAGGCCTGGCTCGAAGACTACTTTCTCGCCCACGTCTTCCCGCTGTTGACGCCGCTCGCGGTGGATCCGGCGCATCCGTTCCCGTTCATTCCCAATCTCGGATTTTCGATCGCCTTGCAGCTGGCCCGCGCCAAGGACGGCAAGGCGATGAATGCGCTGATCCGCATGCCCAACCGCATCGAGCGCTTCGCGCGGCTGCCGCAGACCGGCGACGGCGGTCCGGTCCGGCTGATGTCGCTCGAAGGCGTCACCAGCCTGTTCATCGGCAAGCTGTTCCCTGGTTACGCGGTAAAGGGGGTCGGCGCGTTCCGTGTCATCCGCGATTCCGAAGTGGAAATCCTCGAAGAGGCCGAAGACTTGGTGCGGCTGTTCGAGACCGCGCTCAAGCGCCGCCGCCGCGGCATCGTCATCCGCCTCGACATCGAGGCGATGATGCCGCCGGAATTGCAGCGCTTCGTGCAGCGCGCGCTCGGCGCCACCGACGAGAGCATGTTCAAGGTGGATGGCGTGCTGGCGCTCGACGAGATGGCGCAACTCGCCAAGCTCGACCGGCCGGATCTTGAATTCGTTCCCTATGCGCCGCGCTATCCGGAGCGGGTGCGCGATCACGGCGGCGATTGTTTCGCCGCCATCCGGCAGAAAGACTTCGTCATCCATCACCCCTACGAATCGTTCGATGTGGTGGTGAATTTCCTGCAGCAGGCCGGGCGCGATCCGGACGTCGTCGCCATCAAGCAGACGCTCTACCGCACCTCGGCCGATTCCCCGATCATCAGAGAGCTCGCGGAAGCCGCCGAGGCCGGCAAGTCGGTCACCGCGGTGGTCGAGCTCAAGGCGCGCTTCGACGAGGAGGCCAATATCCGCTGGGCGCGGGACCTGGAACGCGCCGGCGTGCAGGTCGTCTATGGCTTCATCGAGCTGAAAACCCACGCCAAGCTTTCGCTCGTCATCCGCCGCGAGGGCACCGAGCTTGCCTCCTACGTCCATGTCGGCACCGGCAACTATCATCCGGTGACGGCGCGGCTCTATACCGACCTGTCGTTCTTCACCTCCGACCCGGTGATCGCGCATGACGTGGCGCAAATCTTCAACTTCGTCACCGGCTATGCCGAGCCCGCCGAGCTCAAGCGCATGGCGGTGTCGCCGCTGACGCTGCGCAAATGCATTCACAGCCATATCGACGAGGAGATCGCCAACGCCAAGGCCGGGCGGCCCTCGGGCATCTGGATGAAAATGAATTCGCTGGTCGACCCCGACATCATCGACGCGCTCTACAGTGCGTCCGGCGCCGGCGTGCCGATCGAGCTCGTGGTGCGCGGCATCTGCTGCCTGCGGCCGGGCGTGCCGGGCCTGTCCGACAATATCCGGGTCAAATCCATCGTCGGCCGGTTCCTCGAGCATGGCCGCATCTATTGCTTCGGCTCGGGTCACGCGCTGCCGCACGCCAAAGCGGACGTATACATCTCGTCCGCCGACATGATGCCGCGCAATCTCGACCGCCGCGTCGAGGCACTGTGCCCGATCCTGAATCCCACCGTGCACGAGCAGGTGCTCGATCAGATCATGGTGGCCAATCTGAAGGACAACGAGCAGAGTTGGCAGCTGCTGTCCGACGGCACGTCGCGCCGCATCAAACCTGCAGCCGGCGAGGAAGTTTTCAATGCTCACACCTATTTCATGACCAATCCGAGCTTGTCGGGGCGCGGCAAATCACAGAAAGAATCCATCCCCCGATTGCGGCACCGGCCGGAGCGGGTGTGAATAGCGTGCGAATCATGGTTACGGTGGATGTGGCATCAACAGCCGTACCGGGACTTTAGCAAATTCGCGCCATCTGCCGTGAGCGGTTCCGTGCAAATTCCGCCAACGGCAAACCGACGCTAACTTTTACCAATGAAGCGCGCCAAACCCGACGCCCAAGGACGTCTCGACCACGGCCCGCCGGTCGCTGTCATCGACGTCGGCTCGAATTCCGTGCGGCTTGTGGTTTACGAAGGGCTCACCCGCAGTCCGACGGAACTTTTCAACGAAAAGGCATTGTGCGGCCTGGGCCGCGAGGTGCAGTCCACCGGGCTTCTTGCCGCGGATGCGGTCGAGCACGCGCTGTCGACGCTCAAACGCTACCGTGCGCTGTGCGAACGGATGGGGGTGACGGAAACGCTTGCCGTCGCCACGGCGGCGTGCCGTGACGCCAAGAATGGCCGCGCCTTCATTCGCTCCGCCGAGCGCACCTTGAAGACCCAGATCGATATTCTGTCCGGTGCGCGCGAGGCCGAGCTCACCGCGCTCGGCGTCATCTCCGGCGTGCATCGCGGCGACGGCATTGTCGGCGATCTCGGCGGCGGCTCGCTGGAACTGGTCGATATCCGCGGCACACGCGCCAGGAACGGCCTGACCCGCCCGCTCGGCGGGCTGGCGCTCGCCGACATATCGTCGAAGTCGCTGAAAAAGGCGGAAAAATTCGTCAAGAAAACGCTCGGTGGGTTGCCGATGCTGAAGGCTTGCGAGAACCGCACCTTCTACGCCGTCGGCGGCACGTGGCGGTCGCTCGCGCGGTTGCACATGTGGCAGACCGGCTATCCGCTGCATGTGATGCACGGCTATGCCATTGCCGCCGACGAAGCGCTCGAATTCGCCAGGCTGGTGCATCGGGTCGATGTCGAAACCCTGTCGAACATCGAAGTGGTGAACAATGCGCGGCGGCCGCTGTTGCCTTACGCGGCGCTGGTGCTCGAATACATCCTGCGCATCGGCAAGCCGCGGCAGGTGATGTTCTCCGCACTCGGCGTGCGCGAGGGACTGCTCTATTCGATGCTCAGGCGCAAGGATCAGGAGAAGGACGCGCTGATCGAGGCGGCGCGCCATCTCAACCAGCTGCGCTCGCGCTCGCCGCGCCACGGCGAGGAGCTGATCGCGTGGACCGACCGCTTCATGGTGTCGTCAGGGCTCGATGAAACCGGCGAGGAGCGCCGGCTGCGCCATGCGGCGTGCCTGCTCGGCGACATCGGCTGGCGCGCGCATCCCGATTATCGCGGCGAGCAGTCGCTCAATATCATCGCCCATGGCGGTTTCAGCGGCATCGATCACCCCGGCCGCGCCTATCTGGCGCTCGCGGTATTCTTCCGCCACGTCGGCCTGGTGATGGATGACGAACTGTCGCCGCGACTGCGCGAACTCGTCTCCACCCGCATGCTCGATCGCGCCCGCGTGCTGGGCGCAGCGATGCGGCTCGCCTATGTGGTGTCCGCGGCGATGCCCGGCGTGCTGCCGCAGACGAAGCTTGCCGTCGAGCGCCACCGCCTCGCGCTGCACCTGCCGAACTCATACGCCACGCTCGCCGGCGAACGGGTCCTCAACCGGCTGCGCTCGCTGGCCCGCCTGATCGGTCGTGAACCGGTGATGCTGATGGGGTAATATCCCGGACGGCGCAACGCGCGCCGACAGGGAGAGCAACCATGCCGACGCCGGGTCTCATCGTCGCCCCACTGACGCCGTTCACCGCCGACCTGACCGTCGACGAGGCCGCGCTGCGGCGGCAGATCGACTACGTGATCGACGATTGCCGCGCCACCATGGTGGTCGCCGCCGGCGTCGAGACCCAGGAATATACTTATCTCAGCTTCGAACAGCGCAAGGCGCTGATCCGCCGCACCATCGAATTCGTCGGCGGCCGCGTGCCGGTCATGGTCGGCATCTCGCACCCCTCGTTCAAGACCTCCATCGAACTGGCCCATGACGCCGAGCGGCACGGCGCGGCGGCGGTTCAGCTATTGGCGCCGTTGCGGCCGTTTGCCGGCCCGCCGACGCAAGCCGATCTCATCGCCTATTTCGAGGCCATCGGCCGCGAGTGCCGGCTGCCGATCACGCTCTATCTCAATCCCGGCCCCGGCGCCGATGTGTCGATCGCCGACACGATCGCGCTGGCGAAACTGCCGAACGTGCAGCTGATCAAGGAAAGCTCGCGTGACCTCGCCCGCGTGTCGCGCCTGATCGTGGAGATCGATCGCGCCGGCCATGCCCGCTATTTCACCACCATGCAGATGCTGCTGGCCACGCTGCAACTTGGCGGCTCCGGCGCCACCATGCCGCCGCCCGGCTGCGAAATCGCCCGCCACGTCATCGATGCTTTCGTCGCCAAGGACTACGAGCGGGCCGCTGAGATCCAGCTCCAGTTCGCGCTGTTCCCATCGAAATGGATGCACCGCGGGCTGGCTCCGGCAATGAAGGCGGCGCTGAACCTGATCGGCATTCCGGTCGGCGAGCCGTATCCGCCGTATGCGGCGCTGAGCCGCGACGAGATGACGGCGCTCGCCGCGATGCTGCGCACGACTGTGCTCGCGCCGCGTTTCAAGGTCACCGCCGCCGCTTAGGGCTTGCGTCCGGTCAGGCCGATCACCGCCGACATGCCGCCGTGGGCAGTGCCTTCGCGTATTTCCACTTCCTCTTCGACGAATTTGAGATCGCGAAAATCGCCGAAGGCCTGTTCCAGCATGGCGCGGGTGTAGAGACGCTCGATTTCACTCGGGCCGCCGGTGCCATATTCGAGCTGCTTGGGTGTGTAGCCTTGCAGGATCAACAGTCCGCCGGGTTTGAGCGCCTTGCGCATACCGGCCCATTTGCGCGGGCGTTCTGCCGGCGTACTGAATTGGGTGAAGATTTCCACGACCACGTCGAAAGCATCGGGCGGATAGGTCCAGGCGTGGACATCGGCGTGCAGCAGCGTGATGGCGACGCCGCGCTCCTTCGCCAAGGTCGCGGCCTTGGCCTGCGCCGCTTCGGAGAAATCGATCGAGGTGACGTCGAGGCCCTGTTCGGCGAGCCAGACCCCGTTGCGCGCTTCGCCGTCGGCCACGGCCAGCGCTTTGCCCGACTTCGGCAGCAGCGCCTGGCACGAGGCCAAAAAATAATTTGGCGCCTTGCCGAACAGATAATCCGGCGTGCTGTAGCGGCCCTGCCAACGCGCTTGTTCGCTCACGGATTGTCCTTTAGTCGGCGCGCTCGACCATCGCGACGCGGCCCTTTTCGATGGCAAGCGCCAGCTTGCCGTGCTTGAGCGCCAGTGCTTTCTCGCCGAACAACTCACGCCGCCAGCCCTTCAACGCCTGAACATCCGCGGCGTCGTCGGATGCGATGCGTTCGAGATCGTCGACCGTGGCGATCACCTTGGCGGCAACGTGATGGCGCTCCGAGATCATGCGCAGCAGTACCTTGAGGAGTTCGATTACCGCGGAGGCATTGGCCGCGGGTTGCGTGCGCACATGATGCGGCAAGGTTTTCGGATCGCGCGCAAGTCCGCGCTCGACCGCGGCGACGATCGCCTCGCCCCAGCGCGACCGCTCGAACCCCTTGGGCAGGGAGCGCAGGTGCTTGAGCTTCTCGATGGTCGTCGGCGCCTGCACGGCGATGTCGGCGATTGCGTCGTCCTTGAGTACGCGCGAGCGCGGCACGTCGCGGGATTGCGCCTCGCGCTCGCGCCAGGCCGCGACCTCGATCAGGACCGCAAGCTCCTTGGGCTTGCGCACGCGGGTCTTGAGCCGCTGCCACGCGCTCTGCGGATCCATGCGATAGGTCTCGGGCGAGGTCAGCACCTGCATCTCGTCCTCCACCCAATCGGCGCGGCCGCGGCGGCCGAGATCTTCGACCAGCGCGCGATACACCTCGCGCAGATGGGTGACATCGGAAATGGCGTAGGTGAGTTGTGCCTCGGACAATGGCCGGCGCGTCCAGTCGGTGAAGCGGTGCGACTTGTCGAGCGTGTCGCCGGTGATGCGCTGCACCAGCTGGTCGTAGGAAATCGAATCGCCATAGCCGAGCACCATGGCGGCGACCTGGGTGTCGAAGATCGGATGCGGAATGAGCTTTGCGCCGTGCCAGATGATTTCGATGTCCTGACGCGCGGCATGAAACACCTTCATGACCTTTTCGTCGGCCATCAGCGCGTAGAACGGCGCGAGATCGATGCCGGGCGCCAGCGCGTCGACGACGACGGCTTCGTCGGGCGAGGCCATCTGCGCCACGCACAAGAGCGGATAGTAGGTGGTCTCGCGCAGGAACTCGGTGTCGATGGTGACGAAAGGATGCGCGGCCATCCGCTTGCACGCGGCGGCCAGTTCCGACGTCGTGGTGATCGGGTGCGTAGAATAAGAGACTGCGGCGGCAACCGACATCGGCATTGTGCCAGTCTGTTCAGATATGAGGCATGTGGCAAGACCGGTCTGGCGAAAAGACAAGGCCTGTTGCGCAATTACCCACGGACCTTCGGCATGTGGATGAACTCCCACGGGCTCGGAAAGGCGCCGACCGGCACCTCGATCAGCGTCGGGCCGTCGCGGTGCGCAAACGCGCGGCGTAACGCCTGACGCAACTCATCCGGGCCCTTTACGCGCACCGCCTCGGCGCCAAAACTCTTGCCGAAGGCGACGAAATCCGGATTGGCCAGATCGCTGCCGATCAGGCGGTTGCCGAAGCGCTCCTGCTGGATGCGCCGGACGTTGCCGAAGGCGCCATCATTGAACACGATGGTGACCAACGGGATGCGATGGCGGATCGCGGTCGCCATCTCGGTGGCGGTGAACATGAAGCCGCCGTCGCCGGAGATGGCGACGACCGGCACATCGGGCCGGGAATGCTGCGCGCCGAGCGCGGTGGCAAAGCCCCAGCCGAGCGGGTCCTGATAGCCCGGCGATAGGAAAGTGCGCGGCTTATAGACCGGAAAGGCGATCCGCGCGGCAAAACCCATTTGCGTGACCTCGTCGACGAAAATTCCGTCTTCAGGCAATTCGGCGCGGATCGCCTTGAGGAATGCGATTTGGGGCGCGATTTTTTCCAGGCGCTTGCGCCATGCCGCTTGCCGCTCCTGCATCTCGGCCCGGCGCGAGCCGCGCTTGGCATTGTGCGCCGGCAATTCCGCCTTAAGGCTTTGCAGGATCGGCGCGGCGTCACCGGTGAGCGCCACTGCCGGCTTGTGCAGGCGGCCATGTTCTTCGGGATCGGCATCGACGCGGATGATCTTGAGCTCGCGATCGACGCCCCATTGCCGGAACTGCGTGAGCAGGCGGGTGCCGACCGCCAGCACCACATCGGCTTCGCTCCACAGATCGCGGCCCAGCGGCAGCGTGACGCTGAGCGGATCGCGGCTGTCGAGCACGCCGCGGCCGCGGCGAAAGCCGAGCACCGGCGCCTGCAGCATGGCGGACAGCGCCGTGACTTCTTCCGAAGCCCCTTGCGCGCCGCCGCCGCAGATGATCAACGGCCGCTTCGCCGCGCCGAGGAGTTTTGCCGCTTTGCGGATGGCGCCGTGGTCGATCTTGGTTGCTGGAACCGGCAGCGGCGCTTGCAAGGTCACCGGCCCGGATTTGCCCCACACGTCGATGGCACATTCGAGCACCGCCGGTCCCGGCCGTCCGGTCCACATCGCACGGATCGCCAGCGCCGTTGCCCGCGACGCCTGCTCGGGCTTGCGGATCAGGGTCGAATGATCGACCAGCCGCTTGATGATGCCGCCCTGGTCGCGGATCTCGTGCAACTGGCCGAGACCGCGGCCGATATCGGCGTCGGGAATTTGCCCGATCAGGCCGAGCACCGGCGCATTCATGCCATAGGCGGTGAGCAGCGCCGCGCCGGCATTGAGGAGGCCGGGTCCGGGCACCACGGCGAAGGCCGCCGCCTTGCCGGTGGCCAGCGCCGCACCGAGCGCCATGTAGGCGGCGCCCTGCTCGTGGCGGGTGTGCACCGTGCGCAGCCGGTCCTGCGCCCCAAACAATGCCTCGAACAGGAAATCGTTCTGCACGCCGGGGAGCGCATAGATGGTGTCGAGGCCGTGGCCTATCAGCGTCGCGACCACCGCCTCGGCCGCCGTCATCGTTGCGGCCGCTGCTTGACCGGCCGGCTTTTTGCGTTGCTTCGGCATTCCCGCTCCTTATGCGGCGGCGAGTGTGCAGATCGGCGCGGTTCTGTCGAGGCGCTTGGTGCTTGACAAATCGGCGCGTAGCGGGTGGTTGTGCGCCACCTTTTCACCCATTGGAATGAGCATGCACCGCTACCGCACCCATACCTGCGGCGCGCTCCGCGAGAGCGACATCGGCATCGAGGCCCGGCTGTCGGGCTGGTGTCACCGCATCCGCGATCATGGCGGCGTGTTGTTCATCGATCTGCGCGACCATTACGGGTTGACCCAGGTGGTGGCCGATCCCGACAGCCCGGCTTTCAAGGTCGCCGAGACGCTGCGCTCGGAATGGGTGGTGAGGATCGACGGCAAGGTGCGGCGGCGGCCGGGCGGCACCGAGAATCCCGATCTGCCGACCGGCGCGGTCGAGGTCTATATCCGCGAGATCGAGGTTTTGGGCCCTGCCGGCGAGCTGCCGATGCCGGTGTTCGGCGACCAGGAATATCCTGAGGAAACAAGGCTCAAATACCGCTTCCTCGACCTGCGTCGCGAGCACTTGCACCAAAACATCATGAAGCGCGGCCAGGTTATTGATTCGATCCGGCGCCGCATGAAGGAGCAGGGTTTTTTCGAGTTCCAGACGCCGATCCTGACCGCGTCGTCGCCCGAAGGCGCGCGCGATTATCTGGTGCCGTCGCGCATCCATCCGGGAAAATTCTACGCGCTGCCGCAGGCGCCGCAGCAGTTCAAGCAGCTGATCATGATCGCCGGCTTCGACCGCTATTTCCAGATCGCGCCGTGCTTCCGCGACGAGGACGCGCGCGCCGACCGCTCGCCCGGCGAGTTCTACCAGCTCGATCTGGAAATGAGCTTCGTCACCCAGCAGGACGTGTTCGACGCCGTCGAGCCGGTAATCCGCGGCGTGTTCGAGGAGTTTTCCGGCGGCAAGCCGGTGACCAAGAAATTTCCGCTCATTCCCTATGCCGAGGCGTTGAGCAAATACGGCTCCGACAAGCCGGATTTGCGCAACCCGATCGTCATGCAGGACGTCTCGGAGATTTTCCACGGCTCCGGGTTCAAGATTTTCGCCCGCATTCTGGAGAACGCGAAGGGCGCGGTGTGGGCCATTCCGGCGCCGACCGGCGGCTCGCGCGCATTTTGCGACCGCATGAATTCCTGGGCGCAGGGCGAGGGCCAGCCCGGGCTTGGCTATATCTTTTTCGCGCTCGACAACGGCGCGGTGGTCGGCCGCGGGCCTGTCGCCAACAATCTTGGCGCGGAAAAGACCGAGGCGCTGCGCGCGCAACTCGGCCTGAAGGACGGCGACGCCGTGTTCTTCGTCGCCGGCGAGCCTGCGACCTTCGTCAAATTTGCTGGTCCCGCGCGCACCAAGATCGGCGAGGAGCTCGGCCTCGTGCAGAAGGACCGCTTCGAGCTGTGCTGGATCGTCGATTTTCCGATGTACGAGTGGAGCGAGGAAGACAAGAAAATCGACTTCTCGCACAATCCGTTCTCGATGCCGAACGCGCCGGTCGACGAATTCTTGGCGCTCGATGCGTCGGACCATGAAAAGATTCTTTCGCTCAAGGCCATCCAATACGACATCGTCTGCAACGGCGTGGAACTGTCGTCGGGCGCGATCCGCAATCATCGCCCCGACGTGATGAAGAAGGCGTTCGCCATCGCCGGCTATGACGAGAGCGTGCTGGAGCAGAAATTCGGCGGCATGTTGCGCGCGCTCTCGCTTGGCGCGCCGCCGCACGGCGGCATCGCGCCGGGCATCGACCGCATCGTCATGCTGCTGTGCGGCGAGGAGAATTTGCGCGAGGTCGTGCTGTTCCCGATGAACCAGCGTGCCGAGGATTTGCTGATGGGCGCGCCGTCGGAAGTCACGGCGAAACAATTGCGCGAGCTGCATATCCGCGTCGTCACGCCCGAACGCTCTTGAGCGGCGCGCCATTCACTCGGCCGCCATTGCGGTCGGCGGATTACGCAGTGCCGCGAGAGTCTCGACATACTCGGTCTCCATCCGCTTGAAACGCATCAGGCGAAGGATGAGTCGCATGTCGCGCAAAACTTCGAGTGACAGCCGGGTGCCGCCGCCAAGGGCGCTGGCAATCTGAAAGGCTTTTCGTTCGTCGCGCCACCAGCGCTCAACCGTGGCAATGGCGGCGTCGAGGCTGCGGCCACGAAGCATCGCGGCGCGGGCTCCGAAGCGCGCACGTAGCGCAGGGTGGCGCGGCCCGCGCCGCATGAGCCGCTCGACCCGGATCTTGAAGCCGTTGACGACGGCGGCCTGGTCGAACGCCGCGCCGATTTCCGTCAGCGCAACGTCGAGCGCCGATTGCCCTAAAGCCCGCGCAGCGGTGCCGGCGTGGCGAGCTCGCTCGCGGTCACGCTCTTCGCGCCGGCGGTATGGCATGGCGCTTTTGTAACGGATACGGAGACTAGAGTCAAGGGCGTGTAACTACATTAGGGACATAGCCGAAAGCCGTGCGCGGCAAATGGAAATAGGCCGGCGACGCGATTCGCGGCCGGCCTGCCTGGACAATTCGATCGGTGAGAAACGAGACCTGCGCTCAGAACAGCTTGAGGCAGGACAGCACTTTGCCGACGATTTCGAGGTCGGCGAGCGGCGCTTCTTCGTTGTTATGATTCGGATTGTCGGAAATGATTTTCACCTTGGTTGGTTTCGCCGTGCGCATCACCTGCAGGCGCTTGACGACGATGCTGCCGAAGGTGTCGCGGATGGCGTAGAGGCCGTCGGGCGTCGGCGTCTTGTGGCCGGTATCGACGACCACCCGCTCACCCGACAGGATGGTCGGCGCCATGCTGTCGCCGTTGGTGTCGAGCACCAGAAGCTGGGAGGGCGCGGCGTGCAGTTGCTCGCGCACGAAACTGGCCGGAAACACCCAACCTTCCGCTTTTACCGGGTCGGCGTGGCGTCCCTCCTTGCGCACTTCGCGTGCCGGCACACCGCCGCCGCCGAGGCCGGCCCGAGTGTCGAGCTCCGGGATCTGGCCGCGCGGCGGACCGACCGGCTCGCCGCGCTCGCGATGCGCGCCGAGCACGTCGCTCGACTCGATATGGTCGTCCGGCATGGTGCCGGGATAGCGGCCCCACAGCAAAATCTGTTCCGGCGTATAGCCGAGATGCTTGGCAAAGGGCTTGAGGTGATCGAGCCGCATCCTGATCTGGCCGCCCTCGAGCCGCGACAATTGCTGCTTGGAAACTCCCGACAGCCGCACCAGTTCGGAGCGGCTCATGTGGCGCGCTTCGCGCGCGTGGTAGAGCCCGGTGAGCTGTCGGCCGGTGCGAATCTTTCGTGCCATGGCCCCATTGTCACAAATTCGGTGCAGAAAGCCTAGCATCAAAATTGGTGACTTGACAAGCTGACGATGTCACGATTTAAGGGACAAAAGAGCGACATCAAGGGACCCGCGGTGGCGGGACAGGGTCATGCGTGGAATATGGACGCGCGAACGGATCGCGCTTCTGAAAAGGCTTTGGACTGACGGTAAGACGGCAACGACCATTGCAGCGCAGCTGCGCATGTCGAAGTCCGCGGTGCTCGGCAAGGTGTTCCGCCTGCGGCTTCGCCCGGCGAAAAAAGCTACGGCAGCTTCGGCGCGCAGCGGCACGGCAATCCTCAGTCGGCGTCACAAAAGACGGTCGCCAATCAAGCATCGGGCGAAGCCGGTTGCACCCGTGGCAATGTCATCGGGGAAGACGCTGTTCGAATTGACCAACGATTCCTGCCGCTGGCCCCACGGCCAGCCCGGCACCAAAGCATTTCACTTCTGCGGCGCTCCGGGCGCGGATTTGGAAGGCGGCCGGCCATATTGCGAGCGCCATGCGCGGCGCGCCTATGCCGATCACCGCAAGACGCCAGCAGCGCCCGCCAGCGCTGCGGATCCGCCAATTACATCGCCCTCCATCGTGCCGTCCGGCGCGAAACGGTTTGTCGTCAGCCAGGGGAGGAAGCGATCTTGAGCACCAAACCGGTCGGTGGCGGACGCAATCGCGGCGCGCCCGGAAGCGCCGATGAAGCCGCGCCGCTTGCCGAGCGCGCCGCCGCCGCCGCGGACGCCGAACTGCGTGGCGAACGCCTCAATATCCTCGGCGCCGTCGGGCGCTCCACGCTGTCGCCGCTGAGGCGGCCGCCCCGCGTGCCCGACCGCTGGTCGTTCTTTCACGTCATGGCGCGCATGGAGGAGGGCTTTCGCACGCTGTCGCGGCTGCCGCTGCCGACGCGGCCGCGCGGCTACATCAACTCCATGCCGGTCTATCTTTACGACCGCGCCGATCTCAATTCGCAGCTCGAAACCCACGAGCTCGAGCGCATGGCGCGCATGCGTAACCGTGTCCGCATTCCGCCGTCACCGGCCGAGATCGCCAGAATGGAAGAAGCGTTACGCTGGCCCGCGCTTTATCTGTCCGGAGCAGAGTTTCATCACTTGGCCCGCGCGGTCAATCTCGGCGCGCTATGGGCGGCGTTCGACGCCGATATCGACGCGCGGGTGAAGCGGCTCAAGATCACGCGCCGCGCCTTCCACGCCCGCAAGCTCCACGGCTTGCGCATCATCGCCCGCGAACTGGCCCTGCGCCGGGTGCCGGTGCGGTGAACGCTCGGGCCGCGCACGCGCGCCTGGTCGCGGCGTTTCGCGAAGGTTTCGGCCTTGCGGCAATCGCGGTCATCGACGGGCCGGACGGCGTTCGCGTTGCGGCGGCGAAGCCGGGCGTTGAAATCAGCTGCGCGCCTGCGGAAACCGTGCATCGCCGCTGGTGGTGCCCGCGGGCTTTCGAAGCCGCGTCCATTGCGACGGCAGTCGCGGCCCGCCTACGCAGCCGCGAAACCTGCGATGGCGCAGCGATTTCGGCCTGCCAGGCGGTCGTTCGCGCCGCCAAGCAACGCAATGTCGATCTGTATTTGGATGAAGAAATTCTGGAACGGGCCATGGCCGCCATCGCCAGAATCGACGGCGAGCTCGAACGCTTGCGCCAATCCGGCGACTTGCGGCCGGTCAACAAGTCCTACCAGTCGTATCGGCGCGACGCCGCCGCCAAAGGCGAGCGCGTCGCGCCCTATGCGCAATGGATGCTCGGCTACAAGGAAGAGCTTGTGCGCAAGCTCGCCGCCACGCTGCGCTATCTGTGACGATCGTTGTTTGCGAATCTTTGCCAAAAATCGGAGTGAAGCGATACGGCCGGTCGCAGCGGCCACTTTTTTCGTCTTTGCCGCACAAAATATTTTCCGTCGCATCTTCAATGCGATACGTGAAATTTTCAGAACAAGCTCCAATCCACGCGCTTGACGCGCTCTGGATTTTTGCGGCATTGCCTCGCGTGCGGGCGCGCCTTGCAGAACTGCGTGCGGCGCGCTTCGCAACTCCTCACAATCTCAATCACCAGCAAACTCGCGAACGACGCGCGAGGCCGCACCGGCGCGTGAAGCATTCACGCCCGGCGGCCGCGCGCCCATTCGCGCGGGTTTCATCAGCGCATCGGAGGATGAACCGTGAGCGTCACCGGCAAGGTCAAGTTTTTCAACGACAGCAAAGGCTACGGCTTTTTCACCCGCGACGACGGCTCGGGCGACGTGTTCGTGCACCGCACCGACTTGCCGGCCAATGCCGGCGCGCTTTTCGAGGGCCGGCCGGTGAGCTTCGAGATCGATCGCACCCACCGCGGTCTTCGCGCCATCAACATCGCGTTCGAGTGATCGTGGTGTCGGCAAGTCGTTAGAAGGGTCCATCGGATGAAGCCGCCGCCATTCCTCAAACACAAACTGCGGGAATGCGAGCTGACCTATGCCGAATTGGCCAAACGGCTCAAAAATACGGTTTCAAGATCGAAACCGAAGCGTCAATCACGAATAAGCTGGCGAGAGGGACGTTCCCGGCCACTTTCTTTCTGGCCTGCCTTGCTACCTTGGAGTTGGACGGCGTCGCACTGGAGGAAATCTAGGGTTGCAATCGCCCACAATCCTATTTTACTCTGCCGGGGCTGGTCCGGGGCAGGGTCGATGCTTCTGTCTTTGCTGCAGATAGGTATGCCCGCGGTCGTCATTCCGATTGCCGTGTTCGTGGGGAATTGGGCGCTTAGGTACCGGGAAGGATACGAGCAGACCGCTGCAGCCGATTTCATTTTGGCCGTTTTAATTTTTGATGGAGCGGTCGTGAGCACATCGAAAGATTTTGCGCCTTTTGTGCAGGACCCCACACTCCAACAAATTACTTTTTACTGGCACATTCTCATGGGTTTTGGGTGTTGCTTCCTATGGTGGCTCGTTACTACCTTTGGAGAGCCGCGCCTTGCAGAATATTATTCGACAAGATCGGTTTACATCCAAGAGTGGTTCCCTTTTGTGCCTGTGATGCTTTGTTGGGTCGGGGTGTTTATACTCTTGTCCCTGCATATCCTCTTTTTCGTATGGCACCGGGTGGCCCATGCCTGAAGCTGTTTTCTCCATAATCGCCATTTCGTTAGTCGGAGCGCTCGCTGTGCCATTAGCTATGCTCACGCTTGCGCGAGTTGGCCTTTTTGAACCTATTGAATTTCGTGTGTTTGGAAAGCGCTACACTTTCGCTTGAAAAAACAAAGAAGTTTCGTCTTTGTCGGGCGGGACATTCAGCATTTTTCCCAATCGACAAACGGCCTTTGCTGGGGCTGTGTCTGTCGTCTTGACGATTGGAGCAAACGGAATCCAATCGAGTGCAATTGTGACTGGGTCCGACGGGACGCTTACCATCAAAGATGCAGCGTAAATGCCAGTAAAAGTATACCCAAAGAAAGATGCTCTTTTTCTAATCGCCGATTCGCTCGTGCCAAATGCTACCGGAAAAACAACCATAATTGGTGCATTTGCGGCCGGGCAGATATTGCTTACTCCAGGGGCCTCATTTCCAGCTTCGATACCATTTGCCGTATATATGGTTTTTCAGGACGGAGAAGGCACGTTTAAAACGAATATACGAATTGTTGGCCCGGACAACACATCTCTCATTGGGGATGTAGCGGTAGGCGATACTCTGAAATTGGCAGGGCAGCCCTTCCAACTTAACGTCAATTTCAACCTTTTTCAGTTTCCCCGCGAGGGGACTTACAAGGTTGAAGTTCTTCTCGATGATCACGTCTACTCGAACAATATTTCCATTCGAATATCCGAAAAATCTCTGATCCGTACCTCCTGACACGGCACGCGCCCTAGCCGTTATCCTTCCTTTCCACCACGGCGCGTACCTTCGGCCGCGCGTCGGGCTTGTGGCGTTTGCGCCATAATACCGCGCGTTTGCATTTATCTGCGACGGGCTAAACGTCAACGATGGGCCGGGGACCTGGAGGGCTGCGACCGCATATGCTCGCGCTGCCAGCGGTGTCGTATACGATGAAGAGGGGGGTAAGCTTTTCAGCCCAACGACGGCGCTCGATGTCGCGCGCGATCTTGAGCAGTTCCTGCCGGAAATGCGGGAGCGCAAGCGGCGTCTGATGCAGCGAATGGCGACGCAGCGCAAACAAACTTAATTCGGGGCGATCTGATCGGGCATCGCACCGACAGCCAATTTCCGAAGATAGTCCTTTGGCTGCGCGATGAGCGCGCCTGTTTATTCCATCCTTGGCTCAACAGTGATCGCCGGTCTCTCTGGCGCAGGAGTGCGATTCACCGAACAACGGAACGACAGAACGCGAATGGGAAACGAGGGCGAGCCGTCTCAAAACTCCCAATTCAAGCCCACTGCCAGGCAACAGGAAGCGCAAAAGCTCCTTGAGGGCACGCAGCGGCACACGCTGCTCGTCGGCGGCGCGCGGTCCGGCAAGACCACGCTCCTGGTCCATGAAATCGTCACCCGCGCGCTGCACGCCGGCGCCTCGCGCCACGCCATCCTGCGCTTTCGCGCCAATGCGGTGCGGCCCTCGATCGCGCTCGACACGCTGCCGAAGGTGTTTCGCTTCTGGAACCCCGCCGTGCCGTTCAAGCATCACCGCACCGAGGGGTATTTCTCGCTCAAAAACGAATCCGAAATCTGGATCGCCGGTCTCGACGACCAGGAGCGCGTCGAGAAGATACTTGGCAAGGAATACGCCACGATCTTTCTCAACGAGTGCTCGCAGATCCCTTACTCCTCGGTGCTGGTGGCGCTGACCCGGCTGGCGCAGGTTGCGGGCGATCTCCGCCAGGCCGCCTATTACGACTTGAACCCGACCAGCAAGGGCCATTGGACCAACGTGCTGTTCGGGGAGAAGCGCGATCCGATCTCGCAACTGGCTGGGGAACTAGGATTCGAACCTAGATTGACGGAGTCAGAGTCCGCAGTTCTACCGTTGAACTATTCCCCAAAACCCTTGAGCCTCCGAGGCTTTTTGCGTTCCGCAAAAGTTCTTAGCCTCTGAATAGCCTCTGGCGCTTCGGTGCAGGCGTGGTGCACCATTTAGGGCATTTAGCGCGGATTTCCAAGCGGCGAGGGGTGCTCACTGATGAGCATTATTCCCTGCCGCAGTGTGAGCTTCTGGTCGGGCCACTGCTTCACGGCCTCCTCGAAGGCGGCCCGCGCCAGAAACACAGATCCCGCAGCGGCGATTACCCAGCGGATATGCAGCGCGTGCCGGTCCCATAGCTCGACACGGAAGCTCATGTTGCGGATGTCGTGCAGGTTCGGGTTCTCGATCTCGCGCAAGAGTTTGTCCACGCGCTCGTAGAGACCGCCATACGCTCCCCGAACGAGGTTCGTTTCCGAGCGCAAGCGCTCTAGCAGGCCGAGCGTGTGGAGCTGGCCATCGTCGTCATTGGGGTCTTGACTCATGGAGAACAAAAGAAGAACATCCGAAGCCTAGAGTCAAGCGTAATGGAGACTGCTATGCGCAAAATGGCAGAGAGATTGAATGAGGCCTTCGAGTACTCCGCCATATGGTATCTCGAAAAAGCCGACCACATGGGCGAGGGGCTGACGGACGAAGAAGCGAGAAACGTCGATTTGTTTTACGCTCTTCAAAAGTCCCTCAAAGAAGTTCCCCCGGTACTGATGGAGGACGCGGCCGATCTTGCGTCAAAATATCCCGAGCTGTTTGAGCAATCGCTGACGACGCTCGTCAGCAGCGTGTGCGACCAATTTCGTCCAGCGACCGCCGCCGAATTTGTGGCGCAGCTGAACACCTTCATCCGGCGCAGCACAGAAGCACTGGTGCCCGGCTAGCGCGCCGCTTACATTTCGACCCATGTGCGGGCGTGCCACTTACAAGCTGACCTGGGAAGAGATCGTCGCGCTGTACCGGCTCACGCTGGGGCCGGCCCCGCATAATTTCCAGCCGCGCTTTAACGTCTGCCCGACCACTACCATTGACGCGATCGTGGCCGATGACGGGAAGCGGGAGCTGGTCCGCGCCCGTTGGGGTCTCATACCGAACTGGTGGAAAAAGCCGCTCAAGGAATTGAAGCTCGCTACGTTCAATGCTCGTGCGGAGACGGTGACGACGAAGCCGTTCTTCCGCAGCGTGTTCAAACGCAAGCGCTGCCTGATACCTGTGTCCGGCTATTACGAGTGGGAAGACCGGCCGGACGGCAAACAACCCTGGTACTTCACTGCACGTGACGGCTCGCCGGCGCTGACGATCGCGGGGCTCTGGGATGAGTGGAATAACCCGGAGACGGGCAAGCCGCTTAAATCCTGCACGATGATTATCACCGAACCCAACGAGTTCGTGGCGGAAGTCCATGACCGGATGCCGGTGCTGCTCACGGAAAAGCAGTTCGATCCGTGGCTAAGCGGTGAGGCGGGGGTCGAATATTTCAAGCCCGCGCCCGATGATTTTCTGCAAAAACGGCCCGTGTCGAAGCGGGTCAATAGCTCACGCGCGGATGACGATGACCCAACACTGATTGAAAAGGTTGGACTGGCGATGGCTAATTAAGACGAAATTCGACATTATTTAACAGTCGTTCCAGAAAATAAGCCCTGACCTTTTAGAAGCTCAAGCCGGCGTCGAGTGGGCACTGTGGCGTTTCCGGCAGGCGATGCGAATTCGAAAGTGCCCTTCTAAACTCCGAACTGGACCGCCTTTAATTAATTAGGCGGTCCCTCTCTATATATCCACCAGTTCGGTCTAGTCCCCGGAAATTCATTGGGTCTGAATACTCGGTTCGAGAACTGCGTCCTCGAGCACATCTTCCTCTTCAGTAACGCTGTCAGCACCCAAAAGGATCTGGCTTGCTTCATCGGTCAATACCTCGACATCACGAAGCTTTCGGCCCATGGTCCGAGTCCGAACACCAAGGCTTTCAACGGATTTCGCCGCAGTATTCAGCTGCTTGGCGAGCCGGTCAACAACCTCATTGTATTTACCAAACTCGTTGCGCACGGCGCCCAGAATTTTCCAGACCTCACTGGAGCGCTTCTCTATTGCGAGGGATCGGAAGCCCATTTGGAGCGCGTTAAGGAGAGCCGTGAACGTTGTTGGTCCAGTTAGAGTCACGTGATAATCGCGCTGAATGCTTTCAAACAGGCCTGGCCGACGCAGTATTTCTGCATAGAGGCTTTCGGTCGGCAGGAAGAGAATCGCGAAGTCGGTCGTTTTTGGCGGAGCTATGTATTTGTCACGTATCGTCTTCGCGCAGAAGCGAATGCGATTTTCCAGTGCTTTGCTCGCCTCGGCAACCGCTTCTGCGTCGCCGTTTTCGGCGGCCACTAACAGTCGCTCGTAATCGTCGTGCGGAAACTTCGCGTCGACAGGAAGGAGGACCTCACCACCTGTCTCCCGGCCCGGCAACTTGATGGCGAACTCAACGCGCTCCTGGCTGTTTTCCTTCACTTGCGCGTTTTTCACGACCTGTTCGGCTGACAGGAATTGCTCCAGGAGTGTGCCAAGTTGCAGCTCGCCAAAGGCCCCCCTGACGCGGACATTCGAGAGCACCCTTTTCAAATCGCCGACGCCGGCAGCGAGCGACTGCATTTCACCAATGCCTTTGTGCACTCGCTCAAGCTGTTCGACAACTCGAGTGAAGGACTCGCCCAGCCGGGCTTCGAGCGTTGATTGCAGCTTTTCGTCGACGGTCCGTCTCATCTCCTCAAGCTTGGCGGCGTTCTCCGTGCGGATCGCGTCAAGCTTCTGCTCCACGCTTTGCCTCAGCGCCTCCTGCGCCCGCTCCTGAGTCTCCGTAAGTTTGCCAAGCGCAAGACCGACATTGTCCAGCCTCTCTTTTTGTTGAGCGCCAAGTTGTCCGAGCGTGTCTGTGACCACGCCGCCGAGGTGCTGAAAGTTGGCGACCATTTCTTGTCTCGTTTCCTTGGTGGTCGTCGCGTGTTTCGTTGCCGCATCATCCAGCTTAATCTCGATGACATGGCGCAACGCATCTCGGGCGCTGGTCGCTTCTTCTCCCATTTGAGCGATGTCGTGGTTGAGCTTCTGGCCTATTGCGAGCGCCCGTTCGTCTATCGTCTTGACCCCCGCGTCCATACGAAGCCCGAACTCGTTCATGCGCGTTGCGAGCGCATCTCCGAGTTCGCGGAACGCTTTAAGCGTGCTGTCCTGGAAGCCACGCATCGTGCCGCCGATTTCTTCGCGGAGATTGCGCGACTGTCCATCGCTGAATTGGAGAATTCGATCGATGTGGCCGCGCAGCTGCTCGTCTGTCAGCCCGCTCGTAAGGTGACCTATTCGTCGATACGCAAGAATGGCGACTACGGCCGCGCACAACGCCGCGACCGAAGTAATAGCTAACAACGTGATCGTCATTGTTTCCTCCTTGACGTGCTCCGACGCGTACGTTCGTCACGCCCGCCTTTTGCAAAGGCCGGACCAAGTGGGTTCGGTTTGTCTGCGGGGCGCGTGCCGCGTCCAAAATTCCGTGTCCGCTCAATCGCTTGTCGCGCACACTCGCACCCGAGGTCTGTAGCGAGCCTCACCGAGGGGTGTGGCAATTGGCTACCGATTCGTGCCAAATGGCTTACGATTGCAAAGGACTAAAGATAAAAGCATTTATTTTCAATGGCTTAAGAAACTGGCACGTCCGTTGCTCTACATGGCGAGTACGCAGCAAGGATACGCTCGGTGTCGAAACCGCCACAGATCGCCGATCTCTCGACCCTGCCGTCGCTACCGGCGATGCGGATATTTGTCGAGCGGACTCTGCCGGGACAAAGCGCCAGCAATCTTCGGGTGCAGCGACAGGTCCTGGAGTTCGTCTCCAGCCCGACAGCCAAAGCGATTTTGCTTCGTGGGCCGATTGGCGCAGGAAAGTCAACCATCGCGCGAGTGATCGCGCTGCTGAAGCGCGTTGCGCCGCTCTCGCCTGAGGGGGCGAAAGAAATCTTGGATCATGTCCGCTTCAGCGGTCCCAACCAAATCGATTTTCGCTACCTCAGCAGCTGGTATGTCGAACTTCCACTGACGGGGTTGGTGGAGTCGCTCGCTGAAACTCAATTGTTCGGTAGTGTCAAAGGCGCATACAGCGACGCCCAAGACAGGGCCGGAGTGTTTGAAAGGGCGTCTCGTGGACATGCCGGGAGGAACCAGGAGTTCTCGATTGGTGCGCGAGTCACAAAGGGCGTTGTGTTTCTGGATGAAGTAGGCGACTTGCCGGAAAAGCTACAGGCAAAGCTGCTGCCAGTCCTTTCCGGCGGCGTATTTTATCGAGTCGGCGGAGAGGGAAAGGAAGAGTTAGAATTCCGCGGTGTCACGATCACCGCGTCATGGAAGGACTTCGGAGCCGGCGGCCTTCGCCCCGATTTACTGTCGCGGATCGCGCCCTATGCGATTGACGTGCCAGGCATGGACGACAGGACCGAGGATTTCGACCTGCTGCTCGATGGCGTCCAAGATGCGGTGATTCGGATCACGCGCACTAACATCGAGGAGCTGTGCACCACTGATTCCGCGATCGACCGAGGGTACTGGCGAGCGCGGATGGACGCTCTGAAGCCGCTTCAACGAGCCGACCGGGATTTTCTCCGACAAATCTCTTGGGGACCGCGGGCAAATTTGCGCGGGTTGACGGCAGCAGTGGAGCAGATTCTTGCGACCGGCGCCGACGCGAAAACCGTATTGGCCAATCTCCCAATCTACGATGCCCAGACGCCTGATTTACCGGGCGACGGCGACCTGTTTCATCGACTCATGGCGTGTGATCCGACCGGCGACGGCCTAGGTGCGCATGTCAGAACGCTCGAGCTCGAAGGGCGTAAGGCTCTCCGGGCCAGATTGCAGGCGGACCGGGGGTCTTTGACCCGGCTGTCGAAGGCGCTCGGCATCGAGCAGGAAAAGCTACGATTGCAGGTGCGCGACCTTGGTCGCGATCGCCGAACGGGAGAGGAGAACCGATGATCGAGTTCTCGACCGCAATCGACGTTGCCAATCTCCTCGCTCGCGTGCGCACGCGCGTAGATCAATATTCCGATCTCGTGCTGTGCTCGCCGTTCATAAGCGACGACGTCTTATCCACGCTACGAGGCTTGGTGCTGTGCGCGCCCGAGAACGGGTGCGGCATGCAAATCATCACTGCCACTCATACGTTCGATCGCGTCATGGCCTGTGTCGGACCGCGGGGATGGCAACGAACGACAGTTGTCGGTTGCCCGCACCTTCATGCCAAGTTTTACCTTGCAATCGGGCGGAGAGATGAAGTGACGGAAGCGATAGTGACTTCGGCCAACCTCACGACTGCCGGTCTTTCGAGCAATATCGAATTAGGCGTTCGCATCACACCAACAACCTCGCCCGGACGCGCGCTGCTTCATCAAATCGATCGGTTTGCGCGGCGGCTGAGCATCAACAGGAGCGTTCAATGGAAAAAACACTAGCGTCGTGGTTCTTTCTCCGACCGACCATCACGACTTTTCAGCTTGAGCCAGAGCAGCACCCCGAATTCATCTTCGGAACGCGTGAGCGTGCGCAACGTGATCACCTGCTCGGAGAGATCGAAGGCGCGAGCTTCGGCGATGCAGGGTTCAAAGCCGTAGTGTTCGGCGACTACGGCCGTGGAAAGACGCGGATGTGTCAGAACCTCCGCTTTGAGATACAGCGCCACGGATATCGGATCACGCCGATCTACGTGAAATGCTCATCGTTCACGTCGAAGGCGCCATTTCACGCACTCTTCCGCGAAATGGTCATGCGGCACCCGACAACAGAAATAACGCGGCTCGCCACGGAGTATGGGCGCCTGGTAGCGGCTCAGCAGGCGCAGCCGCTGATCGAGATCGTTCAGTCGGAAGACATCGCTTTGGTCATGAGCCAGGGCCTTGCGATGCTGAATCCCGATATGGTCCGGAAGTGCATGCGATGGTTGAGCGGCGAGCCGAAGGTTCCGATGGAAGGCATCGGTTCGGCCATCAAGTCTCAGCTCACTGACAGCAGCGAGTTCGGCGCAGTTATGCGGGGATTGAGTCACATGATCGCCGCAGTGGACAAAAAAGTCGTGGTCTACTTTATCGACGAAGCGGAACGCTTCAACAACATCACCAACGCCGATGCCTTCACGGTATGGCTCGTCAGCCTGCGGGAGCTCACCGAAATAGCAGGCGTCGGCATGATCTTTTTCGTCGGCGCCGTGAGCCGCAACGAGCTGCCCGTGCTCCTCCTCCAGGAGGAGATCATGCGCCGCATCGGCGTCGTGAATTACATCGAATTTCTCAATCCGAGTCGCGACGAGCTTCGTGCGTTCCTCAAGGAGCTGTTTTCGACCTGCATCCGGAAGGGCGAAGTTCCCGAACCGCACCGGTTGGTCGCTCCCTCAGACGTTCTCGACCCGACTATCCCGGCGGAACTAGCAACGATCACCAACGGGGACCCGGATCGGCTCGATGCGTATCCCTTCGAACCGGAAGCGCTGGACGAGTTCGTCGAGGATGTCGCCGCGGGAGGGTCTGCCAACAAGCCTAGCGAGGTATTGAAGCGCCTTCTCAAGGCGACGCAACGCGCGATCCGCAAGGATCGACGTACCATCGACCCGGGCATCGTGCGCGAAATCAACGCAGAGGGGGTCTGACCATGAAGACGTTCGATGTGGAGCCGCGAGTCGCCGGTACCGTTCATCTGGGCGGCACCGCGCGGCAGTCGGTCATCCTGGCCGGCCGCATGGCCGAAAAAGGCAACACCGATCAGATACTCTTCGACGCGTCGGACAACTTCGTGGTCTTCGAGGTCGGAAAGCGCGGGTCTGGCAAGTCCTACGGCATGGGGTCGCTGCTCGAGGGATTTGCGACCGCGGCTGCGTCACAGATCGGCAAGCATCAGGAGCGACGGGCGGTCGTGATGCTCGATCCGCTGGACATCCATTGGCCGGCTTTGACGCCGCTTCGCGCCGACGGGCCGGACGGCGTGAAGAAGCAGTATAAAATCCTCACCAACTGGGGAGGATTGGAAGTCGAGCCGATCAACGTCCGCGTGTTCGTGCCAGCCGGCCACACGTGGCCGATCGACCCACCCGAGTTCCGGGAATTTCGGATACCTGTCAGCTTTCTGCACGCGGGCGACTGGGGACTGCTTCTGAATGCCGATCTGATGGCGGAGCCCCGCGGTCGTCTTGTCGACGAAGCCTACCGCAAAGTCACCGAGGACGGCTGGGCCTGGGACAACTCCTCATCGCCTCGAGCTGCAAAGCAAGACTACAACATCACCGATCTGGTCGACTGTATCGAACATGATCCCGATATCGCGGGCTTCTATGCGTCAGAAACCGTTCGCAGCGTCGTTCAGCCGCTCCGGTCGATGGCCCGAATGCCTCTGTTCGACTCCGCGCAAGGCACGCCTCTCACGGAGCTGGCCGAAGCAGGGGTGTTATCGATCTTGTGCCTGGCCCGTCTGACTGAGGATCTGCGTACCGTTCTGACCACCGTGCTCGTCAGGAAGCTCAAAGCCGACAGGATGTTCGCAAGTCAGATTCGGCGACGTTTGGCACTACATGTCGAAACCGAGGACGCGAAGCGCTCACTCGAGGCGGAGCTGCAGCGCCATATTCCGCGGACGGTCCTTGCGTTGGACGAGGCCCAAATCCTTATGCCGGCTCGCGGAGCCAGCTTGGCGCGGCAGGCCCTGGATTCCTTTGTGCTCGAGGGCCGGAATTTCGGTCTTTCACTATGGCTCGCCACACAACGGCCCAAAGGTGCGATCTCCGATGCGGCAGCAAGCCAGATCGACACCTTCATCGTTCATCGGCTGAGCGTCGCCGATGATATACAGGCGGTCTGCGGACTGCTCCAGAACGCGCGTCCGAAAATTGTCCGTTACGGGGGTCGTGAACTCGAGCTGCCTGATCTGATCCGAGCACTCGACGTGGGACAGGCTATTTTCTCAAGTGCGAGCAGCGACGCATCACGTTTCGTGATCGGAAATGTCCGACCGCGAAACGTCGCGCACGGCGGGGAAGCGTTTTAATGAAACGGGTCGCTTGGACCAAGTTCCAGGACTTCTACCTGCGCCTCGGCTTTCTGAAGGCCTTGGCGTCTGTCATGAGCCTGGAGAGGCGGAGCGTCCAGAATGATGCCATCATCCACCGCCTGCAGAGCCCTCTGTTCGACCCTGCGACGGACTATCCAAGGCTATGGACGAGCGTCGAGAGGTTTTTCCCGAAAGTGCGGCTTGATGAGAAAGTGCTCGATTGGAAGAAAAAGGCGGTGCCGAGCGTTGCAGAAGCATTGCTTGTTCGCGACGAATGCCCGTCGTTACTATTCGCAATAACCGGTCCGACGTCATACAAAGCTCTCGACTGGGGCCGAGACGTTGATCTGATTGGCCGGGGCAACCAGATCACGGAAAGGGGATTGCTCCTTCGGTTTCTTTTGGATGAGCGCCGGATCGGCGCGTTTTCGACGGGCGATGTAGACGCCTGGAATCCGTTCCGACTCAGCCTCAGGGAAAAGCTCTTTTTTCTCTATCACCTGGCCGAGATTGATGGCGTCATCTTTGAGCTCCTGCTCATGCTGGGTGAGGGAGATCATGAAGAAGCCGCCTTGGAATCGGCAGACGCCGCGCGCCTTACCTGTAGGGCTCTCCTCAGCGTATTAAAACGAACGCAGCACAAGGTGCCGCCAGCCGAAGTTCTCCGATTTCGGACGGCGTCAGCTCTCGCGGCAACGATTGCTGAGGAACTCGACATGTTGGGCGAAGCGCATGATCTCATGGGTGCCACTCGACGGAAGATGCCCAAAGTCATTAAGCCACGAGCGCGCCGAGCCACAGCATTGGGAGGAGGCCGGAAGTCACGCAAGACGACGAAAAACGCGGACCATCAGACCATCCCCCGATTTGAACAACTTGTTGATCTCGGCTTTCTAAGCAAGCCGCCCGCTGAGGATGGCAACGAGGCCGAAGACCTCGCGTCGCGGAAGCGCTGGCTCTATAGCCCGACCGACGTATGTCGGCGTTGGGCGGCCGCGGTACGAGAGTTCCGACAGGAAGAAGCGCCTTTCCTATGGCACTCATTTGCGACCGCCGCCATTCGGGCGTTTCAAATCGAGCTCTTGAACGAAGTGCCAAAGAACAGGACGCATGTGATCGCCGGGTATGTGTGGAGGGCCTACGAACACATTCACAGACGGGTCGGTGCGAACCCTCTGGACAGCGTCGCTCTATACGCCATGTTGAGCGCGGCTTCCGAGGGTGTTGCGCTTGAGATGGCCGAAATCCACAATTTTATGCTAATCATTCGACGGGGGAGCCTCCTACCTGAACACGCGTTTTTTTCCTCCGGAAACGAGCTCGACCAAATGTTCATTCAATTGAAGCCGGGCTTCAAGGAGCAGGTCGAGAACTCCAAACAGATATCCGTCGAAGTGGGGGCAGGATGACCAAGTCGCTCCGTAAGAGTACCGGTGAAAATCAGTTGCAGCTTCTGCCTGAGGCGCATCCCCTCCTTCCTGAATTGCGCCGGAAGGCCATCGCCGTCAGCGCTGCTGCGCAGCAGATCGTGGAAGACCTTGAGAAAGGAGTGAGCCTGCTTCGCGTGAAGAACGCGTTGACGCCGCTGCGTGACGACCTTCGCGCACTACAAGCGCTAGGCGAGCAGTTGGACCAGCTTGATTCCTCCTGGTCGGAGCGCATTGAACGGGAAGTTTTGGAAATGGAGGCGACCGTTTCCGACGTACTTCGTTCACGCGGCTGGCAGGTCGAGGGGCAGTGGCCAAAATTGTACGTTGAACGAGCAATCGCCGTGGAATTCGAAGAACGAAACCGCTCCTTCAAGGTAGGTGGTCGTACGATCCCCGGAGCTAGTGCGACGGAAATTGCGACTATCCTGGAGCCGCTCATCAACGAGCTCATCCCCCGCAATTTCTCCGAAACCCGTTTCATGCAATCTATCGCGGACGCCTATGGCGAGTTGCTTGAGGGTAAATCATCTCAAATACCAATCCTCAAAGTGTACCGGCAGCTTGTGCTTCAGCAGCAGAAGCCGAACTTCTGGAAGGATGCGCGTGACGATCTGTTCGTCGGAATGAGCATTGATCAATTTCGGGCTCGGCTCTCTCGCGCTCTGACAAAGAACGTGACGGCCGTAAGCGGAAATCGCGAAATTCGATTGTTGCCGCCGATCGACCCCAAAAACGCGCTCTACCTCTACCAGCCGGCGGAGGGACGCTTCGGGTTCGTCGGTCGCATCGAGTTCATTCCAACCAAGGACTCGGGTGCGTAATCATGCTGGCCGAAGCCGAGAACGGGGATGAACCGAATGCCGCCCTCGCCAGGGCGCTCATTCGTAGTCTCAGCCGCGGAACGACGATCGCAGCCGGCGTGCGCTACATCCACGTCGGCCATGGAAACTGGCTCGCGGCCCAGCAAGAGCTCCTAGCGGAGATCGCGGAGGATGGGCACGCGGACACGAAGTTCGTTCGCGGCGCGTACGGCGCGGGGAAGAGCCATTTTCTCGCGATGGTACAGGATTTGGCTCAGGTACAGGACTGGGCCACATCGCATATCGAATGCAAGGTCGACGGTGTCCAGATCGATCGATTCGAAACGCTGTATCCTCAGATTGTCGCCAAGATAAGGGCCGCGGATATGTCGGCCGCCGAGGAGGACACCGCGGTCGATCCGGCACGATGGCTGCTCGAGCGATGGGCGCGCGACTTGGCAAAGCGCGCGGGCATTCGCGAGGAGGCTCTTACCAGGCCGTTCGATGCCGACTCTCGCATCTACGGGCAATTGGAAAAGAGGCTGCTTCGCAGCAGCTTGCCACAGGATTTTATCCGCGCGACGTGCGCCTTCGCGCGCGCGTACTTGGATCGAGATGCGGAAACGATGACTGCGGTCTGTGGTTGGATCAGCGGCCTCAAGGTAAGCGTCAGTATCCCGAGCCGCTACTTGCGTCCACCATCAGGTCTTTCGCGAGAAGGCAAACCGGTCAATCTGCGGGCGATCGGCAAGGGAACCGCGCGAGACGCGATGCGCGGCATCCTGTGGCTGGTCAAGGCCGCAGGGTACAAGGGCCTCGTCCTGTGCATCGACGAAATCGAAGAACTCGCAAAGCTGGGATCGAAGAAACGACAGGATCAGGCGCTGCAGGCTCTCCGTGAATACGTGGACCACGCCGGTGGCGAGGGAGGATTTCGGAATCTGTGCATGTACCTGGCCGCCACGCCGGAAATGTTTGAGGGCGAGGATTACTTTCCCCGCTACGACGCGCTCGCCACGCGCATTCAGGCGGTCGGAACGGAGGTGAATTGGCGCGGGCCGGTCATCGACCTTGATCGGACACCGCTCGACAGAGCGCAGATGCGGGAGATGGCTCACCGAATTTGCGACGTGCATCAGGTCGCTTACGGCGAGCCCAAGTCCGCGCACAATCTGCCGAAGGATATGATCTCGCAGTTTGTGGAGAAGGTCGACGAGTCGCGTTTTCGCATCGCAAAACCAAGACTGCTGGCGAGGGTCGTGGTGGACGCGTTGGAGCGCGTTCGACAAGATAAATCGCTGAAACATCTTTCTGATGCGAAGCAATTGGTGACAGCGGCGGCCTCAAGCATTGCCAAGGAGCTCAACGAATGAGCGATCTGGCTCGGGCCGCCATCCGCCGCCTCAGGACGGGTGTAGTCCCTAACTGGGAGCTTGCGCACTTCTCGGTCGGCTACGACCCTGTCAAGAAGCTCGTCGAACAATCGCTTGGCGCGCTCGGCCGCGACGGAAAGTCGTCGCCGCTTTTCGCGCGGGGCGAGTGGGGTACCGGCAAAAGCCATTTCCTCTCGTACGTCGGCACCACTGCTGCCGGGCAGTGGTTCGCCAGCGCGCGCATCGACCTCAACGCGAGGGGCGTTGCGCTCAGTCACCCTCAGCGGTTTTTACCGATCATTGCAGACAGCATTCATGCCGGGGATCATATCGGAGTACAGGACCTCATTCCGCGATTGATTCATATCGCCGAACTCCGGGAGCGCATGTATGCCTTTTCGGAGACTACCGAAGCCGGCGACCTGGGTTGGGCGGTGCGCACGCTTTGCGATGAATTCCAGGACTGTGGTGCGCTCGGGCTCGCAAATCACGCTGCATGGGCAATTCTACGCGGGGCCGACCTGAGTTGGTCCGACGATGCCACGAAGCGCGAGAAGGCTTTGTGCCGGATAGCGGCCTTGGCTCGGCTGTGTCACGCGATCGGCCTGAAGGGCCTCGTCCTTATACTGGACGAAGCGGAGACTATTGATCAGCTGTGGAACGTTCGTTCGCGCCTATCCGCATACCACGTGTTGGGACGCCTGTTCGAGATGGAGTCATTGTGGTGCGCTCTGGGTTCAACTTTCCGCTTTGATCGCACCCTACGATCGGACCTTTCCAATGATGTTCTCGCAACCGCCGTTATGACGCCAGCGGCGAAGAGCTTCTTACAAGGATGGCGACGTGAACAATATAAAATTATGGAGCCACCCGCGATCAATCGCAACGGCGCTCACGAACTGGCACACACGATCACATCACTGTATCAAACCGCGTATAGCCACCGCGGCGAGAACGGTATTCGCGAGCGATGCGTAGACGAGTGGATGCGGAATCCAGTTCGCAATCCGCGGCGGCTCATTCGGCTTCTGGTACACCGGCTGGATGTCAGTCGCAAACTAACTGGAGCCGCCACGCACGCGGAACGGGCTGCTTTGAATGGCTGATATCTTGTCGAAGGCCGAGCGCAGCGCGCTTATGGCCCGCATTCGCGGTGTGAACACCAGTCCAGAACTGGCTGTCCGGCGTTTTCTGCACGAGCGCGGGTTCCGGTTCAGACTCCATCTCCGCAAGCTCCCCGGACGCCCGGACATAGTTCTGCCCAAGCTGCACACGACGATCTTCGTTCACGGCTGCTTCTGGCATCGACATCCTGGCTGCAAGAAGGCTACGACGCCATCAACGCGCAAAGCGTTTTGGAAAGCGAAGTTCGAAGCGAACGTTGAGCGCGACAAGCGCAAGGTGGCCGAATTGAGAAACCGAGGGTGGACGGTGATCACGGTCTGGGAGTGCGAGGTTACTCCAGTCCACTTAGCGCGCCTTTCGTCGCGGCTGAAGAAGATGGCGAGGCAGTTGCGGTAGACGGTGTCCCGCCTACGCCGCCTTTCGTGGGATGAGATCACGTCGGCCGCAGTATCGCGCCAAATCGACCAGAAAATCTCGTTCAACGATCAATGGGCTGTCAACCAATCTTGCGAGAAACCCTGAAGCCGCCCTGGTCGATAACGGTGTGGCGTCCACGAAATCGAACTCGACGAGACTTGCGCGCTTTGGCTTCGCAGGCCCCTCATGCTCAACACGCGCGTACGCTGGCGCTTGCCCAGGGGCGCCCCATGCCATGTTGTGACGCTTTGAGGTTCCCGGTTGCGGTAGCTGACTGCGCCGGGGAGAGGCGGAACTCATCGCGATGAGCCGTCTACCGATCCACTTCGCTATAGGGACGCTCACAGCATTGCCGACCAGCCGCCAACGCACGCGATCGCCCGACTTGTCCGCCGCGGGAGATGTCCAGCCCGCTCTGAACCCTTGCAGTCGTTCGGCATCGCGTATGCCGGGAGAAAAAAAGTCGTGCGTGCGACGGTCCCAAACGGCTGGCGGAGAAGGAATCGAAAGCCCGGAGCCGCCCTTGAGAGGCGGGATTGCGCCGGATGTCCACCCAACGCCTCTGTTTCCTTCAGTCCAATAAAAGCCGGCGTATCGCGATCTCGTCTCTTCTGTCGGCTCTCCTTCGCCGTCGAACAGAACCGCGGCGGGATCGACATCGAGGGCGCCCAGTATGAATATCCGCCGCCGACGCTGGGGAAGGCCGAATTCGCGGGTGTTCAAAATACGATACGCCCAATGGTATCCCCGATTCTCCAACTCACGCACAACCATTCGAATGGCTTTGCCGCCGTGGAGGTGAAGAGCGAAGGAGACGTTCTCAAGGAGTACGTATTGTGGCTTGAGTCTGGTTTCATCCAAGAGGCGAAAGACGTGCTTGATCATGTTCGATCGAACCCCTGAAATACCAGCTGTCATTCCCGCCTGGCTTAAATCTTGGCAAGGCCAGCCAGCAGAAAGGAGCTGGCAGTTCGGCAATGATCCCAATTTTTCGACGCTCTTTCGATACCGAACATTCGCGAAGTGCTCTTTCAAGACAGCCCGGGCGTCAGAGTCGTTCTCGCAAATCATCACCGTTTCGATGCCTGCCTGACCGAGGCCCACATCAAAGCCGCCAATTCCGCTGAACAAGCTGCAGTGCCGTAATTCGGGCATCTTCCGCAAATCCGTGCTTGTGACTGGTCCATAACAGCTTTCAAACTGAAACTCGAGCACAATTTGCGAGTTGCACTATCTATTCTCGAAGCACGTGACCGACAGCAGGCCGCACATTTGCCGGCAGCAGTCGAATAGATACGACTTGTCAAAGCGGCAAGTTGTGGCGCCTAGGCTTGATCGTTGTTTGAACCCTCGCCTTTCACGGAGAGCGCTGAAGGACCGACGGCGGCATTTTGCCAGTTGCGCAACTGATGGTACGCTGCGGCCACAACGATACACGCATACGGTGTCCTTGGATTTCGCTATGGCCAAAACTATCACTGAGGGGTTTCAGCAGCTCAGGACGAACCTGGAGATCACCGATCTCCAGGAGGAGACCGTATCGACACGCCAGAAGAATGTCCGAAAAGCGCTCGAAGATGATTTTGCAGTCGAGGAATCGCTTTTGACGGGGTCCTATCGCCGGAACACGATGATTGCGCCTTTGAAAGAGGCCGACATCGATGTTTTCGTCGTGCTCGACCCGAAATACTACAAGGTCGGCGGCCAGCAGTCTTTGCTGACGAGCGTGAAAGCGGCGCTGCGAAAAACGTACACGCAAACGCCGGATATTAGTCCGAACGGCCAGGCCGTGACGATCACGTTCACCGACTTTAAGGTTGACGTCGTTCCCGGGTTCTATCGTACCGGGGGCGGTTTCCTTATTCCAGACTCGACGCTCGGACGTTGGATCGGGACGGACCCGAAGAAACATGTCGATTTGGTTTCAGCAGCGAACAAAGTGCACAAGGGCGACTTGGTGCCGATGATTAAGATGATAAAGGGTTGGAATAAGAGTCGTGATCTCTTTCGATCATTTCATCTCGAAATGCTTGCTCTTTCGGTGTTCACTAACGTGACCATCACTGACTTTCCGAGCGGGGCGAGATACTTCTTTGACAAGGCGCGCGCCAAGATAAGCGTAAAGTTGCCTGACCCTGCCGGCTACAGCGACGATGTCGCATTCCACGTGAACACCCAGGAAAAGATCGACAAAATTGTGGGACGTCTGCAGTGGGCGTACGATCGAGCGCTTGAGGCAGAAGAGTTCGCGAGGAACAACAATATGACAGGCGCGTTCGGCAAATGGGACGCGATCTTTAAGGGTTATTTTCCCGCATACGGGTGATCTGCATGGCCCAGATGAATCAAATCGTTGCTACGGAAAATGCGGACGCACAGATTCGGCTCTTGCGTGCTCGGCGGCAGATGTATGCACAGGCAAAGAAGCTATTGTCTCTGCAGACCGTTTTAACCGTCGCTGTCCCTATGGTCGGCGCGGTCTGTGCATCCGTATGGCCCGACTTGCGCGGTTCCGTGGCTTTCGTGTCGCTGACCATTGCGATATTGGACGTGACCGTTTTCGATAGGGTACAGCGGGCGTTGCTCAAGTCGGCAGCGAAGGTGCAAGAGCAGTTCGATTGCAACGTTCTTGAGCTGCCCTGGGATGATTTCAGTGTGGGCGAGAGGGTTCCGCCAGAGACCATCCACGCGGCTTCTTCAAAGCACCTGAAGAGCCAACAGGACGCGAGCCTCAAGGATTGGTATCCGGTCGCGGTTGAACAAGTGCCGCTGCATTTGGCTCGGATAATCTGCCAGCGAACGAACCTTTGGTACGACGCGAAGTTGCGGCGACAATACGGAGGCAGTTCCCTCGGGCTATCCGTCGGACTTAGCCTGCTGCTCGTCGTTATTGGAATGGTCCGGGGCCTGACGCTCGATACGTTCGTTTTGACAGTGTTAGCACCGGCCGCGCCCATAATCATCTGGGGCGTGCGTGAGTATTTTCGGCAGCGAGATACCTGCGAGATATTGGATCGGTTGCGGTCGGATTCCGAAGATTTGTGGGAACAAGCCAAGACTGGTGCGTGCTCGGAGACTGAATGCACGAACCGGTCTCGACAATTTCAGAACGCGATCTATCTGCGCAGAAGCAGCAGCCCACTCATATTTGATTGGATGTATAAGGTGCAGCGTCCCCGTCTCGAAGATCAAATGAACCGGGGGGCAGAAGACTTCGTCCGCGAGATTACCGGCTAGCTCACGCGTGGCGTCCCTTAAAATTCTCCTAGAACATA
>Ga0307476_10000223_pt1 | contig 54450 bp, 47 predicted proteins | sample atmos_gasesECM2C_2_FD_203314 | JGI IMG/M metagenome (GOLD analysis project Ga0307476, IMG submission 203314) | Hardwood forest soil microbial communities from Morgan-Monroe State Forest, Indiana, United States - atmos_gasesECM2C_05 | ecosystem: Environmental > Terrestrial > Soil > Temperate... | reverse complement strand
ATAGGCAATCTCGGCCGCGGCGTTGTCGGGAGTGTCATACAGTATCGCAACCGGGACCATTGCCGGCAGTCCTCGCGTCACACCGCTGGTGAAGAACAGATCGAAACCCATCTGCGCCTGCTTGGTCGATCCCAGGTCTGACGCCTGATGCCACGGATCGACCGACGAGCAATAGGTCGTTGTCTGTTCCTGATCCGGCGTATGTCGCAGAATGTCGTGAAACGCGCCATCCTCGGTTGTCGTGCCGAGGTAGAGTTCACGAATGGCATAGCCGACGCAATCGCGCGGATCGTTATTATTGGTAGAGCTCGATTTCGCGCTATCCGTCGCGCAGGTGTTCGAAGATTCAGTCATCCAGATCCGCACGAATCTTACGGCCACGGGGCTTCCGCTCAAGTGAATCGTCTCGACCTTGCCTTTTCCGTCAGTAACCGCGCCTTGCGAAAACGTCTGCCAGGTTCCACGGGTCGGCGCATGGATCGGATCATCACCCGTCCAGTACTGCACCAGATAGTGCCGGGCATAAGGTTCTCCCCAGGTGACTCGAATGCTGGTCACCTGCTGCACTTGCGCTAGGTCCATCACCACCCACTGCGGATGCAGCGCATCGCTCTCTCCCGTGAAGCGCTGTGTCAGATACGGATTACTTTTCCAAAAAGTGTTCACATCTCCATCAGTCAGCCGCGAAAAGCCGACGTTATCCGTGCCGTCGTTGCGCGTGAATCCACGGCGCGGCAGCGCATACCCGTAGGAGTAACGAAGCATTTCCGTTGGAGTTGCGGAGCCCGTGAAATATCCTTTGCCGCTCGATCCGCTCCCCTCGCTCCATGCTCCTTGCGGATTCCAATGCCACGCCTCAACTGCGAGCTCCGTATTCTGGCGATACGTAACCGGCTGCCAGCCCGAAGCCAGCGTCTTTTCGAGCGTTGGCTGCAGCAGATCTTTGTCGATCGCCTCCACTGCAATGCGATCCACGCCCGCACCCAGCGTTTCCTTGGGCACGAAATGGTTCGTGGGGTGTGAAACGTCAATCGAGATGGTTTGACTTGCGGCGGAAAGCGCGCAGGCAAGAATCCCGGCAGCAGCGGCTAGCTTGTTCAAGGCAGGAGAACCTCCAATCCGCGAATTAAAACGATTGAATAAAGGAGTATACGAAAGAAGAGGCTAAACGGGCGAGTTTGCCGCGTGACTGCCGACGATTTAAGGTCGTCCACGCAAATTACTACCGTTCCCGGAGCTGCCGTACAAACTCGGGCAGAGACGCGTGGGCAAACGGCGCGGGGGTGAGCGTTAGCACAAGCATCAGCAATGCGAAGACGGCCAGCCAGGTTCGTCCTCCCGAAACTCGCGGCCACTCCGCCACCTGGGGATGCCGGAAGCTGCTGATTTGCAGAAGAATCGCCCACACCAGCCATCCCATCCACAGGTAGTAGGCCATGGGAAGAAGAATCAGGATAGTCAGCCGTGACACAAGTTTGTGCGCCTGCGGAGAAATCGAAAAAATAATATGTCCGCCGTCGAGCTGTCCACCGGGCAACAAGTTGAGCGAAGTAGCGAACATTCCCACCCACGCCGCGATCGCCATCGGGTGTAGCAACACGCGATTCAAGGGCAGGGCAGCCGGTCCGCGCAGCAGATTCATCGAGGCCAGCAGCCGATGAAGCCACTGAAAGACCAAGGGGTATCCAAGGGCATACTCCGGCGCGCCGAAACCAGGGTGAGCAGGCCTGGACCAGCCCAGCGACACGATGAGCACAGCCAGTGCTACTACGAACCCGGCGATAGGACCAGCAATTCCTATATCGAACAGCGCCGTGCGCGAGCGAATCCGGGAGCGGATAAGGATCACCGCCCCCATCGTTCCGATCAGAGTCGGCATCGGAATGAAAAAGGGGAGTGTCGCGTAAACGCCATAGCGACGGCAGGATAAGTAATGGCCCATTTCGTGGGCCAGAAAAAACAGCATCAACGTAGCCATGAAAGGCACACCACCCAGTAGTCGTGCCGGGTGCGAGAACATCCAGCTCGCCGGAAAATACGGAACCGAGTCGTCGCCAATCGAGAGAGCCGGCTGACCATGTTCAAAGTTGAATTGCATGCGCGCGCCCATCACCAGCGTGGTGAAGCACGTAACCAGCAGTAGCAGGATATGCAGCCAGTAGCGCGGCCGCGGCTGGCGTGCCGCATACACCGGCATCGGCCGGAGGTATTCCACGGTGGAGGATGCAATGGGAGGAGTCGGTTCCGACATGCGATTATGGGCCCGCGATTCCGCGAGGACTTCTGTTAGATGCTACTACGAGAGAGGCCTACCTGGTACCGAGCCTAGTACCGAGAAAAAACATGGGGCAGGTGCGGAACTCGATCTGGGAAGAAAATCGGAGATCAGATAAAGGCTGGAGAATGCGCAAGCCACTACCGGGTACCAGGCACCAGGCACTGACGTCAGTCAATCGACTGCAATTCCTTCCCCGGTTTGAACCGTACCGCCTTGCCGGGAGGAATCGACACTTCAGCTCCGGTGCGTGGATTGCGTCCGATGCCGGTCTTGCGAGGGCGCACGTTGAACACGCCAAATCCCCGCAGCTCAATGCGATTGCCGTGAGCCAGCGCTTTCTTCATGCTCTCAAAGACGGTTTCCACCGCCAACTCGGCCTTGGTCTTGGTGATACCGGTTCTTGCTACCACTTCGTTGATAATATCCAGCTTAATCACGAACGGCTCCCGGATGCGGTCTGAGAATCATCCCTCAAGTGATTGATGCTATGGGAGATAAGAGAGATTGTCAACGGGAGCATCAGCGGCGTAACCCCATTGAGCGATGGAGTGATCGGGTGATTGTGTGATTTTCAACATGCAACACAGACGAGGAGGCGGCGGTTTTTGAATTGCCCAATGACTCAACAGCTCAACGGCTCAATTACTCAATTCCTGCCCTCTTCTTCCTTGAACATGTACTTTATAGACGGTTTGTAAATCATCAGGTTCGGTCGACCATCGTCACGGATCACCTTGATGCAGGCCTTGTCGTACCACTCGATGACGCCGTGTATTTCCTCGCCGTCGCGCAGCACGATCACCATCGGCGTCCGCGACTGCATCTGCTTCTGATAATAAAAGTTCTCGGCGTTGGTCTGCTCCGGAGGCGCGGCCTTGCGTCCGCCCCCTGACCCCATCCCACGATCGCCGTGGTCGCCGCGCTCAAAGCTCCGCTCCGGCCGCTCGTGCCGGTCCCGTCGTTCCACGGCCTGGGGATGATTGGAGTTGTGGTTTCCGTGGTTGTGATCCGGGCGCGGCAGCGCCGGACGGATCAGCTTCCGGTTGGCAAAGTTCTCCTCGTCCTCTGACGGCTGGACGTGAGTTGAATCCATGATTTCCTTCATCGTGGCGCTACCCCTGCACGCGCATTCGCGCAGACCGCACTAGCACACCGCACTATTAGAGGGCCCGGAAAAAGTGTTTACGAAGGCGTGAAATTTCACCTAACGTAACACAGGAGCCTCCCGCTGACAATGCCACCATCGTGCCCCCAGCGGAGTGTGCCAAATCTTGCACACTACTGCCTTCTCTAACAGATTTCTTAGCGGGGTTTTTTAACGGGTATTCGACAGGTCTGCGCCTCTGCGTTCTCGACCGCTCCCGGTGACCACCGCTACCAGACCCGCAACCAGCAGCAATGTCCACGCCAGCACCGGCGCGAATGCTCCACCGTAGCGCTGCTCGGCGAGTTTCGATTGCACTACCCCGTTGCGCGACGAGAGCAGGTTCCCCAATTGGTAGGCGAATCCAGGAAACGTCCCTCGCACCCTGGGCGGCGAAAGTTCATTCAGGTGTGCCGGGATCACGCCCCACGCCCCCTGCACCATGAATTGCATCAGAAAGCCGCCCAGCGCCAGCGTAGGCACGGTGTGCGAGTACGCCCACAGGGGAATCACTGGAATCGACAATACTGCTGCGATCACAATGGCTTTCCGGCGCCCGATTTTCTCCGACCACGTGCCGAAAAGAATTCCACCCAGCAGCGCCCCAACGTTAGCGACGACGGCGATGAATCCCACCGTCTGTGGGCTAAACTTATGGTCCTTGGTCAGGAATGTCGGATACAGATCCTGACTTCCGTGGCTGAACGAATTGAAGGCAAACATCAGAACCACCAGGAAAGCAAAAGTCCCCAGATACGTCAGGACGTCCTTGCCCAGCCGGCTCTCCGCTTTCCTCGCGACCCGTCCTTGCGCCCACGCCGGGGACTCATCCACTTTGGTGCGAATGTAGATCACCAGAAATGCCGGCAACGCTCCGATCACAAACATCCCGCGCCAGCCCACGAAGCGGAACGCCGTTCCAAAAACCAAAGCCGCAATTAGATAGCCGACCGCGTAGCCTTCCTGCAGCAACCCGGAGAAAAATCCGCGCCCTTCCGCCGGCAATGCTTCAAACGCCAGCGCTGCGCCCACGCCCCATTCCCCGCCCATGGCGATTCCAAACAATGCCCGCGTGATCAGGAACACTTTCAACGAAGGTGCGAACGCCGAAGACAGCTCAAACACCGAATACGCGATGATGTCCACCATCAAAGTAGGACGCCGTCCGAACCGGTCCGCCATCATTCCAAAAAGAAATGCGCCCACCGGACGCATTGCCAGAGTGATAAAAATCGCCTCCGCCACCGCAGAAACTTTCGTTTGAAATTGAGTGGCGATGGCGCTGACGCAGAAGGTCAGAATGAAGAAATCAAACGCATCCAGCGACCAGCCGAGAAAGCAGGCGATGAACGTATTCCGCTGCACTGGAGTGAGCCTGCGAAAATGCCCGATGAATTCCGTGGAAATTCCTCCGCGCAATTCCGTACGCGCTGAAACGATCTGCGGATGCTAGCATAGGTTTTTCAATCAGCAATCAGAAATCACACAATCGGCACTCTCATTACCATGCCCGAACTCGACTCTCCGCAACGCCAGGCGCCCGATTCGCTCATGCTCACTGGTTTCTGGTATCGCGCGCTGCCCGCCGAGAGCGTCCATCGCAACCAACTCCAACAGGCGACGCTGCTTGAGATTCCGCTCGTCCTCGGCCGCGATCGCCAGGGAAAACCCTTTGCTCTGCGCGACGCCTGTCCCCATCGCGGCATGCCGCTCCACTGTGGCAAGTTCGACGGAGAAAACGTCGAGTGCTCCTACCATGGATGGACCTTCGACGCCCACGACGGCCAGTGCCAGCTCATACCTTCCCTCACCGCGGACCAGAACTTGAAAGTCGACCGCATCTATGCCGGCAGCTATCCCTGCGAGGAGCAAGACGATTTTATCTGGGTTTATATTCCTGACCCGGCACCACAGAGTGCGGGATTCACCCTGCGAGAAGAAGCTCCCGACCCCGCGCCGCTGATCGAGAAATTCAGTGACCAATACAAGCTCGCCTACCTCACTGCCAACATGCCCGTCAGCATCGATCACGGCATCATCGGCCTCATGGATCCTGCCCACGGACCGTTCGTGCACCAGGCGTGGTGGTGGCGCAGCCGCCACAGCATCCACGAGAAACACAAGAATTTCGAACCCATCCCCAACGGATTCCGCATGAGCGCGCACACGCCCAGCTCAAACTCCGCGCCCTACAAGCTTCTGCGCCTTTATGCTTCCGACGATTCCATCACCACCACCATCGATTTCGTTCTGCCCAACCTGCGCAAAGAAATCATCCGTGCAGGGAAGTATTGGTTTTCATCGCTCACCACGGTAACGCCCATCACCCGCAATGAATGCCGCCTCGACGTGGTTGCCGCCTGGAACATCTTCCGCTGGTTGCCGTTCGGCCCCGGCTTGCTGAAGTTCGTCTTTGCCAAGTTCGTCGAGCAGGACCGCCGCACCATGGAACTGCAAGCCGAAGGCCTGAAGCACAATCCTCATCTCATGCTGATCGACGACGCCGACCGCCCCGCAAAGTGGTATTTCGGATTAAAGGCGGCGTACCTGGAATCAAAACGCACCGGGAGCGAGATGAAACACCCCATGGGAGGCCCGGTTACCCTGAAGTGGAGAAGCTGAATGTGGCGCGGGCGCCCTCGCCCGCGAATGCCGATATCTGCAACGAAGTAGGAGATCACAGGAACAGATCAGCTCTTATGGGCCGCGATCTATTCCCCGCTAACCAGCCACTCCAGCGCTTCTTCCCGCGTCTTGAAGGCAGGCAACTCGCGCTGCGAAAAGCTCTTGAAGTGCTCATAAAACACGTGCGGCAGACTCTCCGTCCCGAGCCATGCAGACCGCTTCACATAAGGACGATCAAGCACCAAAACTTCTTTGATTCGCGTGGCCACTTGCTTGTCGACCTCCGCGCCCGTGACATCCACCAGAGTAAGAACCGATCCGGGTGCGTGCCGCGCGATATCGGCGCGGATGAGGTCGAGCAACAACAGCAGCTCCTTTGCCGCGCAGTCAGTCAAGTCGATCGAGTAGATGGCATAGCCTTTGTGCTTGATGAAGCGCAAGCGTTCTTCGAGCGAGCTGCTGTTTGAGGTCATGCCAGAAGCGACTCCACCACGGCGTAAGCGCCGTCCAGCGCGGCATCCAGCGCGCCAGCATCTTTTCCTCCAGCCTCGGCCAGGTCAGGACGCCCGCCGCCCTTGCCGCCAACCTTCTGCGCAACGGGGCCAATGACTTTCCCTGCCTGCACGCGGCCGGTCAAATCCTTCGTGACGCCAACAATCAGCGACACGCTCCCATTCGAAGCCGAACCCAGCACCACCACACCCGAGCCGATCTTGTCGCGCAGTTGATCGACCAGCGTGCGCAGCTGCGCGCGCTCCAGATTGTCCACCCGATGCGCAAGCACCTTCACGCCCTTCACATCCTTAATTTGATCGCCGATGTTAGCCGTGCTCGACGAAGCCTGCTTCATTTGCAGTCGATCAAGCTCACGACGCAACCGCTCGTTCTCGGCGTCTTTGATCTTGAACTCCTCATGCAAGGCGGCGGGTAATCTCCAATGGCTCTCAAGCGCGAATTGGTTGGCGGAGCCGTCCACTTCCTCGATTTTCGGAGAAGGTCCCTTCCTCTCCGTCACGACCCATTTACGGGCCTCTTGTTCGGTAGCGTAGGCCTCGCGGAAGTGCACCAGGGACCCCAAACCCGTGATCGCTTCCACCCTCCGCACCCCCGATGACACGCTGCCTTCCTTCAAAATCTTGATCAGCCCAATCTCGCCGGTCGCGCCGGTATGTGTGCCGCCGCAAAGCTCAGTCGAAAAGTCGCCAATCCGCACCACCCGCACCTTGTCGCCATACTTTTCGCCAAACAGCGCCATAGCGTGATAAGTATTGATCGCCTCGTCGATAGGAACATCGGTAATCGTCTCGACAATCTGGTTTCGCAACACTTCCTTGTTAATGATGTCCTCAATATCCTGCAACTCTTCATCTTCGACTGCAGTGAAGTGCGAAAAATCAAACCGCAAATGATTCGGCGCCACCAGCGACCCCGCCTGCTTCACATGCTTCCCCAAGACCTCGCGCAACCCAGCATGAAGCAGATGCGTAGCCGTGTGATTCCGCATAGTGGACTCACGAACATCAGCATTGACCACCGCATCGACTTTGTCGCCCACGCGCAGCGGCCGTTTAGCGACAACCTGATGCACACGCACCCCTTGAATTGGGTAATAGGATCCGTTTACATCGGCAAGGACGTATGGGGAGCTCTGAAGTCCGAAATATGGGACGCGCGAATCAGAAGTTGCTAAAGGAAGATTGTGTCCGGCTTGTACCAGCCATCCGCGATCGCCCACCTGGCCGCCCGACTCGGCATAAAACGGTGTGTGATCGAGAATGACCTCGCCCTCTTCGCCGGCCCTGAGCTCCAGCACTCCTCGCCCGCTGTGGATGATAGCGAGTACGGTACAGTTTTCTGACCGTGTCTGATGGTAGCCTTCAAACTCCGCCTTCGGCAATTGCTGATAAACCGGGCTCGCCGTCTGCTTCGCAGCCCCTTTCCAAGAGGTCTTCGCCCTTTGGCGTTGGGCTTCTAGCGCCCGTTGGAAGCCCTCTCCGTCAAAGTGGACTCTTCGGTCCCGCGCCGCATCCACCATGAAGTCGAGGGGAAGTCCGTAAGTGTCGTAGAGCCTGAATGCCTCATCCCCGGGCAACACCGCGGGCTCCGCAAGAACACGGCCCCACTCCATCGCGGCGGCTTTACCCAGCCGAGGCCCTAGCAAGAACGCCGATTCGGCTGCGAACCTACCTATTTTGTCCATCGAATCGAGAGGAGACAGACGCTCGTACACACCCTTGACGGCCCCACCAGCGGCTGCGTCCAGCTCGGCAATATAATTCACGATTGTTTCTTGCTTTCGCTCGATGGCTTGCACGACTAACTCTTCGAGACGCTCCAGGCCGACATCGACCGTTCGTTCGAATCGCCTGGACTCAGCGGCAGCGATCAGCGCCACTCGCTTTTCGTTCTGTACTAATTCCGGGTATGCGTCGGTCAAAGAAGGATCATTCGACACAGTCTCCACCATTCCAACCAAGGCATGCGGTTTCCCGCCCAAGAGCCGCGCATGGCGCATAGCCCTTCGCATAATCTTGCGCAGCACGTATCCACGCCCCTCGTTCGAGGGCATTACCCCGTCGCCGATCAGAAACGTCGTAGCCCGTGAGTGATCAGCTATAACGCGCAATGAGGCCGCCGACCTTGTGTGCGCTTCCTCGTCCAGTTCCCTGGTGAGCGACGTTCCAGTCAGCTCTGCGGCCGTCTTGATCAGAGGCGTAAACAAGTCCGTCTCATAATTCGAAATCACCCCCTGCAGCACCGCCGTCACCCGCTCCAACCCCATCCCAGTATCAATCGACGGCTTAGGAAGCGGATTCAGCTTGCCGTTAGCATCGCGGTCAAACTGCATGAACACCAGATTCCAAATCTCGACATACCGCCCGCAGTCACAAGGAAAGTGGCACTCCGCATGTCTCTGCTCGGAAGCAGTCGGCCCCATGTCGTAATGAATCTCGCTGCACGGCCCGCAGGGTCCGGTATCACCCATCTGCCAGAAGTTATCCTTCAATCCCATCTCAAAGATGCGGTCCTTGGGCACGCCCTGCCCCGCCCACAAGTCGTACGCCTCGATATCGCGCTCGACTCCAGCCTCGCCTTTGAAAATGGTCACGTACAGCTTGCTTTTATCGATCCCGAACCACTCTTTCGAAGTGATCAGCTCCCACGCATAAGCGATAGCGTCCTTCTTGAAGTAGTCGCCAAACGAAAAGTTCCCCAGCATCTCGAAAAACGTGTGATGCCGGTTGGTGAACCCAACATTCTCCAGATCGTTATGCTTGCCGCCGGCGCGAACGCACTTCTGTGAAGTGGTCGCACGTGAGTAGTCGCGTTTCTCCAGGCCCAGAAAAACGTCTTTGAACTGGTTCATGCCCGCGTTGGTGAACAGCAGCGTGGGATCATTCGCCGGCACCAGCGACGACGAATGCACCTCCTTGTGCCCCTTCAGCACAAAGAAGTCCAGAAACTTGCGGCGAATTTCAGATCCAGTCAGCATTCAGGTGAGCGCCAAAAACAATTCTAAATGAAAACCATTCATTCGATTTCGCTCAAGGCCGGCTCCGGACACAGAGGGCGCTGAGCAATGAAGATTGTCAAACGACCTGCTAAAAAGAAAAAGGGCCGCGCAGAACTCCCGTGCGGCCCTTCGATGTTACCTTCCAAGCCGTTACTGCGGCTTCGTGGTATCAGCAGGTTTGTCCGCTGGTTTGTCGCCCCCGCCGATTTTCTTCATCTCGTGCCCAGTGTCCTTCGCGCCCGTCTTAACGGCGCTGCCGGTTTTCTTGGCCACCTTCTCCGTGCCCTTCGCGGTGTCCTTGGCGACCACCTTGGTTTCGTGGCCGGTCTTATCGGCAACCTTCTCAGTGCCCTTCGCCGTGTCCTTGGCCGCAACTTTGGTTGCGTGCCCAGTCTTGTCGGCTGCCTTCTCGGTGCCTTTCGCGGTATCCTTGGCGACCACCTTGGTTTCGTGGCCGGTGGCATCGGCGCCCTTCTTTACATCCGTGGCCGCGTCTTGAGCCAGCGCCATGGGTACGGCGCTGAATAACACTGCCGCGAGAGTTGCTTTGAAACGGAACATCATAAGGTCCTCCTCAGAAACGGTATTGGGATTGGTCTTGGAGTATGCAACATCGAAACGCCTGTTGCCAAGTGCATTTCACGATTGGATGCAGTGAAGCCTGCAGAAGAGGCCTAGCTCCGAGCAGCGCTATGCGCTCTCGCTCTCCAACTCGCTCAAGGTTTCCTCGTCCACATCCCATTTCTTCAAAATGGAGAAGATGGTCTTGGTTCCAAACCCGCCCCGAGCCAGTTGCCGGAAGACGCGCGCCGCATCCTTCTGAGTTTTGGGTTTCACCAGCCGCTTCTTGTGAAGATATTCCCGAGCCTGCTTTTCCTCGCTTATCCCCTCGAAAGCCGCGTCCACAGCCTTATCGATCACGTCGCTGTGCATGCCCTTCGCCTTCAGATCGGTGACCACGCGCTGCCGGCCAAACTTCTGGTTATCCCGCCGCAACGAAGAAAAATACGCGGCGTACTGCGAGTCGTTCAAATATCCGCGGTCCTTCAATCGCCGGATAATGAGTTCCACCAGGATTGTTCCGTACTCGGATTCGGCGTCTTCCACCCGCGCGCGCAGCAGACGCTTCAACTCCGCAACCGTCCGCATGCGCCGAGCCAGCGCTCCCACGGCGTATTCGTATAACTCGTCCTCGGTATAGAACCTTCTTTTGGGACGCGGGAACGCCATCCGCTAACGATAAACCTTTTGATAGTAGGAAAGAAAAGAATAGCGATGAGGAAAAGCGGCTCCGGGCTTCCGCCTTCGGGGCTTCGGGTTTCAAGACGGAGAATTCAGTATCAGCTCCCGGAGCCTGAAGCCCGAAAGCCGAAGCCCGCTTTTCTATCTTCCCCCAAAGCCAGCAGACTGCATTGACTGCCGCGAAATGTCCGCCGTCGAAGCGATGCCCTGCATGCGCAGCTTGAAGTCGTCGGCGTTCGAAGCGTTCTCCAGCGCGGTTTCGTAGTTGACCAGCCCGGCCTGGAACAGATCCCACAACGACTGGTCGAAGGTCTGCATGCCGTATTGCGACGTACCGGCCGCAATGGCGTCCCGCACGGAACGCGTCTTTTCCGGAACCAGAACGCATTCCCGGATGAAAGCGGTATTGATCATCACCTCGACCGCGGGCACGCGCCCGTCGGTATCGCAGCGCCGCACCAGACGCTGGCTGACGATAGCACGCAGCACCGCGGCCAACTGCAAGCGAATCTGCTTCTGCTCCGGCGGCGGAAAAATCGAGATCACGCGGTTAATGGTTTCAACCGCGTCCAGCGTGTGCAGCGTAGAAAACACCATGTGGCCGGTTTCCGCCGCGTGCAGCGCCGTCGAAATCGTTTCCAGGTCGCGCATTTCGCCCACCAGAATCACGTCCGGATCCTGACGCAAAGAAGCCCGCAAGGCTGCGCTGAACGACGGTGTATCCACCCCGATCTCGCGCTGATTGACGTAGCCCTTCTTGTCGCGATGCAGAAATTCGATGGGGTCTTCAATCGTAATAATGTGTTCGGCTCGAGTGGAGTTCACCCGATCCACCATCGCCGCCAGCGTGGTCGACTTACCCGAGCCGGTCACGCCCGTCACCAGCACCAGCCCACGCGGCATTTCGCAAATCTGCTCCACCACCTTGGGCAGGAACAACTCATCCAGCGCTCGAATCTTGGTGGGAATGACGCGCAGCACCAGTCCCACGTTGCCGCGCTGCTGGAAGATGTTCACACGGAACCGCCCCAGCCCGGCCACGCCGTAGGCCATGTCGATTTCCGTGGTCTCTTTGAATTTTTGTTTCTGCCGCGCCGACATCATGCTGAACGCCATGTTCAGCATGTCTTCCGCGGTTACCCGTGGCTGTTCGGTCAACGGCACGAGTTCGCCGTCAATGCGCAGGTGTGGATAGTTCCCCACCTTCAAATGCAAGTCGGAAGCTCGCCGTTCCGTAGCAATCCGCAGCAGATCGTCAATGTTCATTGGAGAGATTTCCTGGGAGGCCGTTAGCCTCCAAGCTCTCCCTATCATCACTCGAATCGTCACCGTCCCCAAGATGACCTAGGTAATGACCGCGCCCCCGCAACTGGACACCACCTTAAGTTCGCGCCGCGCTCGTTCGCGTCCGTTCTCAATGTTCGCAGACAAGCCGTTAGCCTCTAAGGATAGAGTCGGCTCGATCCTCGAACGGCTAATGCTCGTCCCTGACAAGTTACGACGCAAAGGGCTTCCAAGCGGTGATACCCTCGGAGTTAGCGAGGGCACACATGTCTGGTAGGCGCGTACTTCGGCTTCTGGCACGGTTAGGCTTCACGGCGGGGCTGCTGACAGCGGCTCTGCCAGCGCTCGCAGCGAAGGGCGCGAAGCCTGTGCTCGCACCCCCTGTATTCGGACCCCCTGGGTTCGGACCTAATGTCCTGATCTTCGATCCGTCGATGCCATCGCAGTTGATTCAGAAACAGATCGATGCGGTGTATGCAATTCAGCAATACAACGAGTTTGGGCCACAGCGAAATGCGTTTTTGTTCCTGCCCGGAAGCTATGCGGTGGACGTGCCCGTGGGTTTCTACACCGAGGTGATAGGGTTGGGCGAGTCGCCCGATGCCACGCGGATTGAGGGCAGCGTGCATGCGGATGCGAGTCGTGAGCATAACAATGCGACGACAACCTTCTGGAGAGCGGCGGAAGGGCTCTCGATAAAGCCGACGGGCGGCACAATGCAGTGGGCGGTCTCGCAGGCGGTCTCGCTGCGGCGCGTGCATGTGCGCGGCGACCTCGTGCTGCACCAGAATCACGGGTGGGCCAGCGGCGGGTGGATGTCGGATTCGCTCGTGGACGGGAATGTCGGCTCCGGCAGCCAGCAGCAATGGATCTCACGCAACTGCGATTGGAAGAGCTGGACCGGCGCGAACTGGAACATGGTGTTTGTCGGCGTAGTGCATCCGCCGGAAGGCGCATGGCCTTCGCCGCCGTACACAAAAGTAGCGCGCACGCCTGTGGTGCGTGAGAAGCCGTTCCTGCAGGTGAATGCTGCGGGCGAGTTCAGCGTGCGGGTTCCGGAGTTGTACAGCGATACCATCGGGATTACGTGGCGCGGGGGAGAGACGCCGGGCGAAACGATTCCGATTGCGCGGTTTTACATCGCGCACCCAGATGTGGATACCGCGGAGACGATCAACACGCAGCTTGCCCAAGGCAAGAACCTGATTCTTACGCCGGGGATCTATGACCTAGCGGCTCCCATTCGTGTGACGCGGCCGCATACGGTTGTGCTGGGGCTCGGCTTTGCGACGCTGCGTCCGGTAAATGGCACCGCGGCGATGACGACCGCCGACGCGGACGGCATCGAGATTGCCGGCCTGCTCTTCGATGCGGGACCGATCGAGTCTCCGGTGCTGCTCGAGGTGGGCCCGGAGGGAAGTCGGGCGAGCCATGCCAAGGCCCCGATCACGCTGCACGATGTTTTCTTTCGCGTGGGCGGCGCGGGCGTGGGCCGAGCCAAGGTGAATTTGAGGATCAACAGCAACGACACGCTGGTGGACCATACGTGGATATGGAGAGCGGACCACGGCGCCGGAGTGGGCTGGGAGCTGAATACCAGCGAGAACGGCCTGGTCGTGAACGCAAATGACGTCACGATCTACGGCCTGTTTGTGGAGCATCACCAGCAATTCCAGGTTCTGTGGAAGGGCAATCGAGGGAGGACGTATTTTTATCAGTCCGAGATTCCTTACGATCCTCCGAACCAGGCGAGCTATACCAGTGCGCCTGGAGTGAACGGCTGGGCCTCATACAAAGTGGCGGATGGAGTGACGAGTCACGAGGCGTGGGGCCTCGGCGTGTATAGCGTCTTCCATCATCCGGATGTGGTGTTGACCCGTGCAATCGAGACGCCGGACCTGGGCAAGAAGAATCCAGAAATACGGTTTCACGACATGATCACTGTAGCTCTCGGAGATTACGGCGCGATCAACCATGTGATCGACAACACCGGTGAGGCAACTGCGATGCATCCCCGCGTAACGCCAAAGGTGACGAACTTTCCGTAAGCGGCTGCGCGGGATCCACTGATCTTGACGGGCGCTAACACTCACTTCGACTTGGCCTCTTTCCTTCGGACATGTAAGATGCACGCTTGTCAGACCGGAGGACCTCAGGAATGGTCATCAGAAAAGCGATGCTTTGTCTCGCCGCGATCGCAATGCTCGGCAGTGCGCTTCCAGCGCAAGCGCAACAACCGGACTCCGAGGACGAAGGCCAGTTCCGCTTCCGCTTCGTTGGCCCCAGGGTGGGGAATCGCATCGCGGCCATAGCCGGCGTTCCGGGTGATGCCAGCACTTACTACGCGGGAGCTGCCTCAGGAGGAATCTGGAAATCGACCGACGCCGGCAATCACTGGGCACCGATCTTCGACAAGCAACCGGTCGCCGCCATCGGCGCTCTCGCCGTTGCGCCTTCTGATCCAAGTACAGTCTGGGCAGGAACGGGCGAGGCCTGGATGATCCGCGACAGCGACGTCATGGGCAACGGAATTTACAAGTCGACCGATGCCGGCAAAACCTGGACCAACATGGGGCTGCCCGAGAGCGGCCGCATCGGCCGCATCGTCATCCACCCGTCCAATCCCGACATTGTTTTCGCGTGCGTTCTGGGCCGCGCGACCGGACCGCAACCCGACCGCGGCGTCTTCCGCACCACCGACGGAGGTCAGCACTGGGATCGTGTGCTCTTCGCCGCAGAAAACGTCGGCTGCTCCGGCCTGACGATCGATCCTCACAATCCGCGCACGTTATTTGCCGGCATGTGGCAAGTGGAGATGCATACCTGGGGCGAATTTAGCGGCGGTCAGGGCAGCGGAGTCTACGTTTCCCACGACGGCGGAACCAAGTGGACTCGCATCGAAGAACATGGCCTGCCTCACGCCCCGCTGGGAAAGATCGATATCGCGGTCGCTCCAACCAATTCAAATCGCGTGTTCGCTCTCATTCAAACCAAAGACCAAGGTTCACTCTGGCGATCCGACGATGCAGGCGAGCACTGGAAGGCAATCAATTACCAGCGCGCATTGATTGGCCGCGCAGGCTACTACATTCGCCTCGCTGTTTCCCCGGCCAGCGATAACGAAGTTCTTGTCGCCAGCAGTTCCTTCCACCAATCGCTCGACGGAGGTGAAAACTTTAAGGAAGTTCCCTGGGGCGGAGACACGCACGATATCTGGTTCGATCCCACCAATGCCGATCGTTTTGTGATCACCGACGACGGCGGCCTGAGCATCACAACAGTACACGGTCGCGGTTTTCACCGCGCCACCTTTCCCATCGGCCAGATGTACCACGTCGACGTCGACAATCAGATTCCTTATTACTTCTACAGCAACATGCAAGACGACGGAAACATGCGCGGCCCCAGTTTGCCTGTAGATTCCCGCGAAACCGGCTGGGATCACGAGATGGGCGGTTGCGAATCCGGTTTCACCATTCCCGACTTAGCCGATCCAAACGTAGTGTGGGCCACATGTTATGGCAATAAAGTCACCCGCTGGGACGCTCGCACCAAACACGCGCGCTCCGTCAGTCCCTGGATGCACACCCTCGACTCCCCGCCGAACGATATCAAGTACCGCTGTCATTGGACGGCTCCGCTCGCCGTCGATCCCTTCGACCACAACACGGTTTACTACGGTTGCCAGGTGATCTTCAAAACCACGAACGCCGGCCAGAGTTGGTCGGTCATCAGCCCCGACCTTTCTACCCAGGATCCGGCTCGCATCGTGCCTTCCGGCGGCATCGTCGGCGATAATCTTGGACAATTCTACGGAGAGGTCGTCTTCGCCATCGCCCCTTCCAAAATTCAGAAGGGACTCATCTGGGCCGGAACCAACGACGGTCAGGTCTGGCATACAAAAGATGGCACGAACTGGACCAACCTCACCAAGAATATTCCCAGCCTGCCTCCGTGGGGCACCATCACGAGCATCGCGCCTTCGAATTTCAATCCCGCAGCCGCATACATCGCCGTTGATTTCCATCTCGTGGATAATCGCGATCCGTTCATCTACAAAACGACCGACTTCGGCAAAACCTGGAAGCAGATCAGCGGCAATCTCCCGAAGCACTCTTTATCCTATGTCCGCACCATCGCCGAAGATCCCAATTGCGAAGGCCTCCTGTTCGCCGGTACCGGCAACGGGCTTTTCTATTCTCTCGATGACGGAGGCCACTGGACCGCGCTCCAGACGGGCCTGCCCCACGCCCCTGTAACCTGGGCCGTAGTACAGAAAGACTTTCATGATCTGGTGATTTCCACCTACGGCCGAGGCCTGTACATCTTCGACGACATCACGCCCCTCGAACAGCAAGCAAAGAATCACGCGGATGCCCCAGTCACGCTCTTTGAACCGCGCCACACTTACCGCTTCTCCCGTGGCGGCCAGGCCATGCTCAACTTCTCGCTGAAAACCGCAACCAAGGATCCGATACACCTCGAAATCCTCGATGCGGAAGGAAAGGTAATCAGAACGCTCGAGACCAAAGGTCGCGCCGGAATGAATCGCGTGTCATGGGACCTGCGCTACGAATCACCGCGTCTGATTGCACTGCGAACCACCGCTCCAGACAATCCGCACATCTGGGACGAACCCCGCTTCCGCGATTCCGATTCCCGGCCCATTACCCACTGGGGAACCAAACCAGCCGAGGTAGGTCCCGTCGTGGCCCCCGGGATTTATTCCGTACGCCTGAAGATCGCAGACCAGTCCTACACCCAACCTCTCACCATCGTGCGCGATCCCCGCGCGCCCGGGTCCGACGCAGACATTGAGCTTTCCGTGAAAACTCTCCGCCGCATCACCGCCGATATCGACCGCGTTTCCGACACGGTCAACCAGATCGAATGGCTGCGCAAGCAAATCGAGGTCATCGAGGCGATGCTCAGGCCGCCCAAGAAGAAAGAAAAAGACAAGCCCGCAGTCGACGAAGACGATGACGACGAAGGTGAGCAAGCGCCCGCTCCGCCTGCCACGTTGGACGAAGCTCAAGCTAAACGCAAAGCCGAACTCCTGAAAGCCGCAGAAGACCTCGATAAGAAGCTCTCCGCCGTCGAAAACAAGCTCGCCTCTCCGGCCCTGCTCAACAGCGACGACAAATATTTTGTCGAGCCTTACAAGGTTTATTTAAATCTGATCTGGCTGAACGCCGAGGTGGGCACCGGAGGCGCCGACGTAGCCGGAGGCGCCGACTTCGCCCCCACCGATACCCAACTGGATTTGCTTCAGACATTCGAAACAGAAATGGCAGCAGCCGATGCCGACTACCAGAAAGTAATGAAAGAGGATCTTCCCGCGCTGAATCGCTCTCTCGCGGATAGTAACGTTGCCGCCTTGCTCGCTCCCCTAAACTCCGGGCCAGCAAAGCAGCAATGATCGAACCCTGGCGACTGAACGTTCCCGCCAAAAAGGTATTCAATGATTGAAACGTTTCGGCCGATCCTCAACCTGCCATGGGCCTACCAGATGTGGGGCAGCGTCGTAGGCTCGGATGGATATAGGAAGACCCTCGCAAAAGAGCACATCCGCGCCAGACCAAGCGACAGGATCCTTGATGTCGGTTGCGGGCCTGGAAGCATGGTTCCATATCTTCCCAGGTCAGAATATGTCGGCTTCGATGCGAACCCTGACTACATCCAGCAGGCCCGGCGACGTTTTCCGGAAGCACACTTCACTTGCGATCGGGTGAATGAGTACAACCTGCCGCAATCCGAATACTTCGATATCGTAATCGCGTTAGGCATCCTGCACCATCTCGACGATCAGGAAGCTGTGCAACTGTTCCGCATGGCTCGTCGTACCCTAAAACCCCAGGGCAGGCTGATCACCCTCGATGGCGTCTGGGTGGCCGGTCAATCCAGATTTGCCCAGTTCTTGCTAAGCCGAGACCGGGGACGCTTCGTAAGGCATGCGGAGCAATACGTGGCACTTGCGTCGACTTCTTTTTCGACCGTTAATTCGACAGTCCGTCATGACATGCTCCGGATTCCATACAGCCATCTGATTCTCGAATGTTCGCGCGACTGATGTTGTATCTGGGCGAAAAAAGTCGCGGAGCAAAGATTGATCTCGGGGGCCTCCGCCCCGGCAAAGGTCAGTGAGTGTTCTGGCGATCCGTCGCCAACTGTGCCGACGTGCCTCAACTAATTCCCCGCATCGCGCAAGGGAACGGCGGGACGCGCTAAAATACCAGGAGCTTCGCCTGCCGCTTTCGTCGCTCCATAAAAGAGGTGTGTCGCATGAATCCGGAAACGCAACAGTCCGAATCCCCATACGCCGTGAGGATCGAGACCGAGAGCGGCCAGTCCGCTACTGTTCCCATCGCCGTCTTGACACCTAAGCAGTTGGAAGTTTTTCTGCAGAGTGAGTTCAACAAGTTGGCGCAAGAGGCAGGCGTAAAAGGCGCTCGTGTTCACGTAGAGCGGGCGATAGCCGCTGACTACGAGCAGGTCCTCCGTGAAGTGACGGCGTGCCTGTCCTCTGCGAAGACACGAGCCGCATGACTCGGGCTGCGAGTGATTGTACAAGCGAGCACCAGAGGAACTATTTGGCCCACGGTTGCTGAGTGAAGTGGCGATGTTACGCCACCTAACCCCTGTTTCCTTCATCCCCTCGACGGTCTAGACTGTCGGCATGAGTCGGCTTGGCCTGTTCGTCTTCGTAGCTCTAGCGTCAGTTGCCACCGCCCAGAGCGTCCCAAAACCAGCGGTGTTCGTCAGCAGACTGTCGCCTCCCATTTACCCAAGGTTAGCGTTACAAGCACGGATTGCGACCACCGTCGTGCTTGACGTGACTGTCCGTCCTGACGGAAGCGTTGATTCGGTAGCTCTGTTCAGCGGCCATCCAATGCTCAACGATGCGGCGAAGGAGAGCGCGAAAAAGACAACGTTCGAATGCAGGGACTGTCGTGAGTCTTCAACGTCTTATCGCATGACGTACCAGTTCGAACTTGGTGATCCACTTTCCTGCAAAGAAATAGATGCAAACAGCGGTATCTACGATAGCATTGCAGCCACAGAGGTGAGTCAATCTCAGGGCGTCATTACCGTTCGCGGACGGCCCGACACAATATGCGATCCGACAGAGAGCCTTTCGCCCGCAAAGTTCCGCTCGGCGAAGTGTCTATACCTGTGGCGGTGTGGCAAGCGACCACTTCAGTAATCGATAATTGCCGAAAACAGCATGTAACACCAACCGACGGGGCGGACAATAATAGCCGTTTATACCAAATGACCATGCTGCCGATCTGGTGAAGAGTCGGAAACAGCGATCTACCGGACGACACGTCAGCTGGTAGCTTTGACCTTCGCGACGATCGCCGTAATGTCGTCGTGCTGTTCCTGAGGACTGAATCGCCGAACGCCATCCACGATTGCGGTCAACAAAGCCTGGCACGGCAGGTCCCGATGTTGCTGAAGCGATTCAATCAGGCACTGCTCGCGGTTGATGAGTGATATGGCGATATTTCACTAAGTGAATAACCGAGTCATGCCCGGGTGTGATTGAATTTACCGTTTTCGTGTGATCTTGAATCACTTGACTATCCTTCCATTATCGTTAAAATGCGGGCCGAGAGTGAATATGGGGCGAAAAATCGAAACGAGAATAGAAACGCATGTAAATCGGACTGGCAAATGGGTTCGGGTACACCAACGCGGCGGCGAAGAGTCTGAAAAAGTACGCTTGCAGCGTGAGGTCACGGAACTTCTGGCTAAGCGACGAACTAGCCTGGCCGACGCACTAGACGCGCTTACCGCATTGATGCTCAATGTCCTCGGAAAGCGGAACGGCGAAAAGGACGAGTTCGACAAGCTTGCGTTTCGCTTTTCCGATGAGGTGAGCAGCTTCCTGGAACCGACGGAGCGTGATCTGCCAGTAGGACGCTTGATTCCGGTGGAAGGGCCTCGTGGTTGGCCTATGAAAGCTCGCCGGTTCATCCAGCGCCTTTTGGCGGCGAAAGCGCAGCCAAAACCTGTGACGATTGAAGACCGGCCCGAGAGAATCCGCCATTTGGCCATCGAAGTGGGCCAGACAATGAATAACCTCGCACCTTCTGACCTCGGCGTCGGTTTCAATGCACTCACCGGCACCTTGTTGACCGCTATCGAAGCAACGTGTGGACGCGAAAGGGCGGACGAGTTCGACATACTTGTGGCCGGGTTCTCGAAAGAATTAACCAGGCTTTCCGGGCCCGGAGGAGAACGGGTTCAGTAGTCATGATGAGACGTGATTGCGCGAAGCAGTCTCCAAAACGCTCAAGAACGTGCCCATAAGTTGAGCTATAGTTCCGAGTTAGAAAAAATTCTACGGTTACTCTTGATAACAGGCCTTATCATTCAAGTTCCCGGCAGCGTGCGCTTAATGGCAACGATGGTTCCGGTCACGCCCAACCAGATCGCCGCCGCGATCGTCACCCACACCACAATGTCACCAAACCTGCTAGGACTGGTCCAAAAATGGTCTACCCACGCGCCAACAAAAGTGCCGGGTATCCCGAGAATTGATGCCCAAATGCCGGGTGTCGAATTCGCCCCGTAATGTGAGCTCATGAAGACCGTTGAAACGGTCCAGCCGCCTGCAATGACAGTTGCAGCAATTGCGGCAGGCTTAGATGTGAAGTGCACTGGCGTAATGTACGCTCACCGTCAATTGTTGTTAGCAGGCGATTATTACTCATTGAGGATGGCCGACTCGGCTGCTGAAGCTACGGCGATTTTTAGGCCGACGACGGGAATTGCTTCCGGCTTAGCGACTAACCGCCCAGAACCTTTCCGTCCTCGCCCGCGTACTGCACGGGCTATGATTGCGGCGCCGTCAGCTAGCAGCCTTGACCTTAGCGACGATCGCCGTGATGTCGTCGTGCTGTTCCTGAGGACTGAATCGCCGAACGCCATCCACGATTGCGGTCAACAAAGCCTGGCACGGCAGGTCCCGATGTTGCTGAAGCGATTCAATCAGGCACTGCTCGCCAAATTCCTCACCTCGATCGTTACAGGCTTCGGTGATGCCATCCGTGTAAAGCGCAAGCACGTCCCCCGGAGAGAATTGTTGCTCCCGCATCGAGCAATTCCACTCTCTGAACAGCCCGAGCAGCATGCTGGTGGAGTCGAGCCGATCCACCTTGCCGTCGCGTCTTACCAGCAGCCCCGACAAATGGCCACAATTGACATAGCGCAGTCGCCGTTTCTCCTCGTCGTACTCAATAAACAAAAGCGATGCATAGGCACTGTCGCCGGTATTGTCATAGAAGAGGCGGTTCACAGACCGCAGCAACGCCTCGGGCTGATCGAAGGCCAGCGCCGACTGGCTCCGCAGGCTCGCCTGCAAATTCGCCATCAGCAGAGCGGCGGCGATCCCCTTGCCGGAAACATCGCCGATGATCAACCCTAGCCGCTGCGGCCCGAGATTCAGGAAATCGAAATAATCCCCTCCCACCTGGCGCGCCTGCAGGCAGATGCCCGCATACTCCAGCGTTTTCAACTCCGGCTGAATCTGCGGAAACAACCGCGCCTGCACCTGCCGCGCTATTTCCATTTCCTGCGCGGTGCGGCGTTCAGATTCGAGTTTCTCGGCGTGCGCCTGCCGGCGCAACTCCAGGCTTTGCCGGACCTCATCGAACCCTTCCAAGCCAAACGCATTCCCGTCCGGATCCTCGAAACGCGCATAGGTGCCGCCCCAGCCTGGCGTCTCGGGAGGAGTTACGAAACGAACCCCGCGTTCGCTCCATTCTTTGTACTTGGCCTGGACATCTTCGGTCATGAACAGGACCCAGCGGTAGCCGCCAATCAGCTTGTATTCCGGCGCGTCGGGCTTTGGCTCAACCACCGCGAGATTTGCGCTGCCGTCGGGAGGCGCCACTTCGATCCAGCGTTCGCCGGTGGGAAGGCGTTGTTCCGTGATAAGTTCGAAACCCAATTGTTGCAGATAGAACGGCTTGCTTACTTCCAGATCGCGGACGAAAACGACGATGTCCTGAATTGATAGGTAGGGCTCTTCGCGGCCCGGGCGAAGCACGGTCCGGTTCGCCCACGAGAGAAAGGGTTCGCTGGCCATCCGCGCGATTATAACGGTCCCGCTAGGTGTTGCAATCAGGCAATTACACGCACTGAGAATCGGGGCGACCCCTGGTCGATGAGTGTGATCGCGATGCTACGCCAACTCACGAGAACGCAATATCACGGCGAATGCAAACAGTCAGGCTGCGGGCTTAGCCCCTGAAGAGCTTGCGAAAATGTCCTGGATGACGCTGATCAGCAACAGCACCGTTGTCTTTGAGACAACTCTCCGGCATCCGCACAGCAACGCTTCACGCTCGATCTCGGGGCTATCCGTAAACATAACGATAGGCAGATCAGGTCTGATACGCGACAACTCGCGAGCCGCATCCAGTCCATTCATTACGGGCATTGAGAGATCGAGAAGGACCAAATCCGGGTTGAGGAGCGCGACCTTGTCAATTGCCTCGCGACCGTTATGGGCTTCCCCGCCCACAACCCAATCGGGAACACTTTCAATCACGAATTTCACGGAGTTCAGCACAGGAGCGCTGTCATCTACAATTAGAATGCGCTTCGGCATCGCTTTAAGATTGCGCTCTCCATCTGGGGGATTCCATCGGGCAGATACGGTAGTCACGAGTCTGGAGCCTGGAGCCGCGAGACGCAGGCTTTCCTAACTGTTGCAAACAGGACCTTTGCACGTTTTGACCGCAGTTTTTGAGTGGTTCGGCTTGGAGGAAAATCATCGCGGAACGGCTGGCCGCACCGTTTTCAGGGAATAGTTCCAGCCCACGCCAAACGCAGCGACTGAGATATGGCCGATCGAAAGCCATCGCTCCATCTTATGGTGGCCGGTGCGGTGAAAGAGATAGGAAATTCCCACGGACGTTGCTGCCCCGGCTGCTTCTACGCCGGCAAACGCCGCCGAGTTGTTCACAACATCTTGCGCTAACAACACTTCTCCCCGGCCCCGCGCCTGAAAGTTTCGGGTGGAAGCGTAATCCATGCCTCGGAAGACCACGACCCCTGAAAACAATAAAATGTTGGTCCGGTCCCAGAAAGCATGGGTTCCGGGCAAAGAGCGGAACTTTGGAATGTCGCCGTCCACTCTGGCCGTTGGCAACTGAATCCATGTCCCAGTTGATTTTATCGGGCCCGTGGGAACTTCCTGCGCAAACGCTGATCTCCCCACCAGGAAGAGAATCAGAATAAAGCAGGACGTGGAGCGCCAACGCATGGACATCAGTTGCATTCTAGCTACATCCGATTCCATCGATTGTCACGTGGTTGTAATTTTCTACGTTGGCAGAGCAGCTAAACACGGTGTCTTCCGCCTAATCACGGAAGCGCGGATGTTTACAATCAGACCGGACTTCTGCTGAATGCGACCGATAATGGAACCGCGCTCATTACATTAAGCCCGTTGCATCGGTGAGGATGTCCTTCTACGCGCCAGCGCCCGCCCTCGCGGGAGTTCCTCGGCTGGAACTCACCACCGTCCCATCGCCCTGCCACTTCCGGGACAGCCCTTCGAGCTGAGCCAGCACCTTCTCGATATCCTTCATGCGCTCCGTAATCCCGTAAGTCACGGCCGGCGGGATGGTCTGTTCATAATGCCGAAAGACAAACCCGGCGCTCTCGAGCGTTCGCAGCCGCTCCGTGAGCACTCGCGAGGAGATGCCTTCCACCTGCCGCCGCAGCACTCCAAAGCGCATCGGCCCGTCGTGGCTGAGTGACCACAGAATGTGCAGCGTCCACGGCCGCGTAAGCAGTTCCAACATTCCCCCGATCGCGCAGGGAGACGGGCTCTTCGTCGAACGTCTCGTAGGAGTCATATCGATACTAGGTTACTATAAAGTGCCTAATATGTAAAGGGACTGTAGTTATTTATTGTAACCAGACTGTGAAGCGGGTCATCCAACCGTACTGAAAAGCCGGAGTGCAACTAAGTGCAGTAATCCGGCTCGTTCTGCTGGAAATTTGCTCGATCATCTTACCCAAAATTTGAGGAGGATCAACATGTCAGCCCATAGTTCAACCATTTCCACCCGGTCACAAACAACCAGCATTTCTCTGGAAGGAGCGGGTCCCATTGCCTTGTTAGGTCGCTTACTTTTTGCCTTAATTTTCCTGATGTCGGCGCCAATGGACTTTTCCAGTCAGACCATCGCCTACGCCGCGTCCCAGGGCGTGCCGTTTGCGACGATCGCAGTTCCACTCGCGGGCGTAATCGCGCTCGCTGGAGGCCTCTCCGTCCTGCTCGGCTACCGCGCCAGGATTGGTGCGTGGCTGATCGTGCTGTTCCTGGCCGCCGTCACTCCAATGATGCACAACTTCTGGGCCGTCGCCGACCCCACGATGCACCAGATGCAATTCATTATGTTCCTGAAGAACCTCTCGATGCTCGGCGGCGCACTCTTCATCTCGCAGACGGGTGCCGGACCCTGGAGTCTCGACGCCCGTGCGAAGTAAAATTGCCCGAGCGGGAAGGCTTCTTCATTAATTTCAGTTTGCGCTTAACTTAATCTCAAAGGAGAAAGACATGTCGGATCCAACCATTCAGGTTCTGCCCAAAGGCCCATACTTGGTCGCCGGGAAGATCACTCTTCTCGATGCGAGCGGTAACCGGATCGAAGCCGCGGGAGAGAAAATAGCACTATGCCGTTGCGGCGCTTCCACCAACAAGCCGTTCTGCGACGGAACCCATTCGAAGATCGGTTTCGACGCGGCGGCCGCGGCCGTCCCGCAAAGCGCGGAATAGTAGATCTAACAAGCCGAAAGGGGCGCGGGATGCGCCCCTCCGGTTAGTCCAACACGAACGGATTACACGCTGACTGGCTGCTTGGTCCGCACCGGCACCGGCGTCAGCCAGCCGTGTCGGTCGGTCTTTTCGCCGCGCACGATGGCGTAAAACTCTTTCTGGATCGCCTTGGTGATCGGACCGATTCCGCCTTTGCCAACCTTGATCTTGTCCACCGTGCGAATCGGAGTGACCTCCGCCGCGGTTCCGGTGAAGAAGGCTTCGTCGGCGATGTAGAGCATCTCGCGCGGGATCATTTGCTCGACGATCGTAATGCCCAGGTCGCGCGCGATCTGAAGCACTGAATCGCGGGTGATGCCGGGCAGCACTGAATTGCCGAGAGGAGCCGTGATCAGCTTTTCGCGATGCACGATGAATACGTTCTCGCCCGAACCTTCACTCACATAGCCGTTGATGTCGAGCGCGATGCCCTCAGCAAACCCGTTGACAATAGCTTCCATCTTGATGAGCTGCGAGTTCATGTAATTCGCACCCGACTTCGCCATGGCCGGCAGCGTGTTCGGCGCAATCCGCGTCCACGAGGAGACACAGACGTCGCACCCATCGTTCTCGCCACCCAGATATTTTCCCCACGGATAATTAATGATGTAGACCTCGGTCGGCGAGTTGAACGGGTTCACTCCCGCCTCGCCATAGCCGCGGAGAATGATGGGGCGCACATAGCACGGCCACGCGCCGTTGCTACCCACGGTCTCGAGCATGGCTTTCACCAGTTGCTCGCGGGTGTAGTCGACGTCGATGCGGTAGACCTTGGCGGAGTCGAGCAGGCGCTGAATGTGCTCGGTGGCGCGGAAGATCGCGGGGCCCGAAGGCGGCGCGTAGCAGCGGATCCCCTCGAACACCGAGGAGCCGTAGTGAACCACGTGCGACATCACGTGAATCGTCGCTTCATCCCAGGGGATGAGCTTGCCGTTGTGCCAGATGCGTTCCGATTTCTCGATCGCCATGCGAACTCCTTCGGAGGGAGGTTGGTGAAGCTTTTGTAACGAGGGCTGAATCTTTCCCCTGGCACTTGCAGGGGAACGAGGCGTGAACCCAACCAGCGTTACAGAACATTATAGCTGAAGCGTTGTGAACCTCCGGGGCGTTTTCATCCCGAGCGGCGGCGCGCGACGCTGCGGGCGGCGGGCGCGGATTTGGCTCGCGCAGGCGGTTTGGGGCGAGCGGGCTGGGGTGCCGCGGCGACGATCGGCGAGTGTGCGAGTGATGCTGATTGGTTTGGGGCGCAGGATTCGGGCGAGTGCGCCGGCCTTGGTGAGGGACGGCCGAAGTCGGCTTCTGCGCCGCGGGGTCGGCCGGGTAGTTGGGAACTTCGTGGATCATTTCGTCTTTGTAGATAGTGAAATGGACGCGAGGGGGATGTGTCACGGCGATGTGAAGCGCACGCAGGACGAGCTCCGGCGCGGCGGACGTCGATGGCTGGCTCGAGAAGCCAGAAACTCCCGATTAAAAAATTGCAACTATATGCTGCTAAACTTATTTAGTAGCGTTTGCGCCTGTTCCCAGCATGGGGATTCATTTATGGCAAGTTATTTTCGGACCTTTGACGTCTTGATGGCTGCAATTGTCCTAATGTCGCACAACGCGCATGCGCAGCAAGGTGCGATTCCTGTTGCTGCCAACACAACGCAGTCAACGTTTACGACTGGCGCTCCGGAAAGCATTTGGACCTTGCAGGACCGGCTGAATTCCGGCCTTTTTTATTATCCAGACATGCCGATCGGTGTGATCCACATGCGGGACGATCAAGGTTATCTGTTTTTTGCTCCAGGAACGGGCAAGAATGAAACAGCACAGCCGAATGGCGTTTACGTGTCATTGGGTACGCTTGCTCAATTTGCTCCGGAAAATACCGGTCCCAATGGACCGGAACCTGCCATGAAATTGGGGAGGTTGCAACCCGCTCCTGATGGCGATTACGACCGCGATTATGCAGGCGGAGGACCAACTTATGTGCTCAACGCCCCGGAACACGACCTAAAAGGTGTTGTGAGCGCGAAGTCTCCGATATTGCTTCAGCTTTACCACGGCGAATATCACCCCAATGCGCCGAGTGGTCAGCCTTTTTATGGCATATCTGCGCTTGCCGTCTCCTATGATTATGGCAATAGCTTCACCAAAATCGGGGAAATTCTTTCTCCCCATGCGACTCTGGAAGACGTGACCCAGCTTAAGATGAGTGTCAGCGCCGATGGATCGCTAGTTGAAGCCGACAAAAACGGTTACTCAGTTGAGGGAGCATCCGCCGATCCAAACAACGTTTACATATACAGTGTCTTTTCGGATCGTGCCGTGCCAAATTCACCATCCGGTTTTAGCGTAGCCCGCGTCAGAAAGAGCGATTTTATCAGCGCCGTCCTGAATAAAAAAGCGCCGGTCTTCAACAAATACTATAGAACCAATGCCACGACACGGCCTGCTTCACCAAGTGACTTCTTCACCCAACCAGGAATTGGCGGCAATTCGACATTTATCTACAGCCTCGCCCCTAACTATATTGCCACTCCGCAGGTGCATTACAACCCGGCCCTACACAAGTTCGTCCTGGTCTATTCGCAAAATCAGGATTCGGTCTGGATAAGTACCGCAGACAATTTGTTTAACTGGTCGCCGGGCCAGCTCTTGTACATGGCGGATACGGCCAATCCCCCCATCAAGGTGTTTTACGCTTCCGCGGTTGGCGCCGGGCGTGATCCGATCTTCCTCGGCCGCCGTTTCTATGTCTACTTTGTGGCAGGCCAAGTCCCGCCAAATGGGAATGTATGGTCGGGGCCGAACGGCACGCTCATGCGCGAGGAAGTGACAATCCCACAGCAATATTTAAAAGCGTCGCCAAGCGACGATGACAGATAACGCTGGTTCAGGGGCAATTATGACTTGGGCGATGGCCGCATCCGTTCTGCCTGTTGGAATCACTGCTGCTGGGAATTAGTTTGGCGTACGATGCTTGCGTGAGAAGGATAATTTTTTGCAACGTTGCTGTTGGCTTTTACGACGTTGATGCCTAGTGGGTTGGCCCAAGACAGCGTTCCTTCGTCTGCACCGTCTGCTGCCGTAGCAAGTCAGGCTCAGCCATCACCCGCAGCCACCGGACAAGATGCGTCGTCCGTGTTGAAAGTTTGTTCCGTCAAATTCGGCCCACCTTGTGCCAATGTGCCGCCACCAGCCCTGAAAGCACCTTCGCCCAAATTCCCCAAGGAAGCACTCCAGAAGAAAATTGACGGGCATGTGCTTCTCGATGTGGTTGTCGACAAGAATGGCCTTGCGCATGACATTCGAGTTCTGCAGCCTCTTGGCTATGGATGCGATGAAGAGGCGATTAAAAGTGTAGAGAAGTGGAGGTTCTCGCCAGCCACACTGGATGGCCAGCCCGTGGCCGTGGAGATAATGTCGATGTGGAATTTCATCGCCATTTCACTCAATGACCCAAATTGGCCAGTTCTCAATGAGTGCAATCGCCTGAAGCGATAGTCATCCCGCTCCGGCCTGCAGCATGAGGCCAAAGAAAGTCCAACGTTGTTGGTCTGCTGTGGTTACATCGTAGCGATGTCGCACGCATTTTGCGTGCATGAGAAGCCCACAATTTCATCGCCTTGGATGCCGTTATATCCCTCTTTCAGCGCTTGCACGTGAATACCACCGGCAGCCTTTAAAGGTCGATACAGCTGCGCCCCCAGAACGAAGGCAGCCAAAACTGCTAAACAGGTTCTAAGTTGACTCATGTTGTCCTCCCGGTTCTCGCGCTGTCGAGCTCACTCCTGGATGATACTGCTCCGAATGAGCTGGGGTGGCGAGGAATTGGATGGTCCTGTTCAATTTCTGTAACGTCGCGGGGGACTGTCGAAGTCGGCGTTTGAGCGGGCCGCGCGGCCCAAACGCCGTTGCGGTTGTCTAACCCCAGACCCGGCGATTAAGGACAGGTCAGCGTCGCTGAGCCGACTACGATGTTGCTGCCAATTTCTCCGCCCGGCTGCGATGCCTGGATCGGCGGTGAATCCGCATTGATCGTCCAGGTTCCAGCCGAGTCCGCATCACATTCAGCCAGCCCGGTTTGGCTAATCGTCACTCCGGGCTTGACGTTCTGGCTGACGCAGGTCCCCGGCCCTGCGTCAGCGCACCATTGGATGGCGCTGATCGATCCCTGCGCGGGTGAACCGCCGCTGTAATTGCCAACAGCCGAGAACTGCACAATGCCCCCAGAAAAATCTTGCGCGTCGGCGGTGGCAGGCGTCACTGCGATGGATTGCAGTTGCCGGTTTGCGCTGCCACAGCCAGTGCTCGTCATAACGATCAAACACAATGCGCCCACGGATACGAGAAGGTCGATTCATAGTGTCCGCCTGAAAGAAGAAAACGCTGGGTTGAATAAACCGGAATCTCCTTTTACCTTCGATGGCACCCAGTGTACACCGCGTCCAACGAGTCGCGGCAGCGTGAAGGAATCGTTGTCTGGGCACGCTAGAAGTTATTCGAGCCTCCAACTTGGCAGCCAATCTTCTTCAAATTGGCGTTATATCCCCATTTTACTCATTGACCGGGGTGCAAGCTTGGATTTCACATGAGGGTGGAAAAGACAGGCTTGGCCTTCCAGGAAAGGTTCGGGGCGGATGGCGATGTTCTCCCTCCCCGCAAAGACAATGAGCGATAACGCCTGGTCGCATCAGTTGACTTGCGGTGCCAGTAAACATCCAACGAAAGTAACCCTCTGATGTAGAATTCTCCGGCGAATCAAACCCACTTCAGCAGGAGCGACCGTGAACTACGCCCGCATTGCATTTGCCTCCCTCGGGGCTATGGTCGCCTACTTTGTCTATGGCTTCGCCATGTTCGCTGCATGGCCATCCATGAAGACTGAATTCATGAAGTACCCCAACGTCTATCGTCCCAAGGACGAGATGATGAAGGTGATGCCCTACGGTATGATCGCCATCCTCATCGCCATCGTGGTCGTCGCCGTTCTCTATGCGAAAATCCATGCTGCTGGTGGCGGAATCGTATCAGGCATATACCTTGGCGCACTTATCGGCCTTTTCTCTGTCTGTACTTTCGCGATCCACAACTACATCAACCTGAACATCGGCCTTACGCTGACAATCTACCAGTCCATCGCCTACTTCATTCAGTGGGTCATCGTGGGCGCAGCCATCGGCCTCATCTACAAGCCATCGTAGATTTGTCGGCAAACAGAGCTATCGAGAGACGCTTGGTTTTCTATCTGGAAAAACCTACTCGACAGTATTAGGGATAATCAAGACCGCACACATCGCGATGAAAAACGCAGCGATAATAAGTGGCTCGGTGTGAAAGTTAGGTCCCTTGAGAGCGGCCTGCAGGAAGAAGAGTCCCACAAGAGCGTCCCAAACCGCAGTTGCGCGACAAGTCATGACGCTCGGATGGACGACCATGGTGATTCCTACGAGTGTCCCGAGCAGGCAAAAAATCAGGATTGGCCCGGCGAGCGGGCCAACCCCCAAATAGGCCGCCCCAGCTAGAATGACTGCACAGACATAGAGAAACGCGAACACGCCAGCGATCGCGTGCCCGACTCCGAGTACAACCAAGAATGCCTTTCTGGTTATGCCCACCCGACCCAGCTTTGGCGGTAGCCCTGAAAGCGCGGAACTGGATCGCACCCACACAGCCCGCACTTCATCAGAAAACGTGACCGCGGAAAGTCCTCCTTCGATGCGGCGGGCGGCGTCGATTGATCGCACGCCGATGCGAATCAAATACGCTGCAAGCACGACGATCAAGAAGAAAACCCGGAGATCAAGACGGCGTGGGGACGTGAGTGCGATAACCTGTATCGTCGCTAAGCCGCACCCTACAATCAGGGCCAAATATCCCCACACTTGTATTGCACGATGTCTGAGATCCATCGGGCGCACCCAAAAGTGAAAGCCATTCTCGCGATCAGCCAATCCACCGAATTCTAACTTTAACGATGGCAACAGGGTGATGACCAGGGTAATGACTGTTGATTTCGGCCGCGGCCGCGCTGAAGCGCCGCTCTTCCGCGTTAGTGCGGGCTCTTGTCGTGGGCGTCCTTGCGTGCGAGTCGTGGCGCTGCCGTAGCCTTCCCCGGTTTGGTGGCGCGGCTGCGGCCCGATACGGCTGGGCCGCTGGACAGCCGAGGACAGCTGTCCCCACATGCGTTGTGGTGGTAGCGGCGAACAGCAGGTTCCCTTCGGCTTCGCTCAGGGCAGGCTCTCACCGGGCTTGCGCCCGGTTCGGAATGACAAAGATCCTTAATGATTTCCGGTTTCTGCTGGTGCTGGTGCGGTTGCCGGAGTCAGGCTTGCCTTCACCGTCGTCGTTGGCAGCTCATCTCCGCGGAAGAATTTGTCTTTCTCTTCTTTCTTGGCGTTCGCGGCCTTCATCTCGGGCATGGCTTCGTAGGGCTTGCTGTAGTCGTTAGCGGCGTTCCAGAACAAGAATCCGATGCCGCCCTTTTCTTTGGCCGTGGCTACCTGCACCTTGATGTACTCTGGCGAATAGGTTTTCGTGCGCCAGCGGAAGGCTTGCAGCCAGGGGCGGATGACCACGCCACTGCCTCTGGTGATTAGCTCGAAGCGCTGCATGGATTCGCCGATGAAATGTTCGGGGGCGTCGCCGGGGTGCTCGATGTTATCCATACCGAAGAAGTGCGACGGGTAGATCATGGGCGAGAGCACGTCGCAATATTTCGCCATGCCTACGATGTCTTGTCCGGTATGCGAGAGATCTACGGGGCGCTGCCAGGCCATGACGCCGAAGACGTCGAGTGAGAGCAGAACGCCGGTGGGATGCAGTTCGGCGTAGGCCTTCTTCAGGAATGCTACGATCACGTCGGAGCGCTGGAGAGTTCGGCTTTCGGCTCCTGGTTTTCGGCTTCCGGGTTCACCGTTCTCGGTTTGGAATACGAAGCTGGCGTCTTTTTGGTCGCCTTCAGCGGGGAAGCGGACGTAGTCGAACTGAATTTCATCGGCGCCGGATTGGGCTACGAACTTGGCTAACGCGATGTTGTAATCCTGAACTTTGGGGTTGGACGAGTCGGTCCAGACCAGCTTGCCGTTCTCGCGCCATGGTTGCTTCGTTCTCTTCGACTGCACGGCTAGTTCGGGATGCTCGACCACCAGGCGCTCGTCGCGGAAGATGGCGATGCGGGCGATGGCGTGCATGTTCTCGGCATGCAGGAAGTGCACGAACTTCGGCAGGTCGTGGATATAGACCTGGTGCTTGCCGAGCAGTGGATGCTCGAAAGGAATGGTCACGCTGCCGTCGGAGTCTTTGATGTCGAAGACTACGGCGTTGCCGCCGACTTCGCGCCAGTGGCGGATGATGCGCAGTCCGTGCTCGCTGGCTGCCATGATGCCGGTCAGATAGATGGCGCGGACTTCAAAATCTTTCGGAACCGGAACCGTCTTTTCGACGATGGGCGCGGGCAGGATTCCGGGAATCGTGATCTGCTCGCCGTTTTTCAGGATGTTGCCGGAGCGGTTGCCATTTACTTGCCGGATGGCTTCGGCCAGCTCGGAAGACGTCAAATATCCAGTCTTGTGCAGATACTGGTGGGCGATCGCCGGAATGCTTTCTCCGCGCTTCGCGATGTAAAGCTCGGTCGCTGACGCGGTTAGAGGCGGCAACAAAGGTTCTAATGAGAACTGCAACCTGGGTTGCTGGGATAGGGATGAAGACGGTTGAAGCGAAAGATGCAAAGAAGAGGGTTGCAGAGAGGGAATGTCCGCCGGCTTTTCTGCCGGAGAAGGTGTTGCACTCGCCGACTGCAGTTGAGCACGCTGCGGCGTTGCCGCGGTTGGTTGCGCGGTTTGCGCCTGAGCTGCGAAAGCCCGGGAAAACTGCGGGTTCAGCCGCAACGCGGCCATGGCAAACAGAAGACACGTGACAGCAGCAATCGTGAGAAGCGACGAGCGGCGCAAAATTTCCTCCAGGACCCTACCTAACCTGGATGCTATCCCGCACAATCCGACTCGGCCAGTTACTCATGGTCATCTCCCCCTCGTTTGGGCTGGGTTTCAGCGGGCAGTCGCCTAGGCTAGGACAAAGCTTGAGGCTAGCCCAAAGGCAAACTCTTAACCCTAGGGTCACAAAGGACCACGGGGTACAGCCTTGGCGGTATTGGCGTTTCCTCCTTGCGCAAAGTATTTCTCATCCCCCCTCTTAACTTTGACCTGCTTCCCGTTCTAATATCAACTGCGGCCAGCTAAATCCAGCCAGATAAGGGGTTTTTGGGGTTCCGAAACGAGCCGCGGCCGGTGGCCAGACGCTTGCTGATTCCAAGGTAGCCGGGACGGGGTGATGGGCCATCCAGGCGGCAGGTTCCGACTGACAAATTCTGTCAACCTTTGACTGGTAGGGCGTCGCGAAGAACAAGAAGCTAAGAACCTTTGAGCGAAAAGCAGGCAAAGGCTGAACCGTACAGCCTGGAGCAGGAAAGATTAGGACAGGGAAGACTGAAAGAAACGACCTTATGAGACCGAACCTTGCTACCGTGCTCGATCCGAACCGCCGCAGCGCTGATGCTGGGGAGTTTGAAGCCGCTCTGCGACGCCGCATCGTGGGTCAGGACCAGGCGGTCGAAAAGGTCGCCGAGATTTACCAGATGTTTCTGGCCGGCCTGAACGCTCCCGGACGCCCCGTGGGCAACCTGCTTTTCCTGGGGCCGACCGGCTCGGGCAAAACGCGCGTGGTCGAGGCGATGGCCGAGGCGCTGTTCGGCGATGCGCATGCCTGCATCAAGATTGATTGCGCGGAGTTTCAGCACTCGCACGAGATTGCGAAGCTGATTGGCTCGCCTCCGGGATATTTGGGACATCGCGAGACTCATCCGTTGCTTACGCAGGAAGCGCTGAATCAGTGGTTCACGGAAAAGCTGAAGCTTTCGATTCTGCTGTTTGACGAGATCGAGAAGGCGAGCGATTCGCTATGGCAACTGCTGCTCGGTATTCTCGATAAGGCCACGCTCACACTCGGCGACAATCGCCGCGTCGATCTATCGCAGTGCATCATCATTCTGACCTCGAACCTGGGCGCCAGTGAGATGACGAATCTGATCGACGGTGGGCTGGGCTTCGCGCCCAAAGTGGTGGAAGTCGACAATAATTTCGACGACAAGATTCAGCGCACCGCGGTGGAAGCTGCGCGGCGCAAGTTCACGCCTGAGTTCATGAACCGCATCGACAAGACCGTTGTGTTCAAGACTCTGCGAGACGAGCATCTGGCGCAGATTCTTGATATCGAACTCGGCTTGGTACAGCAGCGCGTGCTGATGGCTGCGGGCGCCAACCAGTTCGTATTCAATTGCACTGCCGGGGCGAAGCAATTCCTGTTGAAGGAAGGCACTGACCCGCGTTACGGCGCGCGCCACCTGAAGCGGGCGATTGAACGGCATCTGGTTTTCCCGCTGGCGAATCTGGTGGCAACCAGCCAGGTGAAGCTGGGAGACTTTGTCCGCGTCGACATGGCTTCGGAGAATCAAATGATCTTCGTGAAGGAAGCCGAAAACACCATGGCGCCGGTTCTGCTGGAGCGCTACGGCGCCGCTGCGGCCAATATGCCGGCCGCCCGCGCGGCGCGCACCGCGGTGAACAACCGCCGCGACTTCGGGGCTAGCCCCATCGCGGAAAGCAAATAAGTTTCTTTGAATTTGTCGATCTGAATTTGTCGACCTGAATTTGTCGACCTGGATTTGCCGGACTCGCTTGACCGCATCTCGCGAGCCTCGTGGCGCCGGAACCCTCCGGCGCCTTTTTTCTTAGTGGCAATGCTTTGAGTCGGCCGCGACATACCAAAGTAACCCAAAGTCCTCAGCCGGTCTTGCCGAAGGTTAACCCAGGGAACGTTCCGCACCCCCGCGGACGGTCAAGGAGACTTTCGGTGCCCAGAGGGAGAATCAGGACTCGCTTCGATCGCCTGTTGCTTGCGCTGTTATTAATTTCCACCGTCAGTTGGGCGCAGAGTGCGGGACGCAACTCCGGCGATCACGATCAGGAAACCATTAACCAACTGGTGGAGCAGATCAAACAATTGCAGCAACAAGACCATGACCTGGAGGAGAGGATCAAGATTCTCGAGGCCAAGGAGCCGCAAGCCTCCCCCGCGAGTGGAGCCGATTCCTCTTCGCCAGTTCCGTCCCCGCAGGTTGCGGGACAAACTCCTCCCCCATTGCCGACTGCGCCGCCCCGCGATTGGCATGATATGCGCGGCATAAAGTGGCGCGGCTTTGGAGAGGTAGACTACCAGGCTCTCGACCAGCGCCGGCCAGAACTGGGGACTTATGGGTTTGTCCCAGGTTCGGCGGGGAACTTCTACACCGGCGACTTCGGCCTGTTTCTCACTTCGAGACTTAGTAACAGAACGAGTGTGCTCTCCGAGATTGTTTTCGAGGAACGCGACGCGCAGAGGTACGACGTAGATCTGCGCAGGATGTTGCTCAAGTACGAATACAACGACCACTTGAAGATGTCTTTTGGCCGCTACCAGACCAGCATCGGGTATTACAACTGGGCGTTTCGCAGCGCCGCGTGGCTGCAAACCACCGCGGATCGACCGCTGATAATGGAATACGCCAGCGATGGCGGTCTACTTCCTACGCAGGCGATCGGTGTTTCGGCGACCGGCTCGATCCTTTCCGGGAAGCTGGGTTTGAACTACGTTGCCGAATATGGATCCTCCGACACCAAGCGGCCTGATATTAACGGCGACGGTTTAGTGAACGACGAGAACAATGGCAACCAGGTGAACGTCGGGCTCTATCTTCGTCCTGATGCTGTCCCCGGCTTGCAAATCGGATCCTCTTATTACCACGATAAGATCAGCAATTTCGCCCAGGGACCGTCGTTGCGATACGGGCAGAGCATTATCAACGGTTATGTTGTCTACGTGGGCCACGGTATGGAGTTTCTTAACGAAGGCTTCCTTGTTCGCGACGCGCCGCTGCATTCCAGCGACACGCTCTTCAACACGCCCGCGTTCTACTCCCAATTTTCCAAACAGATCGGCCACCTTCGTCCGTTTGTCCGTTATCAGTACGTGAACGCGAGCCCCAACGACTCGATCTACAACGATGTCGGCCTGCGCTTCGGTCCTTCGTTCGGCGCTCGTTACGATCTGAATGACTACATCGCCTTCAAGGCCCAGTTGGACCACACCGTTCGCCGCGGCGAGCCGGACTTGAACGGACTGCATCTGCAGCTTGCGTTTGCTTTTTGAGGCAGGAGAGAGCATGGGGATTAAGTTGATAACAACGCTGCTTCTCCTGGGATTAGCCATCTTCTCGCTCAACCCGCTGGCGATGGCTCAGTCCAGCGACATAGCCGTGGTGGTCAGTCCTGACAATCCTGCAACCAACGTCAGCCTCGGAGACTTGCGGAAGACGTTCGTTGGCGCGAAACACTCGTGGCCGGGCGGCCAGGCGATCAAACTGATCACGCGCGGTCCGGGGTGCCCTGAACGCGTCGTGTTGCTGAAGCTTCTCGCGATGTCAGAAAGCGAATACAAGCAATATTGGACCGCTCAGGTATTTCGTGGGGAGGCCGACGCTGAGCCATTGACCGTCCCCTCCGTGGGCATGCAGAAAGAGGCCATGCGGCTCTTCCCAGGGGCCGTCAGTCTGGTGAATGCCCGCGACGTCAAGCCCGGAATGAAAGTGATCAAGGTCGACGGCCTGCTGCCGGGCGCGGCCGGATACGCGCTCCACTGACAATCGCAGCGCCAGTGTTTCTTTTTATCCAGTGCGCTCGGCGCGGCTCAGCGTTTTCCCGGCGCGGAGTGAAAGGGATCGTCCTGCGGAGAGTCCGGCGCGTCTTCAGGGCTCGGAATATCCAAATTAACGACGACTGGTTCCTGACCGCTGCGCACGATCACTGCTTCGACCGGCTGGTCTTTGCGCGCGTTCAGCTCCTGATGAGGCACGTAGGGAGGAACGTAGACGAAGTCTCCCGGGCCCGCTTCGTCGACAAACTCAAGATGATCTCCCCAGCGAAAGCGGGCGCGGCCGCGCACCACGTAGATCACGGTTTCGAGCTCTCCATGATGGTGCGGACCAGTCTTGGCATTGGGGTGCACCACGACGGTTCCCGCCCAGAGTTTTTGCGCGCCGACGCGGGCGCGCGAGATGGCTTCAGCGCGAGTCATGCCGGGCGTTTGCGGCGTGTTGCTGTCAAGTTCGCCGCTGCGAATGATGCGCAGGCCGTGAGTTTTCCAGTCGGGCATTTCGCCTCTCCGAGGACCTCCTCAGGTCCAAGATTATTGCCGTGAATCTTGCTTTGCAACAATTCACTTGATTTTTCTTGCGCGGTATCCCTGTCCATCCGCCGGGGAGTAAACTCGCTCTTCACTCACTCGACCGCTCTTGTCTCTCACGAAGGTGACTCGCGCCAACGGACCGACGCCGCCTCCGCGGGTGAAGAACGTGTCGGCACTTTCCGGCAATAGTTCCGTAACCGAATCTTCATGGGTGGTTTGAATGTACAGCTGGCCTTCCTTGCGGGTAACGGTGTCCACGTTCTGCGATCCCGGCCACGCATACTGGCCTGCGAAGTCGCCGAAGCTGGCGGGATCGACTTTGGCTACCGGAGGATCGGGGATCACCTTTACGGTTGCAGAGAGCAAGACCACCCACTCGCCTTGCCGTTTCTCAAAGGTGTCGACCTGGCGGAAGGTTTCGTTTAGGGCGACCTCACCAAAATTCTCCTTATACTCATACAGGTAATCCACCAGCGCGATGTTACCCACAAATCGGAAGCGAAAATCCGAAACAAGCCTCTGAATCCTGTGGCCGGGAATTACGCGTGCTGCCTGCTGACACTCGTTCAGAATATCTTCCCGCGTCCAGGTGTGGTTGCCTTCAATGTCGCGGACATTCGCGTCGACGAATGTTGCCCATCTCTGAGCGTCACCCGATGCGCAGGCATTAGCCCGAGCGCGGGCAGCGGAGATGATTTGCTGCTCGTCCGCGTTAGTGGAAGCGTTCGTTTGTTTGGCGATGGGTGGGGCAGATTGAGCCGCCGTTTGGAGCGCCAGGAGCAAAATGAGTGAATGGAGGGCCAAGCTCAGTTTGCACGAGTTCACGGTTGTTCTCTTCAACGGAACGATGAAGTTTGAGCCGGTGTCCCGAGATAGCTCCGGCCTCACCACACCTCGCACCGCTTTCCCTCGGGCCGCACCATAGGCGCGTCCGCTTTGCAGCTCCAGGCTTTCTGAAAGTCCGGCAGATTTGAGAGTGGCCCGATTACTCGATACTTCGCTACCGGATGCGGGTCGGTCTGCATCATCAGGCGCTGGGCCTCGATGCGGGTCTCATCGCCGCGGAACTGTCCCCATGCAATGTAGAACTGTTGCTCAGGAGTGAAGCCATCGATATCCGCCGGACGCGGCTTGCCTTGCAGCGACTTCTCATACGCCAGGAATGCGATTTTCGCGCCGCCGAGGTCGCCGATGCTCTCGCCCAGCACCAGCTTACCGTTGTGATGCACGCCAGGCTCGATGAAGTAGTTCTCGAACTGATCGGCAACGCAAGCGGCGCGGGTCTGGAACTGCTTCAGGTCGGCGTCCGTCCACCAGTCGCGCAGGCGGCCGAGATAGTCGAACTGGGCGCCCTGGTCGTCGAAGCCGTGGGAAATTTCGTGGCCGATTACCACTCCGATCGCACCGTAGTTCACTGCATCCACCGCCGTCATATCGAATGCGGGAGGCTGCAGGATACCCGCCGGGAATACGATCTCGTTCATCAGAGGATTGTAATAAGCGTCGGAGGTCGGCGGCGTCATGCCCCAGCGGCCGCGATCCACGGGCTTATTGATGGTGAGGCGGTCGTCTTCTTCGACGAACTTCCTGCCGGCAATCATGTCTTCAAAGAATGCGTCGCGGCGGATCTCGACGTGGCTGTAGTCTTTCCACTTGTCGGGGTATCCGATCTTGGGATTAAAGGTGGCAATCTTGGCCATCGCTTTTTCTTTCGTGTCATCGCTCATCCAGGGGCGGCTGAGAATGTCGTCGCGCATGGCCGCCAGGAGGTTCCGCACCATCTCCTGCATTCGCGCCTTGGCTTCGGGCGGGAAATACTTCTCCACATACTTCTTGCCCAGAGCTTCGCCGAAGAGCTGATCGGTTGACTCCACACAGCGCTTCCAGCGCGGTTTCATCTCGGTGGTGCCGCTCAAATACTTTCCGGTGAAAGCGAAATCTTCTTCGACGAAAGGCGTCGAAAGGGAACTGGCGGTCGAGTTCAACAGGTGCCACTTGAAATAGACTTTCCAGTCAGCCAGCGGAGCGTCGTGCATCTGCCGGTCGAGCTCCTGCATAAATTTCGGCTGGTCGACGTTCATGTCCACGTCCTGAGGAATCTGCTTGTGCTTGAAATATTCTGCCCAGTCGATATGCGGAGCCATGGCCTGCAGCTGGGCAAAGGTCGTGTTGTGGTCGGTGGCTGCGGGATCGCGGAGGGCCACGTTGTCGAGCGAGGCCTCGGCCAGCTTCGTCTCCATGCTCATGATTGTGTGGGCCGCGGCTGACGATGTTTTCTCGTCCCATCCCGCAAGCTTGAACATGGCCGCGATATGCGCGACATATTTCTCTCGAGCTTCCTTGAAGCGGGCTTCCGGTTTCAGGTAATAGTCGCGATCGGGCAGCCCCAGTCCGCTGGCGCCGATATCGGCCAGCACCCAGGACGGCTTGTGAAAATCCTGCTGGCTGCCGAGAGCGAACGGATCAGCCACCAGGATGTCGTGCATGTCGGCCATTACGCGCTGGAGTTCCGGCATATCTTTCGCGGCATCGATGCGGGCAAACCACGGCTTCAGCGGTTCGATGCCGCGCGCATTCACGCGCGACTCGTCCATGCAGGCGCCGTAGTAGTCGCCGATGATCTGCTCGGCGCTGCCCTTGGGCGCGCTCTTGTCGGCGGAGACCGTGTCGAGAATTTCTTTGAGCTTGTCCTTGGACGACTCGCCCGCGGCCCAGCGCTTGCTCCAGCGAGTCATGGATGCCGGAATGGGATGGCTTGCCCGCCACGTGCCGTTGGCGAATTCGTAAAAGTCGCTGCAGGGATCCGCCTTGCGATCCAGGTCAGTGAGGTCGATTCCGTGAAGGGAGGAACTTTGCGAGAACAAAAGATGCGGAAACAACAGCGAAGAAAACAACAACCCAAGGAATGGAGTTCTCAATCTGCCCATTGTGGCCTCTTTCCATAAACCGCGTGGCAAGCTGCAAGCGGAGTGCGGCTGCCATTCTAGACGAATCGCAGGACCCCCGTCAGGCTCAAGAGCAGGTCGGGAAATAATCGACCACCAGAACTAATGGGAACGATAGAAATTCTGCGTCAAAACCCTTACGGCTTCCTTATGCGCTGCCAGATAGGCTTTCTCCGCTGGGGACGTCCAAGTCACATCGAGAGGCGAGCGGGCGCGTGATCTCTTCCAAGAAACCTTTTTCTTTTTTACTTCTGTGCTCGCTGCAGGCTACGGTTCTGTTTTGCGGCGCGACGGCTTACGGCCAATCGTCGGCGGGCGCGGGGGACGCCAATTCGGCGCTCAACCCAGGAGCAGATCCAGACAGCTTTTTTCACCGGTTCTTCAAGGCATACGCCGACGACTGGAAGCCCGCGGCGGCGAATGCCAGCGCTCCAAGCCCGGCGTTTCGTGGAGATCCCACACCGGTCAATGGACCGCCGTTTCCCTTTTCCACGTGGCCCATTGGAGGTACGGTTTCGATTGGCCAACCCTGGACACAGGCCGGGCCTTTGATGACGGCGCTGTGGGAGGGTCCACACGGCGATGCCTGGAAGAAAAGCAAGATTCAGATCTACGGCTGGCTGAATGTCGGGGCAAACTTCAGCACTTCGAAAGGAGGAGTGAATCCGGCAGCGGGGAAGTATGACAATTTTCCTACGGCCTACGACGAAGTGCCGAACGCGATCGAACCTGATCAGGAAGTGCTCTACGTCGAGCGCCAGCCCGATACCGTGCAAACCGACCATTTTGACTGGGGATTTCGCCTTTCTGGGCTGTGGGGTCTCGACTACCGTTTCACCACAGCAAAAGGTTATTTCAGCCAGCAATTGCTTGGGCATCCGCCGGGGAAAGAGTATGGCTTCGACCCGGTCATGATGTATCTCGATCTGTATTTCCCGCACATCGGCGAGGGAACTGATGTTCGTATCGGGCGCTACATTTCTCTGCCCGACATTGAAGCCCAGCTTGCGCCTAACAACTACACCTACAGCCACTCTTTGCTTTATACGTTTGACTGCTACACGCAAACGGGGATTACCGCGACCACCCGGTTGAATTCGCACTGGACTACTCAGGTTGGTCTTTCACCGGGTTGCGAAACGGCGCCATGGAACCTGACGGATTCGCGCCTTACACTGAATTGGTGCGTGCAATATTCCTGGCGGACGAGCAAGGACAATCTTTATCTTTGCGACAATGAAACCAATCTCGGCAAGGATAGCGGCCAATACGCCTACAACAATCTGCAGGCTTATTACCTGACCTGGTATCACGTCATCGATAGGAATTGGCACACGTCGACGGAGGGCTGGTATCAGTGGATGAAGCAGGTGCCGAACCTTGCCTACAGTCCGCCCGCGGGTTCGACTCTGCCTCCGGTCGATCCCATTCAGCCGGAGACGGGCTCCAATGGGGCGGTCTGCAGCAGCCACACAGCCTTCACTTGCTACGCACCGGAGTGGGCGATCGTGAATTATCTGGAGCGGCAGTTCGGACCCCACAACTACATCTCGATTCGCAATGAGTACTTCGACGACATCGTCGGCCAGCGCACCGGAACCAAGACGCGCTACACCGAGCACCTGTTTGGCTGGGGGCACTGGATTGGAACCACGGTTCTGTTCCGCCCGGAGGTCCGGTACGAGCACTCGTACGATAACCCGGCCTACCAGAACGGTACCAAGAAGAGCCAGCTCACGGCGGCGGGGGACGTGATTTTTTTCTTCTGAAAGGATTCCACCTACACTAGAATCGTTGACAGCTCGTACGGTGTACGGAGGGTGCGGCGCATGAGAGCAATTTCTTTCCGCAGCATACTTCTGTTCAGTCTGATCTCGTCTGCAATCCCGGCTTTCGCGCAAGCGCCGGCCCACTCGAGTACAAACTCCGCGCAGTACTTCTTCGTGCTCTTGAATCGCCCTGCGAATGCTCCGCAACTAAGTAAGGAAGCTGGGGAAAAGCTTCAGGAAGAGCACATGGCCAACATCCGGAAGATGGCTGCCGAACACAAGCTTGTTATCGCCGGGCCTTTTCTGGATGACACCGCGCTGCGTGGCATTTTTGTGTTGCGGGCGGAGTCAGCGGCGCAGGCGCAGGCGTGGGCCGATAGCGATCCGGCGGTCCAGGCTGGCCGGCTTGCTCCCGAGGTGCATGGGCCGTGGCTCATTGATGCGAGCGCCATTCACGATCCGGCTGAGCCTGCAGGATTCGAGCAGTACACGCTGGTTCTCATGAAGCGGGGCGAGAAGTGGAACCCGCACGCACCAGAGTTTATGGACGTGGTGAAGCAGCATCATGCTCTCCTCAAACAAATGACAGAGCAGGGAAGTCTGGCCATTGCGGGACCGTTCCCCCTCGACGATCAGGGTGAGTTACGAGGCGTCGAGATTTTCCGAGTGGGAGCAGAGCAGACTGCCAGGTTGGTGCAGGACGATCCGACCGTCAAAGCTGGGTTCCTTAAGCCTGAAATGCATCCGTGGGGCACGGGCAAAGGGGTGCTGGCGGCGGGGCAGCCAATGCAGTAAACACTCCGGGCTAAAGCCTTGTTGATTTTGGAGGTTACGCGGCGCTGAAGCGCCGCTCTTCCACGGTGGTGCAAGCTGAGAACTGAGAACTGAGAACTGCCTTCCTACCCGCCAGCCTTTAATTCCGTCAGCACCTGCCGCGCGATTTCCTTCAGCGTCTCAAACACGCCTACGCCCTGAAACGCAACTGCCTCGACTACGGCCTCGTTTTTTTTGCGCAGTTCCTTGTTGAGATCTTCCGGGGACAGAATATTCGGCAGGTCCCGCTTGTTAAGCTGCAGCACGTAAGGAACCTTGTTGAAGTCGTAGCCGTGTTCCTGCAGGTTCGACATCAGGTTCTCGAGCGCTTCCACGTTGGCGTCCATGCGCTGTTCCTGCGAGTCGGCCACGAACACGATGCCATCCACGCCGCGCAGGATCAGCTTGCGGCTGGCGTCGTAGAACACCTGCCCCGGGACGGTATAGAGATGGATACGTGTCTTGAACCCGCGCACCGAGCCCAGATCGAGTGGCAGGAAATCGAAGAACAGGGTGCGCTCGGTTTCGGTGGCGAGGGAGATCATCTTGCCCTTCTGCTGTTCCGCGGTCTTCTGGTAGATCACTTGCAGATTCGTGGTCTTGCCGCCCAACCCGGCACCGTAGTACACGATCTTGCAATTGATTTCGCGGGCTGCGAAGTTGATGAAACTCAAGGCTTTCCTCAAAAGCGCGGTTCCGCACACCTGCCGCGCGGCAAAAAATATCCCTATGGGGGCTTCGGGCTTTTATATCACACGAGGTCGGTCGCAGGCAGGTTACTCAGGTGACCCCCTCCCCGCACAGGGGTGGGGGGCAGAGGAAAAAACGCTCCTACCGCGCCGCCGCCGGCAAGGCATAGTATCCGTCTTTAGCTATAATTTTCAGCCCCGGCCGGTGCACGATCACGTCGATACTGCGGTAGATCGACGCTGTGGCCTGCGTCTTCGGCCGGACCGGCGTGTAGCCCAGCGTGTACTGGCTGCGTGCCTCACTCATGACCTGGGCGTACATATTCTCGATCGAGCTCTGGGTAAGCTCGCGGTATTCCGAGCCGCCCGTTGCTATCGCGTACTTCGGCAGGATGTCTCCATAACCCTGCAGCGGCACGTGGAACTTCTCGATCTTGTCGTAGATCGGAAGCGACGCGCTTCCCACCGACACCGCCTGCACCTGGACCTCGTTCGTCAGCAGCACACGCAAAACATCGCGGTAGCTGGCCTTGCTGCCGTTTTCCCGTCCGTCGCTGATTACGAAGATGATCTTCCGCCGCGTCCTGTCGCGTTTGCGCAGAGCCAGAGCCGCCTGCAGAATGGCGTCGTTCAGAACATGGAATTCTTTCGGCGGCGTGTACACCGGCTCCGTCCCGCTTCCCACCGGCATTCCATTGATGATCGGCCCGTTCGGCGCCAGCGGGCCGTTCAGTACCGGCACTCCATTATTGCGCCCGGTTTCCGTCTTCATCTGATTCAACAGTGCGGTCAACTTCTTCGTTGCTCCCGCAAAGTCGCTGACCTGGCTCACCGTGCTGCTGTAGGTATAAAGAGCCACTTCGTCGTAGGGAGCAAATGCCCCCACAAGGGCCGGAAACGTCTGGTTGACTTTCTGCACTTCCGCATCCGACATGCCCAGGTCCAGCACGATCGCCACTGAAAGCCCGAACGGATCGGCGGTGAAAAAGCTTAGCTTCTGCTCGACGCCATTCTCCTTCACCGTGAAGTCCGAGGAGAGCAGTCCGTCCACCCTGCGCCCGCTTCGGTCTTTCACGGTAACGGGAAGCTGCACAAAGTTGACGGGCACACGGAGCGTGTAGAGCTGCTCTTGCCCGGTTGGCCCCGGTTTCGCCGAACTCCCCGGCGGCACCGTCTTCACCGGAGGCATCGGCGGCGGGGGAGAGGTCTCTTCTGCCGGCGCGGCGGCAGGCTCCGTCGCGGCAGGCTCGGTCGCGGCAGGCTGGTTAATCGGCTGGTTCGTCCACGGATCCCGCTGCACCGGCTTCTTTTCTTCCGGCCGTGGAATCGGCGGTGGCTCCGGCGTCTCCGCAGAGGGTTGCACCGTGGGAGCATCCGGAATGTCGTTGTTCTGAACCTGACTCGGCGTCTGGTTCTGCGGCGTTTGAGCCTGTCCGCTCGGCGGCTGGCTTGTCGAAGACTGTCCCTCGGCCAAAGGAACGCCCGCGCAAAGCCATGCCCCGAAACATCCTGCGACGAAGAGGAAGACCAGCGCTGCCGCCGGCCGCTTCGTCTTGCTCCGCCGTTGCTGGTTACCCATCGCCGTTTCCATGTTCACGAAATACCGTCCGTTCTGTCTTTGGGATGCCATGGCTCGCCTATTTGGTGCATCTAACTCCAAGGATTAGACTAACAAAAGCCCCTAGAGGGATTCCCAGCATGCAAAAATTATCCGCCTACCTAAGGTTCACTCCGGTCCTGACCGCTGTATCTATTCTAGTCTTCCTCGCGGTCTTGTCAGCCGCTCCATCCGCCGCGGCGCAGAACCCCTCGTCCTCCAGTGCCACGCCCCAGACTGGCGCTCAAGTCCCCGCAGCCCAGAAGCCCGCCGACGCGCAAAAGCCCGAGGACCAGCAAACCCCAGCGGAAACCCTCAAAGTCAGCGTCAATGTCGTCGGACTCTTCTTCAACGTCAAAGACAAGCACGGCGCGCTCATGCCCAACCTCACCAAAGACGACTTCGAGGTCTTCGAAGACGGCAAGCCGCAGACCATCAAGTACTTCGCTGCCGAATCGAACCTTCCGCTCACCCTCGGCATCCTCATCGATTCCTCTGGCAGCCAGCTCCGAGTCCTCGACATGGAGAAGGAAGTCGGTGGCGCATTTCTCCGCCAGATTCTAACCGACAAAGACGAAGCCTACGTCATCGACTTCAATATCGACGCTGAGTTGATACAGGACTACACCCGGGACGTTCACCGCCTGCAAGCAGCTCTGAACAAGGTTAAGATCAACACCGGTTTCACCAGCCCGGTGCCCGGAGCGGGCGGGCCCGTCCCCACCGCGCCCGGATCCCAGAAGGGTACCGTGCTTTACGACGCTGTTTATCTTTCTGCGCACGACATGCTGGCGAAGGAAGTCGGCCGCAAGGCCATGATCCTGCTCACCGACGGTGAGGACGAAGGCAGCCAGCTCAAGATCAGGGATGCCATCGAAGCCGCCCAGAAGGCCGATGCCATCATTTACGTCCTGCTCTGCGCCGATCGCGGCTTCTATGGGTCTTTCCAGGTGGGCTACTCCGGCGAGGGCGAAATGCGCAAGCTTACCGAGGCCACCGGAGGCCGCGTCATCAACGTCGGCAACAAGTTCGATAAACTGCGCGAAGCCTTCGACCAGATCGCCGCCGAACTCCGCAGCCAGTACAACCTCGGCTACACTCCCACGAACGCCGTGCAAGACGGCAGCTACCGGAAACTGGAAGTGAAATCCAAACAGAGCTATAAAGTCCAATGCCGCGCGGGATACTACGCCACCCCCCGCGAACCCTTGCCGCAATAACGCTGGTGTGGATTTGCTCGTGTGGAGCGGGCGCCCTCGCCCGCCGCCTTTGACTTTGTTTCTTGCTCACGCTCTAGTCGGGCGCAAGTTCCCCCTAGCCCTCAACCCGAAAAACATTTAGCCTGTAGGACGCCGGATGAATCGGAGGTTCCCCATGCTTAGAGATCTCTCGCCTTCCCGTCGCACGTTCCTGCAACTTTCAGCCGCGGCAGCGGCGTTCCAAATGGTCACCGAACCCATGCTCGCGGCCGCGGCTCGCCACCGGCCATTCTCCAAAGATGCAGTAATGATCGACTCCAACGAGAATCCGCTTGGACCCAGCCAACCTGCGCGGGACGCCATGTCCGCCATCCTTCCGCTCGGCGGACGCTATCTCGACAACCTCACCGATGAACTCATCCATACTTTCGCCCAGCAGGAAGGCCTCAATCCGGACTACATTCGCGTATTTCCTGGTTCCACGCCTCCGCTTCGCTTCACGATCGTTGCTTTCACGTCGCCACAAAGAAGCTACGTCGGCGCCGATCCTAGTTATGAAGCTGGCCCCATGGCGGCCGCGGCCACTGGGGCCCGTGCCGTCAAAGTTCCTCTCACCAAGACTTATGCGCACGACGTCAAGGCCATGATCGCCGCCGCTCCCGACGCCGGACTCTTCTACATTTGCAATCCGAATAATCCAACCGGCACACTCACGCCACACACCGAACTCGAATACCTCGTTGAAAATAAACCCAAGGGTTCCATCGTCGCGGTTGACGAAGCTTACATCCATCTTTGCGATGCTCCCTCGGCACTCGACTTCGTGAAGGCCGGCAAGGATGTGGTCGTTCTCCGCACTTTCTCGAAAGCTTACGGCATGGCAGGCCTGCGCTGCGGATTCGCCGTCGCTCGTCCCGAGCTGCTCGACAAAATCATGGACCGCTCCGGCTGGAACTTCATGCCCATCACTGCTCTGGTCGCAGCCTCGGCCAGCCTCAAAGACCCGGGCCTCGTCCCCGAACGCAAGCGCATCAACGCCAGCGTCCGCCAGCAAACCTTTCAGTGGCTCGATCGCAGCGGTTACTCCTACATCCCCTCCGAATCGAACTGCTTCCTGCTCGACACCAAACGCCCCGCCAAGCAGGTGATCGACGCCATGGCCCAACAAAATGTTTTTATCGGACGCATCTGGCCCATCATGCCCACATACTCCCGCATCACAGTCGGCACGCAAGAAGAAATGGAGAAATTCCAGGCAGCGCTGCAGAAAGTAATGAGCGGCGCCACAGCGTTCTCGCTGTCACCGGTAAGACCAGGCAGGAATCCCCGACGGGAAGCCATCCTGCCGTCGTGATGCAGTGTCGAACTTGATGGTGTGGAAATTGCTCGTGTAGAGCGGGCGCCCTCGCCCGCTGCCTTTGGGCTTGCCCTTACCCAGGATGATTACTCCTGAGACATCGCTTCCGCCTGCAATTCCCAATTTGTGTAAATGGCCCGATAAACGTCGGTTATCTTGAACACCCCGCGTAGTGATGCTTTAATCGCCTGTGCTTGAGATATGGGCAACTTCTATACGAACGTGACGTTGCAAACGACCGAGCGGCAGGCAGTGATCGAGTATATGCGTGCGCAAGGCCGCCCTTGCTTCGTTTCGCCGATCTTCCGGGGATTCACGACGATTTACGATCGCCTGTGCGAAGAGCAGGATGTCCACGACCTTGAAACGTTGGCCGCAGCTTTGTCGTCACAATTTCGTTGTTCAGCATTGGCCGTATTGAATCATCACGACGATGTCCTGTGGATAGGTCTGGCCCGTGAAGGCGAGTGGATTACGACTTACAATTCCGACCAAATCTTGAGCGGTAGCGCATGGAGCCTGGCGCGAGAGTTCAGGGTCTTGGGTCTACTGCCTCTGGTCTGGTGCCTAATGAGGTCGCCGATTGTGTTGTTTGAGATTTGGCGACATGGTGGATTAGCATCCGCGCTTGGAATTCCGAGTTTCACAGTTGGATTCGGCTACAACTACCTCTCACGCGGTGAGCGACCTTCGAGCGCAAACACAGACCAGTTCGAGAGTGTCCGATAAAAACCCGGCTATTGTCCTAGAGAGCCATTCCGGTGGTACCGTCCGCCTTGAAAGAATCGGTGACGCACCATGCTGTGGCCGAGCAGAAAAAAGAGGACCGCCAACAAGACTACGAACAGGAAGTGTCTACCTCCGAACGACGGTGGCTTTGGGTCTTCAGTGTCCGTCGTGTTCAATGAACTGGCCATAGACTAATTCTAATCCACAGCTTCCCCCCACTCCACCGTTCGCCGCTCGCGGCTGCTCTTGTGCGCCAGCATCACCGCCCGCATCGTCCGCAGCGCCTGCTCCGGCGTGACATCGAGCGTCGCTTTCTTTTCGATCGCGTCCCGCACGTTTGCGTAAAACCCGCGATAATCTCCGCGCTCCGTTTTTACCTTCACACTCGGCTCGCCGACCGGGCTCAGCGTACCCCACAATTCTTCGTCTTCGACTCCCCAATCCGCGCCCCAATCCAATCCATCCGGACGATCCTCGGCCCGCAGCCGCGCTTCCTGCGGATCCATTCCATACTTCACAAACGATCCCTTGGTCCCATGAATCAGAAAGTGCGGACCTGGCGCATACGCGATGATCCGTGCCCGGCCCATCGCCCGCAGCGTGGGATACTCCAGGCAAACATCGAACGCATCATCCACCTGCGAAGTTTCCCGCTGGCAAAACGCCGACGCCGTAATCGCCCGCGGCTCGCCAAACAACACCAGTGCCTGATCGATCACATGCGGACCCAGATCAAACAACACTCCAGCTCCTGGCTGATCCGCGCGCTCCCGCCAGGCATTGGCCTTCGGTTCTAGCCGAAACCGGTCAAAGCGGCACTCGTACTCCGCAACCCTGCCTAACCTGCCCGACTGCACAATCTTTCTTACGGTCTCAAAATCCCCATCGTAGCGCCGGTCTTGATACACCGTGATCAAGCGCCCGCGCTCCCCCGCCAGCCGCACCAGTTCCTCGGATTCCCGCAGCGTCGGGGCGAACGGCTTGTCCACCACCACATCACGCCCCGCCTTCAGACAAGCTTGAGCGTACTCAAAGTGCGAATCATTCGGAGTCGCGATCACGCATAGCTGGATTTCCTGATCGGCCAGCAACTCATCCAGAGTTCGCGCCACCCGCACCTCAGGATATTTTTCCCGCGCGCGAGTCCCCCGACGCTCCAGAATGCAAGCCAGCTCCATCCCCCGCACACCCCGGATCACCGGAGCATGAAACGCCTGCCCCGCCAACCCAAACCCAATCAACCCCACTCGCACCATCACGTCTCCTTACTCACGTTTGTCATCATTTACGTCCTGTCATCCTGAGCGTAGCGGCTGGTGCGCGAAGCGAACCAGCTGCGAAGTCGAAGGATCCCTCGCACGCCGACGCGTCAGCAGGCCTTCCGATCCTTCACACGCCGCACAAACTTCAACCCCGACCACACTTCCGTCACCGCGCACACCTTCACATCCACCAGCCCAGCGTCGAGTCCAATTCCGCGCACCAGATTCTCATCCAGGTCCGAAGCCACGCCAGAACTCTTCTTCGGCCAGCTCACCCACAACATCCCGGCCGGTGCCAGCAGCTTTGCCATCCGCGAGAACTCCTTGGCCAATTCCGCGCGAGACTTAGTGAACATCATGGCAAAATCCAGCAGGTCTCCTGCCTTCATCTCGCACTCCCCTAGCGCCGTGAGCAATTCCGCGCGCACTTCCGCCGGAGCATTCGCCATGCGAACGCGAAACCCAGCCTTGATCCCCAATTTTTTCGGAAGTGGCGTCCCAGAATATGCCGGCATCCCTCTTGCTCGTGAAAAAAAGGTCTTAGCCCACAACCGGAAGCCGGAAGCCCGGAGCCGAAGCCGGCTCTACTGCACGGGTGCGTAATACCCGCGCCGCGCTCTTACCCGGAAATTCTTCCGGTCACTCGCCACAATCTCGATGGTGCGAAAGTGTCCGTCCGGTTTGAAGTCCGCCGGCTTATAAGAGACGGCATACTGGCTGCGCAACTCGTCCTGAATTTCGGCAAACGCATTTGCCACATCGCGAATCTGGAACGGGAAAAATGCCCGCCCTCCCGTCGCATCCGCAATCCGTTCCAGCACCTTATCGCCCGGTCCCTTGGTGCCGCTCACGTTCGTGCTGATCGTGTACACGATCGCTTCCGCACGCTGCGCCATCTCAATCGCTTCCTCGCGCGTCACGTGGCTCAGGTTGTCCTCCCCGTCGCTCAGCAGGATGATCGCCCGCCGCGACGGCCCGCCCATCGCCTGCTTCAGCAGCTTGTCGCGGCACGCATAATACAGCGCATCGTACAGCGCCGTTCCTCCGCCCGGCCGCAACTCCCGCACCCCATGCCCCAGCTTCTCGGTGTCGTCAGTGAAATCCTGCGTCACTTCCGGCGTCGCGTCGAACCCGATCACCATCGCCTGGTCATAGCCGCGACGCACCGTCTGGTTCAGGAACTCAATCGCCGATTCCTGCTCGAACTTGAACCGGTCCCGCACCGAGTTGCTTGCATCAATCAGCAAGCCCACCTGCAGCGGCAAATTCGCCTCAGCGTGAAAGCTCCGAATCTCCACCGCCGGCTTGTTGTCGTCTACAAACTGGAAATCTCCCTGCTTCAGGTCGGTCACGCGCTTCCCGTGCTTGTCGGTCACCGTGAACACGACATTCACTTCATTGATACCTACTCTGATGCGCGGGATGTCTGCGCTGTCGCTGCCCTGCTGGTCGGACTTCTGCGTTGTAGCCTGCGCGGGCCCGGCCGCAGGCTGCGCCGATTGCGCCACTGGCTGCTGGGACGACTGCGCCGGAGTATCAGGCGTAGCCGGTGCCCTTGCGCTCTGTGCGATCCCGAACTCGCACACAGCAGCCACCAGCAACAAGGCCGTTGCCCACCGCATCCCTGATCTCTTGAAAGTCTCTCTCGTGAGAAGGCCCCTCATTTAGCTGCCATTATATCCGCACTGGCTCTGAAAGGGCGCGGCTTCAGCCGTGCCGTAGTTTGACGTGACTGGAGAGTAGGAAACCGGTGGAGCAGGTCTTCGAGACCTGCGTCCAAGGTCCGAAATTGGCGAGCTCCAGTCCCCGAAGTACGTAAGCCGGCCGCGAGCCGCCTACTCCTCTACTTTCCGCAGAAACTCCCGCAGTTCCTCCGGCAGTTCACTCTTGAGCGCGATCCCAGCCTTGGTCTGAGGATGCCGGAACTCCAACTCCGCCGCATGCAAGAAATTCCGCGGCAACCCAATCACCGCATTCTTCCCCCGCGCCTGCCGCGGCGCCCCGTACATCGTATCGCCAACCACCGGATGCCCCATCGCCGCCACATGCACCCGAATCTGGTGCGTCCGCCCGGTATCGATCTTTACATCGAGCAGCGTGAACTTCCCAAACCTGGTATCCAGCCGCCGCACCACGCGATAATGCGTTACCGCCGCCCGCCCGCCTTCGAGACGCGCCGTCATCTTCATGCGGCGCACAGGATCGCGGCTGATGCTCTGCGCCAACGTCCCCGAATCTTTTTTCACCCAGCCATGCACCAGCGCCACATATTTCTTCTTAACTTCCCGCGCCGCAAACTGCGCGCTCAGCTTGCGGTGCGCGTCGTCGTTTTTTGCCACCACAATCAGCCCGCTGGTCTCTTTATCCAGACGATGCACAATCCCCGGCCGGAACGCCCCGCCGACACCAGACAAACTCCCCAGATGATGGAGCAAGGCATTCACCAGCGTCCCACGATTGCGCGCATCATCCGTTGCGCCCGCACCAGCATGCACCATCATTCCCGCAGGCTTGTTGATCACAGCAAGATCGTCATCCTCATAAACAATGTCGAGAGGGATTTCTTCAGCGACAGCCTTGAGCGGAGCCCGCTGCGCCTCGCCCAGCACGCGGATGCGCTCCCCGCCGCGCAGCTTCAGCGAAGCCTTTGCGGGAGAATCGTTCACCAACACCTTGCCGTCGGCGATCATCTCCTGGACCCGCGCGCGGCTCACGGAGTCGAGGCGCGTGGCCAGGAACTGATCTAGACGCTTGCCAGCCTCTTCAAGAGGGATGGAGATAAGGATGGGAAATGCGTCAGGCATTCGCTGCGAAGGATACTACAGGCTACTTTATGGAGCTCAAGGCCGTCTTGGACAGATGAGTCAGATGGGCTGTGCACCCTTCATCGTGGTACACACGAGTTGAGCGTGGTGACGAAGCCCGTGCCGTCGAACCAGATTTCGCCACGCCCAAGCATCGCCTCGCCATTCCGGACGAACATGTTGTGCGGGGTTCCGGCTCGAATGCATTGGAGATATTTAGCAGTGAATATCTGCTGATAATAGCGAACGAATTCTGCGTTAGTGCGTATCGTTTTCGGTTTCTCCAGGATCAACGCGCGAAGTGGGTAATGAACGAATTTAGCGGCAACGGTCTCATTGCCCTGCAGAATGGCAAAATAAAATGATTGCGCGTTCGCTTCAAGTTCTGTGCCCGACGCGCTGCCAGTTGAAGCATATCGGTCTTTTAATTGCGTCTGACCGCTTAGGATGTCATCTAGATCGAGATTTACTGGAACCGGGTGATCGCCCCGGCTCCCAACCCACTCGCCGATGAGCACCTCGCCCTCCAGCGTCCCGGACAAGCGACCTCGTGGGTCGCGTTCTGGCATGTTTAGGTGAAACGTCCCCTGCAACTCACCATTACTGCCATACTCGTTCAGCTGGATCTCCCGCTGATGGATAAATCCCTTTAGAGGGAGGTCTTTGAGGTCCCGTGTGTGGAAGTAGGTTCCGACGATTTGGTCCGTGCCGACATCGGCCACGAGTGACATACCGATGGAATCGGTACCAATTTTGCCAGTGTAGTCAGTGATGCCCTCGCTAAATACCTGCGCCATCAGATTCAGCGAGGCGAAGACGCAACAGAACACCAGGAGCATCCGCATAGCAGACATTCTACGAGCACGACGAGCGGTTTCAGAATTCTCTGTGGCTTACCGGGTCGCTCCCACCGGCTGCGCCGTCACGCCCTTCGCCCCCGGCCGCAGCCACCAGATCAACCCGCCAGCCAGAACCAGCCCAATCGCGACCAACTGCGTCCCGGTCATCGCTCCGCCAAACACTGACCCGCGTCCCGGATCGTCTCGAATGAATTCCAGAAAGAACCGTGCAACTCCATAGATAAACATGAACGCGCCAAACACCTGGCCATCGAATTTCCGGCGCTTCAGCAGCCACATCAGAAAGAAAAAATTCGCTAGCTCGACCGCCGACTCGAACAACTGCGTCGGCTCCAGCGGCACGTTCAGCGGAGTCCCGGTAATCGAATTCGCCAGCGGATTGCGAAACACCACGCCCCAGAAATGATGGGTCTCTTTCCCGTAGCAGCATCCGGCAGCAAAGCAGCCAACGCGTCCAATCGCGTGTCCCAAAGCCAGTCCCGGCGCAAACGCGTCGCAGGTTCCGAGCGCTGGCATGTGATGCTTGCGCACATACCACGCTGCGGCAATGAACGCCGCGATCAATCCGCCAGAAAAAACTCCTCCGGCTTGAAGAGTGTCGATGCTGAAAATGTCTCCGGGACGCGCCGAATAGTGACTCCAGTCATTAATGATGTAGAGCACCTTCGCGCCCACAATCCCGCACAGCACCACCAGAATCCCCAGGTTCCACGCCTTTTCGCCGTCAATCCCCAACCGCTCGGAATTGCGCACACTGACCCATAACCCAACCAGCACTCCTAAAGAAACCAGGAAGCCATAAGTCGGCAGGAAAAACCGTCCGAAATGTACTAATTGTGGATACACAGTTAGTTGGATGCACGAACGAGGAAATTCGTACCTGAATCAGTTTAGCAGGATTGCCCGTGGTACTTGTCATGCTGAGCGGGAGCGGGAGCAGCGCGAAGCGATGCTCCTGCGCAGTCGAAGCATCCCTACCCGCACACGCATGCGTCGGTAGAGGGTTCCGTGAGCAACGGTCGCTTCCTCGCAAGTAACGAGAGTGTGCCCCAGGCAGGGATGCTTCGGCTTCGAACATCCTCCGCTTTGCGAAGGATGTTCTACGCTCAGCATGACAAAAAGAGGCTGCAATAAATCAAGCCGACCCACTGTGCCGTGTGACGGGCCGAGAATGAACCCGTCGGTAGACGTTGGGAACCCGCCGAGACCCTTTAGGCATCTCCGCATGACG